>WNFX01008274.1_pt1 | contig 11210 bp, 9 predicted proteins | sample 5400111 | NCBI WGS metagenome assembly WNFX01 (sample SAMN13153363, study PRJNA577476) | soil metagenome | isolation source: 40 cm soil or saprolite under grassland replicate 1 | place: USA:California | collected 2016-06-15
TGTGTTCGTCAATGCCGCGGGCGATGTCTTCGGAGTTGTAGCCTTGCATCAACGTCGGGATGCCGGTTGCGACTTCGACGTTCTCGACGCCGCGCCGCAGCTCGCCTTGCGACTCGGCCATCGTCTTGCCGCACTCATCGACCGTCAGGCGTGCAATCTCGTCGAAGTTTTCATCCAACAACCTCTTGAGCTTGAAGAGGTACTGGATGCGCTGGACCGGCGGCGTCCGTCGCCAGTCGGGGAAGGCGGCCTGGGCCGCCTGGACCGCTTCGTCTACCTCGTCAGCAGGCGAGAGCGGTACGCGCACCATCGTCTCACCGGTCGCAGGATTGCGCACGTCCTGAAATTCGCTGGTGTGTGAGCGCTTCCACTTTCCTCCAATATAATTGAGTAGTTGTCCATTCTCTATCATAGTGTCACCTCCGTCGAGCCGGTACATCTTGTCCGTCTCGTTTGTCGTTCATACTGTCATCCCTTCGCTTCTCTCAGGGCAGGCTCTGAGCGCAGCGAAGGATCTCCATTTCTGTCGATGGCATCTCATTTACTGCTCCAGGAAATACCGTTCCTGCGTCCGCATTTCCGCCCATTCAGCGCGAGCAGCCTGCACGGAAGGCATCTCGCTGACTTCGGCAATCTGCACATCCCACCAGCCTTCATAGCCGGGGATGGCCTGGTAGCGATCATCCTGAATGTAGATCACCGAGGTCCGATCGGTGGTCTGCACCGTCTTGAGGGCGGCCACGAAGTCATCATACGTTTTGCACTCGACGACATGCGCCCCCAAACTCCGTGCGTTGGCCGCCAGATCCACCGGTAACGTTTGCACATCGGACCCCGCTGCATCTGTCGGCCACCGACCATTCTGCGGATAGACATAGCGGGTGCCGAAGCCATCCTGGCCCAGCGAGCGGCTGAGGGCACCAATACTCTTATAGCCAGAGTTGTCCAGCAGGACGATGATCAATTTGTAGTGTTCCTGGATCGAGGTCACGATCTCGCTGTTCATCATCAAGTAGGAACCATCACCGACCATGACATACACATCGCGGTCGGGCGCGGCCATCTTGATACCCAGGCCACCAGCGATTTCATAGCCCATACAGCTATAGCCATATTCCATGTGGTAGTTCTTCGGATGACGTGCCCGCCAGACCTTGTGCAGGTCGCCAGGCAGGCTTCCGGCAGCACAGACCATGATCGCGGAGGGATCACTCAGTTCGTTCACCGCACCAATCAATTCGCTCTGGCTTGGGAGCGGCGTGTGACGGACATTGTAAGTGTGTTCCACCTCGCTGTCCCACTCCGCGTGGAGCCGCTCGGCCTGCGTACGATAGTTTGCCTCAACAGAGTAGCTATCCAGCAGGTCGAGCAACTCCTCTAGCGTCACCCGTGCGTCACCAACCAGCGGCAAGGCCAGGTGCTTGGAGGCGTCAAAGGCAGCCACGTTGATGTTGATGAAGCGCACCTCGGGATGCTGAAAGGCCGTTTTTGAGGAAGTGGTGAAATCGCTGTAGCGGGTACCGATGCCGATGACCAGGTCAGCATCCCTGGCAATGCGGTTGGCCGCGAAGGTGCCAGTGGCCCCAATCGCGCCCAAATCACGCCACCACCAGCGACTATTAGCGGCCGCTTACTTGCACGAATCCAGGCGGCGGCCTGCTCCAGTGAGTGCCGATCTGGACGATTGCGTGGGATGTGCCAGACGCGCTTACGAAAGAAGGCTTCAGGATAGGCATACGCCTCCGTCTGCACGTCTTCAGGGAGTGCCAGCGTGACAGCCCCAGTTTCTGCCGGGCTGGTCAGCACACGCATGGCCTCGGGCAGTGCGGTCAGCAGTTGCTCAGGACGCATGATGCGGTCCCAATAGCGGCTTACCGGTCGAAAACAATCATTAACTGAGATGTCCTGCGTATGTTCCGACTCTAACTGTTGCAGAACAGGAGCAACATTGCGGCGGGCAAAAATATCTCCTGGTAGAAGCAGCACAGGCAGGCGATTGATCGTGGCAAGGGCAGCACCAGTCACCATGTTGGTCGCACCGGGGCCGACGGACGAGGTGCAGGCAAGGGTCTGCAGCCGGTTCTTGGTTTTTGCATAGGCGGCGGTGCTATGCACCATGGCCTGCTCGTTGCGGGCCTGATAATAGCGGAATTCGGGCATCTGCTGCAACGCCTGGCCGATGCCAGCGACATTACCGTGACCGAAGATGCCAAAGCAGCCGGCAAAAAAAGGTTGTTCTCTCCCGTCGCGCTCCACATACTGATTTTTGAGAAAGGCAATGATAGCCTGGGCCATCGTCAGGCGTTTGGTTGGTTGTTCGTTCATGTTCGTCCTCCTTCCAGAGAAGGGTACAATTTATTGCAATCGCTATGCATCAACCCAACGAAATCAAGGTCTCGCGTAGGGGCAGGGGTGGAGTAGACGTGGGGTGGGGGCCCTTGTGGCTGCCCGCCGTCCCCGGTATCTCGTCCAGTTCCTTGCCATTCCTCACCTAAGCGGGCGGCCACAAGGGCCCCCACCCCGCATCCGCTCCACTCCCGCCCCTACGCGCTCCTTTTCCTCTCAGGTTGATGCCTATGGGGTACAATTTATTTATACCCTACATGCCTCCATGTTCTGAAATAAACGCCATTACCTCATCGTAGGTAGGCATGAAGTTGGCACAGCCATGCTTGGTGACCAGGATCGCACCACAAGCGTTGGCCAGGCGTGCGGTCTTGTACCAGTCCCACCCCTTGACGAAGCCGCACAGCAGCCCGGAGGCAAAGGCATCCCCTGCTCCCAGGATATTCTGTACTTCCACCGGGAAGCCGGGCACATCAATCTGGGCGGCACCGTCTGGGGGACGATCAGTGCCAGTGGAACTGCCATTGGACACCAGATGGACGCGTGAGCCATCGGCACCGCGTTTCTGGGCCAGCACGCGTGGACCCAGGCTCAACAATGTCGCAATAGCGGCATCGATGTCGCCACTGACACGTGCGTCAGAAATCTGGGAATGGGTCAGGCTAATCTGGGCAGGATTGGTCAGCATGGCCGCATTAATTTCATCTTCAGTACCGATGACGATATCGACCAGGCGCAAGACAGAGCGCAGCGTGACCCCAAAGGCACGCGGGTCGTCCCACTCAGAGGGGCGGAAGTCGATATCGAGAGCCACCGTCGTGCCCGCCTGCCGTGCCGTCTCGGCCGCAAAGAGCGTGGCACTGCGGCTTGGCTCCTTGCTCAGGTTCGTGCCGGCAATCAGCAAGACGCGACTATCGGCAATCGGGGTCGCCAGCACATCATCAATGTTCAGTTGTATGTCGGCCGCGTTTTCACGGTAGTACGTCAGTGGGAACCGGTCTGGCGGCTCGATGCCCAAGACGACGGCACTAGAACGATAGCCAGGTTTACGCGGAATGAAGCGGGTTTCGACTCCCTCGCGCTCGAGAAAGTGCACAATGAAATTACCGACCTGATCGTCGCCGATCGCGGTCAAGAGCGCTGAGCGCACTCCCAAACGCCGCGTGCCCACGCTGATGTTGGTCGGACAGCCACCCACATAGGCAGCGAAGCTGGTAATCTCCACGAACGGAGCACCAATGTCGTTCGAGTAGAGATCAATCGAAGACCGCCCCATCGTGATCACATCATATGATCTGCTGGTCGTATCCATAGCTGACTCCTGTTCTTATCCTCCTGTTCATAAATGAATGGAGGAGCGTACGACGTCCTACAGTTACAAGTCTCCATCCCCCTACACAATGTTCATTTATGCCCTGTTGCCATGACAGCTTTCCTGCTACAAGTTACCATTACTCAACTCTCTTTTGGGATGGACGAACGATCGAACCGGTGATCTTGCCCGACGGGGGAAGCAGGCGATGGAATGCAGGATCGACCTGATAATGCCACGCACGATGAGGGCCAGCCATAATGTTGAGATAGTAGAGATCACAGCCGGGAGGTGTCGAGACGACGTGATAGCCTTTGGGAACGAGAACCAGGTCCCCATCGTGGACAGCGACCGCTTCATCAAATCCCTCGTAAGTGTACACGCGCTGAAAGGCAAACCCATCGGCTGGCTGAACGTGATGGTAATAGGTCTCCTCCAGGTAGGCCTCATGAGGAGGGTTCTCGGTATCGTGTTTGTGCGGGGGGAAGGTGGACCAGTTGCCAGCCGGGGTGATGACCTCGACAATGATCAAACGCTCCGCCTCCTGATCGGTATCCAGGATATGCTGCACGCGGCGCTGTGCGTTGCCCTCACCGCGTATTTCAACACTCACATCTTCCGGGTGAACAACGCGGGCGGGAAGATGCTGGTGCGTGGTCGGAGCACTGGCGACAGCGATCTCCATATCATTGGTGGTGCATTCAACCTGATAGCTGGCATCCTCAGACAGATAGAGCGCATACGGAGCGGTGTTTTCAAAGACGCTGAGCCGCTCACCGAACGGCTCCACCGGCTGTCCATTGAGCTCGGCCTTGCCTGTCCCCGACAACACAACCACAGCGGTCTCCCTTCCGTTTGCCGCGCCACGAAGCGTTTGCCCTCTCGTCAAATGGTACACTGTAAACGAGACGTACTGCCAGCCAGCAGTCTCCGGTGTAATATCCAGCGTACGGAGAATTCCATCTCTCTGATCAGTTTGTGGCTTTATTAGCACACCCATACTTGCTCCTCTCTGTAGGGGCGACCCTCGTGGTCGCCCTATAAGCTCCTCCTTAAATGTCATTTAGCTTCCCAAACAAATAGTTCTATCAGGTAGCCATCAGGGTCGCAGATAAATATCTGTTGTACACCGTCGCCACGGGGACGGGGACCGCCCACGATCTCCACATTGAGGGTACGCAGATGTTGGATTGTCGCTTCCAGGTTCTCTACCTCGAAGGCGGGATGTGAGCCATAGCCACTTGCCAGTTCTTCGCGGCGATAGCGGGTATGCGTCTGTGCCACGCGACCTGCCTCGGCCTCACCAATGAGGTGAACTTCAAAACTGTGTTCATCGGTGGTGAGCCAGGCACCGGGATTATCCGCGTTGCTCGGACGCGGAATCTCTCGCAGTCCCAGTACCTGGCCGTAGAAGCGGCGCGAACGCTCAACATCTTTCACAAGGAATGACACGTGATCTAGTTTGCGAATGTTCATCAATGTCTTCTCCTGCATTCTGTCAGCTCGACCGCGGTGGCGTTTTGACCCAGCAGCCCGTCTCGGCGCTTTCGATGGCGGCATCCAGCAGTTGTTGCATCCGCGCGCCATCGTCAAAGTTGGGCACCATGGGTTGTCCGTTGGCCACCGCACGCACGAACTCACAGACCATAGACCCCTGTTTGCGAAACACGTCCTCCCAGGTTTCGATCACACGCTCACGGCGGGCATCGCCCCAAAAATGATCAGGGACGGTCAGTTCACGCTCCGGTCCGTCCCCTGGCCGGTCCCCCGTAATGCGCTGCCGGAAATCCCAGTCGATGACCTGACGCAGCGTGCCGTCCGAGCCGTGAAAATCCCATTCATGGACCTGATCGAAGCCGTAGCCTTTATCCTCGTAGGTCTTTTCGTAGGCGATGGCCGAGGCATGGACCAGCCCCTGTGCCCCGTTCTTGAAGCGCAACATCACCATGGCCGTGTCGTCGGCCTGTTCGTAGGATTGGCCCTGGGGGTTGGGTGGGCGTTTCACCAGGGCGCTCAACTGAGCGCACACCGCCTCGATTTCGCCATAAAACCATTCGGCCACATGGATGAAGTGTGATCCAATGTCGGCCAGGGCACCCGAGCCGGCGATCTTGCGTTCAAAACGCCACAAATACGTCCCTGGATCGCGGGCGAACCCAGCATAGTAGCGCATGGCCAGATGATAGGGTTGTCCCAGGTAGCCCTCCTCGACGAGGCGTTTGAGATAGCGCGTCGAGGGCATGTAGCGGTAGGTGAAAGGCACGCCTGTAATCAAGCCTTTTTTCTTGGCCGTGGCCGCCATTTCGGACGCCTGGGCGTAGTTGAGCGCGAGTGGCTTTTCGCAAATGGCATGCAGCCCGTGATTGAGCGCGTCCATGGTGACGGGGTAATGCGCGTTATTGGTTATAACCACGATAACCGCTTCGCACAAACCGCTCGCGAGCAATTCCTTATAATCGGTGAATGTATGAGGAATGTGATACTTCTTCGCGAGAGCCTCCGCTCGTTCTGGAATCAGGTCACATACAGCCACAACATTCGCCTGATCGCAGGCCGCTAAGGCCGGCATATGCATCGTGTTCGCCCACCAGCCGGCACCAATCAACCCGATGTTTACTCGCTTTTCAGTTGACATATGCTCCTTCTTTCAACTCTCATTCCTGATAGAGGCCCGGTTTCGCGGGCGTTGACAGCGGTACGGCTGTGCCACTCTTTAAGGATTGAACACAGGCATCGGTGACCAGCAGCGACATATAGCCATCCCAGGCATTCGCCCCGGTAAAAGCTTGCTCGCTTTGGACCGAATGCACCCAATCCGTCAACTCTGGAATATAGGCTTCCTGAAAGCGTGTGAGGTGGTCCTTGGGAACGGCCATGGAGCGTGCTCCTCGGGAGCGCACCAGTACATGATCAGGTTGCATGGTCACAGCGGTACCCCGTTCACCGACGATTTCGGCCGACACTTCATACCCGTACTCCACCGCGACAGACACCTCCGCCGTGGCTAAACACTCGCCGCTCAACGCCATCTGTATGAGCAGCATATCCCGTGTCTCGTCGCTGAACGATGTGTGCGTCCGCACACCCCGCACATACACCTCTGTAATCTCCTGCCCCAAGAGCCAGCGGGTCGAATCAATATCGTGACTGGCCGAGTTCGTGACGACGAACTCGCCAGGCAAATTGGACGGGATCATCGGGTTCCGATGTACGCCCTTGAAGAGGATCGGGCGGCCGATTTCCCCGGCGGCGACCGCCTGACGGACGGCCACATGCTGGGGATCAAAGCGGCGCATAAAGCCGACGGCGATGAGTCGACGCCCCAGGGCTTGTTCCGCCTCGACGATCTTCAGGGCCTCGTCGGCCGTGGTCGCCAGCGGTTTTTCGCAGAGCACAGGCTTGTGGTGCCGCAAACACTCATGCACAAACTGCGCATGGGTGGGGTCGGGTGACGCAATCACCACGGCATCCACACTAGCATCCTGGATCAGTTGCAGTGGATCTGGGAAGGCTTTCGCAGAACCACATTCCTCGGCAACCTGCCCTGCACGCGCCTGGTCAAGATCATAGATTGCCACCACGCGCGCGCCCTTCACATGGCCCTGCAAGTTCACCACATGGCGCGAACCCATGCCGCCTGCGCCAATCACACCAATCGATATGTCAGCCATCCATATCCTCCTTTCTGTAGGGGCGACCCTTGTAGTCGCCCTATAAGCCAATCGAACGAAGGTAGTCGCGATTTCGCTGGGCACTTTCTTTGGGCGTCCCCATGCCGGGCAACACATCCTGCTCTACGACGATCCAGCCACTGTACCAGATGTCTTTGAGCGCCTGGATGACGGCTGGGAAGTCGACATCGCCGTGGCCCAGTTCGCAGAACACGCCGTGTTCGACGGACTGGATGGCACCCCACTCGTTGCGACGGGATTGTTCGGCCACGTGCGGATCGTGATCTTTGAAGTGGACATGCCACAGGCGGTCGGCGTGTCGGCGCAGCCCTTCGACGGGATCGCCGCCGCCAAAGCGATAGTGACCGGTATCAAAGACCAGACCGAGGACCGCTGGGTCCGTCATACTTAAGAACCTGGCCGTTTCTTCCGGCGTTTCCACCCAGGTGCCGATGTGGTGATGAAAGACGGTGCGCAAGCCAGTCTCACGTTTTACGGCACGAGCTATGCGATTGGCACCCTCTGTAAATACTTGCCATTGGGCATCGGTCATCCCCTGTTCCGGTTTGATGCGCCCGGCGTTTTTGGTGCGCATGGGGTCACCATAGGGGTCGTTGCCCAGCACAATCAAGTTATCCGGCCCACCCACCTCGGCGAGTAGCCGGGCGGTGCGAACAGCGTCCGCTTCGCTCGCGGCGTGGCGAGCGGGATCGTGCAAGTAGACACTGACCCACGAGGCGAGTAACTTCAGGTGACGGGCGGCCAGTTCTTGACGCAGGACGGTGGGGTCGGTAGGCATAAAGCCCCAATCGCCCAATTCCGTGCCCACAAAGCCGGTCTCGTGCATTTCATCCAGGACCTGGACATATCCCCCACGCTCCCCTTCCACATTCTCGATGACTCCCCACGAACAGGGAGCATTCCCCACATGGATTTTTGCGTTTGTCATACTTCTATACTCCTCTAGAGGTTCAAGACTGACTTTCAACGACCTCCCAACGTTCGCTTTCCCAGGAGCGGATGATCGCCTGCTGGACTCTAGCCACAGCCTCGGCTTCGGTAAAGCCCGGTTCTCCCTGCTGACCGGTGACGACGGAGTGCAAGAAGTTGTAGGCTTCCATCACTTTCAGGTCGTCATAGCCCAGATTCAGTCCCCAGGCCGGGTTGAAGTGACGATGGTAGGGGTGGGCTGGCCCACTCAAAAGAGTGATATAACCATCCTGCGCCGGATTCTCGTCGTTGCGCCATTGGAGTTGGAGTTCATTCATGCGTTCCATGTTCCACTTAATGGCACCTTTGGTCCCGTACACTTCAAAAGACATATCACACTTTTCCCCATTGATGATCCGGCACGCTTCTAACATCCCGCGTGCGCCATTTTCAAAATGCACCAGGGCATTGACGTAATCTTCGTTGGTCACATCTCCCATCGGGCCCTCGCTGCTGCCGACATCGTAATGGGTGCCACTACCTGGTTGGGGAATAGGGCGTCGTCGGATAAAGATCTCCTGGTCGCTGGTGACGCGTGTAATGGGACCGGACAGCATGTGGGCCATATCAATCACATGCGACAGCAAGTCGCCCAGAGTACCCAGGCCGTGCTCCTGCTCAAAGCGCCAGGAGAGGAAGCCGTTGGGATCGCCCGCATAGCCGTTGAGAAAGCGACCGTGATAATGGGTCACCCGTCCCAGTTTCCCCTCAGCGATGAGCTGTCGGGCATACTGGACGAGCGGTGCCCAGCGATAGTTGTAGCCAACGAAGGTCAACACTCCCGCTGTGCGGGCGGCGGCGGCACTCTCAATAGTCTCATGCGGATCCCTGCCAACCGGTTTCTCACACAAGATGTGTTTTCCGGCTTGAGCCGCTGCCCGGTTGATTTCCAGGTGCATGCCGTTGGGCGCAGCCACGCTGACGGCTTCAACGGTGGGATTGGCGATCACCGCACGCCAGTCGGTCGTGTAGCTTTCGAAGCCAAAACGCTGCTGAGCGGCTTGTGCCCGCGCTTCCACTGCATCAGCACAGACAACGAGCCGGGGTGAAATCCCGCTCTCATAAAACCGGTCTTGCACGGTGCGATACGAGCGGCTATGCACTTCGCCCATCCAGCCCAAGCCAATCACCCCAATACCAATGGTACGTGTCATAGTGATACCTCCAATGTTGTGAAAAACTGCTGTTACTCAGGCTGCCAGTAGGTAATCTTGACCGGCTGATTCTTGTGCAACGATTCGACCGCCGCTTCCGCAATTATCTGCGCACGTAAGCCATCCATCAGCGTGGGATAGGAGACTTTCTTGCCTTCAAGCGCGGAGATAAAGGCATCGAGGGCCAGAGCAAAGCTGGATTCGAACCGCTCAAACCAACCGGGATGCAAGCCATCGGAGATCACCTTTGTGCCGGTGTAGAGGGACACCTCGCGGCTCGGTTTGCGCCGGGATTGCACCATCCCTTTGGAGCCAAAGACCTCGATGCGCTCATCGTAGCCATAGGTGGTACGGCGGCTGCTGTCGATATGACAGAGTGCTCCGTCTGGCATTTTCAAGATGACCATGGAAGTATCGACATCTCCCGCCTCACCAATGGCCGGGTCAACCAAAGCCGCACCGGTGGCATACACCTCAACCGGAGCTTCATCGGCAAGCCAGCAGACCAGATCAAAAAAGTGGATGGTCTGGTCGCGGAGTTGGCCTCCCGACACTTTGACGTAACTGATGGGGGGCGGCTCCTGGGCACGCGTGGTGAGTTCCATTATCTCCACTTTGCCGATCGTGCCATTCTGGATGGCTTCGCGAACGCCCAGGTGGTTGGGGTCAAAGCGACGACTGAAGCCGATCATGATCGGGACACTCGAGTGATGCGCTTCCTGCACCACAGCTTTGACCCGCTCCATGTTCAAATCAATCGGCTTTTCGCAATAGGCCGGTTTGCGGGCCTGGATGGCCCTGCTCAACAAATCGGCGTGGGTGTTGGTGGATGAGGCGATGAGGACGGCGTCCACATCATTCGCCGCCCAGATCTCCTCCGGGCTCTCAGCAGTTTTTGCGCCGAGACGGGACGCCAACTGTTCCGCTGCCTCGGTATAGATATCATAAACATACTGTAGTTTGGCCCGTGGATGAGCGGCGATATTGTTGGCATGGACTTTGCCAATAAAACCGGCACCAAATAGAGCAAATTTCGTCATGCTGTTTCACCTTTAATGTACTACCTCTCATCCCTGCTGACCGAGGGATGCTTTCAAGGTAAGTCTAGGGTCGCATTCACCCAGCGACCATCCTGCTGATGGGACGCAACGGCGGCGTCGACAAACTTCACACCCAACACACCATCCTCAACCGTGGGAAACAAGTAGGCCAGCGGGTCGGCCACCACACCATCCCGGCGGGCGAGAACGGCGTCGGCAATATCAGAATAAATATTGGCAAAAGCTTCTAAATAGCCCTCCGGGTGACCGGGCCACAGGCGCGAGGCCCGTCTGGTTGCCGGGGAGAGCCAACCGAAGCCACGCGGCAGGATTTGATAGTGGCCATCGACTGGACGCAAGAGAAGCTCATTGGGCTGCTCCTGCACCCACTCCAGGCTGCCTTTCTCGCCATAGACCCGAATGCGCTGCCCGTGCAAATGCCCTGTCGCGACCATGCTCGCCCACATCATCCCTTTGGCCCCGTTATTAAAGCGTAACATAATGTGGGCATTGTCATCAACCTGGCGGCCCGGCACAATACTGGATAACTCGGCGGACACTTCGCTTATTTCTAGGCCGGTGATAAAGCGGGCCAGATTATGGGCGTGCGTCCCCAGGTCACCGACCACGCTGGATTTCCCGGCAATGCTGGGAGTGGTGCGCCAGACGGCTTGCTTATGTACCTCCGCTTCCAGCA
>WNFX01006390.1_pt1 | contig 11209 bp, 13 predicted proteins | sample 5400111 | NCBI WGS metagenome assembly WNFX01 (sample SAMN13153363, study PRJNA577476) | soil metagenome | isolation source: 40 cm soil or saprolite under grassland replicate 1 | place: USA:California | collected 2016-06-15
GAGCTCCCTCCAACAATCGCTGTGCCTGCTCTAGCGTGAGATAGGTGAGCTCTTTTTTGACGGCTCTGGGGGGTGTGACCGTCTTGCACGGGTTGAGGGGGATTTTCTTCCATCGTACCGCTGCCTCCAATGCAGTACGCAGTATTCCATGAATGAGGCGGACCGTGTTCGCCGAGACGTCTTCTAGGAGGTCGGCATAGAATGATTGGATGTGAGCATCGGTCAACTTCTGCAGCCGGATGTGTCCCAGGACGGGAAGAATGTACGCCTCAGTATAGACCCTGTAGTAGGTGTAGGTGCCATCCTTCAATTCTAGCCGCTTGACTTGAAGCCAGTGCTCCATATGGGCTTGTAGCGATTGCTGAGGGGCTGTGACCAGCGTTCCCTGTTTTTGCTCAAACAAGGCCTGCTGGAAACCCGGGCTCTTATTTCGTTTTCGCGCTGCTCGTCCAATTACCTGGCGCTATTGTCGGTCAGAGCAGCATTAATTAATATCGCCTCGTTTTTTTGATCGTCGACCTGGATTGCTTCCGATTGGTACTCCAGACCATGTGAAGAGAAAGGCTATTAATCGTTTCGACAATATGCAGGGCCTTGAAAGGGTGAGATGAAGGCATTGCCAAATCCTTCAGCCCCTCTTCTCAGGAGAATAGAAGGTGTGGAGGTATTATAAAGTTCCATTGAGCAAATAGCGTATGTTGTTGGTTTTCATTGTCCTCTCTCCATTTTATGCAGAGTAGAAGCAGCTCCAGCGCCTTTACAGAATGGCCGAGTCGATAGAATTTTAGGATTGATCGCTCTTTGAGAGTAAGGTACCGAAGGGGGGACTCCTGCTCATCCATGGTTAAAAAAGCCCTTGCATGGGCTTCCTCTCTTGCTTTAGCTGATATCCTAATCTACCAAGTAGACCTGTTGACAGTTCTTTTGACAGTTTACCTTTGGAATGTCCCCAAAAGTCCAGACCACTCAGACATTAACATATCGAGAAATTGGCTTCTAACTCATCAACGGAGAGTGGTACTCTCTGTTGGAGGAAATGTCTGGTATACCACCGTTTCCTGCACTCAGCTATACCGGGATGGAAGTGGTCATTGTTCACGAGAAGTTAGTCTGCAATGGAGAAAAATTCACCCATAAGTGATTTGAACAGGGAGCCTCTTCACAACCAGGTGCTGACAGTGCGCATCAGGTTGTGAAGAGGCTCCCTGTTCAAGTATTACTGTCGCCAGTGCTCAATCAAGGGAAAAGAGATGTCCCAGGAACAATGCCCCTGTCGCCAGCGAATGCTCAGACGCCAAAACAGCGCTCGGACACACACCACTTGCTCATTTTTCGTTTTCTGACGTTTAATAGAGTAGGGCATGAATCCTACTGCGAGCCAAAGCCAATGGATCTGCATCGTTTTCTCACTCCTTGGTGAAAACGATGTGCGCATCATCGTTGTATAGGTTGTAATAATCGCGACCTATCCAAAGGATAAAGCAAACTCTATGCAGTGCAGCTACATATGCACTGCACAACTTTTTCAAAGGGGGAAGCCACCATGGAAGGTGCTGAAATACCCACATTTGGAGAGGCTTTGGCGATCTTTCGGACGCGAGCCGGGTTGAGCCAACAGCGCCTAGCGAATCAACTCGGCAAGAACCGAAGATCGGTTGCTGCCTGAGAAGGTGGAGAATATCTCCCCAAGGCCAAAGGTGACGTGCTGGAGCTGGCTCGTATCTTCAAGTTGAATGATGAAGACACCACCATCCTACTGAAAGCCGCTGGCATAGACCCTTCTCTTTCACTTTGGAATGTCCCTCATAGGCGCAATCCGTATTTTACGGGGCGAGACGAACTCTTCGATCAGCTCGATCAGCACCTCGCACCAACAGAGCATCCTGCTTCTATTGAAACCCGTCGAGTTGCGCTGACCCAGCCCCATGCCATCAAAGGTCTCGGAGGGATTGGCAAGACCCAGATTGCGGTCGAATATGCCTATCGCTCTCGCAATCTGGGTCGCTACACGCATACGTTCTGGGTGAATGCTGAGAGTGAAGAGGCGATCATCGCCAGTTTTGTGACCATAGCGGATCTGCTCCCCTCATTGACTGCACACAACGAAACGGATCAGCGCAAGCTTGCGGAAGCGGTCAAACGCTGGCTGGAGCAGTGCAAGCAATGCTGGCTGCTGATCTTGGATAACGCCGATGATGTTGCTCTGGTACGCTACTATATTCCTCACCAAGGCAACGGGAGCATTTTGCTGACCACGCGGGCCAATGCCGTTGGTTCGCTGGCCACCTCTGTCGAAGTAGAAACGATGGGTTTCCTCGAAGGCACACAGCTTCTGCTTCGTCGAGCGCAACGCTTTGGGCATGCTACTGATGAAGAGGTCAATCAGGCAGGAAATATTGTCGTCGCGCTCGATCATTTTCCGCTTGCCCTCGATCAGGCAGGAGCCTATATTGAAGAAACACAGTGCAGCTTTGTGGACTATCTCGACCTCTACCAGACCCATCGCCAGGCCCTGCTCGCCCAGCGTGGAATGCTCTCTACCGACTACCCCCACTCGGTCGCCACTACCTGGTTGCTCTCGGTTCAAAAGGTTGAGCAAGCCAATCCTGCGGCAGCCGAACTCCTTCACCTCTGCTCCTTTTTGGCACCTGATCGCATTCCAGAGGAACTGCTCAGGGGTGGCGCAGCCTATTGGCCTGCGTCTCTGCAACAAGCGGTTGCTGATCCCTTTATATTTCAGCAACTCATTGCAGAACTGCTCAAGTTCTCCCTGGTGAAGCGTCTGGTGGAAGATCACGTCCTTAGTATCCATCGCCTAGTGCAGGCGGTACAGATAGACATGATGGAACCAGAGGTGCAACGCCAATGGGCAGAAAGAGTTATACGAGCAGTCAATGAAGTGTTTCCTGACAATCCGCAAGAGGTGGGTACGTGGCCCTTGTGTCTTCGCTATCTCGATCAAGTGCAAGTATGTAATATGTTGATAGAACAGTACACGCTTCCGCTCATCGAAGCTGCAGATTTACTCAGTCGAACAAGTCTCTACTTAGATGAGCATGCCTTGTACACCCCAGCCGAACTGCTTTCCCAGCACGCCCTCGCGATTTGTGAGCAGGTGCTGGGACCAGACCACCCCGACGTAGCAACAAACCTGAACAATCTGGCAAGCTTGTATCGAGGCCAAGGCAAGTATGCGGAAGCCGAATCACTCATTGGTCGCGCCCTCGCGATCAATGAGCAAGCGCTAGGACCAAACCATCCCGAGATGGCAGCGAACTTGAATAATCTGGCGAGTCTCTATCAAAGCCGGGGCAAGTATGCGGAAGCCGAACCATTGTACCAGCGCGCTCTAGCGATCTATGAACAGCAGTTGGGAGTCGAACATCCCGATACGGCCCGGAGTCTCCATAATCTGGCAGGGCTTTATAATATTCAAGGCAAATATGAGCAGGCTGAACCACTCATGCAGCAGGCCTTGGCGATCCGCAGGCATCATCTCGAGCCCGATCATCCCGATATAGCTCAGAGCCTCAATAATCTGGCAGGGCTTTATGTTTTTCAGGGCAAGTATGAGCAGGCTGAGCCACTCTTCCAGGAGGTTCTAGCTATTCGCAAGAAGATGCTTGGACTCAACCATCCCGACACAGCTCAGACTCTCAATAATCTAGCAGAAGTCTACCGTGTTCAGAACAAGATTGAGCAGGCCGCACCTCTTTGCCTGGAGGCTCTGGTCATCCGTAAGCAGACGCTTGGTCTCGGCCACCTCGACACAGCTCAGAGTATGCATACTCTGGCAATGCTCTACGAATCCCAAAGTGAATACGAGCAGGCTGAACTCCTCATGCAGCAGGTCTTGAAGGTTTATCAAGAACAGCTTGGATCAAATCATCCCGATATAGCAATCTGCCTAAATGATATGTCGGCTCTCTATTATGCACAGGGCAAATATGAGCAGGCTGAGCTACTCATACGCCGGGCCTTAGCAATCCAGGAACAAACACAAGGACCAGAACACCCTTCCACAGCCTTGACACAGAAGAACCTGTCTGTATTAATGGGGATGAAACATCCGTTGAGCGGGGATGACAATAGTACGCCATAACATCCCTGATATTTTCGTTAGAGACTCAGCAGTACACTCCAGTCCGGCTGGTCAGAGCGCGAACAGTATCAGAAACGAGCAGTTGCAGTCGTCGATCCAAATTACCACCATAACGGCTCTACTGCATTTGCAAGATCCACAACAGGTGGCCGATGCTGAGATCGGCCCGTATGAGAAGGAGCGTTCAGGGGGTGCGGAGGATGATATAGCGCAATTCGACGGCCACCTGTTTCGCGCGCCTGTGCCAGCCCCTCCCCTGGCGCATGACCTGGTAAACCTCTTCCTCTATGGGAGAGCATTGTCCGTCGTTGCAATTGGCGACCATGAGCAACACTGCGGTAAGCCAGCGCACACAGTAGTCCATATCTGATTTGCACTGCGGACACGGATTCACGACAACCTTTGCTTCTCCTGAGATCGCCTCGACACATTCGTTCCACTGGCACCGGTGGCCGACCGTGACCTTCCACCTCCCCTGCTCAGCCTCGAACTGGTATGACAGGAGCAAATCCCCGTTGGGATTGAGTACATCAAGCCGCCAGATCGCGGGGAGCGATCCAGGCAAATGCAGCCCTTCGCGCACACGACGCAACGTCAGAGGGGCAAGAGGCGGGTAAAAATACAGGGCAGCGAACTGCGCTTCTGACCAGTGATCGAGCGGCTGTGGATCGCGCAACTGCAGCCAGACCGGGCCAGGCGGAAGAATGGGAGAGGAAGCCTCCCCATCAAGCAGCTGCCGTTGGATACCGGAGCTAGCGCTTCGATCGAGCAGGTATTTCTCCGCCTGGTCCAGGCACATGCGATCCATCACGCCAAGGACAGCTATCAACGGCCTTGCCTGGCAACAGGCAAGCCGCAGTGCGGCTTGATAGCGGCTCAAGCGGCACTGCTCAAAGAGATTCTTGGAGGTGGCCGGAAACATCTCTTTCCCCCTACGCCCTGCCGCAGCGAACTCACGGGCATCTCGATCCTGAACGCTGGAGGGGTCTCTGCCTGGCCATCTTCCGATCCACAGAAGAGAGAAGACAAGCAGGAGCACCCTTCTTTCCAATAGAACGACACAGCCTGGCTTTTGTTTCTGCGCTGTCCCACACTTCTCCCCGATCTCGGCAAAGCGCTCACGGATTTCTGTCGGGAGTCAGCGCGCACCACCCCACTTGCCCGCAGCAGAGCGAGAGACTTCCCGGGCTCCGCTTGCACAGAGCGCCGAAAAAGGGTATACTGATACAAGAGTTAAGTCTTGTATTTGTTTGGCACAGCTCTCATGTTATTCGAGGGCCGCCTTCCAATACACCTCCACCGAAAGGAGTATGAGCATGAGACGAGTAGAAGAGGTGGCCCTCCAGGAACTGTTTGAGGATCTGCTTACGATTAAAGAACTCGGGAACGCCTTGCAGGTAAGCTACAAGAGAGCAGCCGCGATCGTTGTTGAGAAGGAACTCCCCTTTCGCTTCGCGACCAAGGCGGAAGAGGATACGCTGCTGGAAGACCACCGGATCGATGGCCTGCCTGCGACGAATCCTCCTGGCAGGCGCATTAAACTGATTCCCAGGTACGCGGTAGCCCTTGCGCAACAACGCAAAACGCTGGAGTGGAAACCCTGGTTATCGCGCACGAAATAGCGTAAAGAACAGGGGGAGCGTTGTTGAGGAGCATGGTGGATGGCGCGTCTCATAAGAATTGGGCAACTCACCTACACGACCGACGACGAGCAAGAACACGAGCTTGTTGGGTGGAAATATATTGAAGAGCGAAACAGGGGCCGCTCAGGCTCACGTTCGTCTGGCACACTCTTTTAGGATGGGCAGGCTGTTGCGTTCTTCAACCGGACAGCCAGGCACTTCTATCTCGTCGATCCCTCTCCTGAGCCGCCCGATGGTGAGCGTCGGATGAAAAGGTCGCTTTGTGTCGCTGCTCGAAGCCATACGCTTCTATGAGACGCACGGGGCCTTCTACAAGCGAGAAACCACAGAGCAACGTTGATCCATCTCTTCCCTCTCCAGTGAATGGTCATCTCGGGTACGTCTCTTGACGCCCATCCGAACCCCGCTCAGAATCACTCCTCGCTCGTACCAAACCCTTTACAGGGTGCGTGTCTCCCGAAAGAATGCGACTGTTGTCGTGACGCTGCCGCGACTCAGGTAATACATGCGCAAGCCGCCATAGCCCGAGAACCAGGTGGCAGACTGATCTGCCACGCGCAGCTCCCAGCTCGCCGGTTCGCTACTCGAGGCAGGCCAGGCTTTCGCCAGAAAAACCGTCCCTCGCACCTGCACAAGGAGACTGTAGCGAAGGCCCGGCTGAGCTGGGAAGGGAACCGACCCCAGTTGGAGGGTTTGCGACGCATCCCGTTTGATGAGCACGAGGCTCTCACCATTGAGGTAGACTTTGTACCAGTGCGTGGCGTCCCTCCAGTGCAGGACCGCCCCCATATTATTCTCCCCATTGAACCGGCTGATGGAGAGGGTTACCATCAGTTCAGCATTCGCAAGCCTGGGACCGAGCAGCGCGGTAAATGTCCCACTGGAGGCGGTAACCTGACCCACCCGATCGGCGATAGCGAAGGCCGGACTCGTCGAGGCGTCGGCCAGCCAACTTCCGCCGCCTGAGGCGGTTCCCCAGAAGAGCTGGTTGGGGCGCTGGAAGGTGTCCTCCGAGACCTCGGATGGAAAGGGAGACGGTGAAGGCGAGGGGCTGGGCGTAGGTGTCGGTGTGAGCGTTGAGGCGGAACCGCGCGCTGGCAGGGGCAGTCGAGGCTGCGTCCGGCTCGCCGTTTGTGGCCAGGACGAGGTGAACAGTGAGACAACACCGCCCGCCAGGTGATTTTTTTCCGCCACCCATCCCAGAGGGAGAGCGACCAGGGCATCAATAAGGAACACGAGCACAAGCACAATGACCCGAACCCTGGAGCGAGCTTTGTGAGGGGGGACAGGAGACATTCCCACGGTTTGAGCATTTGGGGAAGTGGCGGCCATCCTCTCTTTGAGCCTGCTCATAGACGCTAGCTCTTTTCCCCTTCAAGGCGTTCACTAGAAGGCGGGGACAGAAGATCGGTCCGTCCCACTGAGGCAAGAGGGAGCCCACCTGGCAGGCCTGCGATGCCCCCTAACTTTCCCGAGGAAAGTTCGAGCAGCAGAGCCAGGCCGCCATCAGAGGTGATGAAATCGTTTTCGACGTCGATGGAACCGGCTACCGCCACCCAGACCTGGGCAAGTTGCCTCGAAAACAGGGAGGAGATCACTTGCCGGATCCAGGCCCGGGCAAAAACGGCGGAGCCGGTGGGGGGAAGAGGAAGCAGCAGAGGCGGTATGCTGAAAGGGGCCGCAGTCAGACGCGAGATGTCTCCGTCACCCAGCTCTTCACGATTGACAGAATCCGTCTCGGCCATCTGCGGTGATCGTTCGTCCTGGTTCTTCATGCGCATAGCCTCTTCTGTAATACCGCCAACCCTGCAAGATCAGCACTTGCACACGCCAGGCAGGAGCGGTGAAGGGATGGATGAGCGAAGTGCCCGCTCACTGCCTCGCGCGCTATTACAGGTCACCAGCAAAGCAGCGCTGGTAACGCCTTCATGCTGAACAGTGTAGCAGGAAAATTGGCGCATAGGTGTTAGAATTCACCCAAAACCTTGCGGGAAATTCGCGTCTCCAATATCGATCGGGCCAGGGGTCACCACAGTTACCCGTTACACGCGCATGAAAAATGGCATGCCAGGAGGTGATTGCGCCTCTCCAGCACGCACGGGGGCAGATTATTCGACGTCCTTCGATCTCCTAGCAGACGCCTCTGTGGAATCCTCGTCCTCTTGCAAGAGAGCACAGACGCTGACTTCCAGTGCCCTGGCCACTTTCGCCAGCGTCTGAATGCCCGCGTCGTAGCCGGGATCACGCCACATGGCTCGTACAGTCCACAACGAGAGATCTGATAAGCGCGATAGCTTTGCCATACTGATACCCTTCTCTTCGGCAAGCGCGCGCACCTTGAGCTGTACCATGAAGCCAATTCCGCCTCTCATCGAGTACGTTCGTCTTGGAAGTCTAACAAAGTTCAGGTGAGCATACAAGATTGGTTACACCAAATGTGGTATAACAGATGTGGTACACCATACATCACTGCTCGCCTTTGCAACGTAGGTCTGATTGTGGAGGACGATCTTGAGCATCGTACCGATTCGTGAAAGTGTTGAATATCCTCTCCCCCAAGGTGGCCCGAGGCCGCCGTTTGTGGTGATGCGCGGTGGGATGGGCTTGCAGCACTTCACACAGCGCCTTCTCCTCGAAGAGAGGCGGCGCGCATACAGGTGCTCGCGGTCACGTGGTGGTGGATTCTTTGCCGCCAGTAGTCGAGGAAGTCAGGTCGAGAAGCCAGAATGGCTGCGTGAGCCACGCATAGTTTTCGCGTGTACGCTCTCCTGGCGCATACTTGTCTCCCAGAATAACTATGCGGGATTGGCATACATCAACCGGAGTGTGCCCTCCAAATCTACAAAAGGTCGTCCCGGCCCTCGTCTCCGTCCTGCTCGAGGAAGAGGCAGGCCAGCGCGAGAGCGGGTTGTGTCTTCGCCAGGAGGATATCGTAGTCCGTCTGTTTCCCCTGCCGGCTTGGGCGGGCACGATAGCGCTCATTGTGCGCTATTACCTGCCGGAGGGCGGCGATGACCGCTGCGCGATCCAGCCCAAGGCGCCGAGCCTCCTGGATCAGCTCATCTACAGTTGCCATGAAAGCCCCCTTCGTTCTTGCCCAGCAGAGGAGCACGCGACGGCGCGAGAATCCGACCAACAATGCCTGACCTCGATGCCCGCGTACGATGGCGGAAACATTCGCCAACCCGAACTTTCCGGCGTTCGTACCCTTCGCCGGCGAGGGGAGGCGTCACTTTTGCCGCCAATACTCATACCCTTCTGCTGAATACAGATGAGTATACCCACGGAGATTCTCTACCATCACCGCCGATGGGGCTTTGTAGAGGTATTTCCATTCACCATCATGGTAGCGCCAGAAGTGGTAATAGAAGTACGTTGGCACTATATCTGACTGTTCTACCTGTACGCGATAATCCCCGTTCTGTCCTTGATAGGCCATCATTCATCTCTACTACGGTTACGTAAAAGGCACGATGATGCTTCACTCTGCTCCCCGGCGACAAAAACGAGCTGCGTTCAGCACACTGCTCTGAGAGGAACTTCGCCGATGGCATGATACAGAGCTGGTGAACGATCCCTCTCAACGACAGCCCTTCACCCTTCTCCTGAGACCTGCACCCCCACTGCCCTCAGCTCGTCGACCTCTTGCCGAGCCTTCTTGACGATCTTCCACCCTGCCTCTTCCAGTAACTGGATTTTGGTCACCGGCACCTGGCTTCGTTGGGAGATGCTGGCGGCCAGTGTCGTAAGCCTTCTCGACAGGTCGCTGCGTATGCGAAACGGTTCGCTCGTCGTTTCGTTGGCGCGCTCGAGAGCTTGTCCCGCTTCCGCCCAGCGCGCCCACTCTTCAAGCGAGCGCGCGAACACCCCTTCGATCTCCTCCTCCAGCAAGCCCCTCATAGTGACCTGCATGTCGCGTGCCTCGGTAAGCTGCGCAGCAGCCAGGCGCAGGGCATTATGCAGGCTGGTCCGTATTCTGACGGAGGAGAGCGCTTCAGCCATTACTGCTCTCCCTTATCCAGCTCCACGCCGAATTGCTTGGCCACTCCTCGGAGAAACACCATCGCCTCGTCGAACCTGGAACGAGGAAGGTTGTGGTAGACCCTCACCCCAAATTCCCGATAGAACATCTTCCAGACGGCCTGGATAGTAGGTCCGACCATTCTCGTATTGTTATGCTGTTCGCCCTTGATGGCCCCGATCGCTGTCACTGCTTCCTTGATCTCGGTCGCCTGCGCTTCGGTAATCTTATCTTGAGTGCCAAGCGTTAGCTCAAGCTGCCCGATTCGCTCATCTTGCAGCGCCATGACCTCCTGCACACCGGTCACCTGCTCCAGCGTATTGCCGATCTCGCGTTCCATAAGGAGTTGCTGTCGCGCGAGGTTCGCCAGCAACTGTGCCTGCTCATACGCCTGTTCAGCCGGGGTCAGCCCTTGTCCGGGATGCTGCTCACGGCCCGGCTCGATGATACCGAGGTCTCCCAGGAAATACGCATATAAGACATCGGCGGCCTCACGCTGGTAGCGCAGCAGTTTTTCCCGCAGGGCCGGCCTTACGCGATTGACCTGGATCGTCGCCAGGTAAAATGGGGTAAGCCCAAGTCGTAGAAAGAGGGCATCTCGCACGCCCTGCCTGGTCATAATTGGAAGGGAGCGCAAGCCCTCACGCATCACTTCATTCCCACGGATATGCTCGATCTGGTCGCTCAGGGTAAGCCCGAGGCACTCGATCAACCGTGCAAGATGGATCCACACCTGCTTATCGGGCAGCGGGCCTTGAACGGCTAGCAAATCGTCGCCATAGAAGTCGAAATGGCGTGGGATGAGCGCGCGCGCGTTACTCTCGTCTGAGCCTTCCCGCGCTTGCTCGTCATTAGCGTCGTGTTCATCCTCTGGCTGTTGTGTTGTCATATTTCTTCCATTCATCTTTACTAGGTGTGGCAATCCCTATCCACCTGTCCCAAAGTATACTACAGCTGTTACAAAACTACAATGCTACAATGCTACAAACGGGAGACATAGACCACCTGTTTGTAGCATTGTAGCATGGATTCTCGATGGGATTTCAAAAAGAGGAAGGCAAAGATTGGTGGAGAGGTAAATCAAAGGTATCCCCTTCTGGGATGATAGGAAAAAAGAGAGATTGAAGAGTGGTAGCATCTCTACGAAAGTGAACACCCACGCCTATGCGGGCATTGAATAGTTCTTCATCCTCGCGACGAACACAGGGGGTACGTCCTCCATTTGTAGCATTGTAGCAGGCGTTCTCGATGACCACCCTCTGCTCAAGTACACCGCCTGATGGCCAGGCCCGCGTGGGGCGCGTCAAACTAAAGCGACTCTCCCAGCGGCATCACCGCTGTTCCTGTGGCGTGAACGCCCAACGTGATCTCTACAGCGCATTTCTTGCCCGCTTTGTTCATCCAGATTCTTCTCTGCTCGATGCAGGTCAGGCGGCCTCCGCC
>WNFX01018456.1_pt1 | contig 11209 bp, 15 predicted proteins | sample 5400111 | NCBI WGS metagenome assembly WNFX01 (sample SAMN13153363, study PRJNA577476) | soil metagenome | isolation source: 40 cm soil or saprolite under grassland replicate 1 | place: USA:California | collected 2016-06-15
GAGGTCATGTTCCAGGACAAGCTGGCAACCGGCGTGATCTTCCTCTTCGCGATCTTCGTCAACTCCCGGATCTCGGCGCTGTTCGCGTTGCTCGGCTCGGCGCTCGGCGCGCTCACCGCCTGGACCGTCGGTGCGAGTGGCATCGCGGTCTTCCATGGGCTCTACGGCTTCAACGCCGTGTTGTGCGGCATCGCGCTCGGCGGCCTGTTCTTCGTGCTGACCTGGAGATCGGCGATCTACGCGCTGGCCGCCGCGATCATCAGCGCGCTGGTCTTCGCTGCCATCGGCGTGTTCCTCGCGCCCATCGGCATGCCGGCGCTGACCGCACCGTTCGTGCTGGTGACGTGGATCTTCCTGCTTGCCAAGGCCGGGTTCAAGGCGCTGGTGCCTGTGGGCCTTGCCGACGTCAGCACCGCCGAGGCCACCCTGGAGGGCTACCGGACGGGCGGAGCCGGCCCGGCGCCGCCGGCGCGCGGCAGCGCCCCATAGCGCACGTCCGGGCCGCTGCCACCGCCCCGCTCCGATCCCGCGGAGCACGGTTCGTTCAGGAGTGGGTGAGGAGGACGTTGCTGGCGGCCCACCGGGAGCGCATGGCCTCCACGGCCTCCACCGTCTCCGACCGCCACAACGCGCACGTCGAGGATCCCGCGGTCGTCTGGGCACTCGCGTTCAGTCGCCGCCGCCGTCGGCGTCGTGTAAATCCTCTGGGGACTTCGTCGGGTACACCCGATCAGCGGCCAGACGCGTCTCCATCAGAGCAAGTCGTTGCGCGACCATGCCCACGATTTGCGCCCCTTCGGTTGTTTCAAGCTCCAGCTCATTCTTGAGCAATTGGATCGGGTAGCTGGCGAACACGACTCCACGGAGCTCCTTGAAGTCATGGATCCCGTGGTCCAGCCGCGCCAAGGTGACCTTCACGAACTCTTGATCGCTGAGCTGCGTCACCCGCAGTGCCGCGGCACGCTCCTGTCGCGGCGGCTCCACCAGGTATCTGTGTGCGGTGGCCGGATAGTGCGTCGCCACGAGCTCTCGCAACGAGACGGGCCGGTCCTCTGTCCGTGACCAGCTCGTCGGCTGTTCGAGCGCCTCCGGAGGGAGATAGAGGGGCTCAGCCCCCTCGACGAGGTCCTGGAGTCGAATCGTCGCCTGGTCGTGCAGCCGGTCCGACAAGTCGAATGTCTGCGTCCCGGTTCCTGACCATAGGTCATAATAGCGGCTCATGGCCATTCCCCTCGTGACGTCTTGGAGCTCTGGCGGGGAAATATCGCACCACCGCGTACCCTCTCTCATCATGGAAATGCTCGAACAGTATCAGGTGGCTGATCTTGTACGCGGCACCTTCTTTCAATTCCATATTGCCTCTGACGGCGGCGGAGAATCGGTGATCGGCCAGATGCGCGTCCTCACCTGTGAAGGTCGCGCCGTGCAATTTGATGGCGTGCTCGCTCAGCAACCGTGGTGAGGCGAAGAATACGTCTTGAGCGCACTTATTGGGGTCCATCTTATCTCTTGTCCGGATGCGCGTTTTGGGGGGAGAACGGAGCCTGGCTGGGAAACAGCGTCCGCTCCTTCGGCCCGACCTCGGGCCGATGACTTGGTGGCCGGCGGCGGTCCAGTCCGGGGGTGGTCTGGCGGCCGATGGGCCGGGGGTAACGCCAACCAACAAGATACTCTGACGGTGCTCGTCTGGTGATCCCCAGACCTGCTTACTGAAACTCCCCGCGTGCCATTCAGCTCGCTAACGCTCCCTGGCAGGCGCAGCTTCCGGGCGAGGGCATCGTTGGCCTTCGACAGCAGCTCCACCGCCCGCTTGAGGCTCTTGGCGCTGTCGGCGGCCAACCACCACTCGCTCTGCTTGGGGTGGGCTGCCACCCGCACGCGCTGGCCGGGCCGCTCGAACCGGTGGGCCCAGCCGTAGCTGCGCGGGCCAGCACCGTCGATGGCATACCACTCGGCCAACCGCTGACCGGGAGGCTAACATCCGGACCCACAGCGGGATCGGGACCGCTGCAGCTGGATTCCTTTGAACGCTTGACGGTCGCGCAGACCACGGGCGTTAGGGCAGTGGGCGTTGGGCTCATGCCACAGCGGTCGCCCAGGTGAGCGGGATGGTCGTCGCGGTAGCCAGGTCAAGGCCCGCGGGAACAGGCACGGTCAGACTCGCACGGCCAACCGCGACGTCGGCCAGTCCAGTCCCGTCGACGGTAAATGCCATCACCCGGTCCCCGGTGGCCAAACCGTCGACCCCCTCACCCAGGCCATGGATGGTGCCGCCGACCTCCATCCCCGGTACGAACGGCCACCCGGTCCAGTAGCTGGGCACGCCGCGCCGGGCAAGGACGTCGACGAAGTTCAATCCCGCGTACTCGACCCTGATGGTCACCTGACCAGGCCCGGGGGCCGGCTCGGCTCGTTCGACGAACCGGACAACTTCCGGACCGCCCGGCTCGATGATTTCGATTGCTCTCACGGGCTCCTCCAATCCGATCACCATGGGAGCACAGGCGGCAGTCCAGCTGACAGAGCGGTCGAAACCACTACGCCTTCACCGACCCGCCTTGCCGTCGCCGTGGCCGTCGCCGGAGGGTCTGCGGAGATCAGCGAGTGAGTCAGGCTGATCCTCGGCTTCGGATCCGATCACTTCAAGCGGACCCTCACGTGCCGTTCTACGGTACGGGTGTCGGCGAAGACCCGGTCGCGGCAGTGGAGCGGATCACATGGATCCCATGGGATGGCCGTGGTGGTGATCGACGATGGCCTACGCGATGCGCGAGCGGCCTGCGAGCGTGCCTTCGCCTTTCTCATGACCGATTTCGGCTATCGGCGCGATCGCCGGCGCTTTCAATGGGGTGGCTTCCTGCTGCGCTATCGCGGTCCGGTCATCGGCGTGCAGATTGCCTGGTATCCCCGGGACGAGCTGACCGTCTGGCTGGTCAAGCTGCTGGACGGTGACTTCCCGCCCTACCCGATCACGATCCATCCCGACACCGTGCTCCACTACTTCGACCTCGGTGATCTCGAGGCGATCAGCGGCCAGGACCGGCAGGTGAGCCAGCGGCAGTTGTATGCCCTACCCACCGACCAAACCGCCCGTCCTCTGGCGGACAGCCTCCGCGGCTGCGGCGCCGTCTGCTCCGGGGCGACCTCACGCAGCTTCCCCTGCTCGAGCAGCGCATCCGAGACCGGACACGGACGCACATGATCGCTTGGCTTGGCACGGAACATGCGCGTGAGCTTGGCTGGTGACCAGCGGGTCGAGCAGGCATCGCGGCCGGCCGTGGGCGATCTGGGTGATCCAAGCCAGAAGTCCTTCGGGCCCAATCAAAGCGGCGTAACCGGTGACGCAAAATGGCTGGACAGGAGCTTCTGGAGGCGTTCAGCGACGACGAGGCCTAGCGGGCAGGGCGCTGTGAGGCGAACGCCGACGCCCGGCCTCGGAAGGCAGCGTGCCGGCGGCACAGCGACGCTCAGCCGACAAGGCCGAGGCGGCGGGGGAGGTCGGCGGGGGAGCAGCTGAGCCCGATCCAGAATGGGCCGAAGCGGCCGTAGCTGGCGGTCACCTCGTCGAAGCGCATCTCGTAGACGATCTCCTTGATGTCGGCGAGATCGTCGGCGAGCAGGGTCACACCCCACTCGTAGTCGTCGAGACCGGTGGCCCCGGTGACGAGCTGGAGCACGCGGCCGGTGTAGCGGCGGCCGATCTTGCCATGGCCGCCCATCAGCTCACGCCGCTCCTCGAACGCCAGCTTGTACCAGTTCGCCCCGGGCTCTCGCGCCTTGCTCATGGGGTAGAACGCCAGCAGGGTCGTCTGGGGCAGGCGCGGGTGCAGCCGGTCCTCGCGCAGTTTGGCGAGTCGCTCGCCGGCTTTGGCAAGGCGCCCCTCGACGTCGTCCTGGACGCCCTGCGCCGCCAGCCGGGCGCGGACGTCGTCCACGGTCTCCATGTACTCCGACAATTCGGTCATGGAGAAGAACGAGTACACGGGTTCGAGCGGTGCCATGGCGCCCAGGGTCCGCGCGAGCGATTCGTGGCGCGCCAGGTCGGGTCCGAGCGCCATCACACCGAGGTCCGCCTTGAGGCCGAGCACGGAGCTGCAGAGCACCTGGTGATCGGGGGCGGACTCGAAGTGCTCGAGCGCGGCCACCAGCTCCTTGCCGGTCTGGCTCGGGTCAGGGGACTGGGGCGGGCGCACCCGGAAGTACAGGTGGGTGACACCCCAGCCAATGGACGGCGTGACGGGCTCCATCGACGTGCGGCCTCCTTCGCGTTGCGGGACCAGACTCTATCTTGCCTGCTCACGACCTGATTTGCCGACTTCCGCGTGCATGCCCGCGGCGATTGTGGGTCCTATTGCCAGTTGAGGGTATTGACAGGACTGACCCGGTGTTAGAGTGCGCGGGAGCAGCGGCGCAGGCTTCCCCGCAGTGCGGTTCGAGCTGTCCCTGCCGGCCGGGTCATCGCACCCGGCGACGATTGACCTTGCACGTGAAGGGAGGGACAGAGTTTCGTGACTATTGGGGTCGTCAAGTGGTTCAACCCTGACAAGGGATACGGGTTCATCGCCCGCCCGGACGGCGACCAGGACGTGTTCGTCCACTACTCCGCCATCCACCCCGATGAGGGTCTGCGAGCAGCGTCTTTGATCATCGTGAGCCGCAGACGGCCCACCTCGGCCTCCAGCTCCTGCCGCTCCCACTCGGGATCCGGTTGCCCGCCTAGCAGGGCGTACAGGGTCTCAGACGCGCCCACAAGCGCCGCTATGACGGCCGGGAGGTTGGCCTCGATCCACTCCTCTTGATTCACGGTGGCGGTACTATACCACTACCTGAATAACGCCTGGATGGCACGCACCGCCTGATCGCCCCACACGGCGGCACCCCGATAGCGCTCCAGCGTGCGGCGGTACACCCCTATCTCTAGGGGCTCGTTGACTTGAAGCTCAGCGGAGAGCGTCTCCACGGTCACTAAGGCGTCGTCGTCCAGCTCGAAGATGACGAAGGGATGCAGGTAGGCGTCAGGAGCCTCCTGGTCGAGCAGGAGCACCCCGAGCGAGACGTTAGGCAGGCTGGCGACGGAGATGAGCCGGTCGAGCTGGGCAGCCATTAGCTCAGTCGGTCCCGGACGCCACCGGAGCGCCCCCTCGGTGATGATGAACTCGAGGCGTTTGCTCTGGTCGTAGAGGATGGTCTGCCGCTCCAGGCGCTCCGCTACGGCCCCTGCCAGGTCGGCTTGAGACGAGGGGTTGCCCTGCGACATGACGCGTCGGGCATACTCGGCGACTTGCAGCAGTCCGGGCACCATCGTCGGCTGGAACGTGGAGATGGCTGTGGCTTCGCGTTCTAGCTCGGCAATCTCGCGCTGACGCTGGGTTAAGCCCAGACGGTGGAGGATGCGCCAGCTCGTGGCGTCGGTGGCGAGGCGTCTAACCAAGTCTCCGAGTTCGGCAACTTCCTCGGGCGCGGCCTGCGTTGCCTCGGCAGCACCGCTAAGCCCCGCCCGGCGGCGAAGCTCCAGGAGTTTGCTACCAAGTTGGCGGCGGGCCCCCGCTTGTATCAACGTTGGCTAGATACTCCTTCAGGCTGACGGAGCGAGTAAGGACGAGGTCGCGCTGGCGGCGGTAGAGTACGACATCCTCGGCGTCCTCAGTGCCCAGGAAGCGCCCCTTGTCGTCGTAGTGCAACAGGATGGCTACCGTCTCATCAATGAGCCAATAGTCTTCGAGTTGGCTCACCACCTGCTCAACGTCAGACGCTTCCGCGATCCGGCAATCCTCGCCGCAGTCGACGCTGGGGATCTGCGTGGCCAGCTCGAAGCGCAGGTAGTCGTTCAGTGGAGGCGTCACCAAATGAACCCGCTGCATCTTCTTACCGGCTTGCTTCGCCTCAAGGACTAGCTTCAGCCACGAGTCGGTCTCCGGCGTCAGCTCGGGCAGCTTGCCGGAACGCTGCCACTCCGCGAACCACTCCTCTTCCTGGGGGACTGCGTAAACGGGCAAGGTCTCCAGCCGAAAGGCCGAGCGCTTGAAGTTCTGGAGCCACCAGCCCAGATCAGGCATTGGTCTGCTTCAGCAGCTCGGCCGGGATCTCTACCAGGGCCTCGCCTTCCGGCACGGTCACCTCAGCGTCCGTGACGACGTAGCCCTGGACCACGATGGTGCCCCGGTCGCTTCGGTAGATCGTCGGGCATGTCCCATCCCTACAGTCCATCCCTAGCGACGTGAGCTTCACGATGCACCTCCCGCATCGAACCGCATGACCTGCATACCTTGAGCCGCGTGTTTGCGCTGGTCAAGGGCCACTTCTGCGACTCGGGCTTGACCTGGGACTATGCAGTGTGTGTATTCTATGCCTCGCCTGTATCGCACTGGGAGGCGCGATGAGCGAGCCCTACGGAGTCCTGAACGCTGGCGAGTGGTCCCTGTGGTGTCGCGCCTGCTCTTGGCGCAGCGTCCCCCGGCAGGCTGACCCCCTGACGTTCCGGGCCTCTCGCATCGCGGCGGAAGCCGAGTGGCGCGCTCATCTCTGCGTGCAGGCTTCGGGGGCACCGGCACACCGGCTGCAGGAAGTCGGGCCGGTGCCCCCTTCCATTCTTGAGGTGGCGTGATGGTCGAGCTCGTCCGCCGCTGCCTGCTTCTGATCGTGCTCGTGATCTTGGCGGTGGCGCTCGATCTGTTGGCTTTTCTTGCCGCCGCCATTTGGATCCGGATTACAACCTGAAAGGAGGTGGTGCCTGGGCAGGGTGCTCGCGTCTACATCGGCCGGGCGCGCTTTCTATCCAAATACTCGGCTACCGGAATGGGAAGGGCAACGCGCCCGGCCGACCCAAAACGACGGCCTGCATGGGACTAGAGAGAACTACCCCAGGACGTAGCTGCTACCGCTACCTGTGCCCGCCAGTGGGGTGAGCGGCCGGACTAGACGGGCTAACTCCAAACCTCCTACTCCCAAAACATCGGCAGGAGACGCAACCACGTTGCTTCTGCCAAGCGGCCACGGTGTCTGTGCGGTGTCCAAGCAATTGGACGGGGAAGCTGTACAGCCACCGGGCCGGGGCTGGCCCTGGGTTTTCCCTCTCCTGAGCTCGGGGCCAGCCCCACCAATCTAACCGTCGAGCTGGATCACGCGTTCACCGAAGGACCAAACCGAAGGGGCGACCATGCCAACGCTGTGGCATATCTTGGGCATGACCATGCTGGGCTTGATCGGTGTGGCCTCCGTGCTAGGCCTTATCATGCTGGTGCTGTTAGAGGTCCGCCTAATCGTGCGCCTCGCCGGACGCATCTCGAGCGCGGAACTGCCGCCGCCGCGCGAGTTCTTCCCGGATCCACCGTCCCGGCGGGCACTCGACGATTTCTGGCAGAACTAATCGCTTCCCACTCTCGGTAGCCAGTGCCGCTTCATCTCCGCCACCTGCCCGGCGTGATAAGCGACTTTAGCGGCGGGCCTGTGAACCACCCCCACGATGCAGTTCCGCTCCGAGTCGATGATCTCGATCTAGTGGCCACCATGCCGCAGCACGATGTGGACTTGCCAGCTACGGACCGCTGTAGACCGGGCGCAGCTCGCCACCATGGTATGAGCAGGCGCCGCGCCGACCACCGGACATGCTGTAGGTGGCGTCGTGGCATTCCTCCATGTATCCCACGCCATTCCAGAAATTCGGGATGCAATTGAAGTAGCTGCAGATGTCCTGGGGTGGGTTGGTCACATACCCGCCACGTCCACAGAAGTTGTAGCCATACGGATTGCTCGGCGCGCCACATAGCGATCGCTGGATCGTCGTTCGTGGCGGCGACGTCGCGGGTGCATGCGTTGTCGCCGGCCTCGGTGCGTGCGTGGTTGGTGGCTTGCGGACCGGCGCCGGCGCCCGCGTCGTCACCGACACCGTGGACGCGGTAGTTGGCTGTGCAACGGTCGTGGCCACGGTTGCTGGTACCTGGCGAATGGCTGTGCCGGATGGTCTTGTTGAAGTCGGAGCCGGGGCGGGCGATTTGGCGACAGCGACTGCGAGCGCACTACCACTCCCAAGGGCGGCGAGTCCGAGCAGCAAGGCTCCAACCGCCAGTGGTCGGCTGGTGATGCGGAAGCGTGGCAAGGGCCCACGCACCAGTCCAAGCACCCCGAGCGTTGTCACCACGAGCCCTGCAACGATTAGCTCCCACGGCAGCAAACCCAGGGCCAGGATGATGATGACGACCTTCGCCCAGGTCGGACGGGTACGAAACCATTGCAGCACTTTGCCTGAAGGCGGCTGCTCAGCCTTCGATGGCGGTGCCCAAGGTTGCGTTTGACCTGGCGGCGGCGTTGGCGCGTTGTCATCAATCCAGAACTGCCACCCTGGTGGTGCTGGCGGCCAGGAAGGGTCGGGCTGCCATCCCGGAGGGGGCTGCCAACCTTCTGGGGGTTTGGGCCAACCGGGCGGCGGGTTGAACTGGAATGCCATGTGACTGATCTCCTAATGCGACTCGGAGAGCGTTACCGCACTTCACAGCACAGCGCAGGCGGCGGATGCGTGGAAGAGGCCCAGGGTTCGAGTAACGCATGAACCGCCCAATCTGGAGCGAAAACGCAATCGAGTCGTTACACGGCAATCAGCGCTCGAAAAGCTTGGCGTCAGCAACGCCACGACGCACGGCACAACTCTCCCCAGATGTATTGTGACCTGGAGCGTTGCGTTGCTACTCAGTCGCCTCTGTGGCAGGCAGCCGCCAGCGCTGGTTCATCTCCGCTACCTGCTCGGGCGTGATGAGTGACTTCCCCGGCGGGCCCGTGAACCACTCGACGATGCGGTTCCACTCCGCGTCGATGATCTCGATGTAGCGAGCGCAGTGCCGCAGCACGGTGTGGACTTCGCAGTCCTCGTCCGGTGCCTGGGGGTCACACTGGCAGGCTTCGAGCCAGGCTCGCCAGCGGGCAAGGATCTGTCGCCCCGTGTCGTCCTCGTCGAGCTTACGAGTGAAGAGGTGGAGGGCCGGCACCGGCTCCTCGAGGGCCGCGAAGCTCAGCCAGGATGAATCCTGTTGGGTAACCGGCGGATGGAACCCGATGTACCAAGTGGAGTCGGCCACGAGTTGCGCTTGCTCCTCGTCACCAAGTAACCAGAGGCCGCCCTTGTGGTCTACGAACTGATCCAAGTGCAGGTAGAAGCGCGCGAGGAACCACAGGGACGAACGACGGCGTCGTTCGCGTTGGTCGTCCGTCGCTTGGGCGTCACTGCGGACTCGCAGATACACGGTCAGGTCGCTCTCAAGCCCCGACAAGTCGGTCCATATCCGATAGTAGTACTCGAACCGCTCCAGCCAGAGCACGGCCAGCGACGGGCTGGCCGGTAACTTCGCGGCTAGGCGCTCATGCGTGTCGCGCATCCGGTAGGCCGTGTCGTACTCGACCAGCTCGTCGGCGAGGAAGGCCAGCATCGGTGGAACCCGCCGACGATAGAACGACTGATGTTGGTAATCGGGCGGCAGCGGCGGGTCGAGGGACATCATCGTCCGTTTCCGCCGCGTGATCGCGTCGTATCCCCTGGTGGTGTCCGCCAGGCCGAGGAGGAGCTCCAAGGCATGACCCGGCCCTTCGGTCTTGATTGGCTCAAGCACGCGTTTGAGCACCCTGATGAGCTCAACCTGTGGAGGTTCGCCGCTCTCCTGCGCTGGACCCGCTACACACGCAAGCGACAGCAGGCACGGGAGCTCTTCCGGGTCGAAGGCACTCGCCCAGGCGCCTCTGTTCTCCATCTGCAGTAGCTCACCAGCGAGGGCTGCTGCATTCGGCACGGGGTCATTCGGCAGCGGAGCTGGCATGGTCCGCAGATTGTCTCCCCTGAGTCCGCCGGGCGTCCTCCCCTATTTGGACCATGGATCTTGTCATGCATCCGGCGTGCAGGAACGGGAGACGGATGGCCGAGCAGGGTCCACTCGGGGGCGCGAGCAGCCAGCGGAATGGCTCAAGCCTGTCCGACGAATTCGATCTCGCCGCTTGGGTGCGTCGGTCTACAGCGGCGCAGGGTGTCCCCGAGAAGCTCGCCGATGCGGACGTCATTCTCGCTGTCGCTCGTCTTCTCCTCCCGGCTGTGAAGCCAGGCCTCACTCGCCCGCGTCGGCGATGGAGCGCCAGGACAACGCATGTTCAAGCGCGTTCGCAAGGGAGTTCGCCGTGAGTTCTGACTTCTCCGTCCCCGAGCACCCGTTCACCCGCGCCTGGCGGACCTGGGAGACGTGGTCCTCGGCCGACACCTGGACTCGGGTAGTAGCCGACGCCCGTCGAAAGGGCCGGGACCTGAGCGCACTCGGCGATCTGGAGGAGCTCACCAGCGGCCCGGACCCACTTACGGCGCTGCGGGCCAACTGCGAGGTGGTCCAAACCATGACCCGTTGGCAGTGGGAGGCCATGCGCGCCGCCCGCGAGCTGGGCTATGGCTGGCACGAGATTGGGCAGGCGATCGGCTTGGACGCTGAGGAAGCCAGAGGCGCCTATCTGGCGGCCGTCGACGAGCTAGAGCTCGCCGCAGGTGCCATGACGGATCTGGGTCCCCTGCTGCGCTACGACCCGCGCTGGCGGGCATTGGCCGACGACAACGACGCCGACCGTGAGCGCTGAGCCTCTCACTGTCCTCGCCTTCGAGGCCGAGTGGCGCGACCAGGCCGCCTGTCGTGATGCCGATCCCCGCCTGTTTGACTACGACCCAGAGACCGACGCAGAAAGCACGGGGGAGCCGGCGAGGCGAATCTGCGCGGGCTGCCCGGTCCGTACCGCCTGCTTGAGCTCCGCACTGTCCTGGCCGGCCGAGGATGATTCCGTCGGAATCTATGGTGGCCTGACGCCGGCTGAACGGGCCGACCGGCGGGCCCAGGAGACCCGGCAGCACTTCCCTGCCGGCAACCGGTCGTGGGGGCTGGGCGCGGATCCGGCGTTCGCGCGGATCTCCTTCGACCTCGCTACAGGGATTGGGGTGCAGGCGGCGGCCGAGGCCCTTGGCGTGACCGGCCGCACCCTCCAGCGTTCCTGGAAGCGTCACGTCCTCGGTCCGCTGCGGCTTGGACGGACACTGCGCACCGACGTCGCCCCCTATCTGACCGGGCGTGCCCTGCGGGAGCTCGGCTGGATAGAGCACGAGGCCCGTATAGGCCACTTGGCCTGTGATCCGGAGTTCGCCGTCTCCTCCTTCGAGCTCGCCGGCGAGTTCGGCACCATCCGGGCGGCCAAGCAGCTG
>WNFX01006393.1_pt1 | contig 11207 bp, 12 predicted proteins | sample 5400111 | NCBI WGS metagenome assembly WNFX01 (sample SAMN13153363, study PRJNA577476) | soil metagenome | isolation source: 40 cm soil or saprolite under grassland replicate 1 | place: USA:California | collected 2016-06-15
CCATGCCGGAATTAGTGGCGCGCGTAAACGCGCTCGGGCGGCGTTATCCGGAAGAACCAGCGCTTAACCTGCGAGTGGACGATCTCACATTCGACCTGGCGAATCACCAAGTACATCGCGGCACGCGACGGATCGACTTATCAGCACGCGAGCTGACGTTGCTGAAAGTCCTTATGCGGGAGCCCGGCCGCACCTTCACCCGTACCGAATTGTGCGAACGCGTCTGGGAGCACGAGCACGAATACGACACGAAGCTGGTGGAAGTTTTCATCGGACGATTGCGAAAGAAAATCGGCGATCCACCGCTTATTCATACAGTGCGCTACGTCGGATACACAATTCGCGAACCAAGCGCATCTTCTTGCGACCTGCGAAAGTAACAACGGCGTAACTTTTCCAGTGCGGCGTTAAGCGGAGATTGCTGCGATTCTACGGATATGAAAACAATGAGGGAGTCGACAACAAATGATTTTAGTCAGAAGGAAAACTTAGAAGAGAAAGCCAAGCCGTCGAAGCGCTCTATTAGCCGCCGGTCTTTTTTAGGAAAGTCACTCGCCGTCGGAACGGGAACCATCGGTGCGGGATTTTTTGTCAACACTCGGACGGCAAGAGCGAGTGGCGGTCTAACTCCGGGGGACGCGGCCCTGCTGCGGTTCGCAGCGGCTGCGGAAATACTCGAAACCGACTTTTGGATCCAATACAACGAACTCGGCGGAGTCCAGGACAGCGAAGTCCCAGGCGGCAGCGGCAATACAGATTACACCGCAGCCCTGGCAGTCCTTGACGAGGATATGGCCGTATACATCCACGACAACACCGATGATGAGTTCACTCACCAGAATTTCCTCAACGCCTACCTCGCTTCCAAGGGCATGGCTACTGTGAATCTAGAGCCATTTCGCACTCTGCCAGGCAGCACTGCCACAGGATCCAGCGGAATCCTACGGCTTACCAACCTGACCCAACTCACGGTGGATACTAGTTGGTGGACGCGCTACCGCGACGACAGCCATAACCCGGATCTTGATCCAAACCACACCTTTCCGCAGGTCGTCCCAACTTTAGGGGTTAACCAGCACACGGCGATTCCCAGGACCGATGCCGACACAACCGATGCCAATTTCCTGCAGGCGATCGCGAATACTGCGGCTTTCCACTTTCCGACCATTGAACAAGGTGGCACCAGCCTCTATCCCTCGATGGCACTAAGAGCCACCAGCACGGAAGTTTTGCGAATCTTGATCAGCATCGGGCCTACTGAGACAATGCACTTTCAGACATGGCAGGACAAGGCCGGTAATGCGCCTGCCTTAACTGCCGTTGATCCGGTGACCGGAGTATCGGTGACCTTTCCGGACCTTTCGGACGGCGGAGAACTCTTTCAGAATAACCTGATCATGCCCGAGCCATGCCCATTCCTGAGCCGAAGCCTCCCGGTCTGTTCGATCATTCGCCCGACCGAAACGAACGGCATTGCCAAGGGGGTCGTTAGGTTCCTAACGGACATGGGACTTTTCATCGGTCAATCGCCCGCGTTCTTTGCCCTCCTGAATAAGCTGGCCCAGGCAGCCGACGCGGCCAGACACGGGTCTTGAGCGACCAGTCCGAGATCGACGTCCTGCAAAAGTAACAACGTTGTTACTTTTGCGATGCGGCGCGCAGCCGAGCCCGTTGCGATTCTAGGGGTATGAAGGCAAAACTAATAACCACATTAGCAGGAATCGGAGTGTCGTTTGGGCTGAGTAATGCCGCGCTGGCGGGGAGTAACCCATCGGGAACCGGACAGCCCAATCAGGATTGCGAGGCTCTAGGTACGCATCCCGGGAATGCTGCATCGGCGCGCGGCTCGGCATTCAATCCGAACGGGACTGCGGGTGCCGTCTACGCGAATCCTGATAGCAAGGCTGGCAACGCCACCTTGGGTACCCCTGGCCATGACAAGGTCGTGAGCCAGTACGATGTTGCGTGCTACCAGCAATCCCTCAGAATCCAGCAGCAAACCGCCAGAAACTTGCAACAATCCACCGGTACATTGGCAGGGCATGGGATGGGGGCACAAATGGCGACCGCACACGGGGGCGGACGCGGGCGCTAACCTGGTATCCTGGTTGAACTGAGAGCAGCCGCCTGAGCGCGGAGAATTCAGTATGATCAGGCTGCGCAGTTGACGAATAGCCACCCGTACGGTGCTGCTGTTCGTCGAGGGGGGCGGTGTGTGCCGGGTTTCCACCGTCTTCCCCTGCTCCGCATCATTTCGTCGTGCGGACAAAGCGCGATGTGCATGTAAGGTAATTTTCAAGCCCGAAATGCACAAAACGAATTCAATCATCATGCGCGCGCCGAAGATGTCGATTTTCGAAACGGCGGCAAACCTGGAGCTTTGGCCAAGGATTTTGCCGCACTACCGCTACATCCGCTATCTCGAGCGCAGTCCAGATCGCAATGTCGTGGTCATGGCGGCGACCCGCGCCGGCATTCCCATTTCTTGGACCTCAGAGCAAATCATCGATCGCGAGAAAATTGAAATTCATTTTCACCACCTAAAGGCATTCACCAAAGGGATGCGGGTCGTCTGGAGATTTCAGGAATCGACCACGGGCGTACTCGTTGAAATTGAGCACGATTTAAAATTTCGAATGAATTTGCTTGCGGCGATTGCCGACAAAATCATTGGCGACTTTTTCATTCATAACATTGCCAATAAGACCTTGCGCTGTATGAAGACTTACGTGGAAACAATGGCAAACAAGGCCACCGCATGAACCAAAGGCGCGCGGTCATCACCGGCATCGGTCCCATCACCTGTATTGGCCAGGGCGCCGAGGCTTTTTGGAAGGGCATTCTTGCCGAGAAAACCGGAATTTGCCGCATCTCAAGTTTCGATCCGCGCCCTTTCCAAGTGCGGTGCGCCGGCGAAATTCAAAATTGGAATCCAGAAGATTTTTTTACCCCGCAGCGCCTGAAGCGGCTCGATCGTTATGCCCAATTCGCGGTAGCGTCGGCCAAACTTGCTCTCGATGACGCTGGGATCAAATATTCTCGCGAGCAACCGCAACACCGGATTGGCGTTAGTTTCGGCACCGCCCTGGGCGGGGTCTGCAAAGCGGAAGATCAACACATCCGTTATTTAAAGAAGGGCGCCCGCGGAGTGAACCCGATGCTGGCGATCCAGGTCTTCGGCGGATCAGCCCATTCCAACATCGCGATTGAATTCGGCTTCCGTGGCGTCGGCACGACCAACTCGAACAGTTGCGCAAGCGGCACTATTTCCATCGGCGAAGCGTTGCGTTATATCCGCGACGATTTTGCCGATGTCATCGTTGCTGGCGGCGCTGAGGCTCCGCTTAGCTCCTTAACCATCGGTGCGTTCGACATCATCAAGACCATGAGCCGGTGTGATGATCCCGGTCTCGCATCCCGGCCATTCGATCGTTTGCGCGACGGTTTTGTAATGGGCGAAGGCGCCGCGTCTCTAATCGTCGAAGAGCTTGAGCATGCGCGAGCGCGTGGGGCGAGAATTTACGCTGAAGTTCTTGGCTATAGTTTGAACAACGATGCTTTTCATATGACCGCGCCGCTGCCGAGCGGCGAGTCCTGTATCCGTGCGATGCGCGACGCATTGCGGGATGCGAAGTTGGCCCCAGAGCAGATCGATTATATCAACGCGCATGCCAGCTCGACCGCGCTGAATGACAGCGCCGAGACCACTTCGATCAAGGAAGTTTTTGGTGCGCACGCCCGGAATACTCCGGTGAGCGGCACAAAGGGTTACACTGCGCATGCTCTTGGCGCGACCGGCGCGATCGAAGCGGCAATCTGCGCCCTGGCCATAGATCGACAATGGATTCCGCCGACCATCAATTATCAAAATCCCGACCCGGCCTGCGATCTGGACGTTGTTCCGAATCACGGACGAGAAGCCAAATTAAACTGCGTAATGAGCAATTCGTTCGGCTTCGGTGGAATTAATGCCTGCGTAATCTTGGGCCAAGTAGCGTCACCGCAGCTGTCCGGATAGCGCACGCCTCTCCTGAAACGCGTGCCCTCTCAGAATTTATTCGCGCAGCAGGTCCGGCCGGTTCTCACGCGTCCGGCGACGCGCTTCTTTTTTTCGCCACACCGCGATCTCGGCGTGATTTCCTGACAAGAGAACTTCCGGGACTTTCCAGTCGCGAAACTCCGCCGGCCTTGTGTATTGCGGCGCTTCCAGTAACCCGCCACCAAAACTATCGTCCGCCGCCGACTGCTCATGGCCAAGCGCACCGGGCAGCAAGCGTACAACCGCGTCAACAATTACGACGGCAGCAATCGCGCCATTCGTCAGCACGTAATCACCGATTGAAAGTTCAAGATCGACAAGTTGTTCGACCACGCGATGATCGATCCCTTCGTAATGACCGCAAATGACAATCATGTGTTCGCGTTTGGCCAAGTCTTTTGCGAGGGACTGGGTGAAGCGTTTTCCCTGCGGCGTCATCAAAACAACTGTACTTTTGTCAGTGCGTAGCGATTCGACCGCGGCGAAAATCGGCTCCGGTTTCATTACCATCCCCTGCCCTCCGCCGAATGGCGCATCGTCGACGATATGATGTTTGTCAGTGGTCCAGTCGCGCAGATTGTGGATGCGAAGATCGACAATTCCATTTTCCTGAGCGCGTTTCATGATGCTTTCGCTCAATGGCGCGCGGCAAATTTCCGGAAACAAGGTCATGATGTCGATCTTCATGTGACAACACAGGCTTCCAACCTGTGAACTCTGACGTTACTTCAGAAACAGGCAACAGGCCTGCGTTACTCCACGATTTCGATGCTGGCGCGTTGCCCGTGGCGTGCGGCTGAGCTGGCCAGGAGCGCACGAATGGCATGAATGGTCTGCCCGTTGCGACCGATGATGCGGCCGACGTCGCTCTGGCGCAATTGCACTTTGAAGATCGTCATTTTGCCGCCAGGAATTTCCGTCAACACAATGTCGTCGGGAAATTCAACGAGCTGGCGAATGACGAACTCAAGAAACTCTTTCACATCGATTCGGGCGGGGCTGCCGGTGTCTCGGCGGCGGGAGGCGCTGGCTCAGACGTAGCCGGCGCAGGGGCTGCTACTGGCTCGGTCGCAACCGGTGCCGGCGCTGCCTTTGGCGCGGCTGCATCTTTTTTTGCTGCCGCTGCTGCAGCTTTTTTCGCCGCGGCTTCTGGGTTCTTATTCTTCTTGATCAAACTGCGCACGGTGTCGGACGGTTGAGCTCCTTTGCTTATCCAATATTCTGCGCGATCAAGTTTGAGCGTGCTGTTGTGCCCGGGCTTCTTCGGATCGTAGGTCCCGATGATCTCGATAAATTTTCCATCGCGCGGGCTGCGGCTGTCGGCCACCACCACTTTGTAATAGGGGCGGTTCAGCGCGCCTTCTCTTCGTAATCTGATCGAAACTGCCATGGTTTAACTCCTCATTCGCGCCATTTGCGCCATCATTTTTTTCATTTTGCCCGTGCTCTTCATCATCTTGCGCATTTGTTCGAAGCGCCGGAGCAAGTCATTTACCTCTGTGACGCTGCTGCCGCTGCCGCGAGCGATGCGCTGGCGACGCCGCGCGTTCAAAATGTCCGGGCGCACCCGCTCTTCGCTGGTCATCGAAAGCACGATGGCTTCCGTGCGCTTGAGCTGCTTCTCGTCAATCGAGAGGCCCTGCACGTTACCCATCCCAGGCAACATGCCAAGAATATTCTCCAGCGGCCCCATTTTGCGCATCATCTTGAATTGGGCGAGGAAATCGTTGAAATCGAATGATGCGCTGCGCAATTTGCGTTCCAGACGCGCCGCTTCCTCTTCGTCGACTGCTTCCGCCGCTTTTTCAACCAGGCCAACGACGTCACCCATTCCAAGAATGCGCCCGGCCAGCCGCTCGGGAACGAAAGCTTCGAACTGATCGAGGTTTTCGCCTGTACCCGCGAATTTGATCGGGCATCGCGTCACTTCTCGCAGTGACAAAGCCGCGCCGCCGCGCGCATCGCCGTCCAGCTTGGTCAGAATGATCCCGGTAATTTGGAGCGCCTCGTTAAAATGCGTCGCCACGCTGACGGCTTGCTGGCCGGTCGCCGCGTCGACAACCAGCAAAGTTTCCTGCGGCTGCAAAAATTCTTTGAGTGATTTGAGTTCCTCGAGCAAAGGCTGATCGATTTCCTGGCGACCAGCCGTGTCGAAGATGTCGATGTCAACTGCTTGTCGATCTTGCCATTCGAGTGCAGCCGCTGCCGCACGTTGAACATTCTTTTCCTTTGGATCTGGAACAAACGCCGGAACGTCAATCTGCTTTCCGAGCGTAGCCAGTTGCTCAACCGCCGCCGGCCTTTGCAAATCGCAGGCAACCAGCGCAGGCGCGCGATTTTGTTTTTTCAGCAGGCGCGCCAACTTCGCGGCCGAAGTGGTCTTGCCCGAACCATTCAGCCCGACGATCAAGATTCTTCCGGGCTTACTGAGATCCAGTGGCACGCTGTCGCCGCCGAGGAGCGCCGTCAGCTCTCCGTGGAAAATCTTCACTATCTGCTGGCCCGGGGTAATGCTGCGGAGCACTTCTTCGCCCAGGGCTTTTGTTTTGACCCGCGCGATGAAATTTTTCGCGACCTGAAAATCGACGTCGGCTTCGAGCAAAGCGAGCCGGACCTGGCGCAACGCATTGTCGATGTTGGACTCGCTTATTTTTCCATGGCCGCGCAGGTCCTTGAAAATATCCTGCAGCTTATCGCCGAGTTGCGAAAACATTCAGTCGAAACGCGCCGTCGGCGGTTTATTTTTTCGGAGTCCGAGTTGGAGCCGGAAGTTTCGATGTTGCGGCTCCAGTCTCCTCGATCCCGAAGGTCCAATGCGCTTCGATTTTTTTGTCACCTGATTTGGCGGTCAAAATCACGGTGCATGTCTTCTCGCGCAGTTTTTGTGTGACTTGGTAGGTCACCGTCCCGGTTTTTGGATCGTAGGTCGCGGGCACCAAACCCAATCCACTCACGCGCAATTGCACGCTGGCAGGATCGATTTGGCCAATCGACTTTAGGTTCGCTTGGATCAACGGCAAAGCAGTGCGCACCGTGTCGCCATCGGCCGGTTGCGGCGATACATCAGCTGCCCCGATGGCAGCAACGGCGGCAGCGCCGCCGCTCGAGGTACCCATCATTTTCAGAGCGTCTTCAAAAACCTTGGGCTTGTTTGCCTCGATGGCGTACCGGCCTATCGAATCGAGCGGAGAATTATAGGTGATCGGCTGCCCGTAGACGGTGAACATCGCCTCGTAACCGGCATTTCGCGCAACCTCTTTGACGTGCTCATTGTAATTGCCGAACGGCACGGCGAAGCAATTCACCCGGATGCCGAGACGTTGTTCGAGCAGTTGTTTGGGCCCGACGACTTCGCTTTGCAGCCATTGTTCGTATTCTGCGCCGGTCAATTTCTTTTTCGTTCTCTTGCCGCCCGGCTCCATCACCATGATCACATGGCCTTCGCGCAAGTCCTGGTGGGTGGCGGTGTGCGCCTGGATATCTATTCCGTTGTCGCGCATGTCGGCCAGCTGTTCCCAGGTGATCGCCTGTCCGCCTCCGAGACTGCCGCCGCTGACACCCTCGGTGTAAATGAACATGGTAAAGGTGTAGCCGAGTTTCTTCAAAATCGGCCACGCCACTTCGTATTGCGATTTCCAGCCATCGTCGAAAGTGATGACTGCGCAGCGCGGTGGTATGTTTTTTTCGCCGCGTTTCCAAGCAAGTAAATCCTGGAGGCTAATCACGGTGATACCCCGGTCCTTCAGCGCTTTCATCTGCGCCTCGAACGCGGCTGCTGTGATCTCGGTGCCGGGATAACGTACTTTGTCCACGAGGCGGTGATAGCAAAAGATGACCGTCTGTGCCGTTTGATCGACAACGGGTTTGGTGGTCGGCCGGGTGGGCCCGCTGGCAGGGGCACTGGCGGCCGGTTTTGTTTTCGGTGGTTGCGGGTTCGCCGCAAAATTCTCATCCTTTGCGCAGATGAACAGGCCGAAAGCTAAGAGCAACGGAAGAACGACAGATCGAGTACGCATAAAATAAGGTAACGCCATTAATTCCGGTCGCGCAAAAAACAAGCGGTTTTTTTGTGCGGATGCGGGAACGCGACCGCTCGCAACTAAAATTTTTTGGCGGAAAGACGGGTTTAAGGTAAATAATGGGAATGTCACGACTGGTCTGCCGCCTCACCGCACTCGCTCTTCCTGTTTTACTCGTCGCCTGCGCGACTGCTCCCACAGGCGGAATAAAGAACACGAGCAAGACTTTCAATACAGTCGTTGTCGATGCCGGACATGGCGGGAAAGATAACGGCGCCTATCGCCGTTTCGGAGGCGCCGAGAAAATTGCGACCCTCGATGTGGCAAAGCGTCTCGATAGAAAGCTGCGTGAGTCGCAGCTAAAAACGGTCATGACGCGCTCGACTGACGTTTTCATTTCGCTTGACCAACGCGTCGCAATCGAGAATGCGCAGAAAAATTCCATTTTCGTCAGCATTCATTTCAACGATTCGCGCAGACGCGGCATTCACGGCTTCGAAACTTACTACCATGCCGCCAGTTCCTCCGAGCTCGCCAACCGAATCCAGTCGAAGCTAACAACGATTCGCAATTCGGCGAACCGCGGTGTTCACGTCGCCAACTTCCATGTCTTGCGCCTGGCGATGTATCCCGCTGTTTTGGTCGAATGCGGCTTCTTGAGCAATCGCCGCGAAGGTGGTGGAGCGCGCGACTCGGAATTTCGCGAGTTACTGGCGGATAAGATTGCCGAGGCGATTGTCGAACAGCGCTACGGTCCGGGCATCTATCACGCGTCGGCTGAGGCGGCAGTCGCGCCGCAACCGCCCAGTGAAGGACCCGGCTCGGCGCCGGCCGCCGTTCCTCGCGATTAAAATTCTTTCCCCCGCTCTTCGCGTCCGATCGCCGCTAGAAAAATGATGGCGAGAAAAACCACGCTTTCGACCAGCGCCATCGTCAGGGCGTAATTCGGTTCTCCGTTCGCCCTGCGAAAATGCTCGGCCAGCCAGGCCTGCTGTTGCGCGGCATAGGCTGCGGCAAAATTACCCAGTTGATAAGCCAGGCCCGGGAACGTGCCGCGAAAGTCCGGCGGGGATAATTCATTCAAATGCACCGGCACAACACCCCATGCCCCCTGCACCATGAATTGCATGAGAAAGCCGCCCACGATCAACAAAGCCGTGCCTGGCGCAAAAATCCAAATCGGGATCATAAGCATTCCGCCTGTCGCCGATAAGATGATGGAGCGCCGGCGGCCCCATCGCTGCGACAGAAATCCGATCACGGTGCCGCCGCAGATCGCGCCTAACGAATAAATGATCGTGATCATCGATTTCGTGCTCACGCCGAAACCGCGCTGTTTTTCGAGAAACGTTGCGTAAAGATCCTGCGTGCCGTGCGACATGTAGTTGAAAGCAGTCATGAGCAAGGCGGCATAAATAAACAAAGCGCCGTGCTGCGTGATAAAGGCACGGATGCTTATGCGCGCGACTTGTTTTCCTTCGCGATTACGCTGCCAAACCGGCGACTCCGGGACACGCGCGCGAATGTAAATGACGAGAAGCGCAGGCAGCGCGCCCGCGATGAAGAGACCGCGCCAGCCGAAAATCGGAAAGACGATCCAGTAAACCACCGCCGCAAGCAAATAACCGAACGCATAACCTTGTTGCAAAATCCCCGAGAACAAACCGCGCGCTTGTGTCGGCAATGATTCCATTGCCAGGGACGCCCCGAGGCCCCATTCACCGCCCATCCCGATTCCGAAAAGCGCGCGCAACAGCAAAAAGACCGTGAAATTCGGGGCAAACGCGGTCAGCAATTCCATGACCGAATAAAAAATTATATCGATCACCAACGGGATGCGCCGCCCGAATTTGTCGCCAAGCAATCCGAAAATGAATGCGCCGAGCGGCCGCATCATCAGAGTCAGTGTGATGGCGAATGCTACCTGCGGAATGGTCCGGCCGAAATCGTGCGAAATTGGGACCAGCACAAACGTGACCAGAAAAAAATCAAGCGCGTCCAGCGCCCAGCCGAGAAAGCAGGCAACGAATGTGTTCCGCTGGACGGAATTGAGCGACTTGAACAATCGGATTGCTTCCACAGGTTCAGATTTAATTGTCGGTCTTGTAATTGAAAAGCCTGCGTTGCAGTCCCGGCGTTGGAGCTGCCGCTGTCTTCAGCGGCAACTCGTGATATCTTCAAGCGTGCGTTATCTCGTTAAAGCGAAGCTGAAATCCAACAAAGCCGCACCACTCTTACATGCGATCGATGAAGGCACGCTTGGGCGCGGTTCGATCGCGGGTGATGAATATCTCCATAACATGAAGCAAGCGCGGGTCGACAATGCGGCCGTCGCGACTTGGGTGGAGACCTGTTTTTGCGACCCTCCGTTGGAAGAAGAACGCCCTTACTGGGAAGAATATTTTGATTTGCTCAAGGTCGCCGACGCGCATTCGCGACGCGATTGCCGGCACGAAAACGGAACCGAGCCATGGGCCTGCTGTGATTGCGATTGCACGGAAAAGCTCGAGGAGAAACTTCGCAGCCAGGGTGACTCGTTTCTGGAAACCCTCCGCATAAAAGATTGAGGCGTTTGTCGCGGCGTTTTTGTCAAACGCCGGAACTGACGATTGGACGCTTGAGACAAGCGCTTGTCGAATTCGACTTCGATTGTTCTCAGCCTCGTGCCCGAGTACGATGACAAGCAAGATGATCAACAGACACATCTACATATCATGATGCGTCAATTTGTTCCTTGATTCCTGGCACGAACTCCGCTTAGTTCTCAGTCTGTTATGGCGTCGCAACTGCATCCGCTCGAGACACTGCTGGACCAGCGCATCGTCGTGCTCGACGGCGCCATGGGCACAATGATCCAGCGCTGCAGGCTGTCCGAGGCGGATTACCGCGGAAAACGCTTTCGCGATTGGAAAGGCAAGGACCTCAAAGGCAGTCTGGAACTGCTGCAATTAACACAGCCGCAGGTTATCGAGGAGATTCACACCAAATATCTCGAAGCCGGCGCGGACATCATTGAGACAAATACATTCAGCGCCACGACCATCGGGTTGCATGATTTCCTCTTTACCGGCGAGCCAGCCGGCAGTCGCAAGGATCAGGAATTTTTTCAGCGCGTGGTGGACGATGTCGATCTTCGCAATCTGGCGCAC
>WNFX01006394.1_pt1 | contig 11205 bp, 10 predicted proteins | sample 5400111 | NCBI WGS metagenome assembly WNFX01 (sample SAMN13153363, study PRJNA577476) | soil metagenome | isolation source: 40 cm soil or saprolite under grassland replicate 1 | place: USA:California | collected 2016-06-15
CGAACAGCGGATAGTGGCGGCGATCGTTGACCGCGAAGTGCTGCATGATCGGATGGAAGTGAAACCCGATCAAGCCGAGTTCGCGCACCGCCTTTCTTGCCTGGGTGATCGCCACTTCGCCTCTCGCCGGTTCGAGCGCGCCCCAGGCCTGGATGATCCGCTTCGGATGGCGCTTCCACATTGCGTGCACGTATTCGTTGGTGACGGGCGGCGTCTTGATCGTCGTTTCCAGATCGAGCGCCACCAGCAGCGCCTCGACGCCGGCGTCGGTGAAGTCTTTCAAGACCTCCTCCTCGGTCTTCGCCGTCCAGGCGCGGCTCCAGTATTTCGCCAGCGCCTCGACGTAGGGACCCTGGCATCGGATCCATTCCCGGGTTCCCGGATAGCAGTGAAGATCGATGATCCGCATAAGCGCTATGGGCGTACACGCTCCTCGCCCAGTTTCTTCGTCACCATTTCGACCAGCGCCTTTTTCGATACTTTTCCGAAAGTGGATAAGGGGAATTCGGGCAGGATCTCAAGACGCTCGGGCAGCTTGAATTTCGCGATCTCCTTTTCCGACAGGAAACGCGTCAGCTCCTCCAACGCGAGCGAGCGTCCCGGGCGCAGGATCACGCAGGCGCAGGTCTTCTCGCCCAGGTCCGGATCGGGCATGGCCACGCAGGCGATATTCTGCACCGCCGGATGCGACAGGATCAGGTTCTCGATCTCCTCGGCGCTGATTTTCTCGCCGCCGCGGTTGATCAGGTCTTTCTTGCGCCCCTCGACCACATAGCTCCCGGACGGATGCAGCCGCATCAGGTCGCCCGAGCGGTAGAAGCCGTCGGGCGTGAACTGCCTGGCGTTGTATTCCGGAACGCCGAAATAGCCGCGCAGCGTATACGGTCCGCGGCAGGTGAGCTCGCCCACTTCGCCCGGCGGGACCTCCTTTCCCTCATCGTCGACCAACCTCACCTCGTCGTCCGGGCTCAAGGGCCGCCCGCAGGTTTCGAGGCGCACATCCTCGGGGTCGTCCAGCCTGACGAAAAACAGCATACCCTCGGACATGCCGAAATTCTCCTGCACGGTCGCACTTGGAATGAGCTGCTTGGTGCGTATCCGCACTTCGGGCTGCATGCGCTGGCCTCCGCTCTGTATCACGCGTAGCGACGACAGGTCGTATTTCACGATGTCCGGATCGTTGATGAGGCGGATGAGCAGCGCCGGCACCACTTTCAAATGGGTGACGCGGTGCGCTTCAATCACGCGGAAGAGATCTCCCGGCCGCATGCTGGCGGAAAGCACCACCTTGCCGCCGTTGAAAAAATATCCCTGCAACCCCGGGCAGGCGAGCGGCAGATTGTGCGCGATGGGCAATGCGAGCAGCAGCGCCGAGTCACCGGTGACACCGCATACCTTGGCGGCGATCCTGGAATTGTAAGCGTAGTCGTTATGGGTGCGTGGAATGAGTTTCGGCACCCCGGTGGTGCCGCCGGAAAGCTGGAATATCGCGGGCTCGGTCGGATCGATCCTGATGTTGCCCAGCGCGTCTGTCGGTCGCTTCGCCCGCTTCGATATCAAATCCGCGAGCGAAAGAGAATCTCCAGAGGTCTCGCCCAGCACGATACCCAGCTTCACCGAAGGAACTTCCTTGCGCACGCGCCGCACCATCTCGGTGAATTCGAAATCGCCGTAGCGGTCGGGCGTGACGCAGGCGGCCGCGCCCGAGAGCTTCGCGAACTGGCTGATCTCCAGATAGCGGTGCGTCGCCAAGGCCGCGACCGGGATGCAGCCGATTTTCTGCAGCGCCAGATACAGATAGACGAACTCGATGACGTTGGGAAGCTGCACCACCACGCGGTCCAGGGGCTTGAGCCCGACCTCGAGCAGGTTCCAGGCCAGCCGCTCCGCAGCGCGATCGACCTCCGCGTAGGTAAAACTGCTGCCGCGGTCGACAACGGCGACCCGGTCGGCGAATCGCGCGAATGCGGCGCTGAATTCTTCGGCGAGGGGCTTGTCCCGCCAGTAGTTCTTCTCGCGGTAGCGCTGCGCGAACTCGGGAGGAAACGGGACGGCGCCTGCCAGCATTCCAGTCAATGAAACGGGTGGCGCAGGACGATCGTCTCGTTTCGATCGGCCCCGGTCGAGATCATGTCCATCGGAACGCCGCAGACCGACTGCAGGCGCTCGAGGTAGGCGCGTGCCCGCGCGGGCAGCTTGTCGTAGGCGCTCAAGCCCACCGTGCTTTCCTGCCAGCCCGGCAGCTCTTCGTATACGGGCTCGCAGCGCGCGGCGTCTTCTGCCGCGAGCGGCAACACCTCGTGCGGCGCCCCGCCGATGCGGTACCCGGTGCACAGCCGGACCTTCTCCATGCCGTCGAGCACGTCGAGCTTGGTAATGCAAATCCCCGACACCCCATTGATCTGGATCGAGCGCTTGAGCGCCGCAGCGTCGAACCAGCCGCAGCGGCGCGGCCGACCGGTGGTGGCGCCGAATTCCTGTCCACGAGTGCGCAGCAGCTCGCCCGTGCTGTCGTCGAGCTCTGTGGGAAAAGGGCCAGCTCCGACGCGAGTGCTGTACGCCTTGGTGATGCCGAGCACGTAGTGCAGCATCTGCGGTCCGATTCCCGCCCCCGCCGCGGCCGCCCCGGCAACGCAGTTGCTCGAAGTCACGTACGGGTAGGTGCCGTGGTCGACGTCGAGCAGCGCACCCTGCGCCCCTTCGAACAGGAGGTTCTTTCCGGCGCGATTCGCGTCGTAGAGAGCGCGCGACACGTCCGCGACCAGCGGTTTCAGCCGCGGTGCGAGCGCAAGCGCCTCGTCACGCGTCTTCGCAAAATCGACCGGCTTCGCGCCCAGGTATTTCGTCAGTACGAAGTTGTGGAAATCGAGGAGCGGTTCGAGCTTCGCGGAGAAGCGCTCGGGCACCAGAAGGTCCCGGATGCGGATCGCGCGGCGCGCGACTTTGTCTTCGTACGCGGGCCCGATTCCGCGGCCGGTGGTGCCGATTTTTCCCGTGCCTTGCGCCGATTCACGCGCGACATCGATCGCCGCGTGGTACGGGAGAATCAGGGGACAGGCTTCGGAGATCCGCAGGCGCGCGGCGACGTCGGCACCCGCGCGAACGAGCTCGTCGATCTCCTCGATCAGCGCCTGGGGCGAAAGGACGACGCCGTTGCCGATATAGCAGGTCACGCCTTTCCTGAGGATGCCCGAAGGAACGAGGTGCAGGACGGTCTTCTTGCCCCCGATCACCAGGGTATGCCCGGCGTTGTGCCCGCCCTGAAAGCGCACCACGCCTTGCGCGTGGTCGGTGAGCCAGTCGACCACTTTCCCTTTGCCCTCGTCACCCCACTGGGTGCCGATGACTACGACGTTCTTGGCCACCGTTTCAGCTCTTGCCCAGTTTGCGCACGGTCCACTCGCCGGCGCGCTTGACGAGCTCTCGGTCGCAGTCGGGCTGAGCGCCCTCGGCGGCGCGTCCCGGAAGCCCGACCACTACCACCTCCCCGGCGGTTCGCAGCTTGCGGATCGCGGTGGCGAGCTCCGAATCGTTCGAGTACGGTGCTCGAATGGCGGCCGCTTCCGCCTCGTGCGGCGCAGTGCGCGCGAGATCGCGCAGGTCCATGCTGAATCCCGTTGCGGGCCGAGCGCGGCCGAATGCCTTTCCGACCTCGTCGTAACGCCCGCCGAGCGCGACCGCGTTGGCCACGCCCGGCGCATAGGCCGCAAACACCACTCCGCTGTGGTAGTGATATCCACGAAGGTCCGCCAGATCCACCGAAACGGGGATGCCGCCGCTTCGGGAGAGAACCTTAAGGTCCGTGAGCGCCACGTCGATTTCGGGATACTTGGGCAGCGCGCGCCGGGCGCGCTCGAGCACGGTGCCGTCGCCATAGAGTTCCGGAAGCGCGAGCAAGGCATTGCGCGTCGCTTTCGGCATGGATTGAGTGACCACGCGCAGCGCCGGCAGATCCTTGCCCTCCAGCGCTTCATACAGTTCCGACTCGAGCTCGGCACCGATCCGGCCGTGCCGGCAAATCGCGCGGAACACGGCGACGTGGCCGATATCGAGGCGCGCCCCGGAAATGCCGCACGCGGCCAGCGAGTCGACGAGAAGCTGCTGGATCTCGAGGTCGCTCTCGATTCCGGGATGGCCGTAGATCTCTGCGCCGATCTGCAAGGGCTCCCGAGTCGAGTCTAGACCCCGCGGCCGGGTGAGCAAAACGCTCCCCGCGTAGCACAGCCGCGTGACACCTTTCCTGTTCAGAAGGTGTGCATCGACCCGCGCGACCTGGGGCGCGATGTCGGCGCGCACGCCCATCATCCTCCCGGAGAGCTGGTCGACCAGCTTGAAAGTGCGGAGATCCAGATCGTGCCCGGTGCCCGTCAGCAGGGATTCGAGATACTCGAGCATGGGGGGAATCACCAGCTCGTACCCGTGCACGCGAAACAGCTCGAGGAGCTTCCCTCGCATCCGGTCGATGCGCCGCGCCTGCGGCGGCAGGATGTCCTCGAATTTCTCCGGAAGGAGCCAGTTGCGCATCGGGTTCCTTCGGTGCCGGCGCGTCTAGCGGATGAAAAACAGGATCAACAGGCCAACCAGCATCGAGGAGAGCCCGAAAAAACGGATCTGCCCGTCAGTGAACTCCGTGATGCGGCGGAAGGTATCGCGCCACAGCGTCGGAAGAAGGAACGGCAGCAGGCCCTCGATGACCAGCATGAGGGCAAATGCCATGAGAAACGTCGTGCCCATTCACTTGCCGCCCTTTCCCGCGTTTCTGAAATACTTGAAGAACTCGGAATTGGGATCGAGCACGATCACGTCGCTCTTGTTCTTGAAGCTCGCCCGGTAGGCGTCGAGGCTGCGGTAGAAGGCGTAGAACTCGGGGTTCTCGTTGAAAGCGCGCGCGTAGATGGCGGCCGCCCTGGCGTCGCCCTCGCCCTTGACGCGCTGAGCATCGCGGTAGGCCTCGGCGATGATGATCTGGCGCGTACGATCGGCTTCGGCGCGGATTTTCTCCGCCGCGGAGAAGCCCTGCGACCGGAGCTCGGCTGCAACGCTCTTGCGCTCCGCGTCCATGCGTCGATAGACAGCCTCGCTTACCTCCTGCGGCAGCTCGATGCGCTTGAGCCGCACGTCGACGATCTGTACCCCGATCTTGGCGACGTCGTCCTCCACCTTGTCGCGCACGATGCGCATGATATCGTCGCGCTCGCCCGATACGACGTCGTGCACGGTACGCTTGCCGAACTCTTCGCGCAGCGCTGCGTTCACCGTCTGCGACAGCCGTGTCTGAGCGCGCTGTTCGTCCCCCTGGACGCTGATGTAGTACTGCCGCATGTCCTGGATGCGCCACTTGACGAAGGAGTCGACCAGGACGTTCTTCTTCTCCGAGGTGATGAAGCGCTCGGTGTCGGGCGTATCCAGCGTCAGGATTCGTTTGTCGAAATAGCGCACGTTCTGGATCAGCGGAATTTTGAAGAACAAACCGGGCTCCTCGATCAAGTCCTTGATCTCACCGAGCTGGAACACGATGGCGCGCTGGCGCTGATCCACGGTGAACGCGGAGAGGGCCGCGAGGACGATCGCCCCTGCGGCGATCGCGAGAACGATTCCGGAGCGGCTGTTCATGGCCGTTCCCCTCTTTCGCGCCCGCGCAGCGCGTCACGGGAGCGGGCTCCGGTATCCGGCGCTGGAGGCGGCTCGGTGATCCGGGACGGAGCCGACGATGCCTGCCCCTCCGGCTGCACGCTCGCGGCGGTCATCTGGATGATCTTGTCGAGGGGAAGATAGAGAAGATTGCTCCCCGCCTTGGCGTCGATCAGGATCTTGGCGACGCTCGACAGGATCTGCTGGACGGTATCGAGGTAAAGACGCTCGCGCGTCACACCCGGCGCTTTGTTGTACTCGACCAGGATCTGCCTGAAACGCGCCGCTTCACCCTCGGCGTTCGCGATCACGCTCTGGCGGTAACCATTGGCCTCCTCCGTCAACCGCGAGGCAGTGCCTTGCGCTTTCGGGACGACGTCGTTGAAATACGCCTGTCCCTCGTTCTTTTGCCGCTCGAGGTCCTGCTTGGCGCGGACCGCATCGTCGAAGGCGGCTTGCACCTGCTCCGGCGGCTGCGCGTTCTGCATGGTCACCTTGCTGATCGAGATGCCCGTCTTGTAGCGGTCGAGGATCTGCTGCATCAGGGTCTGCGCTGACACGGCGATCTGCTCGCGGCCCTCGTAGAGCACGAAGTCCATTTTGCTCTTGCCGACGATCTCCCGGAACGCGCTTTCCGCGGCCTGCAGCACCGTCTCCTCGGGACGGCGGTTGGTAAACAGATAGTCCACCGGATCCTTCAGAATGTACTGGACCGCGAATTGGATATCGGTAATGTTTTCGTCGTCCGTCAGCATGAGCGATTCGCGCAGGACCTTGGTCTTGACATTGTTGCGATAGCCCACTTCGACGGTGCGCACTCCGGTCAGATCGACGATCTCGTTGCTCTGAAAGGGATACGGCGCGCGCCAGTGCAGTCCCGCGGTGGTCACCTCGGAGAACTTGCCGAAAGTGAGAATGACCCCCCGCTGGCCTTCCACTACGATGTAGAGACCGCTCGCGAGCCAAGCGACGAGCACGGCCAAGGCGATCAGGCCCGCTCCGCCGCTCAGCTGCCGGACGCTCGGCGGTTCGCCGGGCCCCCCCTCCCCGCCACGGCGCCGGCCGAACAATCCGTTCAGCTTCTGGTTGAACCTGCGCCACATCTCGTCGAGATCGGGAGGCCCCTCGTTGCCTCCGCCGCGCTTGCCCCATTGCGGGTCGTTCAATGACATGAGAATCCTACGTTGTGGCCGCTTGGCCCAGTTTCTGCGAATCTGTCGATTTTGGCGGGCTCGCCGGAGATGTCCTCGAGGCAGTCGCCTCGACCAGGGCCTGACGCAGGCCACCCACGCCATCGCCCGTTTTTGCGCTTAGACGAACGCGGCAGATTCTATCATATTCGTTCCGGTCGACTCCCGGACGAAGGCCGTTCCGGTCGATCTTGTTCCACACCAGAAGCCGGGGAGTGGCGCTCGCTCCGATTTCGACGAGGACCTTGTCCACTTCGACGATCTGCGCCTCGCGTGCATCGTTTGCCGCGTCGACCACGTGCAGAAGCAGGTCGGCGTGAATGGTTTCCTCGAGCGTTGCCCGGAAAGCCGCGACGAGTGTGTGCGGAAGATCACGGATGAACCCGACCGTGTCGGAAATCGTGACGTTTCCGGCTTCGGGCAAGTACAGCCTGCGCGTCGTGGTGTCGAGCGTCGCGAAGAGTCTATCCTCCGCGAGCGCTCCCGCGCGGGTCAGGGTATTGAACAGGGTCGACTTGCCGGCGTTGGTGTAACCCACGAGCGATGCCGAGAAAGACCTGCCCCGAGCCCGCGCGCGCCGCTGCACTTCTCGCCGGCGCTGGAGTTTGCCGAGCTTGTCCTTCAGAACCTTGATGCGAGTTGCGATCAACCGCCTATCGACCTCGAGCTGTGTCTCGCCCATGCCGCCGAGGAAGCCCCGGCCGCCGCGTTGCCGCTCGAGGTGCGTCCAGCCGCGCACCAGCCGCGTCGCCGCGTGCTGGAGTTGCGCAAGCTCCACTTGGAGCTTGCCCTCGTGACTCTTGGCGCGCTGGGCAAAAATGTTGAGGATCAGCCGAGTGCGGTCGACGACCGGGCAGCCGAGCGCCTTCTCGAGATTGCGCTCCTGTACCGGCGACAAGACGTGATTGAATATGGCGAGCGAGGCACCCTGCTCGCGCAGAGCTCGCTTGATCTCCTCGACCTTTCCGGAGCCTGCGAAATGCGCGGGGTCGGGTCGGTCGCGGCGCCCGCGCACCAAGCCGCGCGTCAGAATGCCGGCGCTTGCCGCGAGAAGGCCGAGCTCTTCAATGCCTTCGGCGTAGCCGCCCACACCGAAGTCCAAGCCCACGAGCACCGCAGCGTTGCGCTCCGACGAACGCTCAGCCATCGCGCCAGATCGGAGTCGATGACGCGGCCGTATCAGCTCTCGGGCGAGGAATGATCGACCGACAGATTGACCGCACGCGAAGGCACGACGGTGGAGATGGCGTGCTTGTACACCATTTGCGTCACGGTGTTCTTGAGGAGCACGACGTACTGGTCGAAGGACTCGATCTGGCCCTGGAGCTTGATCCCGTTGACAAGATAGATCGATACCGGCACGTGCTCTTTGCGCAGGGTATTCAGGAACGGATCTTGTAGTAATTGTCCTTTGTTGCTCATGGCTTACCCCGGAGTCGTATTATTTGAAGCTGTACTGTAAATGGTTTTTCGGCAAATGCCAATGTACTAAGGCGCTGTAACGGGCTCTTAGATACGCCCATCGACGTAAGGGTTCCTGCCGCTGCGAAATTCGATCCGGAGCGGCGTCCCTTCCAGCCGGAACACCCTGCGGAAATCGGCCTCGAGATAACGGCGGTAGCTCTCGGACACGGCGTTGAGCGCAGTCCCGTGCACCACGACGATCGGAGGATTGCTTCCGCCTTGATGCGCATAGCGGAGCTTGGGGCGCGACAGCCCCGCGCGCGGCGGGGCCTGCTTCGCCACGGCAGCGATGAGGGTGCGGGTGAGTCTCGGGGTGGGCAGCTTGGCCATGGCGGCCCGGTAGGCCGCGTCCATCGAATCGACCAGCTTCGCGAGCCCGCGGCCTTCGCGAGCCGAGATGTAGTGAAAACGCGCGAACGACAGAAACTTCAGCCTGCGAGCGATGGCCCGCTTCGTCATGTCGCGCGCGTAGCTGTCCACGCCGTCCCATTTGTTCACCGCAACCACCACGGCGCGCCCGCGCTCGAGGATGAATCCGGCGATGTGCGCATCCTGGTCCGAGATCTCGCCCTGGGCGTCCAGCACGAGGACCGCGACGTTGGCCCGATCGATGGCCTGCAAGGTCTTCACCACGGAAAACTTCTCGACGCTTTCGAATACCTTCCCGCGGCGTCTCAATCCGGCGGTGTCGACGAGGACGTAGCGCCGGCCCCGCACCGCGAGCTCCACGTCGATCGCATCGCGTGTGGTGCCCGGCTCCTCGAACGTCACGACGCGCTCCTCACCGACCAGCGCGTTGACGAGCGTCGATTTCCCGGCGTTGGGACGGCCCACGATCGCGACCCGAACCGCGCTGTCGGGTTCGCCGCGCTCCTCTTCAACGGGGAAATCGGCGAGCGCGGCTTCAACCAGGTCGTGCACCCCCTCCCCGTGGGCAGCGGAAATCGCGTAGGGCACACCGAGCCCCATTTCGTGGAATTCGAGCGTGGCGAGCGAGGAATTCATGCCCTCGGCCTTGTTGACCGCGACAAGCACGCGCCGGCCGACCCGCCGCAGTTCTTCTCCGATCGCGCGGTCCTGCATCGTGAGGCCCTCGCGAGCGTCGGTGACGAGGACGATGACGTCGGCTTCGGCGATCGCGGTTCTCGCCTGTCTGGCCATCTCGACGAACACGCCCCTCGCCTCCGGTTCCAGCCCACCGGTATCGACCACGAGATACGGCCGCTCACCCAGGCGTCCCAGCCCGTAGTGGCGGTCTCGCGTCAGTCCCGGGACAGGGGCGACCAGCGCGTCCCGGGTGCGCGTGAGGCGGTTGAACAACGTGGACTTCCCGACGTTGGGCCGGCCGACGATGACGAGAGTGGGTTTCATGACGACTCAATCCCGATTACTCCGTGCTCAGGGCGAAGAGATTCCCACTCTGCGTCTGCACCAGGAACCCGCGGTCGAGCCGCACGAGCAAGGATCTGATCGGGCTGCCGTCGGTAGCGACACGGCCGACGAGGGTACCGCTTTCTCGCGAAAGGAAATGCACATAGCCCTGGACGTCGCCCACGGCGAGCTCTCGCCCCAGGGCGACAGGCGCGGTAAGGCGCCTCAGGAACAGTCGATCCTGCTTCCAGATTGTCGCCCCGCCGGCGCGGTCCAGAGCCTGCACCGCACCTTTCTCGTCGCTGACAAAGACGTAGCGCGCGTCGAGCGCCAATCCGGCGGTGCTCGACAGCTCGCGCGACCACAGTGCGTTGCCGCTCGCGAGGTCGAAGCAGCCGATCCGCCCCTGGTAGGCCACGGCGCACACTTCGCGCTCGGCAACGATCGGCAGCCCGACCACGTCGGTGACGCGCTCCAGTTCCGTGGCTCCGCGAGGCAAGGCGACGGTCGTCTCCCAGCGCACACCGCCGTTGGCGAGCACGATCGACACGAGCTTGCCTCCGGCAAACCCGGTAAAGAGATAACCCCGGTCGGCGACCATGCCTACAGGGGACCGGACCGAGAGAGGCGGACTCGACCGCTGGTACAGCCAGCGCCGCTTGCCGTCCCTCGCGTCGAGCGCGAACAGCCGACCGTCGGCGCTGCGGACGATCACCAGATCCCCCGTCACGAGGGGCGCCGAAAGGACCTCGCTCGATACGCGCGCGCGCCATCGCGCCTCTCCCGAACGCCCATCGAGCGCGATGACCTCTCCGTCGAACGTTCCGACCGCTACGAGGGTGCCGTCGGAGCCTACTCCGCCGGAAAGCGTGCGGCCCGCATTGACCCGCCACGATTCCCGCCCGTTGGCCGCTTCAAAGCGGGCGACGGTACCGTCCTGGGCCGCGGCGTAGACGCCGTCGACCGCGAGGGCGGGGAACAATATGGCGTCTCCCGCCTCGCCTACGCTCGCCTGCCACAGCGTGCGCACCGCTATGCTCGTGGGCAGTTCCGACAATTCGGCCATCTTCGGTCCGGTCGAGCCCGAACATCCGGCGAAGAGCATCACGCCGGCGAGGAAGAGCCGCCGCATCAGCCTTCTCCGAGCGCGTCGAGCTTGAGGCGCAGCGCATCGCGCAGCGGCCCCGCTCCGGTCTTTTCAAGCGCGGCCTTATACGCGGCGCGCGCTTCGGAGCGTCTCTTCTGCGTAGTGAGAATGTCCCCGCGCTGCGAGGCATAGAGGGCTTCGAAACCCGGATGAGGCTTTGCTTCGAGAATTTTCAGCGCTGCGTCGAGCTCGTTGTCATCGAGCAATACGCTCGCCAGCCTCAAGGTGGCGATCGAGCGTATCTCATCGCTCCTCGCGTGCTCGATGACCCATTGAAGTTGCGCGCGCGCGGTCTTCAGATCTCCCGCTTGAAACTGGACTTTGGCCGAAACCAGCGCCGCGAGCGGCGCGTAAGCGCTACGCGGAAAGTTCTCCAAGATCGCCCCCGCAGTCTCCCGGGTC
>WNFX01017392.1_pt1 | contig 11205 bp, 8 predicted proteins | sample 5400111 | NCBI WGS metagenome assembly WNFX01 (sample SAMN13153363, study PRJNA577476) | soil metagenome | isolation source: 40 cm soil or saprolite under grassland replicate 1 | place: USA:California | collected 2016-06-15
ATAGGCGTCAAGTCACCACCCTGCCCGAGGATATAGTAAGGAACAACATAGCTCTGGGCGCCAGATGGATTGCCAGCCGGAAACTCAACCACAATTGCCTGGCGATTCAAGTTGATGGCGATAAAGTGAGTTGGATGGAGGGGGCTATCCTTCCCATGTCCAACCACGGCGTTTGTTTGATAGGTACGAGGATTACCATAGCGGATATCATCATAGCGCGCTAAGCCCCATGCGAGTGTAAACGAGCCGAGTTCCCATAGGACAAGCATAGCTATCATGCCGATACCAAGGGGGAGCAGCCAGTGCACTTTCCCTTTGAATATATTCGGTGGGAGGGCCTGCTGCCTTGTTATGTTGTTGCGTGGATATGGCTTGGTCGGAAGCGAAGTTGGCAAAGATGCAGTAGGTTGTTCTGGCCTGGGAACCTGCCCTCCAGTACGACGCTGCGGAATAGGCGAGATTTGCGAGGCACTAGTGCGTGGCGGAGATACTAAGTTAGCCCTACGGATAGTGGTACTGTGGGAACGGGTGGGGCTCGTAGTTCCATCATCATCAAGCATAAAATCATCTTCAGTCGCTCGTGGTTCTCCATCAAGCGCCTCTGATAACTGTAGGGGCGTAGGATCACCTGTCTTCCTTTGTCTGCTGGCCCGCTTCTGAGATAACCCATCAGTGCCCGGCATTCAATTTACCTTTCTCTTTGCCGTGCTTACAATGCTGTATGCTACATTATCATAGATTGCTGCCTATATGTCAAGACGTATTTTCATGTGTTTTTTTGTTTCATTATCTATATCCCAGGAAATCTACCGGCTCTCGTTCCAGTTTTGTATTGTAGCCTTTTATTCTATCTCATATCACCATGCTGTGTCCAAGCCGTATTCACGCAGGAGGTGCTTCATTTTTTGCAAGCCTAACCTCATGCGTCCTTTGACCGTTCCAAGAGGGATGTTTACTTTTTCTGCGATTTCCGCGTGGGTATAACCTCCAAAGTAAGCCAGCTCTATTACCTGGCGCTGCTCTGAGGGGAGCAGTTCCAACACCTGGCGGATCAGCTCGCCCTGCTCGTGGTGCCATGCCTGTTCCCACACTTCGCATTGATCACTGGGTGGGTCTTGTTCACCTTCTACCTGTAACGGAGTCCATTGATGATCCCGATGAGCAGCAGACCTCACTCTGTCGATTGCGCGATGATGGACAATAGCCTGCAGCCAGCTGAACACACTGCCATGGTGTTTTTGATAGGAGGCTGCCTTGCGCCATACTGAGAGAAACACTTCCTGCACGATGTCTTCGGCCCCTGTGCTTTCATGTAGAATACGATATGCTAACGCGTAGGCATAGCGATGATAACGCTCGTAGAGCGTTTCCAGGGCCCACTCGGCCCCATGGCAAATTGCCGAGATCAACTCTTCATCACTTGGGTCCTGGGTTACTGCAACCGCTTGCCGCTGAACCTGAGATTCTGTTTTGGCTTTTGTAACCTTTAGCGTTGGTACTGTTGTCACGGATGCTGTTGGCGCAAACCGTAGAGGCGCTGGAAGTATCAGAGTTGTCATGTCTTAATCTCCCTGGGCACCCACAAGGGATGCCCCAACAATTGGCTGGTTCCGGGCACCCACAAGGGATGCCCCTACATTTCCTTCTATTCTCCTTATTAGTAGTGTACTAGGGGGTCATTACCTGAGCATTGCCTCTCGATTACCGCAACATTACCGGTTTATTCCTCACTTGGACATTCCCTCAGGAAAATTGACTTTTGGAATCGCCTTGCCCTATTGACAGGTCAAGCATTGGGACAGATAATAAGGAAAAACTATAGAAAGCAAACAGGCAGACTATAAGTTTTTACAGAAAATGCCCACGTAGAATGTTCTTCTGGTATAAGTATGCGCCCTAAACGGGTGCCCACCGGGGGCAACCCAATAGGAGGTCGATTATGATCAGCACAAACGCTCTCCTCGAAGTTTCCACACTTGGTCGATTTGAGTTGCATCGCGACCGCAGTCTTCTTTCGGGAGGGAATTGGAATCGTCGCAAAGTTTGTGACCTCTTTAAACTGTTATTATCAGCGGAACAGCATCGTCTGCATCGAGAACAGATCCAGGAAATCCTCTGGCCTACATCTACCAGTGAGCAAGCGGCCAACTCTTTCGGAAAAACGTTGTACTTGCTGCGCAGAGCACTTGAGCCTGATTTAGCGGCAGGTAAGGGCAGTTCATCAACCTACGTGCTCCTCGATCATGACACACTCATGCTGATACCTGACCGGATGGAAATCGACGCAGACGTCTTTGAAGCTTCGGCAAAACAACTACAGACGAGGATGCGCAGCCGTTCCTTCAAAGGGCAGGATAGCCAGGCCGATTTTCATTTCCTCGATGAGTTTGATGCTGTTTTAGCCCTCTACAAGGGTAACTACCTTCCAGAAGATCTGTATGAAGACTGGGCACAGCGGCGCCGTGATCGCTTGCGCCGTGTCTATTCCTGGCTATTAGAAAATGCCGCTAAAGTGGCGTTAGAGAAAGCACAAGGGCAGCGAGCGAGCGAATATCTCCAGGCCCTCTTAGAGCGTAATTCTGCCGATGAGCAGACGCATCGCCAGCTTATGCTAGTTTATGCCCGGATGGGACGCCGTAGTGACGCTTTGAACCAGTACCAACTTCTACGCGAGGCTTTACGAGAAGAGCTTGACGCGCAGCCACTGACAGAGACAACAGAGCTATTTCGCCGCATCCAAGCAGGACGTATTACCGTCGACCTTGGAGAGCCACAGAGCAGTAATGAAATACTTGCAAACAAAACCGCGGGGGCCTCGCACTCCGTGCCATCACCCGGTGCCCAGTTCATTGCGCCTAATCAGGTGTATAAGACTGGTGCAGGCGTGCCACACATGGGGCAAGAAACCCAACCCGTACATATGGCGCCCACTCGAACCATTCCAGGCGTGGAAGCAGAACCAGGAGCAGAACCAGGTCAGATTGACCCCGAACGTATTTTGAAAGCCGAACTGGTTGGTCGCGAAGAAGAAATAGCCGCGATGCAGCAAGTCTATAGCCTGGCTCGCCAGGGACAGAAAAAAGCCGTCTTTATTTGCGGCGAGCCAGGCATCGGCAAGACACGTCTTGCTCGTGAGTTTACGCGCTGGGGCGAGGAAACACAGCAGGCTACAGTGTTATGGGGATATTGCTATGAAATGAACGGCTCATTCCCCTATCAACCAATTGCAGATGCCATCAGCGGCTATGTACACAGGTGTAGCCCTGAGCAACTTCGCCATATCCTGGGCAACAGTGCAGTGGACCTCGCCAAAATTGCGCCAGAAGTGCGTTTCAAGCTGCCAGAACTACCCCAACCGGAGCCGATTGGTCCAGAGCTTGAACGGCGCAACCTCTACAACGCCGTTGCCCATTTCTTTCATGCACTGGCGGCTGAACGGCCGTTCATCATCATTCTGGACGATTTGCAGTGGGCCGATGCGGCTACTATGCAGTTGCTCAATTTCTTGATGACACAGAGCGCAGGCGGCAACCCTTTTGACAGCGCCACTCCTCAGCGCAGCCCGGCTCCACTCTACCTCATGCTCTACAGGGCCGATGAGGTGCATGAAACGCATCCTCTGCGTGGGCTGATGACCACTCTAGCACGCACAGGTATCAGCGAAGATGTGCGCCTGCTACGCCTCACCGAGGCAGAAGTTCAGCAGCTTCTGATCAATATGGCGGGTCATTTTGTGCGGCCAGTTTTTGCAACCGAAATCTATCGACAGACTGAAGGCAATCCTTTTTTTATTGGTGAAGCCATCCGATCACTCATTCTTGAAGGAAAACTCAAATGGATGGGAGAACACTGGCAGGCTACAGTTGACATCGATAAGTTGGAGATCCCGCAAAGCGTCCGTTTATTGATTGAGCGCCGCCTGGTTCATCTATCACCCGAATGTCGTACTACGCTGGCTGCAGCTGCTGTACTGGGAAGAAAGTTTAGTTCTGCCCTGCTATGCCAGTCACGGAACATTTCTGAAGATGAAGTAGCAGAACACATCGATGATGCCATTCGGGCCCAGATTCTTTCTTCGCTCTCTAAAGCACCAAAAGTTGAAACAATTCCAGTGGTCGTCCAGGACCAGAGCAGCACCGCCTACGAGCGAGACTTTGACCTTGCATTTACACATGACAAAATCCGCGAGGTATTGTATCAATGGCTCAACCCCTTGCGCAGGCGCACATTGCATCGGCAGGTAGCCCAGGCCATTGAGACGCATTACGCCTCACGCTTGCAAGCATACTACAGCACACTTGCTTATCATTACCAGATGGCCGAGAATTCCACACAGGCGGTAGATTACCTGTTGATGGCGGCTGGTCATGCAGCCAGTGTCTACGCTTTTGTCAATACTGCTGAATATATAAAGACAGCGCTTGATTTACTGATTGGCGACGAAGAACGACCACGCCGGGCCGAACTTTTACGCCAGCTGTCAGAAATCTATATATACACCGGGCGTCCAGACAAGGCAATCGAGGCAGGTATGGCGGCTGCCACGCTCTGGCGAGACCTTGGCGAGATGGTAAAGGAGGCGGATGCACGCCTGTTTGTGGCTTTCTGCTACCACTGGCAAGGCCTGGAGTCGGTATCGATAGAGCATATTGAGCATGCCTTAAAGTGTCTCGAGTCAAAACCGGGGGAGCTAACCCTGCATGCCAATGCTTATGCCCAATGGGGATTGGCTGCAACTGTCATGGGTAATGTGCCGCTGGCACGTCGACAACTGCAAAAGGCGGATGAGCTGCAGGCGCAGACAGGAAGTAGCAATCCTTTTGCCGCTGTTGTATCGTTATGGGCGCGCAGCTGGTGCGCATTTCTCTCAGAATCTCCCCGGCAAATGCTCGAATATGCCATGCGTGGAGCTGAGGTGTGTCGCGCCTCACATAATCCGGGCTGGGAACCAATGATGATCTATTCCGCTGCCTGGGCTCACATGCTGCTTGGGCAATTGGAAGAGGGTCAGCGCATGGCACATGAAGCCCTTGAGAAGGCACAGCAGCATGGCGCGGTCGGGGCGCAAAGTTGGGCGCATCTTATCAAGGCATTTCTTGCTATACAAGCAGGACATTGGGAGGAAGCAAACAAGAGCGCCGATAGCGCCTATGCCATTGCCTCTCAGCTCCAGGATGCGGACCTACAGGCTCGCATCCTGTGGAGCCGCAGCGTGTGCGCCGGGTGGCAGGGTGATTGGAAGCGCGCTGTTGCTGATATCAAGGAAGCGATGGAGCAGGCTCAAAAGGATGGAGAGACTTTAATGGTCTTCCCCTACTTGCTGGTGCAGGCTGCGAAAGCGCACCTTTTTGCTGGCGACCCTGAAGAGGCGCAACTCTACCTCGATCAAGCCATGCAGCTTGGGCAAATCCGCCAGTACCGGCAATTGCCCGCCATTGGTCAACGCTTGCAAGGCCGCATCTGGCAAGCCCAGGGACGATTTGAAGAAGCTCAACCCTGTTTCGAGCATTCCCTCACTGAGCTTTCGGCATTGGATGTCCAGGTAGAATACGCTCGCACCCAGGAAGCCTATGGCCGTTTCTACCTCGAGCGTAATAGAGAGGGAGACGAGCAGAGAGGACAGGAGTTGCTCATAAGAGCAAAAGAGACGTTCCAGCACCTGGGTGTGAAGGGGTGACAGGAATTTACTCCTCAGGCAAGTATTGACACATAGAGTAGGATATATATGGAAAGGTGACTCTGAACTTTTCAGAGAGGTCTTGCCGTTCTATCGTATTTCGGATGCGTTTGTGGAGTATTATGATAAGCTCTTTTGAAACGTATCCAAAGGAGAGGCATGTAGTTCTATGAGGAGGAAAGAAATCGATGCAACAGGTAACCATGCGCCAAAGAGCCCACCGTGTCACACGCTTCGTCATTCTTCAGTTTATCGCTCTCGTAGGTTGGATCATTGTGCAATCGTCCTTTTCCCTGACTTCGCTTGGCCGCACTATTCCCTTCGCTGTCACGCTGGTTGTTGAAGCGATCTGGTGGATTGTGACCCTGGCGATCATGCTTGTGCTGTTCAGACGGGAATATAACCGTTTTGTCCAGTCCGCTTTCGATTTGGAGGACGCCAACAGGAAACTCAGGGAGGCGACAAACCAAATACTAGCACAAGTACAAATAAGGGATCAGAGCACTCAAACAGAGAGAGGGTAGACGATGCTCACAACTCCCTGGCTCGCCTCTTCTCCAACCACTCCTTAATACTGGCCTCTTTGCCCTGGTGTCCCGGCTCATAATATTGTCGCCCCTTCAAGCTCTGTGGTAGATACTTCTGAAGCTGTATAGACGGTGGGCGTTCCGGGTCGTCAATATGCATATCCTTATAATAGTCGTGGGCATATTTATAATCTTTGCCGTAATCGAGGTCTTTCATTAACTGCGTTGGTGCATTGCGAATTTGTAGGGGTACGGGATCATTGCGCGTCTTCTGAACGTCTTCCTGCACGCGGCTGTATGCCTCGTACAAAGCGTTGCTCTTGGGCGCTGTCGCCAGGTGGACAACAGCCTGCGCCAGGGCTAGATTTGCCTCTGGCAAACCGACGAAGTGTACTGTCTGTTGAGCCGCTACGCAGATCAGTAGCGCCTGTGGATCAGCCATGCCGACATCTTCTGAAGCAAAGCGAATGAGGCGGCGCACGATGTATAAGGGGTCTTCGCCTGCTTCGAGCATGCGTCCGAGCCAATAAAGACTGGCATCCGGGTCAGAGCCGCGCAGCGCCTTGTGTAGGGCAGAGATCGTATCATAATGTTGATCGCCAGTCTTATCATAAAGTAGAGCGCGGTGCTGCATCACATCCTCAATCACCGCCAGGGTGATATGTACAGGTGTGTTCTCCTGAACTGTTTCTTTGCTGCTTTGTGCTGCCAGTTCCAGCACGTTTAAGGCAGTGCGAGCATCACCATTGGCAAAGATGGCGATCTGTTGGAGCGCTTCCTCAGCGATTGTTATGTTCAATTGACCCAGGCCCCGCTCTTTATCATGTAAGGCACGCTGTAGAAGAGTCAGGATTTGTTCTTCGTTGAGGCCTCGCAAGACGACGACGCGTGAACGGGACAAAAGGGCACTGTTTACCTCAAAGCTCGGGTTCTCTGTGGTCGCTCCAATAAGCGTGACCACACCATGCTCGACGTGAGGAAGAACGGCGTCCTGCTGCGCTTTGTTAAAGCGATGAATTTCATCGATAAACAGAATAGTGCGCTGTCCGGAGAACTGTCTCAGCCTCTTAGCATCCTCCACCACTTTTCTTAGATCAGCCACGCCAGCTGAGACCGCACTGAGCCTGATGAAATGAGCATGGGTCTGACGAGCAATTACCTCGGCCAGGGTCGTCTTGCCACTCCCTGGTGGTCCCCAGAGGATCATGGACGTAATCGTATCTGCCTCAATGTTGCGGCGCAGGACTTTGCCAGGCCCAAGTAGATGTTCCTGCCCGACAATCTCGTCCAGGGTGCGAGGACGCATGCGTGCCGCCAGCGGCTCTCCTGGGGCCACATGGTTTTTCGGAGAAGTTGACGGGGAGAGTGCCGCCTTTTTATTTGTGGGAGGGACGTCATTCGGTCCGAAGAGAGGTGATTGATCTGTCATGCTTTTAGCTTTTCTTGCTGAACGAACCAGTTTACCTATTTGCTTTAGGATATCACATAGACAATCTTTGATTGTGCCGCCTAGCGGTGGTAAACACTACCGCACAATAAGTGTAACATAAAAGAAGCGACAAGTATTACCTTTTGAATTGATCAGTAAATAGGTCTCGACAGGCTATTTCCGGTATGTTACACTGTCCATAGAATAAGGATAGGGGGCATTTGGAATGGCTGGGCCATGGGATAATATAAGTAAACGGATGATTGGAGCAAACCCTGAGCACTTTGTTAAATGGTTAGAACAGGAGAATGGGACTTATTAGCGTTTTCACGAATTATAGGAGGCTTAGCCTTCAAGCGGGAACCCGAGCGGGAATGGTTCAGAAAGAGGTTTAACATGTTCCAGGATATTCTTCGAGAGTCGTGGGTTTACCAGGAGATCGGACAAGAGTTCTTTGAGGAAGGACTTGAAAAGGGACTCGAAAAGGGACTCGAAAAAGGTCGCGAAGAAGAGCGCAAGCGAAGAATACAAGAGCAGCGTGAAATGCTTATAAGTCTTGTGCAAATACACTTTCCAGATATTATAGGTCTTGCGCGGCAAAAAGCCGAACGTGTCAATGACCCGGAAGTTCTGCGAACCCTAAACCTCAAGCTGATAGCGACTCAAAAACTTGATGAAGCTAAGAAGCTTCTTTTTGAAGCAGATAAGCAATAACAGACTGAGAAGTAGAGCGAATACACAGAAAGAGCGCAGTCGAGACGGCCTGAGCTCTTTCTTTTTCAATGACCTCGAAGCGCAATAGGGCGGATACGCAGAGCGACCGAATACTTCGATGCGAAATTTGCTGGTGTCCCAAAACCCCTGGCGATGAAATCACGATATTTTTCCACGTAGGCGGGCAACTGATCCGCTGGAGGATCATCAGAACTCACCTGCGCCTCCCCGGTGATAACAATGATATCACCACCTTTCCCATTCCCATCAAAATTGAGTGCGACTCTGGGGTTCTGTTGCAGATGCGCCTGGCGTTTGGCATTTGTCAGACTATAAATGAGGAAAGTTGAGGTGGTTTCATCCCATAGAAACCAGACAGGCGTCGGTTGTGGCGTGCCTTTGGCGTCAACGGTGGTGAGCCAGATTAAGCGTTCATCACGCAGCCGGCGAGCCACCCGTTCACCAAATGGTGTCGAGGGGTCTGAAAGTTGAAACGGCATAGCGTCTTCCCTTATCTTTCTAAAAATAGACTGCCAGCCAGCGAGAAGACGCTGACCTATAGCCCACATTCCGCAGAAGGGTTGACGGAAAAAAGGATTTCCCGTAAGGTAAGAAAAAAAGCGGAGGGGCCAAACAGTGTCTCAAGAAGTGGAGTACCAAACAGAACGGCTGGATCATTTAGGGATCGTGGCCGGAGTGTGTCAGGAAGTGGGAATAGCGCAGTGGCTTGATAAGCAGGCAGGAGAAGACCGTCGAAGCGTGAGTGTAGGTAAGGCCACGGTAGGGATGTGACGAAATGAGCAAAATTTTTAAGGGTTGCATTGCTCTTACCAATTCCTTTCCTAACTTGCTCTTGGGTGAAAATCACCGTCAGCTAGTTAAGCTCCTTATGGAGAAAAGAAATGACTTCTGTTGCAGTTGGTTAGTCAATGTGCAGTAATGTTAAAACTACGTCAGAATTAATTATATTATGGATTTTACTATTTGTCAATTAGTATTATAGGGTTGTCTGAGTTCAACATTTAGCAATAGGCTTAGACCAGCGTTTCATCCTATAGGCTACTACCTACTTTTCCTTCCCAAACCCTACCTCTTTACTTTTACAACCTAAGGCATGGTTCAATTTGAATGAATTGTGCTTAACAGTTTGACCAGTTACACAATGTCATCCTGAGCGCAGCGAAGGGTCTGTCGCGGTCGGCAGGGAGATCCTTCGCTGCGCTCAGGATGACAGTCTCGTGCAAGAATCTGCCACGCCCGAACAAGTTTTCCGGCAGGGAGATCCTTCGCTGCGCTCAGGATGACAGTTCACTGCGCTATGACCTATTCCGGCTCAAATAGGCCGGGAGCGAGATCCTTCGCTGCGCTCAGGATGACAGGGCTGGACCTTTCTGCCAGGATGACAGGGCTGGACCTTTCTGGTGCTTGAGGCACTGTCAAGTTCATTTGAACCATACCTTACGTTCCAAATGATGAATTCGACAACGCAAATAATAGAGAGTAAAAGCAGCGAGGACGATCTTTGTTGAGGACATAGTGGCGGAACTACGAGCAACCTATTACCACAACAAGGAGGAGAGATCGCCTTGTAGGCCGATCTCTCCTCCCCAGGCTTAGATTTGGAAAATCGTTGTGTACTGGCTAGCAGGTGGCGTAGTATCCGTACGGGCCAGCATCGTTAGCGTAAACGAACCACCATTCTGTGGCATAAGGAACGTAACAGTGCCAACTGCACCAGTCGTGCCAGCGGCAATACTACTGTCTAAGGTCGTGTTTGTCGGAGGATTCGTGATGGTGCCCGATTGTAACCGCCCATAATCATTTATACTGTAGTAATAGGTATCTGATGTAGGGTTGTTGACCTTGAGCGTTACGACAATGTACCTCATTCCATTATCAGCTTGCTTGCCATCAGCGCTAAAACTCGATGTCACGGTTGTCAATGTCCACTTGAGACCCGCATACTGAAATGACGTATTTGGGCTGGTCGTCTTGAGTTGATACTTGCTCAGGTTTGCATTCCCCGTCAAAACAACATCCATTTGCGCCTGGCTCGCAGCACCGAGTCGCAAAGTAAGCTTGTTGAGATCGGCACTTGAAGACAGAGGGAAATCTACCCAGTTCGTGCGGGTTACAGTCTGGTCGATGCCACCACTGTCGTGTTCGTTACCAGGAGCAACACTCGTTCCATCAGGTAAAATCAACCGGAAGTTATCACCGTAAGAAAGGTATACCGTGCCAGCCGTTGGGTTATGCTCCTTGAGGTTAAGACGCACCAAAACGGGTGTACTCCCACCAGGGTCGTCAGAGAAGCTGCTCGCTTCCTGGGCATTGAGGATGGTGAGATCGGTACTTGAGTAGGTTATTTGGGCATTGATTTGTGCTGTTGTCAAAGGCACTGATGGTGTACTTCCAGTTCCAGTAGTAGCGGTACTCCCGGTTCCTGTGGTAGTGCTAGTGGGTACACTACTGGCGGCAGAAGTTAACAACTTGTAGCCAAAATAGCCGGCCGCGCCAAGGACGAGAAGGATGACAAGAATGGCCACACCTACGCCACATCCAATTTTCCCCAGAACGCTGCGTGAAGAGTTTTTCTGTGTTTTTGTGTATGCAGGAAGGGGTTGAGCGTTCTGTAGAGGCGGTTGATATCCTTGTGATGATGGCCGGTACCCTTGCTGTTCCTGCTGGGGATACATTGTAGGAGGTTGTGGTGCGTGCAAGGATGAATCAGGAGGTGGGGGAGGAGTTAGCGAGGAGTCTTCTCCGCTGTGGGAGTAGCTGGTAAATTGGTCAGATGCAGCATCCGTTGATGCCCCACAATTTGAGCAGAAACGCATGTTGGCAGGGACAGGGGTCCC
>WNFX01006395.1_pt1 | contig 11204 bp, 17 predicted proteins | sample 5400111 | NCBI WGS metagenome assembly WNFX01 (sample SAMN13153363, study PRJNA577476) | soil metagenome | isolation source: 40 cm soil or saprolite under grassland replicate 1 | place: USA:California | collected 2016-06-15
TAGTATCGGGATGGAGGACGGCTGCTCGCGGCGTACGACCAGGAGGGCGGAAATGACGAAGCGAGCGCGCATCGCGTTCACGGGCCGGGACGCGTTACTGCGTCACCGCCGGAAACGTTCTGCCGGCGAGCAACTCGCTGGTCCAGCGACCTTCATCGATCTCCCGCACCAAGTCGGCGACACGTTCGTTCATCACGATGCAGCCGCGGACTGTTTGGACCGTGCCCCCTAACCTTCCGACTCGCGTCACTGCCTGCCGGTAGAACGCGGGGTCGATGACCCGCAGCCCGGTGAGGGCATATAATTGGCCGGCCGGGGAGCCCGTGGCCAGAAGGTCCTTGAAGCGGGTGCCGGCATCTGCGCTCCAGAGGAGTGTTCGCCACGCGAGCACTTCGCTGGGGGTGATTCCGGCCTCGCCAACCGCCGCGGAAGAGAACGTCGGCGCCGCCTGCAGGATGGCGAAAGCCAAACGCGCCGGATCGGACGTAGGATCCGGCCTGATCGACCCCCCAGTGATCCACGGAGACTTCAGAACCAGTAGCAGAGCACCGTACGACCACGCGAGGGCGCCCAGCGACACGATGTGTCGACGTACCATAGAGCCTCCTAGAAGTGGCTACCAATCATTCTAGAGAGACGCAATGTCAGGCACGTGGGACACAGATTACGGGTTCCTGAACCGTGCGTGTCGGTTCTCAGCCGGCGGCGCTACTCGCTGAGGCGTTTCGGTGCGCCGTCCGCGGCGGGCGGCTTCAGAGAAGGAGGGGGCGCACTCGGCGGCTCGTCGGAGGTCACTTCGCGCAGACCGCGCTTGAACTCCTGGATGCCCTTGCCGAGCGACGCGCCGATCTCGGGAATCCGCCGCGACCCGAAAACGAGCATCACGATCACCACGAGGATCATGATGTGCCAGATGCTCAGATCCGCCAACATGGATGCACTCCGTTGAGGACACTGTGGAAGACCCTCTAAAGGAACGGGTCGGAGGTCGTCCTGTAAAGGCTCCAGGGAGGGCCTCCCCAGATCGCGTAGCACAGGAGCACGGATCCAACCCAGCCGGCGCTGCCGCCCAGCGCACCCAGGAAAACGCACGCGAATAGCAGAGACAGCGCGACCGTCACAACCAGAAACCCGGGAGACTTCATGATCTCTTTGGCGGCGGAATCGGAGCGCGCCGATTGGGGGAATGCCTTTCTCAACCAGGCCGGGGTGGCGGCCGTGTCCCGAGCGGTTTGGGCCTCGGTCATGCCTCTTTGGATTTCCTGAAACGGGTTCCCAGGCATCAGGGCGAATAGGGCGAGGAAAATGATTGCGGCCGCGATGATGGAGGCGATCGCGGCGGTGAACCAAGCGACGCCGGCCGTGAGCGCACGATCTCTGCGGCGTGCGCGGCGGTGCGCTACCAGGATGCCGATGGGCGCCGCCAACGACGTGCCGAGCGTGAAGAGTGCCGAAGTGAGCAGGACGACAACGCCCCCGACGCCGCTCAGGACGCGGAGAACCTTGCTCATTGGGAGGGCTGCGCGCGACCGCCGATCGACGCCACGATGGGCAGCCCGACGAACGGAAAATGTCCCACCAGCTGGACACACCTGATGGCGGTCAGGAGACCGGCGCGCACGAGCCGAGCGGTGGTGCCGCTCATGACGCCCAACGCAGCGTGGCGAGCACCAGGAACAGCAGCGGGGCCGCTCCCTGGATGAGCGCACCGCGGCGCATTTGCGGCGCCGACGCCGCCAACACGACGCCCGCGCCGAGCATGAACAGACAGTCCCAATACACGAGCGTCCACCCGACGCGCGGATGTCCTGTCAGGACCGCCGCGAGCCCCGCAAACGTTCCGAGGGCGAGGAACAGATTGTAGAAGCCCTGGTTGAACGCGAACAGCCTGGTCGCCTCCGCTTGCTCCGGGCTTTGGCGAAACCGCGCGCGGACCTGTGGCGTGGTCCACCAGAGACTCTCCATGCCGAAGATGAGGACGTGTACGGCGCCGGCGACGATCGCCGCGAGCCACATGAGAGCCGTCATCGGATCGCCTCGAACGGCGTGTTCAGGATCTGATAGCGCTGCCAGTCCCGGAAGTCGAAATGCCACCACTCGCTCGGGTTCACGGTGAACCCCTCAGCCTCGAGCACTCGGCGCAACAGTGCGCGGTGCCAGCGTTGCCGCGACGTGCCGCCGGGATAGTCCGAAAGCGCCCGCGGCGTCGCCTCGTCGTACGTGGACGGCATCTCGACCGGCGCCCCGGTTGCGAGATCGTACAAGGTGATGTCCACCGCCGCGCCACGATTGTGCTTCGAGCCGCGCGTCGGGTTCGCCACCAGCCAGCGCGACTCCGGCGGCGTCGCGTCCCAGAACACCTTCGTCACGTACCAGGGGCGGTAGGCGTCGTGGATCAGGAGGCCGTAGCCGAGGCGCCGCAGTACCCGTGACGCCCGCACGACCGCCAGCGCCGCCGGACGCTGCAGGAAGGCGTGCGCCGAGGAGTAGAAAACATTGCCCAAGAAATTGTTGGTCGAGGCGTAGCGGATGTCGAGGTGGATCGTCGCATCGAGCTTCGCGGGCTCGACGAGGTCCGACGCCAGAAACGCGCCGCTCTCGGCGGGGGGCCGCAGGCCGCGATCGGCCCGGAGCAGCTCGGCGACCGAGCGCACGGGCTGCAGGTGCAGCTGTCCGCCGTCCGAAGGACCAAGCTGCAACCGGTGCCGCGTGATGGAACCGAGCTGGAGCTCGTCGCGCCGGAACACGATCTCGGCGTGATCCACGCCCCGCCCCGCGAGCGTGAACACCGACTCCGAGACTTGCGCGAGGGGCTGAGGGGCGGACGGGGCGACGAGCGCAACCAGCGCCCCACCGTCTTCATAGACGTACATCGTGTCGTGATCCGCCGCGTACGCGCCGATGAGGCGGAGCCACGCGGCGGGCGGCGGCGCGGGCTTGGGCGGCAATGACTCGGGAAGCTGTAGCAGCAGCGCGAGGAGGATCACCGGTGTTGTGCGAACAGCCAGCGGGTGAACTCGTCCGACGCGTACGTCGCGTCCCACACGTTGTGGTTCATGCCGAGAAACTCGGTGTAGCGCACGTCGGCGCCCGCGGCCTTGAGGGCGGCCGCCGGCTCGCGCGAGCCGTTCACCGGAACGGCCTGATCGACCTCACCGTGGAAGATCCAGATCGGCAGTTTGCCGAGCCGGCGCGCCAGTGCCGGCAGCGGCGCGCCGCTGTCCGGCGGCACGACAGGCACGGAGCCACGGAACCGATCCATGTCCGCCACCCAGCCGCACAGCGGCGCGATGGCCGCGAACAGCTCGGGGTGCCGGTAGGCGAGATACCAGGTCCCATGGCCGCCCATCGACAGGCCCGTGAGGTACACGCGCGCCGGGTCAGTGTGGAACTCTTTCATCGTCTGCGCCAACGCAGCCAGTGCCGCATCCGCCGGCGCGCCGACCCACTGTGAATCGGTCGGCACCTGCGGAAACACGACGATCGCGGGAAACCGCCCCGGAGCCTGGCGGATCGCGGGGGCGAGGCCGACGTTCGTCTGGATCAACCCGTCGCCGCCTCGCTCACCAGCGCCGTGCAGGAACAGGATCACGGGCCAGCGCCCGGCGCTGGCGTAGTTCGCCGGGACGTACACCACGTAGCGGTACGTCTGCCCCGCGACGCTGACGGTGCGGTCGAGGAACCCCGTCTCGACCGGCGGCGCCTGCCAGGGGATGACCGCGGCCATGAGCAATGCAAGCGACATGACTCCTCCTCTTCAGGTTCAGGGGCTGAGGTCGGCGACACGTTGCTCCACCACGGGGCGGAGCGGATCGCGCGCACCCGCCCGCGCCAGAAACGCCCGATAACCCGCCAGCGCTTCGTCGCGGTTGCCTTGCAGCTCGGCGACGTACCCGAGCAGGTAGTGGGGCACCGCATAATACGGCTCGAGATCGGCGGCGCGGCGCAGGTGGACGACCGCGTCGTCCCGCCGGCCCGTCTGGACCAGCAGCAGCGCGTAGGCTGCGCGCAGCGGCGCCTCGCTCGGCGCCACCTGCACCGCCAGGTCGAATTCCGACAACGCCGTCGCGCTGTCGCGCGCCAGGAGGTCGAGCCCGGCGAGTCGGACGTGGGCGGGGGCGTACGCGAGATTCTCCTGAAGCGCGCGGCCGTAGGCCTGGCGCGCCGCCGCGGTGTCCCCCGCCGCTTCATGAATCACGCCGATCGCGTGCTCCATCAGCTCCCGCGATACGTACAGGTGCGTGAGCCGAACCGTGTCCATCTGCCGCAGCTCGCTCAATGCCGCCTGCAGCTCCACGAGGGCGCTGTCGTACGACGCGATCACGTAAAAGAGCCGGGCGCGATCAGCGTGGATCTCCGCCTTGACCCCCACCTGCGGGAGCAGCTGTCGGTAGAACTCGAGTGCTTCGGCTACACGTCCGCGGCTCGCCGCGATGGCCGCGCGCAGGTAGATGTTGGTCCCCGAGCGGAGATACTGGTCCACCAGATACTCCAGCTCCGATCGATCCGTCAGATCGGGCGGCCGTTCCCCGTAGCGACTGCGCGATTGCTTGTAGCGGGCCATGAGATAGCCGGCGAAGAGGGTCTCGTCGAGCGACCGCCGGAAGAACGGATTGAGGCGCTGGGCCTGGTCCTCCAACGAGTCGAGGCGTTGGGCGTCGCGGGACTCGACCACCGACCGGGCCCCCTCGAGGTATCCGATCAGCAGGTCCTCCCGGGCCATCAGGCCGGCCACCCGCTGCGCGTAGAACGCTTCGGGCCACCCTGGGTCCAGCCGCGACGCCCAGTAGAACGCCGCCGCGGCCGTCCACGGCTCGCGCCTCAGAACCGCTACGCCGAAGTCGTAATAGGCGTGCGCGTCGTTCGTGTCGGCGCCGGCGGCCAGGCGCGGGCGCTTGGGCGCGTTGCGGGACTGCGCCTGGGCCGCGCCGACTAGCGCGACGAGAGCGAGGAGACCGATACTGCTTCGAAAGGCCACGTGCGTCCTTTCCGCGACCACACCGCAAAACATACGACACCCAACAGCAGCGCGCCCAGTCCGAACGCGATGACGTTGGGCGGCGTCGTGGCGAAAATGAAGATCCACCCCAGCAACGCGATGAGGCTCGGCAGCGGATAGAGCCACATGCGGTACGGACGCGGCATGTCCGGCGCGCGGCGGCGCAGCAGCGTGACGGCGCCGATCTGTCCGATGAACTGCACCAGGATCCGCGTCGTGATCAGCGCGTCGATCACCATGCCGAGCGAGACGAACCCGGCGAAGATCGAGAGGATGCCGAGTACGACGAGCGACACGTAGGGGAACCCGCCGGATGGATGGAGGCGGGCGAACGCCTTGAAGAAGTAGCCGTCCCTCGCCGCCGCATACGGCACGCGCGAGTACCCCAGCAACAGGGCGAAGACCGAGCCGAACGCGGTCCAGAGGATCATCGCCGTGAAGATCGTGGCGACGCCCGGACCGTAGATCCGCTCCATGAAGATCGACACGACGAAGTTCGCCTGCGGGTGTGACGTCGCCGGCACGAAGTCGCGCCAGGGCACGACGCCGATGATCGAGAAGTTGATGGCGACGTAGATGAGCGCGACCGCAATCGTGCTGATCAGAATCGACCGCGGGATCACTCGACCCGGGTTCTCGACCTCATCGCCGATGTAGCAGACGTCGTAATAGCCGAGGTAGTCGTACACGCCGACCCGCGACGCGGCGCCGAGGCCCATGAGAAAGCCGAGCGAGAAGTTGAACGCGCCCGGCGGGAAGGCGAACGCCACCTTGGAGTCGAAGTGCATCACCCCCGTCGCGACGACTGCGATGACGGTGACGATCGTGCCGATCCACAGCGCGACGGTGATCGTCGCGATCGACTTGATCCGCCGGTAGAGCAGCGCGAGGTTCACGAGCCCGATGATCGTGACCACGAGCATCGTCTCGCGCGCCGTGATCCCCTTCCAGATGTAGCCCAGGTATTGCGAGAAGCCGATGTACCCGGACGCGATCTCGAGGGGGCCGCTCAAGACGAACTGCCAGACGAACAGGAACCCCATCAGGCGGCCGAGCTTCTCGGGGCCGTACCCCTGGCGCAGGTACCCGAACGAGCCGCCCGACCCGGGCATCGCGGCGCCCAGCTCGCTCCACACGGTGCTGTCGCACAAGACGATCACCAGGGCCACGACCCAGCCGAGCATGGCTTGGGGGCCGCCGAGCGCGGACATGAGGAGCGGGATCGTGATGAACGGACCGATCCCGATCATGTTCGTCATGTTGAGCGCCGTGGCGGGGAGCAGGCCGAAGCGGCGTGTTAACGTCGGTTGCGTCACGGTCGTCATCCTACGGCTTGAAGGACAAACGCGCCAGGATTATTCCTTCACCACATGGCCATGCAACGATCCGGTGCCGTCGCCATCGTCCTCACCGCCCTCGGCGCCTCCCTCGGCGGCGTCCTCTTGTACCGTGACCGACTGTCGCCTGAGCTGCAGCAGTACCGCAGCGGACTCGCCGAGCAAACCCGGGAGCTGTCGGGCGAGCCCGAGAGCGTGAGTGACGGCGCCGTGGCGCAGCGTTACAAGGCCCGCCGCTCAGCGGTCGAGGCGATGATCGCGGACCTGCGACGGCTGGTCGCTGCCGAGTCGACGCTCACGGTCGACTCGGCGTATCCGCGCAACAACATCCCGCCGCATTACTGGACCGGCCCGTCCCGCGGCAACGTCGGTCCGTTCATCACGCTTACGCGCAACGGCTGGTGGGCCACGATGTCCAACACGCTGACGGGCATCCACTGCGCCGTCGCCGTCGGGGGCGACACGACGTTCGCGTCGGCCCAGCAAGGCGAGCCGTGGTGCTTCGGAGAGAACGACTGGAGGGGAGCGCGGTAGGGGCCTAGGCGGTGGTGGCACCGGGCACACTCGCCAGGAACGCGTCGATCGCGGCCGACGAGCGAAGGATGGCGACGCGTTTCTCCTGGTCGAGCGCCGCCAACCGCTTGAGGACCTCACCGCGGCGGCGCGATGGATACGTCCAGATCCACCAGATGAACTCCCAGCTCAGACGCTCCCGGCAACCCGGCGCAAGCTCGGGCCGGACCTGCCCTAGATGACGCACCTGGCGTTTGAGGACGCGCCACAGACACACGAGGCGAGGCAAGTCGAGAAAGACAACGGTGTCACATGCTGCAAGGCGGACGTCGAGAGTCCCACCATAGTTCCCGTCGATGATCCACGCGTCGCGGCTGATGAGTGACTGTACGGTGGCGCGCCACTCGTCCGCCGGCGTGGGCTGCCACCCGGACCGCCAGTAGAGCGCGTCGAGGTGAATGAGGGGAAGTCCAGTGCGCTGCGCCAGCCGCCGGGCGACGGTGGTTTTGCCCGATCCGCCGGTCCCGATCACGAGAATACGTTTCAATCGTGCACTGCCTAACCGCCCCAGTGAATCACCCCATGCAGAGCGGAAGAACCTCCCTCACACCGCTGTTCAAACCGCAGGTCGATCGCCGTGAGGCTATCGCCCGTGTAGGTGAGACGGTCGACGGCGAACCACCCCAGGAGGGTGTTACAGCCTCGCCCCTCGCCGGACCAATCCAGGCCGCCCTTCACAGGGTTGTGGAACGGATAGCGGCGGAGACCGCCGTAGTAGCCGGCTTGGAGCTTGTTGAGCGTGTTCATGGCTTGGAAGTCCCCGAACCACCATTGGGCGCCGTTGATGGAAACGCCCAAGTGGCCGCCGCTGGCAGTCACGGTCATCGTGGTGTAGGTGAAGGTCCCACCGAGGCCGATGTAGTCCCCTGTGTCGCTGCTCAAGTAGGTATAGTTTCCCGTCGCCGGCGTGGCGCCCGGGGCGGGCCGCCAGAGTCCGTCGGGAACCGGAGTGACCGGTCCACGCACGCTCGTCGTGTCACCGAGCCTCCACCGGATCGTCCCGTGCAACGCCGCGCTGCCTCCCTCACAGTGCTGCTCGAAGCGCAGGTCGATGGCCAGCAGCGTGTCCTGCGCGTACCTCACGCTGTCCACGCTAAACGAACCCGAGAGCGTGTTGCAGCCGCGTCCCTCGCCGTACCAGCTGAGGCCCCCCTTGGCCGGGTCGTGGAACGGGTACCGCTGGAGGTCGGTGTAGTTGCCGGGTTGCAGATGGTTGATCCCGCTCGGGATCTGAAAGTCCGCGAACCACCATTCGTCGCCGCGGATGCTCATGCCGAAGTGGCCTGCACCGGCCGTCACGGTAATGACGGCGTTCGCCTGGGTGTAGTCGTACGTCCCACCGGCACCGATGTAGTCACCCGCGTCGCTTTGGAGGTGCACGAAGCCCGGCAACGGAGGTTCAGGGCCCGGGGGTCCAGGAGCGGTCGTTTCCTTATCGCAGCCCACCACCGCCACACCGGCGAGGCACAGCAACAGATAGCGATGGCGTCCCGAGAATCGCATCGATCCCTCCTACCCAAGTTGTTCGGCCGTATGTAGAGCGCCGAATCCTCCCCCGGTCAAGGAAAAGCGCACCAAACGTCATAACCGTCTAGCCTTTCGCAGGGTGCCGCAGTTGACCGCCAGCGTATCCGGGCGCTGGGATTCGATCGGAGGACGGGCGTCGATCGCTAGTGTCTCGGCGGCGGTGCGGGCATCCTCGTAGAAATGCTCGCACGCGCGCCGCTCCATGAGTTGCATCGGGGCCCGACGCATCTGAAGAAACCACAGAAACACAACGATGGCTATCAGGACATTCACGACCTGTCCGATCCATCTCCGAGGTTTTCTGGCAGGATCACCCATAGGTTGAGGAACGGACTAGACAGGGCTTGCCGCGGACACGCGCCGAGGCGTCAGGCCACTCTTGATCAAGTCCCGCGCCGTGAGGTACCAGGGGACGACGATGACGGGAGCCGTGGCCGCGATGAAGAAGAGGGTGAGAGGACGATAGGAAAGGCTGGAGTGGTATTCGACGATCCGAATGCGCCGCGAGTCGAAGGCGACCCAGGCCGCGAACGGCAGTGCTACGAGGGAGATCCAGCCGAGCGGCTTGAAGAGCTGGCTCCAGAGGTAAAGCCCGAAGAGAATGAGACTCGGGATGACGAGCACACGAATCGAGCTCACCTCGCGCTCCACGCCGCCAGCACCAGGTACATGGCGAGACTCACTGATCACCTTCGATTCGTGAGGGCCCAACCAGCATGAGTGTCAGGACGCCGAACGCCGCGGTGGGAGATGCCGGCGAGCACGTCGCCGAGGGCGCCGTGCAGGATGCGCATGCCGCGAAGCGGCACGTCAGGCCCCCCGCTTTGGCGCCAAGCCGAGCACCGAGAGAATCACCGCCAGGGCGACCGCGGCGCAGGCCTGGATGAGATAGCCGAGCCCCTTTGCTTGAAGGAGGGCCGGACCTACCGTGGGGTCCGCGAGCTTACCGAGCTGCGACCAGGCGACGAAGGCGATGGCGGCGAGCACCGGGAGCACGAGCCAGCGCCGGAACCGCGCCGCCCAGTACCCGACCAACCCCAAGACCACTGCGCCTCCCCAAATCGCGAGGAGCGTGGGCATCATCGGACCCCCAGTCTACACGCGCTCTTCAGACGGGTCATCGGCACGCAGCAGCTCCTTCAACATGCGCTCCGGGTTATCCAGGAACGCTTTGGTGATCTGATAGTGCTCGGTATCCAAGTAGGCAGTATGCGTCATCGCGCGCTCGGAGAACAGGTGAATGGTCGCGCCTGGAAACCCCAGCAGAATCGGTGAATGCGTCGCGATGATGAACTGGGAATTGCGTTGGACCAAGCGATGCATGGCCGCGAGCAGGGCCATCTGACGCGTGGGCGAGAGCGCAGCCTCAGGCTCGTCGAAGAGGTACAAGCCGTTGCCTCGCAGCCGATGCAGGACCAAGGAAAGAAACGACTCCCCGTGCGACTGGGCGTGCAGGCTGCGGCCACCATACGCCTCGGCATCGTCGATGGTCGATGTCGCGTCCACCGCTGTCGCCAGATTGTAGAAGGACTCGGCTCGCAGGAAGTACGAATCGGTCGGCGCGTCGCGACTCTTGGTCAGAGTCAGGAATCGGAACAGCTGCGAGTGGCTGGAGCGCGTGGTGAAGCGCTGGAATTTGGGGCCTCCCTCCGGATTCAATCCGAACGCCGCCGCGATCCCCTCGAGCAAAGTGGATTTGCCGGAGCCGTTCTCACCCACAAAGAACGTGACGGGCGTCGTGAAGGCCAGCGTGGTGAGATGGCGAATCGCGGGCACCGAGAAGGGAAACTCCCCGGCCGGAACCTTATGATCCGGCTCCCGAGCGACGGCCTGGATGAAGATGCCTGGAATGGTTGGGGCGAGTTTGGCTCTCGGCTTTTTCATTCCCCCGAATCTACGCCCGCCCGTCGCCAACACTACCTGGGTGCGCCGGGCACCTCAGCTACCTCGACCCGCATACCATGGTCGCGCAGCGTGACGGCGACCCGATCGTTGCCCGCCGGTGGTCGGCGATCGAGAATGATCACGAACCGATCCGCCGAGCGCTGGTACCCACGCAGGATGCACGTGCCCTCGGCCACGGCCGCGGGCGGGCCGCACACATTGCGTTGAGCGATCGCGACCGCTCGAGCACTATCCAAGGGGATGGGCCCGTGGTCGGCGGCCATGGGAATGAGGTTTGAACATCCGGCGCCGGCAAGGCCGGCGATCAGGAGCGTTGCGCCGGCGCCCCAGATGAAGTGACGCGTGTCGGACATGTATCCTCCTTGAGAGTGGATCGAGACAAGCGAGAGCGCAAAAGTCGTTCCAAGGCTCCGGTTGCGACCGCACCGAGAATCAGTCTCGGCCGCGAACGTCTTGTAGAGGTCGACCTTCTTTAGCCGCGGTCACTGTTCGGGCGGGCGCCACACGAAGTTGTCCCGCGCGCTGTACAACACCTCGCCCCGCGTGTTGCGCACCGTCAGGACCGCCGAGATAGCCGGTGCGTCCATTCGCGTCGTGGCGACGCGCGTCACGAACCGGCCGTCGATCGTCATCACGCCGACGCGCTCGATCTCACAGCGCAGGTGGACCGTCTGTTGCGTGATCTGCGCCTCGACGCAGCCAAACTCCTGTCGCGTACCCGTCCGCGCGAACATGATGGACGGGTCTGGACGGAGCGTGAGACGCGTGAAGCGGCGATCGCTTACGGTGAATTGATAGCCCGGTTCATAGTAGCCCTCGGCCTCGGCCTGCAACGGTTTGGGCGGCGGCGCGACCGGCGCCGG
>WNFX01011548.1_pt1 | contig 11203 bp, 9 predicted proteins | sample 5400111 | NCBI WGS metagenome assembly WNFX01 (sample SAMN13153363, study PRJNA577476) | soil metagenome | isolation source: 40 cm soil or saprolite under grassland replicate 1 | place: USA:California | collected 2016-06-15
CGATCTTCGCGCCCGTGCTCGCCCATGGAGGGCCGAAGGATCAGAACCTGATTCTGATCGCCGGCGGTTGCTGCCCGGGACCGTCGCACGCCCACTGGCTCGGCGTCGACCAGCTCGGCCGGGACGTCTATACCCGCATTCTCTACGGCGCCCGCTACTCGCTGCTCATAGGCGTCGTCTCCGTCACGATCGGGCTCTCGATCGGGCTGATTCTCGGCTCGATCGCCGGTTACGTGGGCGGCGTCGCCGACTCGGTGATCATGCGCGCCATGGACATCATGCTCGCGATTCCGGGGCTGCTCTTCGCGATCGGCATCGTCGCGGCCCTCGGGCCGGGGCTCTACCAGATCATGATCGCGGTCGGAGTGGTCAACATCCCGATCTTCGCCCGGCTTCTCCGCGGCTCGATCCTCGCCCAACGTGAAAACGACTTCGTCCTCGCCGCGCGCTCGGTCGGCGTGCCCCGCCGCGCGATTCTCTTCTCGCACATCCTCCCGAACTCGATCTCACCGGTGATCGTCCAGGGGACTTTGGCGATGGCGACGGCGATCATCGACGTCGCGGGCCTCGGCTTCCTCGGGCTCGGGCCGCAGGACCCGGCCACGCCGGAGTGGGGGACGATGCTCAGTGATGTGAACGACTACCTGCAGACGGCGCCCTGGCTCGCGATCGTCCCCGGCGTCGCAATCGTGCTCTCCGTGCTCGGCTTCAACCTGATCGGCGACGGCCTGCGCGAGGCGCTCGACCCGAAGCTGCGCGGCCGGACAGGACGCTTCCGCGAGCGCAGCCCCTTCTGGTTCCTGAGCCTCCGCAGGCCCAGGCGCGAGGCGGCCGGTGGTGGCGCAAACCCGGCCGGTAAAGGCGGCGTAGTTTGAACGCTGCTAGAGCAAACCTTGGCGAGCCGCTGCTGGCCGTCGACGATCTGCGCGTCCAGTTCTGGACGGGTAGCGGCACCGTCCACGCGGTCAACGGGATCTCGTTCGAGGTCGCGGCGGGAGAGACCCTCGGCATCGTCGGCGAGTCCGGCTGCGGCAAGAGCGTCACCGCGCTTGCGCTGCTCGGCTTGCTGCCGCGCGCGGGCCGCGTTCGCACCGGAACGGCTCGGATGGACGGACGCGATCTGCTCAAGCTGAGCGACCGGGAGCTCCGCCGGCTGCGCGGCCGGCAGATCGCGATGATCTTCCAGGACCCGATGACAAGCCTGAATCCGGTTCTGACGATTGGCCGCCAGCTCCGCGAGCCGCTCGAGACGCACTTCGGAATGGGTCGCAAGGAGGCGACCGCCCGAGCCGGCGAGCTGCTCGATCGTGTCGGCATTCCGAGCCCGAGGGCGCGCCTGTCCGACTACCCGCACCAGTTCTCGGGCGGGATGCGCCAGCGCGCGATGATCGCTATGGCGCTCGCCTGCAAACCGAAGCTGCTGATCGCCGACGAGCCGACGACCGCTCTCGACGTGACGATCCAGGCGCAGATCCTGACGTTGCTGCGGGAGCTCGTCGCCGAGGAGGACACGGCGCTGATCCTGATCACCCACGACCTCGGGGTCGTCGCCGGCATGTGCGAGCGCGTGAACGTGATGTACGCCGGCATGTTCATGGAGACCGGCTCGGCCGAGCAGCTGTTCGGAACGCCGCGCCATCCGTACACGCTCGGCTTGCTCCAGAGCGTGCCGCGACTCGACGCCCCCCGCCGGGCGAAGCTCCAGCCGATCAAGGGCGCGCCGCGCGACATGCTGAAGCCGCCGAGCGCCTGCCCGTTTCAGCCGCGTTGCCGCTATGAGGTCGAGCTCTCGCGGCAGGAGGTGCCGCCGCTCGTCGAGATCGAGCCGGGGCACAAGCTCGCGTGCTTCAACCCCGTCCCGGCGGAGGAGTGGGAGCGGACGCGCGTGGCCGCGACGGCGTGAGCACGCAACCGACCGGCAACGGCGCCGGCCCACTCGTCGAGCTCGAGAACCTCAAGCTTTACTTCCCGATCAAGAGTGGCGTGCTTCTCGACCGCCACGTGGGCGACGTTCGCGCCGTCGACGACGTCTCGCTGACGATCCGCCGCGGGGAGACACTCGGCCTGGTCGGCGAGTCCGGTTGTGGCAAGTCGACAGTTGGCCGGACGATCCTGCGTCTCTACGACCCGACGGCCGGGCGCATCCTTTTCGACGGACGTGACATCACCAACCTCAGCGAGGGAGAGCTGCGGCCGCTGCGCCGCCGCATGCAGATGGTCTTTCAGGATCCGTTCGCCTCGCTCAACCCCCGACATAGCGTCGGCCGGATCGTCGGCGAGCCGCTGCGGACCCACGGCCTGGCCAATCGGAGCGAAGCCGCGAGCCGGGTACGGGAGCTGCTGTTGACGGTCGGCCTGCCCGCCGATGCGGCCAATCGCTACCCGCACGAGTTCTCCGGCGGCCAGCGTCAGCGGATCGGCCTCGCCCGGGCGCTCGCCGTCAACCCGGACTTCATCGTCGCCGACGAGCCCGTCTCCGCCCTCGACGTCTCGATCCAGGCGCAGATGATCAACTTGTTCGAGCGGCTCCAGGAGGAGTTCGAGCTCACCTATCTCTTCATCGCGCACGATCTCGCGGTCGTCCGCCACATCTCCGACCGGATCGCGGTCATGTATCTCGGCACCGTTGTGGAGGTCTCGCCGGCCGGCGAGCTCTACGACAACCCACTCCATCCGTACACGATCTCGTTGCTTTCGGCGGTGCCGATTCCGGATCCGATCGTCGAGAGGCAACGTGAGTCGATACTGCTCGCCGGCGACGTTCCCAGCCCCGCGCACCCGCCTCCGGCTTGCCGCTTCCACACGCGTTGCCCCTATGTACAGCCGACGCGGTGCCGGGACGATGTGCCGCTGCTTCGAACCCTCGCCGACGGCCACGAGGTCGCCTGCCACTGGGCCGAGGAGATCAAGGCGGGCCACATCAAGCGGCACGAGCTCGCCCCGGTTTTCGATCCTGGCGTCCTCGAGCCGGCGGCCGAGCCACCGCCCACTTAAGGGCCGGAGCCGCTTATCAAGCGGCTTTTGTGCTCCGGGTACCCCTCAAACGAGTTAACTCAAAGCGCTAAAGCGGCGCGCCGACGCGGCCGATAGCCCAATCGTGGACGCTGCCGAGCGCAACGAGATCCTGAACCGTTACCGCGATCATTCGCGCCGGTTCGAGGCGGTCGCCCAGAAGCGCGGGAGCAACGGCGCAGAGGTGATTCCCTTTGCAGGGCCGCTCCAGGAGCTGGAGCAGGAGCCGACCGGCCGCGAGCTCGAGGTACTCCAACTCATCTCAGACGGCCTGGTCAACCGGGAAATCGGCGAGAAGCTCTACCTCTCGGAGGAGACCGTGAAGTCCCACGTTCGCCATCTGCTGGCAAAACTCCAGGCTCGCTCGCGCGCACACGCAGTCGCCGTCGGCTTCCGCCGCGGCCTGATTGCGTAAAGCCAGCGTAAAGCGAACCCGCTCAGTTAGGCGGGGAAACGTAGTTTCCTGCGGCGCTTTCCACAGAGCTTGTGGATATCCCTCAACAGGGGGATGTCAGCAAGTTGTGGAAAACGGAAGCTACGCGGGCGGTCTCGTCCATGACGTGCGCAGTTTCCGAACGACAGATACGTCGCTCGCTCTCTATGTCGCATCTTTGGCCCTCGGCGCACTAGCCATCGGTGGCGTGCTTGCTGCTGCCGGTTACGGTATTCGAGCACCTTGGGGTGTTTTGGCGCTTGCCGGTGTAGCAGCGCTGGCTGAAAGGGCAAGTGTCCGCTTGAACGCTACGACTGAGGCCTCGATCTCGCTTCTGCCAACAGTCTTCGCCGCGGTTCTATTTGGCCCTCTCGCAGCAATGGTTGTAGGAGCTGCGTCGATGCTTGGTGACGCCCAACCTCCTTTAACACGCTGGGTCGCTTACACGTGCAGCCGAGCCATCACCGCTGCCGCAGCCGGATTGGCTGCGTTTAGCGCGAGTCTGGTGTCGACATCTGCGGTCGGGGGCATCGCGGTCGCAACGATTGCAGCCGCCCTAACGGGGGAAGCACTCGACGTTGCGTTCGCCGCGATGATCAACAAACTTCGGCGCAACGGGGGGTGGGCAGAGGCCGCATGGACGCTTATTCCCATGGGATTGGGGTTCATAGCTCTCTACGCACCCCTCATTGCGATTCTGGCGATCGCCTATCGCGAACTTACGCCGTGGACGCTCGCACTCTTTTTCGTACCTGCTCTTGCGGCGCAAAGGCTCTTCGTCATGTACCAGGAGCAGAGGCGCCTGACGGACGATCTTGTCGCTGTGAATGAGCAGCTCGAACGAGCCGGCTTGTCGTTCGCCTCGGCACTTGTTGCGACGCTTGACGCGAGAGATCGATATACGGCGGGGCACTCCGCAGCAGTCGCTGTGTACGCACGTGACATTGCTGCTCGGATGGGACTGTCGATCGCTGAGCAGCAATTGGCACACCTCTGCGGGCTCGTACACGACATCGGGAAGGTCGGACTCCCAGCTGGGTTGCTGGAGAAGCCCGGCCCCTTGTCCCTTCATGAGCGACGTCTAATGGAGGAACACCCTGTGATTGGGCAACGGATTCTTGAAAAGGTTGAAAACTATGGAACCATCGCAACGATCGTCCGCCATCATCACGAGCGCATCGACGGCAACGGTTATCCCGACCGTTTGGTGGGGAGCGACATTCCGTTGATCGCGCGGATCCTCGCGGTCGCAGACGCGTACGATGCGATGACTTCGGACCGACCGTACCGTGACGCGATGCCTCCGCGGGTTGCGCGGGTCCGTCTTGCTCAGGCTGTTGAAACCCAGTTCGACACGACAGTCGTTGCCGCGTTTGAGGCTATCTTGGCGACGGCAACGGACGAATACCGCCGAGACGGATTTTCTAGCGTCGCCCAAAGAACCCGCGGCTCTGCGCTTAGAGTGGCTGCCCTGTAGCCCCCACCAGGGCTGCCTCGGTGCGGGATCGGACGCCTAGCTTTTTCAGGATGTGGCGTACATGAACTTTGGCTGTGGTTTCGCTTATATAGAGGGTGTCTGCGATTTCGCGATTGGTCATTCCATGGGCTAAGAGTTCGAAGACCTCGTGCTCTCGTTTAGAGAGTGCGCCCAGAGGGTCGTTGTCCATCTTGCACAATTCCGACGTGGGAAGAAGTGACGTCGCGGATGCTCGGTGAAGGGCATCGAGAGCCGGTCGGCTAATCGCGTCTTGGGACGGCAATAGCTCGATTATCGGCGGATATGCACGCGCCGTTAGAACAAAAGCGTCGAGGTACTTCCATTCGATCAAACGCGCCAACCACATTGAGACACTCGGAGCGGGTTTGTCGTCCTGTTTGGAGGCGACCACAACCCGCGCGGCCGTCGCTAACGCTGTCGCCTCGAGCGAGCTCGCTGTTTTCGCAGCATCATTCGCAAGCCGAGTTGCTTCGGCATTCTCGTCGCATCCGGCAAGGGCAAGCGCCCGACACCCAAGCCACTCACCGCGCATCCCTGAAGAGGCTCCCTCGGAGCCAGTTGGGGCTTCGACCCGCAGAGCCTCTTCAAACCTACCCTGCGCGATTAAGACGCGCGTTTGTACGGCTGCCACCTCAAACTGGTTATGAGTGTCGTCCTGGGCTCGGGCGAGCGTCCCGCTTCTAGACAGGAGCCTGCTCGCCTGCGCGAACTGGCCTTTGCCGAGCGCCGCGAGCGCTCTAGCCGTGTAAGCCGGCGACAGCACAAAGTCAAGCCGATACTTAATGCCCGCAGCGGTTTCTTCATCTGCGATCGCGCGGGCTTGGTCGTAGTGCGCTGCCATCGACAAGCACCTCGAATAAGCGTTTAGAAACGCGGTTAAGACCATGGGATCATCAGCTTGAGTTGCGAGAGGGTGCGCGCTGGCCATCGCCTCAAGAGCACGTCCGAGGCCCATGCCGGACCTGACGTCCATCACCTCGTACGCTGTCGCCAGTCGCAAAACATCATTTGCTGTCGACGACTCCAGGTTCTCAAGCCCTTGGAGCGCCCGGCTCGCCGGCCCTGCTCGTTCCCCGCAGTACCCGATTAGCTGGCCCCAGAGCGCCTCTCGAAGGTCCTCTTGCGTGTCAGCGAACTCCTCCGCAAGTCGAAAGTTCTTTAGAGACTCTTCAGGGCGGTCACCCAAGCGCGCGGCCTGCCCAGCAATGTAGAAGCTTCTCCCACGGAGCGGATCGTCCGACGCGAAAAGCCGAGCCGCCTGAGTAGCTAACGCCTCGGCCTCTCGGTCACGACCCCGGCGAAACGCAATTTCGGCTTCAGCCAGGTCGAGGATCGGCGAGGAGCCTCCACGTAGTCGCGCGAAGGCTGTCCAACGGGCAAGTGTTGAAAGCCGACCCTCGTCGAGTAGTTGGCGGAATGCGACTCGAACGAGTTCGTTGAGCGACCTAATGGCCCCCGCCGTCTCAACCACCGCAAATGCGTCGTCCCAGCGTCGTCTCATCGCCAGAACGTGAACAATCCGATCCACCTCTGCGATCGACGGAGCTTCTACTGGCGTTGATCGATGATTGAGAAATTCCCGTACAAGCGGGTGAAGCTCGACAATCCCATCGTGTGCTTCCACGAGGAAGCCGAGTCGCACACCTTCGTCGACTATCTCGCTTGCCTTTTCACCCAAAATCTCATTGGTTATCACCGCATCCATTGTTGGCAGCAGAGCGAGTTTGACAAGCGCCTGACGCACCACTGGTTTCGCAGTTTGGTAGAGCTCCTCGGCGAAGAATTCGTAGAGGGCGTCCGGAAGATCGGTTGTAGGAACGCTGGCATAATCGGAATGCGCGGCCAGGCCAAGTACAGCGGGCCAACCATTGGCTAGCGCTGCTAGACCCCGCGCTGGTTTGGTACCTACATGCTGGAGCAAGGTTTCTGCTTCCCCCTCGCTCATTGCAAGGGGAATTTGTCCAATTTCATAAAGCTCGCCATACAAGATCTGTCGCGCGTCAGCCCATCGAGGACGGCAACGACTGGTGAGGAGGATGCGTGCCGGTGTGCGGCGAACAATTCCTTCGACGAAATCTTCAGCAGCGGCGGAGCCGGCCAGTGCTTGGTAATCGTCTAGGACGATCCAGCCGTTTTGAAGCTCGTTGTCAAAGGAACCGGCGAATAGCTCTATCAGCCTTGGCACTTCTCGCTCCGGCTCACGGGTTGCTCGAAGGCGTTCTCGCAGGAGCGTCAATTGCTGATTAGCCGGGTCGGCTAATGCGCGGGCTAGTCCGAGAACGAGGGCTGCGACGTCGGACGATGCCGACGTGATGCTGTACCAGGCGTGCGGTTTATCTTCTACCCACTGCCGAGCAAGCGTCGTCTTCCCGTAACCAGCGGCAGCCACAAGCATGATGACCGGAGCCCGTGTCTGGTCGAGGAGCCGCGTGAGCCGTGGACGCTCGATGATGTGCCGCCGCTCGGCCGCCCCGCGATCGGAATTCGCCTGCCACTCTTCCATCATTGCCAGCCGGGATGATCCTCCCGCTGTGAGGTTAGTCCGCCGGGCGAGGCTTTTCGACCGTCACGAAAAGACAATCCGCGCCTGCGACCCGTGTGGGCCGCAGGCGCGGTGCCGTCAGTCCCCGCTTCCGGGATGCCCGGGAGCGAGGCTCTTTGAGAGCGGGTCGTCGCCGGTCAGTTCTCGGTACGCGTGCGGAATTTGCCGCCGCCGCGCGACGCCGAGCTTCTGCCTCAGGACGTCACAGTGGGCCTTCGCCGTCCGTGGCGAGATGCCGAGCCGCTCTCCAACCTCTTCGTTGGAGCAGCCGGCCGCGATCAGCTCCACGACCTGCTTTTGTCGCGGAGTCAGAACGGGCGGGCTCTCTTTCACCGTCGTCGACATGGCCGCGACGCTAACAACGGCGTCCCCGCTTGCCAATTGCCCAAAAGACGTATTTCACGCCCTTACGCCGCCAGGCGGATCGGCTCACTGTGAACGAACGAAGCTGCGTGGTCGCGCTCGTTTTGCGATCAGTAGGTGGTCGCCCTCGGCGGCACCGATCCGCAGCACTTCGAACTCGTCGCGCAAGTGGGTCGGCATCAAATCTCGAGCACGATTCTTGACCCAAGGTGCCGTTTACGACGCGGTCAGAAGGCGACCTGGACGGGCAATCCCGCGACCGCGCCCGACCCGTCCTGGACGGCGCTGCTTACGGCGCCCCACCCGGAGCATCCGTCAGGACAGCTCTGTCTGGACGGTGCCCAGTTGCGCGTGCTGCAGATGTTCTTCGGTACCGACGCGATCGGGTTCGACTTGACCAGCAGCCGCTTTCCGAGCGAGCCGGGGCACTTCGACCGGTTCTCGGAGCCGCTCGAGGAGATCATCGAGGCCCGCATCTGGGCGGGTCTGCACTTCCGCACGGCGGACGTGCAGGCGCACGTTCTCGGCGAGAGAAGGTGGCCGGCTACACGGCGGAGCACTATTTCCAGCCGATCGGCCGATAGCGACATCGAGGGCGGCTGCCGTCGGGCAGCCGCCCGCCCTCATCGCTTGTTGGGAGGCGCATCGTTGAGCCGCGGCTAAGCCGCCGGTAGCACCGGCTCACTGCGAACGAACGAAGCCGCGTGCCCACGCTCGTTCGCGATCGGTAGGTCCTCCCGCCCGAGTGCTCCGATTCGCACGAGCAGCTCGAACTCGTCGCGCAGGTGCGTCCGCATCATCTCGGGGCCGTCCGTCGCAATCGTGAACAGAACGCCGTTGTCGGTGAAGGCGCGGAAGGTGTCGCGCACGGCCTCTTCGGACTCGAGCGCCTTCGTCAGCAGGTTCGAGGTCGGGCAAATCTCGAGCACGACCTCGGTCGTGCGCAGCGTCTCCATCAGCTCCGGGTCGCGCGCGGCGAGGATGCCGTGGCCGATCCGGTCGGGACGCAGCGTCTCGACCACCTCGCCGATCTCCTCGATGCCGGCCTCGCCGCCTTCCTCGCCGACGTGGATCGTGACGCCGAGCCCGGCCTCGCGCGCTTCCTCGACCAGCGGCTGCAGATCGCGGTAGGGATAGCGCTCGCCGCGCGGGCGCGGGCCTGCGACGTCGATCCCGACGATCCCGCGCGGAGCCCACCGGATTGCCTTGTCGACGATGACGGCATTCATCTCCTGCGTGAAGGTACGGTCCATCATCAGAATCAACCCCGCTGTCACCTGCGGGTACTCGAGGCTGGCGCGATCGAGGCCGCGGATCGCGGCCAGGATGATGTGATCGAGATCGCGTTCGCCGCCGCGGTTTCGCTTCATCGGGTTGAAGCGGAGCTCGAGCGTCGTGATGCCCTGTGAACGGTAGGCACCGCCGATTGCGGCGTGCACAGACCGTTCGACCGCGATCGGGCTCGACTGGATTAGCTCGGTCCAGTGGTAGATCGCATCGAGCGCGTTCAGGTCGGCGACCCCACGTGGGTCGGCGATCGTCACCAGCCGGTCGAACTCCCAGTAATCCTTGACCGGCAGAGCGATCCCCTGCTCGTGCGCGAGGCTCCAAAGGATGTCGGAGGAAACAGAGCCGCCGAGGTGCGTGTGCAGCTCGGCGAGGCCTTCCATGGAGGAAGTCTAAAAGGTGAAGCCGAGTGCGGCGCTCCTTGCAAGTCGGTCGCGGAGCAGCTTCGAGACACTCAAACGGTGCCGCACTGAACGGCCGAAGAGTTCCGGTTCTGATCCAGCGATAAGCCTGAGTCACGCGCAGCTCGCAAGCGACCTCGGGCACTGTCAGCAGCTTGCGAGGTGTTCCTTCTGTGTTGTCCGTGCAGCAAATGTTGAGGCGACGGATGTTCCCTGTCGCCTTTGCCGACAACGACCGCAGTAGTCAGCCATCCCCCCCTTTAGGGGGCGCGGTCGACCATAAAAGAGCATGACGCTCGACACGTACTCGCACGTCCTGATCGACGGTGGCTGACATTGCTGAAACAGGCGATCTCCGACCCCTTGTACCTGGACGATCTGGGTGATGGGATATATGTCGGGCAGGCCGACACCAAGGGAGGGATATCAATGCGGCGACTTCGTCGGATTAGGATCTTGTTGGCAGGCTGCGTCGTAGCGGCAGCCGCGCTGTTCTTCGGAACGGCCGCGGGCGCGCACGCGGAGTACGGGCCGGGCGCGGTGTATCAGGTCGAGATCTCGGCCAATGCTTTGCCAGGGCCGTCTTTTTGGTTCTGGGCGGAGCTCGATCCGGGCGGCACGAGCGGTGATTACCAGATGACCGACTGCATCCACGTCGGTCGTGGGGGGCCGAATGCTGCTGCCCATGCCTCCGGCAGCGTCGAGAGTTGGTCTGTGGGTGGCGGCATGCTGACGATGACTGGAGTGAAGATCATCGGCGGCGAGGAGACCGCGACGATCTCGGCGGCCCTACCGTCGTCGGGCACGTACGGGCATTCGAACGCGGTGACAGTGACGGTGACCTCGGCAATCGTCCCGATCTTCCCGGTCGGCACGACGTTCAGCTTCAGCGGAAGCGCGGCGCAGGTGCAGCTAGCTCCGTAGGTATTACAAACCCCGCAGCGGGATCGGCTCTCACGCAATCGTGAGCGGTGTGGCCTGGGTGAGGCCTGGGCCACACCGCTCAGCAGTTCTCCCTGCAAATCGACAATCCGCCTGCGGCAAGCTGGCGGCCCACCAACCCAGGGAGAGAGGCGTGCCCGGCTCGAGTGACCCTTTCGGCACCCGCGGCTAACTTCCCGCTGATCCAAAACGGCCACTAGGCAGCGTTCCAGTCGCTAGCTCGCACGGGCCGCGTCTGCGCTCGATCTATCGGGCGATGCTTACCGGGCCGCTATGTCTTCGCGTTCATGATCGGAGTCCTCGACGTCAGGATCGACCTCGCGGGCTCGCGCGGCATGCTCTTCGGCGGCCGCGCGCTCGCGCTTCGCCCGCTCCGCTTGCTCCTCCGCGGCGAGCTCAGCTTGCTTCGCGCTCCTTGCCCGCGTCTAGGCGTGAATGACGATCCGCGTCCCGAGCGGGACGACGCGCATCAGGTAGTGCAGGTCTCGCGTCGAGGCGTGCAGGCAGCCGGCGCTGACTGCGCCGTACGCGCCGCCGTGGATCGCCAGTCGGGCGCCGCCTGTCCAGCCTCGCGGCGGGTGCGGCTGATTGCCGGAGAGCGCGAGCAGGCAGCAGCCGTAGTAGGGGCCGAGGCTTGCTCCGGGCATCTTGTCGGTGATCGAGAAGCGGCCGGTCGGGGTGCTTGTGCCAGGCCGGCCGATGCCGACTCGAAGCCGCCGGGCGAT
>WNFX01006399.1_pt1 | contig 11202 bp, 9 predicted proteins | sample 5400111 | NCBI WGS metagenome assembly WNFX01 (sample SAMN13153363, study PRJNA577476) | soil metagenome | isolation source: 40 cm soil or saprolite under grassland replicate 1 | place: USA:California | collected 2016-06-15
CGGCGGACGCGGCGCGGCCGCGCCGCTCGATCTCGCAACCATGGGGCCCAGCGGCGCGCTGCCGGGGCAATCGCCGCAGAACCCCACTGCCGGCGGTGCGCTCGCCACGCTCGCGCCCTCGCAAACCCCGCGCGACGAATACGATCTCGCTTATGGCTATGTGCTGCGCAAAGACTACGCGCTCGCTGAAGACGCCTTCCACAGCTTCTTGAGCAAATATCCCAATGATCGGCTCACCGGCGACGCCACCTATTGGCTCGGCGAGAGCATGTTCCAGCGCCACCGCTTCCGCGACGCGGCGGAAGCCTTCCTCAACGTCTCGACCAAATACGAATCCACCGCCAAGGCGCCCGATGCGCTTCTGCGCCTCGGACAGTCGCTTGCCGCGCTCGGCGAGAAGGAGGCGGCCTGCGCGTCGCTCGGAGAAGTCCTGCGCAAATTTCCGCGCGCGTCGGCCGCGGTGAGGCAGGGGGTCGAGCGAGAACAGAAGCGTGTCCGCTGCTGACGATGCGGCGCCGGTCTCCGCCGCCGAGGCGAAGGCGTTGTTTGCTCCGCTCGCCCGCGTTTGCACCCTCGTCCTCGCCGTCTCCGGCGGTCCCGACTCGACGGCGCTGTTGATGCTGATGGCGCGCTGGCGCAGCGCGCTCAAACGCGGGCCAAAGCTGCTCGCGGTCACGGTCGACCACGGCTTGCGGCCTGCCTCCGCCGGCGAGGCGCGTGCGGTCAAGCATCTGGCACGCCGGCTCGGCGTGCCCCATCGCACCGTGCGCTGGCGGGGCAAGAAGCCGGGGAGCGGATTGCAGGAGGCCGCGCGCGCGGCGCGCTACCGGCTGCTTGCGGCGGCCGCCAGGTCGGCCAAGGCCGGCACCATCGTCACCGCCCACACGCTTGATGATCAGGCCGAGACCGTGCTGCTGCGCATGAGCCGCGGCAGCGGCCTCGGCGGGCTGTGCGCCATGGCGCGCGAGTCTCCGCTGCCCGCAAACGGCACGCGGGAGATCATGCTAGTGCGACCGCTGCTCGAGATTCCGAAAGCGCGGCTCGTTGCGACGCTCGCGCGGGCCAAGATCGCATTCGCCGACGATGCATCGAACCGCGATCCGCGGTTCACCCGCGCGCGTCTGCGCGAGGTGATGCCCGCGCTCGCGCGCGAGGGGCTGGACGCACGCCGGCTCGCGCGCCTTGCGGGGCGGCTGCGGCGCGCGGAGGCGGCGATCAAAACGGCGGTCGACGATGCGATGGCGGCGCTGTCCCCCGGGCCGTGGCCCGATCGGGGTCCGATCGTCTTCGATGTGGAAAAGTTTTTCCGCCTGCCCGCGGAAGTGGCGCTGCGCCTCATCGGCCGAGCCATCGCGCGCGCCGGCGACGAGGGAACCATCCGACTCGGCAAGCTCGAGACGCTCTACGAGGCGTTCGAGCGCGCAAGTGCGGGCAAAACATTGCGTTTGCGCCGCACATTGGGGGGAGCGCTGGTGACCTTGACCCCGATGAAGCTCGTGGTCGAGCGCGCTCCGGCGCGCAGAAGGCGCCCGCCTGCCTCAATTGCAGGCAAATGTCACAACCGTGTCACCTGCAAAGCCCGCTGGAATGGCCCAAGGAATTAACCCGGTTCCCTTGGCAGAGGTCCCCGCGGCACTTAAATTGTATCCGGACGGCCGTGAATCGGCCTATAAGCTGCCATATGAACGGGCTGCGGACCTTCCAACCGCCGTGAAGGACACGGGATGAACGCCAACCTGCGCAACTTCGCCCTTTGGGTGATCATCGTTCTCTTGCTGCTCGCGCTGTTCACCCTGTTCCAGAACCCGGGCCAGCGCACCACGTCGCAGGACATTTCCTTCTCGCAGCTGTTGAATGAAGTCGATCAGGGTCGCGTGCGCGACGTTTTGATCCAGGGCCCGGAAATCCACGGCACCTTCACCGACGGCCGCAGCTTCCAGACCTACGCGCCGAACGATCCCAGCCTGATTCAGCGGCTCTACGGCAAGGGCGTGTCGATCACCGCCCGTCCGCAGCAGAACGACGTGCCGTGGTTCGTGTCGCTGTTGGTCTCGTGGCTTCCCTTCATTGCGCTCATCGGGGTGTGGATTTTCCTCTCGCGCCAGATGCAGGGGGCGGGAGGCAAGGCGCTCGGCTTCGGCAAGAGCCGCGCCAAGCTCCTGACCGAAGCCCACGGCCGCGTCACCTTCGAGGACGTGGCCGGCGTCGACGAGGCCAAGCAGGACTTGCAGGAGATCGTCGAGTTCTTGCGCGACCCGGGAAAATTCCAACGGCTCGGCGGACGCATCCCGCGCGGCGTGCTGCTGGTCGGCCCGCCGGGGACCGGCAAGACGCTGCTCGCGCGCGCCATCGCGGGCGAAGCCAACGTGCCGTTCTTCACCATTTCGGGTTCCGATTTCGTCGAGATGTTCGTCGGCGTCGGCGCCTCGCGCGTGCGCGACATGTTCGAGCAGGCGAAGAAGAACGCGCCCTGCATCATCTTCATCGACGAGATCGACGCGGTGGGTCGCCATCGCGGCGCCGGTCTCGGCGGCGGCAACGACGAGCGCGAGCAGACGCTCAATCAGCTGCTGGTCGAGATGGACGGCTTTGAGGCGAACGAGGGCATCATCCTGATCGCCGCGACCAACCGTCCGGACGTGCTCGACCCGGCGCTGCTGCGGCCGGGCCGCTTCGACCGGCAGGTGATCGTGCCCAATCCGGACGTGGTCGGCCGCGAGCAGATCCTCAAGGTTCACGTGCGCAAGGTTCCGCTGGCGCCGGATGTCAATCTCAAGACGACCGCCCGCGGCACGCCTGGCTTTTCCGGCGCCGATCTCATGAACCTCGTCAACGAAGCGGCCTTGATGGCGGCCCGGCGCAACAAGCGCATGGTCACGCAGATCGAGTTCGAAGACGCCAAAGACAAGGTGATGATGGGCGCCGAGCGCAAATCGCTGGTGATGACGGAGGAGGAAAAGCTCCTGACCGCCTATCACGAGGGCGGCCATGCCATCGTCGCGCTCAACGTGCAGGCGACCGATCCGGTGCACAAGGCCACCATCATCCCGCGCGGCCGCGCGCTCGGCATGGTCATGCAGTTGCCGGAGCGCGACAAGCTCTCCATGAGCCTCGAGCAGATGACCTCGCGATTGGCCATCATGATGGGCGGACGCGTGGCCGAGGAGCTCGTGTTCGGCAAGCAGAAGGTCACTTCGGGCGCCGCGTCCGACATCGAACAGGCGACCAAGCTCGCGCGCATGATGGTGACGCGCTGGGGCCTCTCCGAAACGCTCGGCACCGTCGCCTATGGCGAGAACCAGGACGAGGTGTTCCTGGGCTACCAGGTGGCGCGCCAGCAGAATGTCTCGGAGGAAACGAGCCGCAAGATCGACGCCGAGATCAAGCGCCTGGTCGAGGCCGGCTACGCCGAGGCGCAGGGCATTCTCGAGGAGAAGCGCGCCGATCTCGAAACCCTGGCCAAGGGGCTGCTCGAATTCGAGACGCTGACCGGCGACGAGATCAAGGATCTGCTCGCGGGCAAGCGGCCGGCGCGCGAATCCGTGATCGAGCCGGCGACGCCGCGCGGTTCGGCCGTGCCGCCGGCCGGCAAGCCGCGCCCGCGCCCCGAAACGGGCGGCCTCGAGCCGCAGCCGCAGGCCTGATCCGGGCTGCAGGCGGTCTGCTGGTAGACTGAATCCTCCGCGCTCACGGGCGATGACAACCGCGACAGGTCTATCTTTGGCGGGGCAAGGCGGCGCAAGCCTCGACCTTGGCGGTCAATTCGCCAGCGCGCGGTCGAGCGCCGTGGGTGATTTATCGGAGGTGATGGCCTGGAAATACGCCACGGCATCGACGCGGCGGCCCGCAGCCTGCAGGCTGCGCAGATAGGTCTGGCGAAACAGGTCGTCTTGGGCGTCGCTGCCGCCGATCGCTGTCATCATCGGCATGACCGGATCGAGCAATGCGGCGGCGCGCGCGCGCTCGCCGGCGCCGAAGGCGGCCGCCGCCTCGATCACCGCGCGTCCAACTGGCGCCCATACCCGTTTCGCTTCCTCGTCGTCGGCGGCGCTGCGCGCGCGCACACGAGCGAGCACCGTTTCGACCGCATCAGCCCGGCCGGCGCGCGCGAGCGCATAGGCGTAGTGCGCGTTCATGAACGGCATGAACGTCTCGACCGCCCGCGGGGCAATATGCTCGGCGATCGCAGGCCATTCCGCATCCATGGGGCCAGCGGCCATCTCGATGCGCCAAAGCAACGCGATGGCGTCGAGTTGTTCGACCACGAAGTCCGGGGTGATGCCCCAGATGTGCGTCCGGAAGACGCGCATCGCTGCGGCCACGTCGAGCTCTTCGAGATGCAGCAGCGCAAGGTGCCAGGCGTCATGACAATGGATCGGCCGTCCGCAGGTCGCCAGCAGCGGGAGAAAGGCTTCCAGGCGCGCAAGACCGTCCCGCACGCGGCCCTGGCGGATGAGAACGTGGGAGAGGGCGTGCTGTGCCCATGGGTTCCTCGGCTCGATGCCGAGCGCGCGTTCCGCGACAGCTTCGGCGGCGACGTAGTCGCCGCACAGCTCGCTGGCGAACGCCGCCATCGCGAGAAAATCCGGATCGCCCGCGTGCGCGCCTTCGAGACGGCGCACGTGCGCGCGAAATCGTGGACCCATGTATTGCTGGCCAAGCACGTAATAGAGGAACTCTGCGATCTTGGCGGTTAAGAGGTCACTCGGCCACCCGGTGGTGATCGCCTCCAGCGCCTCGACGGCGCGCAGATTGTCGTTGCCATGCCAGAGCGTGAGCGCCCGATGGAGCGCGCGCTCGCGCGCGTTCATTGCGAGCGCGTCGCCCGCGCGCAGGTGGGCGGCCGCGTTCTCGAGGGCGCCGTCGGTCTGGCCGTAGAGCCAGAACGCCGCGGCGTAGAGTTGAACGATCGGCGTGTCGGGCCAGCGCTTTGCGGCATCGAGAATGGCCTCGACGCCCTGATCGAGACGCAGCAAGCGCGCGGCGAAGTCGTCCGCCGCCGCGACGGCAGCGGCGTCATTGCTGGTCACATCGAGGCCGCGGGAGTCCTTCATCGCACCACCCTTAGCCTCGAGCGCGTTGCGAGGCAAAGCGGCTCGGCAGGATCATGCCAATGCCGTCACGCCGGTCGGGTCGGATCCGATTCAACGGCGAAATGCGCCGGGCGGCCTAGCGGCGTGCGTCGATCGCAATCGATGGCGGCGCCTCGTGACTCATGAATACGGGCTGCAACGTGTGCGATTGGAATTGCCACCCATTAGCGCCATCCAACACGCATTCGGCGATCAAGTCCGCGATCAGCATCGGCGGTTTGGACTGCGGCGCCGGCGCGCGGACGGAGGCGCCGTAGAAGCTGACGATGCCCAACACCTTGGCGCGGCGCGCCTCGCTCGATTCGACCAAGAGATTGTTGATCAGATGGCGCGTGGTCTTCACGCTGCTGATGGCGGTCGTGGCCTGGCGTTCACGCCACGCGTAGAATTCTCTAATTTTTTCACGTCCCTGAAACCGATTGTGGCCCACCACCATCACGCCATCCGGTAGGTAATATTCATGCGCGCGATGCCCGCCGTTGCAATCGACCTCGTGCCAATATCTCGCCTCGAGGCGGTAAAGCGCGTGCCAAAGATCGAAGTCGTGGTGAGTGTCCATATTGCACCTCGCGTCATCGCCGAAGCGGTTGCCGTCAGGCCGGCCGCGCGGGAACGCGGATTCAGCCGAAATCCCGTAATCCCGCCTGCCGCACGAGCGGATAGGTGACGTCACGAAACTCGCGCATGCCCTGTTCGAAGCGCGGCCAGCACAGCAGCACACCGTCGAGGCCGGCCTGCGACAAGGCCTGCAATCCATCGACGATCTGCTCCTTGGTGCCGATCAGCGGGAATCCGCCCCAGCCGGCGATGAAGGCCTCTTGATAGGCCTTGAGCCGCTCGGTCGGGATCGCCCGCGCATTGATCTCGAGCGAGAACGTGTCGATCATATTCTTGGCGGCCGCCCAGTCGCCCTTCTCGTGCACGTAGTAGTGATAGAAATCGCGCGCCGCTTTTTCCGTCTCGCCCTGCACGATATTGGCAACCGTCCAGACCCGGACCTCGCGGCCGTACTCCTCCCGCGCGAGCTTGTGGTAGGCCTGCACGTGCGCGCGGCACTCCTCGAGCCCGCCGGTGCGAATGACCGTAAAAACCAGGTCCGCGTATTTCGTCGCAAAGTGGCGGCCGCGCTCGGACGCGCCGGCGCTCATGACGGCAGGATAGGGTCGCTGGATCGGCTTCGGTTGCAGGTAACCTTTGGTGATCTTGTAGAACTTGCCCTCGTGGTCGAACGCGTCGTCCTCGGTCCATAGCCGCTTGACGATGGCGAGCCACTCCTCGGCGCAGGCGTAACGTTCGGCGTGTCCCATCATCGGGCTGCCGAACATGTCGATTTCCGGCTGGTTCCATCCGGTCACGATGTTGAGTGCGTAACGGCCGCCGGAAATATGGTCGATGACCGTGGACTGCTTGGCGGCGACGATCGGGTGATTGAGCGAGATATGCGAGGTGGCGAAGACGCTGGCCTTGGCGGTCGAAGCCGCAATGCCAGCGGCCCAGGTGTAAGCCTCGAAGCCCCGGCCCTGCGGGTTGGTGGCGCCGCCGAAGCCGTGCCAGCGCGCGACCGGCACCAGCGCCTCGAAATCCATCTCTTCGGCAAGCATGGCGAGACCGAGCGTATTCGGCCAGGAGATGTCGAGCCGGCCTTCGAGATCCGACATCACGCAGCCGCTGTCGAGATTGGTTTGGAAAGTTCCGAGCTTCAGTTTGCGGTTGCTGAAGGCCGGATTGGTGACGCTGCGATCCTGTTGCCGGGTGGCACGCGCGGTCATCGCCGTCCTAGCTCTTCATCGCCGCCTTGATGGCCGCGACGTCGCCGCCGGCCTTCGCCGCCGCGATGATCTTCGCCTCGCGCGCGGCAAGCCCGTCGAGCGCCGCTTGCATGGCGTCGATTTTGTCGGTCGGGACCACGACCGCGCCGTGGCGGTCTGCGTGCACGAGGTCGCCGCTCTTGACCGCCATGCCGTGCACGTTCACGTCGATGCCGAAATCGACGACGTGGACATAGGCGTGGGAGGGAACGATCGAGCCGGCCAGCATCTGAAAGCCCGGCGCGATCATCGGGATGTCGCGGATCGAGCCGTTGGTGACCACGCCGAGGCAGCCGAGCGCCTTGTGCACGTTCGACTGCACCTCGCCCCAGAACGCGCCGTAGCCGACGTGCTCGCCGTCGAGATCCTCCATCACCATGATGCTGGGCCGCGGCGAGCCTGCGACATAGTCGAGATAATCCAGCCGCTTTTGCATGTAGCCGGCTTCCCCGAGCGGCACCGCGTCCTTCGCTTTGAACGTCACCGTCTTGGCGAAGCCGACGATGGGTGCAAGGTCGGGAAACGGACAATGCAGGTGCTTGACGGTGTAGCCGAAACCGCGGCGCTCGGGTGCGACGATCTCGATCAGGTTGCATACCGTGGGGGTATCGATCGATTGCAGAAAATCGAAATGGCTTCGGCTCGGCGCGGTCATTCGTTCCCTCTTTGGGCCTTGTCGGGGTCGACCCTAAGCCGTCGCGTCCCGATAGGCGAGCGTGGCAATCACGGCCATGGCGGCGAGCATGGCCACCACCATGGCGATCGCGGCCGGCCATCCGCCCCGCTCCCAGGCAAGTCCGGGCAGGAAGGCACCCATGCTGCCGCCGACATAGAACGAGGTCACGTAGAGGCCGACGGCGGACGAGCGCCCTTCCTTCGCGATTTCGGCGACATAGCTGGTCGAGATCGTCTGGCACAGCATGCCGCACCCGGCGCAAAACGTCAGCCCCGCGATGATCGCCAGAATCGGCGGCGCGAGCATGAGCACCGCGCCGCCCATCCATGCGGCGATGACAGCGAGGATGAAACGCCGGCGTCCGAGCCTTGCCATCATCCAACCGGTCATCGGCGCGATCACGGTGCCGACGAGATAGGTTAAGAAAATCGCGCCGAGCAGCGTCGAGGAAAAGTGGTAGGGCGCCTCGGCGAGATGGAAGCTCACGTAAGTGAACACCGCGATGAAGTTGAACAGCACGCCGAAGCCGATGGCGTAGGTGGCGAGAAGCTGCGGATCCTTGAGATGCCGCAGCATCTGCCGCGCCGAAGCGCGGAGCCCCTGCGAGCGAACGAAGCCTTTCTCCCGCGGCAGCAACAGCGCGAGCGTGACGGCGCCGGCCAACGACACGCCCGCAAGCGTCAAGAAGCCGCCGCGCCAGCCGATGAGATCGCCGAGCAGGCCTGGAACGAAGCGGCCGCAGAATCCGCCGAGACTCGATCCCGCGATATAGATGCCGGCGACGCCCGCCACCTGCGCGGGCGGCCATTCATCGCCGATATAGGCGACGGTGACCGCGAAGATCGGCGGCAGCAGCAGACCTTGAAGAAAGCGCCAGGCGATGAGCGCCTGCACGTCCGGCGCGAGCGCCGCGCCGGTTAAGGGCACCACCACCGCCAGCATCGCCGCGGCGATGACGCGCTTCCTCCCCAGCACGTCGGCAACGGCGCCAGTGAAGGGCGCGGTCAAGGCGATGGCGAGCGTGCTTGCGGTCATGATCGCGCTGATCTCGGCGGCGCCGACGCCGAACTCACGCGCCAGCGCCGGCAGCAGCGCCTGCGGCGAATAGAGGGTGAGGAAGGTGCAGAAGCCGGCCGTGGCAACGGCGATTTTGCGGCGATCGACGGCCATGGTGCCTAGCGTATCATTTCCGCGCCGCCGACCGTGACGTCGCCGCTGCGGCGGCCCGATCTCCTTGGCGCGTGATCGGCCATTCTCATTGCCCCGTCGCCGCCCGCGCGCTGGCGAACGTTTCCTCCGGCGTGCCGGAGGCATCGATGCGCCTCCAGTCGAGCGTGCCGAGGTCGTAGGTCTCCTGGAGACGGGCGACCGCAGCGTCGGCATCGGAGGCGTCGCGGCCGCGCCCGCTCACCCGGGCGACGCGGGTAGCGAGATCGGCGACGAGGAAAAGGCCGTGGAAGGGCACGCCGAGGATTTCGGCGGACGCTGCCGCCACCGCGCGCTCCTGCGGTTTCGCAAATACCGCATCGATGACAGCCGAATGGCCGGCCGCGAGCGCGCGGCGCGCCTTGTCGGCGATGGTGGCGTAGACCCGCGCCGTCACCGCCGGCGAATAGGCAGCCTCCGGCAGCTTGTCGTGCTCGTCCTTGCCGAACAGCATCTTGCGCTCGACGTCGGAACGCAGCACCACGGCCCCCGGGGCCGGCGCAAGCTGCGGCGCGAGCGCGTAGGCGAGTGCCGATTTGCCGGTGCCGGAGAGCCCGCCGACCGCAACCAGGCGAGGCGCGCCGGGCTCGATCAACCGCCGCGCAAAGTCGAAATATGCGCGCGCGCCGCGGGCGATGGTGGCGGTCTTATCGGGTGCGGCATGTTCGATCCGCGCCGCCGTCACCTTGGCGCGGATGGCGGCGCGCATCGACAGAAAGAGCGGCAGACCCGCGAGCGCATCGAGGTCCTCGGTCCGCTTGGTGTCGGCGAGATAGCGGTTGAAGACGACGTTGGCCGAAGATGCGAGACCGCGCTCCACCAGATCCATGAGCAGGAAGGCGAGATCGTAGAGCACGTCGCCCGACGCGATCAGCGCACTGAACTCGATGGCGTCGAATGCGACCGGCCGGCCGTCGAGAAGCACGATGTTGCCGAGATGAAGGTCGCCGTGGAGACGCCGAATGAGCCCGCGATGTCCGCGCTCGAGGAGGAGGGGACGGATGCGCGCGTGGGCGGCGCGGCTCTTCGTCGTCAGCAGCTCGACCTCGGCTGGCGGAAAAAGGTCGGGCAGCGCCCGGAACGCGGCGTCGTTTTGCTCGATATAGTCGGCGAGCGCCGCGATCCACGGCTCGGCTTCGACCGCGCTGGCGCGGGCGTGAAGTGCCGCCGCGGCGCGGCCCAGCGCGTCGGAGAGCGCCGCATCGATCTTGCCCGTCGGCGCCAGCCGATCGAGCGTCGCGTTCTCGTCGAAGCGGTGCATTTCGACCGCCCACTCCACCGCCGTGCCGGCGCCATCGAGCTTGAGGGTACCGTCCGCCTCGCGCGTGATCGCCACGACACGGCGGTAGATCTCGGGCGCGAACGGCCGATTGATCCGAAGCTCCGCCTCGCAGGTGCTCTTGCGCTTGGCGAGGGTCGAATAGTCGAGAAAGGGAAAGCGCACCGCGCGCTTGACCTTGAAAGCGCGGGCGCCGGCGAGAAACACCGAGGCCGCATGGGTGTCGATGCGCTTGACCGCCGCGCCGCCATGGGTCGCGGGGTCGGCGAGCAGCGCGAAGACCGCCTCCTGGCACGCGCTGTCATTCATCCGTTTGGCGCTCCGTCGCGGCGGCATCGTCGGTCTGGCCGCGACAATGCCCTTGTTCGGCATCGAGCCGTGTCAATGTCGGCGAGGCCGGAACCGTTCGTGGTGCTATGCTGGTGGCCATGGCCCCTGCGCCCGATCGAGGAGGCCCGTCATGACCCAATTACCGCACGTGCTCAAGCGCATCCGGCTCAATCTCGCCCGCTCGAAGGAATTTCCCTCGGGCTCGGACCAGCATGGCTATGAATTCGTCGCTCCGCTCGGTGCCGATGGACACATCGATGTCGAACTTTGGCGGAAATACCGCGAACATTGCGGCGTGCGTCGATTCTGGGATGGCGAGGACGACGAGTTCGGTCGCCTCGTCCACAAGCCCGGCGGTGCCGAGCACGCGCGCTGGGTGTTCGACTATGACGCGACCGCGGAGGACGACGACGAGGCCGGCTATCGCTTCGGCAACCACGCATTTCGCAACGGCGAATATGTCTCGATCCGCGGCGAAGACGGCCACATGCACACCTTCCAGGTGGTCTCGGTCGAACCGGCGACGTGAGGGTAGCTCCGCGCGGGCGAATGATCGCTGCCATTTGCTTGATCGAGCGCGGCGTCCCCGTACCCCGGTTGCCGCGGCTGCACGATTTTGCCCACGGCGCGCGCCTGCGGCATGGTGTAAAAGCGAGCGGCAGAGCCATGGGAGACGCGTGATGCGCGCCAATGACGGCACCAGGACCGCCGGCGAAGTTCTCATCGACCAGCTCGTCATTCACGGGGTGCGCCACGTGTTTTGCGTGCCCGGCGAGAGCTATATCGCGGCGCTCGACGCCTTCCACGACC
>WNFX01013382.1_pt1 | contig 11202 bp, 10 predicted proteins | sample 5400111 | NCBI WGS metagenome assembly WNFX01 (sample SAMN13153363, study PRJNA577476) | soil metagenome | isolation source: 40 cm soil or saprolite under grassland replicate 1 | place: USA:California | collected 2016-06-15
TTGGTCTATTGCGGCGCAAGGGTGCACTGGTCGAATATCATGATCCATATATTCCTCACATCCACCACGAAGCAGAAGGCTGGCACATGGATAGCGTCACCGATTTGATGAAATCGGTCCAGGACGCGGATGGAGTTGTCATTATCACTGATCACAAATCCTATGATTACAAAGCCATCGTTGAGTGTGCAAAATTTGTCTTCGATAGCCGCAATGCGACGCGCAAGTTTATGCAGGATGCTGAAAATATCGTGCGGTTGTAAATACTGGTGATTATTATTAATTGCAAGCTATCCCAAAAAATGTCATCCTCCCGAAGGGATACCGCTTTGGGACGGTGTGAGCGTAGCGACACCGTCCCGGTTGGTCGGTGCCGGGGAGGATCTCTGACCTAGAAAGTACGAGACTCTTCGGTCGCGGCGAACGCTCCCTCAGAGTGACATGGAGTCTTTTGAAAGGAACGTGAATGGCAAATTATTTGGTCACAGGTGCAGCGGGATTCATTGGCGCGCGTACTGCGGAACTGCTTATCAAGGACGGACATACGGTTGTGGGCGTGGATAACATGAATGAAGCCTATGACCTTCGTATGAAGAACTATCGTCTCAACCGCTTACAAACCATGGATGGATTCACGTTCTGCAAGCTGGATATTTCAGACAAATCCATTATTGAAGAACTTAAACAGGAAAAACTTGATGGCGTGATCAATATGGCTGCCTGGGCGGGCGTGCGCGCAAGTGTAAAGAATCCCTGGATCTATGTCGAAAGCAATATGACCGGAACCCTGAATATGCTGGAGGTCTGTCGTCAGACCGGAACGAAGAAATTCGTGGTCGCATCTACTTCCAGTATTTACGGAGAAAATCCTCCCTATCCCACACCAGAATCAGCATCCAGCAGCGAGCCACTCCAGCCGTATGCCGCGAGCAAAAAGGGCGCGGAGGCGATGGCACATGCCTATCATCATTTGTATGATATTGACGTGACCGTTGTCCGCTTCTTCACCGTCTATGGACCCGCGGGTCGCCCGGACCTCTCGATCTTCCGCTTTGTGCAATGGATCAGCGAGGGACGTCCTGTGCGCGTGAACGGTAACGGCGAACAATCGCGCGGCTTTACTTATATCGACGATATTGCACGCGGTGTCATCCTAGCGTTGAAGCCAGTTGGGTATGAGATCATTAATCTGGGTGGGCACGAAGTAATTACAATCAACAATCTTATTAAGCTGGTTGAAGATGTGGTCGGGAAGAAAGCGATTGTTCAATACGGACCTCCCGATCCTGCAGATATGCGCTCCAACTGGGCAGACGTGAGCAAAGCGGGTGCTCTCCTCGGTTGGGAGCCGCAATACAACATGCGCGCCGGCATTGAAAAACTGGTGGAGTGGTACAACGCTGAGCGTGAATGGGCGAGTGAGATCCAAACAGGCTAATGTTCCAACAACGACTTGCACGATGGCGCGATGATCCACTGCTAAAACGCGTAGTTCGAAATAGCAGTTATCTGTTTAGCAGCAGTGCGATTTCCGCGGTGCTAAGTGTGATTCAGTCGATTATTGTTCTGCGCCTATTGGACCCGGCGGAGTATGGTCTTGCCACTGGCGTGATCATGGTGTTCGCGACCAGCGTCAATCAGCTGCTCTCGTTCCGCATGAGTGAAGTGGTTGTGAGATATGCGGGCGAAGCATTTGCGCATGAAAATAAACAACGTGCCGCGGCGTTGATCAAAGGGATCGGAATCACGGAGGCGATTACATCGGTTGTTGCCTATCTGGCGCTTGTTGCCCTTGCTCCATGGGCAGCACATGTCTTTGCGAAGAATGTATCTACTGCGCCATTATTCATTTTTTACGGTTTATTTCTGCTTGCTAATCTTGTGTATGAAACATCTTTGGGCACGCTGCAGACCGTCCATCAGTTTGGTCGCGTCGCCCGTGCGAATTTCTATCAAAGTATCGCTACCTTTTTGTTGATCATCGCACTTTCTTTCTGGGGATTGGGAATTGTCGGGATATTGATCGCCTATCTTGTCGGGAAGACTATTGCCGGTTTGATGGTGACGGGGTACGCGGTCCAGGAATTGAAGCGCAATTTAGATGAACGATGGTGGGATGTTCCATTAACGACAGTCTCGGAATGGAAATCCATCATACGTTTCATGGTGAATACGAATCTGAACGGGACGATCAATCTGCTGGCACGCGATAATATTCCTCTCTATATCGCCTATTTTCTTTCGGCGACCGAAGTCGGATATTTCAAGTTTGCGCTCAACTTGATCAATCTGGTGAAGCTGCCAATCGAGCCGTTCATCTGGCCCACCTATGCCGAGATCACTCGAACCATTGCACAACGGCAATGGGCTGTAACGCGTAAATTGTTGAAACAGGTCAGTTCGATTGCAGGCATTTGGACTCTTCTTACAGGTGGCGGGTTGATCGCGTTCGGCTGGTGGATTATTCCACTGATCTTTGGCGAGAAGTATGCACCAGCATATCCTGCCCTGGTAATTTTGATGGTCGGTTTTGGAATTGCCAATATTCTGAATTGGAATCGTCCCTTGTTACTTGCGCTTGGACGACCACGATATCCGGTCGTTGTCGCGGCGACCGTTGGCGCGGTGGAACTTGTCCTATTCTTCGTGTTTGTGCCGCGCAGTAATTATCTTGTTGCCTCAGCGATCTTTTCAGGCTACTTGCTGGTCTCTATTCTTTGGATGGTATGGCGCGGCTTAACACTCATTAAACTTGAAGAAGCCTCATGAACATTATTGCCATCGCAGGCTCAACCATCCCCTCCGATACAGCCAATAGCTTGCAGGTGATGAAAGCATGTCAGGCGTTGGTGCAGGTCGGACATGAAGTGACTCTACTTGTTCCTGGCACAAGGAATACGGCTGTTGATCTCAAAACACATTACGGATTGCAAACCGATTTTCCGATCGAGTGGCTTTCGTCGTCGAGCCGCCGCATGTTCACGTGGGATTCTGTCCGCCGCTCCCGCGCACTAAAAGCTGATCTCGTTTACTCATGGTTTCCTCAATCGGCAGTTTTTGGTCTATTGCGCGGTTTGCCCGTCGTCTTTGAAATTCATATTCAGCCCACAGGCTTCTTCGGTCCGATCTGGCATCGCCTCTTTGCAACTATACGCGGTCGCAAACGACTCGTCTCCATCACCCATGCACTCGTGGAACTTCTGGAAGGCGACTTTCACATACACTTTCCAGCAGATGAAGTGGTCATTGCTCCAAACGGTGTGGACCTGGAGCGCTTCGCTTCACTTCCGGACCCGGTCACGGCGCGCCATCAACTTGGCTTGCGCGAGTCCCCAACGGTCATGTGTACTGGTCACCTTTATGCGGGCCGCGGTGCGGAATTAGGAGACAGCGCGCGGACAAAAATCGCATATTCAATATAACTTTTGTTGGTTTTATCCCCAACGGCAGTCTGCCCATTTACCAGGCTGCGGCAGATATCCTGCTTATGCCATATAGCCAATCCATCATGGGCTCCAGCGGAACGGCAGACTCCGCCGCTGTAGCCAGCCCGATGAAGATGTTCGAATATATGGCGACCGGACGCGCGATCGCTTCCTCCTATCTGCCTGTCATCCGCGAAGTACTGAACGAAAATAACGCGGTTTTTTGTAAGCCTGATGATATAAACTCCTGGAAGTTTGCCTTAGAACGCTTGCTTCAAGATGAAAATCTTCGTGAGAAGCTGGGCAGACAGGCGCGGCACGACTCTCAAGGTTATGCTTGGGTCGCTCGTGCACAACGCATCCTGAACGGATTTCCATGAAAGCAAACCACCTCGCCATCAAAGATTTTTTCTACATCGTTCCACTATCACTTGCATTTGGCGCATCATTTGCATCCATTCAAAGTGGCAATTGGTTCTTAAGTTTCATCTCCTTTTCCACTATCTTTCTTTTTTCAATTGTTTTTTTGAAAATTGCTCATAACTGGTCGAATGGTAGAAAAGTATTGGGCACTATCATCGCATTGGCTTTCCTCTTACGCCTCGCGGTTGGTGTTACATTACATTTGGCTTTACCTGTCTATGGATACAGCGACAAAGATGATCGCGCAGGGTATGTCTTCACCGACGCGCATAATCGAGATGATCAAGCGATCAATACGGCGGGTTGCTGGCATTCAACGCTTTGATTTATCGTTATTTGTCGCCAGATGCACAGCGTCCACTGATGCTGATTTTGTTCTCGGCATTTTTTGCCGCGTTGGGCGTGCCATTTTTGTGGAAGACGGCAGGTCAGGTCTTTGGGGAGAGAGTCGCCTGGGCTTCCACTTGGATATTTGCCCTGTATCCCGAAAGCATATTGCTTGGCGCATCTGCCATGCGCGAACCCTATTTACTCACATTCAGCGCATTCGCATTATGGGGATTTGTTAATTCCTTTGGAGTGCAGGATCTCGCTCCTGCAACGGACGGCATACCCTACGAGTACGATGAGCCGTCCGACTCCAAAGTTAGTGTGTATGTTTGGCTTGCCCTTGGCTTGCTTGGCATGTTGCTTGTTTCCCCTGTAGTCGCGCTTGTGACCATTGTTATGTTTGCAGGATGGATTTTCTTTGCAAATGAAAACCGTCAAATCTCGTGGAAAGCGATTGCCGCAGTTGCAGTTGTATTTGTCCTCGGACTCTTTCTTCTTTCCTCTTCCTTAAATCGTTCTGGTCAATTCAACGCCACGTCGCCGTTGCATGTGATCAACGATTGGCTTCAGTCCGCCGTCAAATGGGACGCGTATCAGCTCGAGCGTGATTCGGGTTGGGTACAAAAAATATTTGATGAAGGTCCTGCGTGGATTCGTCTTCCCTTTGTTGCAGTATATGGAATCTTTCAGCCTGTTTTGCCCGCAACGATCATCCATCCAACAAAATTGATTTGGGCGATCCTCGGATTTCTGCGCGGGTTGGGTTGGTATATACTGATTCCGTTGCTGATCCTCTCCTTCGGAGCAGCAGCCAGATCGAGGTCAGGAAAGACGCGGAATCTTATCCTATGGCTTTCGCTCCTCATGTGGACCTGGATCCTGCTTGCGGCGTTACGCGGCGGCGGTGACCTCTGGGATAATCCCCGTTATCGAACGATCCTGTTTATGTGGCAAGCTTTGCTAGCGGGCTATGTCTGGGTTTGGTGGCGCGAAACTCGGAACGTGTGGTTGGGGAGAATCGTTTTGATGGAAGTTGTTTTTCTAATCATCTTCACCCAATGGTATGGGAGTCGCTATTATCATTGGGCAGGTCAGTTGCCGTTCGTAGGGATGGTGGCGTTGATTTTGGGATTGTGGGGCGTTATTCTGGGCATCGGCTGGTGGCAGGACAAGCGAAGCAGTCCTGTGGATAAAAGACGCGCGTGATAGCGCCTATGTGAGTTATAATTCAGCCGTTGAATTTTGGAAATCAAGGAGTTTCAATGCCCACTGCTCTCATTACAGGAATTACCGGACAGGATGGATCATACCTGGCTGAATTACTGCTTGCAAAAGGATATCGTGTTGTTGGTGTGGCTCGCCGTTCCAGTACTGTAACGAATGAGCGTATCGAGCATCTGCTTGATGATATTACCGTTGTACAAGGGGATCTAACGGATCAAGGATCGCTCTTATCCCTAATTGAAGAATACAAGCCGACAGAAGTCTATAACCTTGCAGCCCAGTCTTTTGTGCCTACCTCTTGGAATCAGCCCGCGTTGACCGGCGATATTACTGCGCTTGGCGTGACGCGCATGTTGGAGGCAATCCGTTTTGTCGACCCCAAGATTCGTTTTTATCAGGCATCCTCTAGTGAGATGTTCGGGCGTGTTGTCGAAGTGCCGCAACGGGAGGAGACTCCTTTTTACCCGCGTAGTCCTTATGGTGTGGCGAAAGTATACGGACATTGGATCACCGTGAATTATCGCGAATCGTTTGGCATGTTTGCGACCTCTGGAATTTTGTTCAACCATGAAAGCCCACGCCGTGGGTTGGAATTTGTGACACGCAAAATATCGAACGGTGCAGCACGTATCAAGTTTGGGCAAGCAAAAGAATTGCGCCTGGGAAATTTGGAATCGCAGCGCGACTGGGGCTTTGCAGGTGATTATGTGAAAGCCATGTGGTGTATGCTGCAACAGGATACACCGGGTAATTTTGTGATTGGTATGGGCGAGACTCACTCTGTACGCGAGTTCTGTGAGATCGCCTTTGGGCACGTCGATTTGGATTATAAGGAGTATGTTGTTCAGGATGAGCGTTTCTATCGTCCTGCGGAAGTAGATTTGCTCATTTCTGATCCATCGAAGGCTCGTTCCATCCTGAGTTGGGAACCTGAGATAAATTTCAAGGAACTTGTTACCATGATGGTGGATTCGGATATGAAGCGGCTGAGCCAGAAAAGATAAACGATGTTGCCTCTCTCTCTGATCGTCCCTGTTTACAATGAAGAGGAAAACCTCCCGCTCTTGATGGATTCGATTTGTAATGCGTTAGAGCCACTCAAGAAAGATTGGGAGGTTATTTTTGTGGATGATGGTTCGCGTGATCATAGCCTCGATGTGTTGGAGAATCTGGTTGAGAAAGATCCTAAGCATGTGCGTGTTGTGGTTTTTCGGCGCAATTTCGGACAGACTGCTGCCATCGAAGCCGGGATTGACCATTCACGAGGTGACACCATTATCTTGCTTGATGCAGATTTGCAAAATGATCCGGCGGATATTCCTATCCTGCTTGCAAAACTTGATGAAGGCTATGATCTCGTCAGCGGTTGGCGCAAAGATCGTCAGGATAACAAACTGACGCGTACGATCCCATCCAATATGGCGAACGGTTTAATTTCCTGGGTGACGGGTGTACATCTCCATGATTATGGATGCACACTCAAGGCGTATCGCCGCGGAGCCCTGGAGGGATTCCGTTTGTATGGCGAAATGCACCGCTTCATCCCGGTGTTTGCGCACTCTGTCGGCGCGCGGATCGCGGAACTGCCCGTCCGCCACCATGCACGCAAATATGGCAAGGCAAAGTACGGCTTGGAAAGAACGATCAAAGTCGTCCTGGATTTGTTCACTGTAAAATTCCTGCTGGATTATTCCCACAAGCCGATGCGTCTCTTTGGCGGAACGGGAATGATCCTCATTTTTGGCAGTGGAATTTTGCTCTCCTACTTGTTTATCCGGCGCGTGTTCGAGGGGATTTCCATCCTTGGTTCGCCGCTCTTCCAATTGGGCGTCATGTTTTTTATTCTGGGTTTTCAATCCATTCTCATGGGCTTGATCGCGGAACTACTCGCCAGAACGTACCATGAATCGCAGAGAAAGCCAACGTATACCATTCGGAAAGTATTAGGAAAATAAAGATATGGTTTCGTGGTTATCTCATAATCGCCAGCGTCTTGTGCAGCTTGCTGGCACTGCACTCGCTATTGTTTTGCTCGTCTTTTTGCTTCGGGGTGATGGATGGAACGAGATCCTCAAAGCTATGCGGCAGATTCAAATTGCAAACCTGTTTTGGGTCGCGCTGCTATTTCTGGTTTCGCGACTTGCTATTGTAGCGCGCTGGCATGTTTTGCTAAGATCAGGCGGTGTTAATATTCGCTTCAAGGACAGCGCATCGCTGACCTTCACGGGTTTGTTCGCTTCGAATTTCCTTCCCACCACGATTGGAGGAGATGTAATCCGATTAGGGGGAGCCATGCAAATGGGTTATGACCGCGCCGTTTGTCTTGCCTCCATTGCCGCCGACCGTGTCATCGGCATGTTCGGCATGTTCATGGTGGCGCCACTGGGGCTGGTTTATTCCTGGAATGTTCTGCCTGCTAATCCACTAGGTTTATCATTTGTGGGCTTTCTTCAAAAACCGCTCGACTTTATCAAGCGTACTTTTTTAACCTTTTCCATCTGGCTTCGAAAACCAGGCTCACTATTATTATCCCTGGCGTTTTCATGGCTCCACATGATCTGCCTGTTTGGAGCAATTTATGTTTTCCTGAATGATCTTGGAAGTCCTGTTTCGTTTTGGATGATCGCCGGTTTGTGGAGTCTCACCTATTTCATTACACAAATTCCCATCTCTATTAATGGTTACGGTTTACAGGAACTTTCGTTTACGTTTTTGTTCTCGCACGTTGCTGGTGTTTCACCCGCAATCAGTCTTACAGTGGGCATACTCATCCGTGCTTATCTTGTGATTGCCAGTTTGCCCGGAGCGTTGTTCCTGCCGTCGGCGCTTGCCGCCATGACGGATAAGCAAAAGTCTGCACCCGATACAGTGCTCTAGCAAAACCAATGAACAACGAAAAGTATCCATCCCGTCCGTTTTGGTTGACAATCATAACGTTCACGTTGGTTCTCAGCTTGTACACAGCGCTGTGGACACATTCGCGTTCGATTGAAGTGGGGATCATTCTGCCGCGGTCCATCTGGGGTGGGATGTTGGTTATTTATTCTAGTACTGCTCTAACCTTTATCTGGCTTTTTGTGCGTGTATTGCGATTGGGAGATTTGAGATTTAACATCCCATCTTATTTTGCACGATTTCAATCCGACAAAATGTTCTGGCGAGTATTAGGGCTGATTGTTTTTGTTCTTATTTTGTTTTTGATCCCCTATGTGAAGTTCAGTTATCAGATCGGGCAGAATATAAAGAAGCCAGTCTATGACCCAATCATGCTCCTCATCCTATATTACTGGATGTGTTGGTGGGCGTTTCTTCTCGCAATGACAGCATTGAAGGTCGCGTTCAAAACAACCTGGCAAGCGGGATTTGCATCTGCATTGGTGATCCTCGGTGTCGTGTATGAAATACTAAGCCGCTTGAACGCAGTTACCGCTTATCCACTTTCCATGGGATGGTCGGAGGGCAGCCGCTACTACTACGCCTCGCTGTATTTCTCCAAATGGATCTATGGCAAATCCTTTGCTCTCTCCACGCTTCATCCCACACGTTACCTATTACAGTCCATCCCGTTTCTTATCCCCTCTCTAGGACTTCCATTCCATCGTTTCTGGCAATTCCTGCTATGGATCGTTTTGACCGCCGGCGCGGCGATCACATTGTCAAGGCGAGCTATTTCGCCTACTGAAAAAGCTGTGCGGTGGCTTGTGGCAGGATGGTACTTCCTGTTCCTGCTCAGAGTGGGAGTTTATTATCATCTGGAAGTAATGGCGATCGTGCCTTTGCTGTTTGTATCGACAAAGCATCCCTGGCGCTCTTTGCTTGCAGTAGTCGCTGCATCGTTATGGGCAGGTGTGAGTCGGGTCAACTGGTTTCCAGTACCTGCGATGATCGCCGTTGCCATCTATTTGCTCGAAACTCCAGTTAGCGCATTTACTCCCCTATCATTTAAGCGTCTGATGCAATATCTTGCCCAACCCGCGTTATGGATGATCGTTGGGTTGGCTTCTGCACTAATAGCGCAGGCTGCATACATTCCTCTTTCGGGAAACGCAAATAATGTAGAGGCATTTGCATCGAGTTTTTCGTCTGCCCTTTTATGGAATCGCTTATGGCCCAATGAAACATATGGTCTGGGAGTTGTGCCTGGCATCCTGCTCGTAAGTGGTCCATTATTGCTAATTCTTATCATCAGCGCTCGGCGACAATGGAAATCCATCCACCCTGTGCGCTGGCTTGGGTTATTTTCAATGATCGTTGCGCTGTTCGCAGGCAGCCTCGTCGTCAGCACAAAGATCGGTGGCGGGGGAGACCTGCATAACATGGATGCTTATGCAACCTTGCTTGGAATCATCGCCATTTTTTTTGTCGGTGGGAACATCCAAACGGAAGATGGTAGAGTGGGCGGAGCGGTTCGTCCGTGGGCAGTATTTACCTATGCCTTGGTGATGCCACTTCTATTTCTCATCCCTTTGCTTTCTCCCTATCCAAAATTCAAGGAAGCGGCAAGTCAAAGCGCATATCATCAGTTGGTGGAAGCGGTAAATAGCATCGGAAAGAACGGACCCGTCCTGTTCATCAATGAACGGCAACTCGTCGCATTTGGTGACGTGAAAGTCCCACTTGTGCCTGATTATGAAGTTGTGACTCTGATGGAAATGGCGATGTCTGGAAACCAGCCTTATTTGGATAAGTTTTACAGTGACCTTGCGGATCATCGTTTTGCTGCAATTGTTGCCACCAAACAAAATCGGGGAATCAAGGAGGGAGGCGCATTGGCAGAAGAAAACAATGTTTGGAACTCTCGCATTTCCCCATACATTTTATGTTATTACCAACCTGCAGTCTCGATTGACTTTGAAATAAGCAACCTTCAGGTGTATGTACCAACGACGGCTTCCTCCAGTTGTCCATAGTGATCTCCCTGGACAAGTGTGATTTAATTATCTCCATCGCAATATGATAAACTCCCTGCCTGTAACCTGACTGGCAGAAGACCGTCCATACACTACCACTTGTCTCACGCATGTTCTTCATGCGTAAATAATATTTGTATCATGGATAAAAGCTCATCGAAAGGCTCGTCTTGAGCATAGCGAAAGGCTAAATATGGCTGAAAAACAAACGATTCTTCTTACCGGCGGAAGCGGCTTCATAGGCACCAACATGGTGAGACTGCTGGTCAACAGTGGAAAATATCACGTAATCAATCTGGATGTGCTGACTTACGCGGCAAATCCTTTTTCCCTGGAAGACCTGAATGGCAATCCTGATTATGAATTTGTGAACGGCAATATCATGGACCGCGAACTGGTTTCCGCTTTGTTCGCAAAATATCATCCGGCAGGTGTGATGCATCTCGCAGCCGAATCACACGTCGACCGCTCCATCGTCAGCGCGGATGATTTCGTTCAGACGAACGTTGTCGGCACATACACGATGCTTGAGGCGGCGCGTGCCTATTGGAATGGTTTGTCTGATGAGGAGAAAAAATCCTTCCGCTTCCTGCATGTGTCAACAGATGAAGTGTTCGGCTCTTTAGGACCCGACGGATATTTTTCGGAAGAAACGCCTTACGCTCCAAATTCACCTTATTCTGCATCCAAAGCGTCGAGTGATCATTTTGTGCGCGCCTATTATCACACGTACGGATTGCCAACGGTCATCACGAACTGCTCCAATAATTATGGACCTTATCAATTCCCAGAGAAGTTGATTCCCTTGATTATTATGAACGCGCTTTCAGGAAAAGCACTGCCTGTGTATGGGGATGGTTCCAATGTGCGTGACTGGATTTATGTGGAAG
>WNFX01020505.1_pt1 | contig 11202 bp, 10 predicted proteins | sample 5400111 | NCBI WGS metagenome assembly WNFX01 (sample SAMN13153363, study PRJNA577476) | soil metagenome | isolation source: 40 cm soil or saprolite under grassland replicate 1 | place: USA:California | collected 2016-06-15
GCAAGACGGAGATCGCGACCCTGGATAATCAGACGCTGACAAGATACCTCTAGAACCGTCTATTCGAGAGAAACCACTTTCACTAGCCAGTCCGGACTCGCCTCTCTTGCGTCGCGAGGTGCGCTGTGCAAGACCCCCCTTTTAGAGGAGAAAATTTGCTGCCTGGCAGCGATTATGGGCGAGACAGGCGATTCAGGGCACAATCCACGCTTGGATCACATGCTGTTTTAACGAGTCGTCAAGAACGATTTGCTATGCAATTAAGGGGACGGCTTCCAGATTCGAGATCAGGGCTTATTCCGGGCGATTTTCTAGGAGCGGTGCTATGAAACGCTCTTGAAGAGGTGCTGGCCTTTTCATCTCGGTTCTTTTGAAGATACATCGAAGGTATCTCGTGTCATAGCCGAGGGGCAAGAGGAGGTTTGCTGCTGACGAACAGAGAAGGTCCACGTACCGCTCCGAATCATAAACTGTGCTTTCATCAACAATCTCAGGCGGTACAGCCGTGCGGGTCCGGTCACTGGTCAGGATGTAGCTGACCTGCTGTCCCGCGTGCACTGAACCTCCCTGTGCAACAAGGTGTCTCGCAGCTATCGCCTGGGGAACCTGGTGAGTGTACTCGTCCGGATTCTTGCTCAAATTCCTGACTATCACCAGATTCTCCAGGGGAACGCTGCCGTCTCGCAGAGAGCCTACGAACTTTTCCAGGACTTTGAGAGCGCTGGGAATGAGTAATCTGAACTCGTTTGAATCGCGAGCCTTGGTGAGGACCTCAAGCATCTTCGTCTGGCACCGTCGAACGATATCGGGAGTATCATGTCTTCGAACATCTATTCCACGAACCTTGAGCGTTCCATCCTCGAAAATACCATAGTACCGGTTTAGCACTCCAACTTTCGAGTCCATCTTTGAACTGAGAAAAACAATCCACCTGTAGACTCCCTCAAAAGATATCGGCAGACTAAGCTTGTCACGGATGACTCTGCAGAGATCCTCGTACTCGCTTCTCATCGCTTCCTGCTTGCGCAGCCAGAACGAATCGACTATTCCATGGACAAGCTTGAAACCACGAGCCTCAGCCAGAGCTGCAGCCTTTCCCAGAACCTGTCTGCTGAACGCGCAAGTCGCTATGTGAGCATCTATCTTTCCAAAACGAGCATTCTTGAAACCAAGATAGCCGAATGAACAGACTAGTATCCACTTGAGCGCAGACTGGCGCCGATCATAAAGCGTCTTCAACTCTTCGTCCACGACAGTTTTCTTGGCAGCCTTGTACCGGGCTCGCTTGTCGAGGAGGATTTTCAGGGAAAGAGGAACGATGCCACTCGATCGTTCGCAGATGTTGAACTCGAGCTCTGGAGCACGGTTGGCAGAGTCCGGACAACAAGTACAGTTGACCGTTTCACCGCTAAGATTCATCCTGGTCATGAGTGTCGGATAGAGACTGGCAAAGTCCAGCTCTCCAACATGATCATGAATCCCGATCTTAGGCTCGTAGATGAATCCGCCACGGTCGGCGATTACCAATTCTCCGTTGTTCTTCAGTTCTTCAGGCTGATTCTTGCTCCATGGAATGAGGACGTCTCGCTTGACCGCGTGGTATAGCTGGAGGCTTGTCATGTTGGTGCCGATGGTCGCACGGCTTGCTCTCTGGATCGGCATGATACAGGTCCTTGAGACTTCGAACAGGCCCTCAAGACCGCAGTCGGCGCTTACGTAGGCGTTTCTCTGGTCTACGTGCAAACGGCCTAAAAGGCGAGCAGCGGTCTCGCGATACAGTATCTTGCCGTAGGAGAAGTAGCTGTGGCCTTGAACCTCATAGACTCTGAGAGGTGAGATGTCGCGGCCAAGGATCAGCTGGTCTAGAATTCCATGCTCTTGAGCTCTCCGAGCAAGATAGGGGAAGATGAAAGAATCGCCACCATGTGTCACGATCACGTCAGGGTCCTCGGCCCTGAACGTCTCCACTAATCCTAGGATCTTGTCCGTTTCATCGCCCGAGTCTATGGCGAGTATTTCCTCTTCGTCGCGTGCAAAGTTGACTGAAGCTAGTTTATCGTCGAAGCTGCGAACTTTTCTGATCTTCTCAGTCTCGATCTGAAGTTCGATCTCTCTTAGTGGTGGTAGTTGATAATCAATGGATTCTCTTGAGTCTTTGAGATTCCAGTTAACTCCTCTACTGGTTTCTTCTGCTTCAACAAATGCGAGGGGGAAGAGACCTTTGCGATACAGATACATCTGCGGGGAGGGAACGTCGATGTCGTAGAAGCGGAACCTGGAATAGCGGCCGAACTGTTCTAGCTTCCTAGCTAGTCCAACTGCTTCTCGGTCTCCGTCGACTTCGACCTCTAAAACTCTCGATCGTTCACGATCGCCAGGTTTTTCGTACATTTCTACGAAAATAGCAGTTTCGAGACCGGGGCGGCAAGCGAGATCTAGAAGATCCCGATAACTTCCGCCGATGCGGATCTTGGGCTTCCACGGATCAGTGAGTCTTACACAGCTGCCGTCGGTTTTCTTTAGCCATATGGCCATCTGGCCGGCTTTGTGGTAGAGATCGAGAATCCAGCCTGTATGCTTCAAGCCCTGCAGCCCGAAGCCAGCTTAGCCTGGGCCAGGTGTAATCCAGGAGAGAGAAGTGAATGGAAGAACGAAACTATTCGTCAGGCGCGAGGGTGTATCTTGGCAAAAGCCCAATAACCCTGTCCGAGAAGGTGAGCATCATCGGAGGAGCAATCTGAGCGTGAAGCCTGGAAACCAGAAGAGCTCTTGGCACAACACTGCCATGATTCTACTGATTCTAGCGTCTCTCGCCATGTTCGGAACTATCGCCTATGTCATCACTCTTCAAGAGGTTACCAATTCGGCAATCTCTTACATTTCTGGTCTCCTCATCAGCGTCACAGGAATTCTACTCGGGCTGTCAGGACTCACACCGCTGTCAAAGTCACTAGAGAGAATGAAGTTGCAAGTCACGCTTACAATAACTACTCTTTTGTGGCTTGTCGCTGTCGTCATGATCGCCCAGACTGCGTCCGGGCTGTTCACATTCGCAGCCTCAACGGCCACTCTTCGATATCTCTTCCTCGTAGGAATTGCACTCTTCACCATTCTCGTTGTAATGTACTCCACATCAACAATAGAGGCGACAAGACAACGGCTCATGGTCGAGCAAGCGGCGAAGTCAAGCCAACCGGGAAGAACGACTGGTTAAACGTGAAAGGAAGAGTTAGGGGATATTGTTCCTAGGCCCGGCGGAACTACCGCCAGAAAGCCCACCACGGCTTCAGCTCACCAGCCACTAGCCCCAGGACGCCAGCGACGAGTACGAGGAGCACTGCGGAGCCCGCGCCGCCTGTCAACACGAACAGCATTATTCCGGCAAACAATGTCATGATGCCGCCAAGTTTTCGTATGCCGGTGTAGATGAGCCAGCCTCCTAGTATTGCGGATAGACCGAACAGGAAGACTAATCCGTTGACTGCGAGAGCGCCAATGCTAAGACGTCCAAGTCCGCCTAGGGCGGAGACGACGACCAGTACACCGCCTATTAAGGCGAGGACGAAGGCCAGGAGAGATAGCAGCCTGTGCATTTTCAAAGGCATCTTCATGGCAGGCGATCAGGTGCTTCGGGCGCTATCCCTAGTGATCTTCTCGGTCCAGCTGACAAGCGTCTGCAAGATATTCTTCAATGTCTCTCGCGCCGGTGGGTCTTTTAGTTTCAAGTCGCTGTCAAACGAGTCTTGAGCTCGTGCAAGTAGTGCGGCTGGTTGATCGGATAGATATTGAGATCGACTAGTATCTGGCGGAGGTGTAGTTGTGCCCGGGCACGTCCACGGGGGACCCCCGAGGCACTCACTATAGCCGCGGGTTTCCCGTTCCATGAGTTGTCTCCTCCTGGCCGGTTAAGTCCATTCGATCGCGTTCCTCAATACTGCGGTGATGGTATAGTTGTGCTCGGGTGTTGTGAATAGTATCGCGTCGGATTGTCTGTCTTCTGTTTGAACAATCGCGCTTCAGCAGGTGGGTCTCGCTCATGATCCTGCGTGAAAAGCGAGAAGCGCGACACGTCAAGAACCTCCAAGCTAGTATTGTCCGGAAGCATCTCCTTAGTTGCTTCCAACAGGCCCAGTTGTAGGATCCCTTGCGGTTGCTGCCTGAGATTCCGAGTATTTTCATCATGCGAGATTCTGTGTTACGATGTTTCTTCCGGGCGAAGTTGGTCTCTCTTTTTAGTTTGCGATTCGCCGCCATAGGAGATGGCTATCACCAAACTCATGCCAGAGATACCGGTTCCGAATTGCTTCAGTGTAAGCTCTCTTGACGCGGGCGAGGCTTGCGATCGCGCTGAGCATCGCTAGATGGCTCGTGACAGGATCATGTAATCCGGTTAAAAGTCCGTCGATGACGTGGACACTGGTTCCGGGGTGGATGTAGAGGCCGGTGGCGCCGGAGCAGGCGCGAACTCCGTTGGGTGTCCAAGCGGTCTCAAGAGCGCGGACAACGGTTGTTCCCACAGCGATGACGCGGCCGCCGCGAGCATGTGTTGCATTGACAGCGTTCGCGGTTGACGCGGGGACCTTGAAAACCTCGGGGTAAAGAGCCTGGTGCTCTACAGTATTATCTTCAATCTCCAAGCTGGAGACGCCTGTGTGAAGGACTACTCCAACGATTCCGATGCCCTGTTCGCGAAGCGTATCCCGAACGTGTGGTGTGATCGGCCGTGCGGCACTCGGCATCTCGACACTCCCTGGAAATCGCGAGAAAAGTGTCTGATAGTCTGACATCGGGTAAGCTGGTGCGTAGCCGTAGTGAATTGGCTCACCGTGCTTCGCCATCAGAAGGCTGGCTGGAGTATCGAGTCGAGTTAGCCAGAGTCTCGGGATTCCAGGATACTGTTGGAGCAGTACGGCTTTTGCCTCGCCGATCTGCAGTGTCTCGTTCATGTTGAGCGGGAGTGGGCCGGGTCTTGACGGGCTCCATCGCGGCTCCACCAGCCAGAGATCATCAGCAAACCGCGTTGAAAGGTTCAGCCTGATCTCCCCAAGGCGGCTAGTGGCCGGAAGGCTTGCGGGTAGAGTTGCGCTCTCGTTGACAACTAGCAGGTCTCCTGGGTCGAGGAGCCATGGCAGTTCGGTGAATGCGTGGTGAGTGTCGTCGTCAGGCGTCGATACTATGAGACGAACGTCGTCCCGGTCATGTCCCCGCATCTCGGGTGGAGCTGAGGCGAAGAGTTCGGTCGGACGATCGAACAAGAGTTCGGAGCGGTTCAAGCCGGGATCTCCCAGAGGGTTCCCTGTGCCTGGTAGCGCATCCCTGTAATCCGCTCGGGGTCTTGGCTGACGAGCCAAGCCCAGAATGGAAGCGTTACCTCTGGCAGAGGACGGTCGGAGATATCTTCGTCGGGAAAGGCGTCCTGATGCATGCGTGTCCGCATGTCGCCTGGGTCAACGCTGACGACGGAGATGTGGCGAGGTTTGAGTTCTGCTGCAAGTGTTTTCGAGGCGAGGTCGAGGGCAGCCTTGCTTGATCCATAGATTCCCCAGCGCTCGTAGCCTCCTTGGCTTGCGTCGCTCGAAATATTGACAACTAGTCCTTTTGTTTGTTCCAGCTGGGGGAGAGACTCTTGGATCAGCGCTAGTGGTGCGACGAGATTTGTCTCCAAGGTTACGCGAAAACGCTGTAGGGAGGCAGAGGCGAGTTCGGGACGCGGGATCTCACCGAGATCGGACGCGTTGTTCACAAGCAAACTGAGGCCACCGATCGCTCTCGTTTCTTCCAGCAAACGGGTCCTGTGCACGGGATCTGTTATGTCGCCAGGAATTGCGACAACTTTCACGCCGGTACTTTCTAGAGATCGAGCGACATCATGAAGCTCCGTGGGAGTTCGAGAGGTTATGACGAGATTGTGTCCTTGGCCTGCGAGGAAGGTGGCTAGAATGAGGCCGAGGCCGCGTCCTGCGCCGGTTACTAGGGCGACGCCCTTCATTCAGGGGTCCTCCGTTTTGGGGTGACAAGAAAACGACAGACATTCGCGCCCGCGACGACCCGATGGGTCGTCTCAACGTTCGCGTCCAGAACCTTCCGGAAGAGCTCGTTCTCGACTGTGCAGGCTTCCCAGTAGTTCTCAGCCACCGCAAGTATTGGACAGTTGTGTTCTAGTATCTCGAACCTTGCAGGTGCTGCCTGATGATCTTCCGCCATGTAGCCTTCCCGATCACGGAGCCCGGCTAGCTGGTGAACGCGCTCGGCTAGGGTCTCAGCTTTCACCTCACCGCGATAGGTAGTGAGTGTTTCGGCTTGTCTGCGGCGTAGTGCTTCTTCGACTGCTTTTCGTCCGAGTTTTTCCTCAATGTATGCTAGGGCGGCGCAGGTTACGCCTGCGTATGCTCGCGGGAAGAGTGAGGTTGCAGTCGGGGCAAGTCGCAGGGCCAGGCGTGGCCGACCGGTTGTGCCTCGGACTGGCACGCGTTCGACCAGTCCTCGTTCTTCCAGTTCTTGGGCGTGTTTGTGAACCGCCATCTTTGAGATGTGGAGGCGGTCGGCGAGTGTTTGGAGATCCGATTGGCCCTCTCGTTTGAGGATGAGGAGGATCTCGCGCTTGGTGGATCCGAAGACCGGATTGTTTGCTGGAGGATCGGGTAATGGAATGCTCATTATGATATTTGTCGTCTGGAAAGTATTTCAACTTACGGGTTTACAAAGTTTCGAAAAGCCCGGACTCTTCTCCTCAACCACTCTTGCATCGCGAGGTGTTCTGTGGAAGACCTCCCCTCCCAAGGGAAAAATTCCGTGTCTGGCTGTGATTCTGGGCGAGACAGGCTGATCAGGGCACAATCCAGGCTTGGATAGCTAGGCGATTCTAGGGGTTTTGCTGAACGATTAGAGGGAGAATAAGCGACCTCCTCACATTTCCGAGATCAGGGCTGATAATAGGCGATTTCACAACCTTTCTGCCTTCTTAACCACCCGCTCTCTCACACAAGAGCTCTGCAAAAGTTATAGGAATTTCTTGTCGAGATACTCTTCCTGTCCGGGCGGGGTTCCGGGCTGTTCTTTCGAGACGGGCGCGTTATCGGCTTGTCTGGCCTTTTTCGACCCCCGTGTTTTCCCCAAGGAATCCGCGTCAGAGATCATGTTCTAGAAATCGTGTACATGGATTCGAGATCAGGGCTTATTCTGGGCTTATTCCACGTTCAGATGGAAGAGTTATGATAGAGAATTACTTGGAAGCGGGGAGAGTTGCCTGAGAAGAAACGAGTGCCTCCATGGGAACGCGCCCAGCTAAGCTTCACACTTGCAGAACGTAGACGTCTCCGGAAAGTCGAAGAGAACGAACGCCCAAGCAAAGCGCGTCTGCTGGATCTGGAAGAAAACAGGAAACGGCTGGCGGAGATTAGGAAACACTTCTGCCCGGACTGTCAACGCTACATCCAGAGCGACCAGCTTCCGAAGGAAGAGAGGAAGATTGGCGAAGAACAAGGATTCTGCAAATGCTCAAAAAACGCACCCAAACCCTAACGTTAACCATTCGCAGGAGCGGCCAGACGTGTCCGGTTTCTACGACTTCAAAGCTGTGCCGCAGCCATGGCAGTAGTTCTTCCCAAGAGATAGAGTGTTACAAACGGGGCATCGGAGCTTTATCCCGCATTGACTGCAATACCTCCAACCCATCTGTTGCGTGTGACCACAGACAGGGCAAGTGTCCTGCGGTTGAGGCGGAATAAGAAGCAGTAAGCCCTGAGTCGACGCTAGCTGCACCGCGTGTCCGACTGGGCTTTGTCCGATTATATGCATCGGCTAGACCTGCATACGTGTCATAGATCGATGCCTCCCTAGCTCAAATAGATTCTTGGGTCATTCTCTGAAACCCCTTGGAGATTGAGCGCAGGCGTAGAGAGTAACATGAGCCTTACGATTGACGACGGAAGCAGCATAGAATAGCGTCGGTGCCAGGCCCTTGAGCTCGGAGGATTATGAATCGCCTGAGCAGCTACTCCTCTTAAATCTTGTTCGCAGAAAGGCGCTTGAACAGTTTGAACACGAGCAGGAAGCAACAGGGGAAGAATACAATTTTGGAGAGCTGTTTGCCCGAATACTTTGGGAGAGAGACTGGACTGACAAGCTAGCATCGATCATTGGTAGGATCCGAAACCGATTCCGTCTACGCAACACAGATACAGAACTTTCCGAGGAGCTCAAGGCACTCATTCCTGACATGAATGAGGTAGCGAAAGCCTATGATGAAATGACTAGCGGCTACAAAGAATTCATACGAACAGTGCTACGAGCGAAGAATCGCTCGCAAGAAGACGAATAAGAAAACCGTCCGGGTGAGGTTATCGAAAACGTCGACATCTATATTGACGAAGTAATGCACTGAAGTCGGTTCGTAGCCTCGCGACAAACCAGTCTTTATCCAACAGAGATTTGAACCAGCCGCTGATCGATAGTGTCCGAGAACAAACCGGGTCTTCGCAAAGCTGTGACAATGCGCTATGCTATCGCATTGTATATGAGCTCAGTCCTCGGCTCAGGGGTTCTAGTCCTGCCCGGACTGGCAGCACAGATTGCAGGCCCTGCCTCGCTGCTCGCATGGCTCTTGTTATCCCTGGCAAGCTACCCACTCGCATACACTTTCGCTAGCTTGTCCGCTCGAAAGCCTGAATCAGGTGGAGTCTACTCGTTCGCACGAGAAAGCTTTGGACTCCAGATGGCCGACGCAGTGGGCTGGCTCTTCATCGTCTGGTACGTTACGGGCGCTCCAGTTGTCACCGTCATCGCGGCGCGCTACCTCTCTTACGCAATTCCACTAAGCAATACAATGATCTACGGTGTTGCAGCGCTGATAATTCTGGGAACTTTTCTGATCAATTATCGAGGAATCGTTATCAGCGGGAAGGTTCAGCTCGCGGTTATTGTCGCTATCGTGGGACTGTTACTGACGGCAGTCATCGCGTCTGCACCCCTTGTTCGGGTAGACTGGTCGTACCTTGGTTACGAGAACGTATCGAATGTGGCTGAGGAATTCAAGAACCCAGAGCGAGACTTTCACAGAAGTATCGTTCTCAGTGTCGTCGTGATCAGCGCGCTATATCTCTCAGTTGCCATCGCTACTGTTGGGACCCAAGCTTACCGAGCTGGCGGCAGTGTAGCTCCATTTGCTGCAATCCTGTCCAACGCCCTCGGCGTTTACGGTGGTGTCAGTACCGGTGTTCTGGCGGTCTTCATAATATTCGGAACCGTCAACGCATACACAACCGGCATGTCCAGGGTCGTCTACTCCCTGGCCAAAGAAGGAAGTCTTCCGAAATCGGTGGCCCGAATCCATCCAAAGACAGGGGTCCCACACCTCTCCCTCGGCTTGCTCTCCGGATTCTCTCTGATCACGTTGATAGCGTCGTATTTCTTGAATATCGATCTGCAGACGGCGCTCTTGATTCCAAGCGGCGCCGCCATCCTCGTCTACGTGATAGGCTCTGCATCTGGAATACGACTCCTCAAGGCAAGCCGCCTGAGAGTGTATCCATGGATCTCTCTTGGCGTTTCCCTCGTCATGCTACCGTTTGTCGGAGTGGTTCTTGTTGTCAGCGTTCTTGTTGCGCTGTTCGGTTTCTTCTACCGAAGAATCCGCGAACTACGCCGATAAATACCAACACGGAATACTCGCGAAATTTGAAAGGCTCATGAAATTCGGTGTTCAGATCGAAAACCACCTCGGAATAACCTACAACGGGGTGCGGAAGGTTGCGCTGGAAGCTGAGAAGTCCGGGTTTGATGGTCTCTTCATATGCGACCATCTAATGGGAAGAAATGAGGACACGTATCGGCAACCATGCTTGGACCCGTGGGTAACCCTAGGCGCCTTGGCCCAAGCCACCAAGAAGATTACCCTTGGGACCCTTGTTAGTGCGGTCGGGTTCCGGTATCCATCGCTACTGGCCAAGATGGGTGCGACCCTCGACCATGTCAGTGGAGGACGGTTGCAGCTGACTCTTGGGGCAGGTTGGCACGAGCCAGAGTACAGGGCCTACGGCATCCCGTTTCCATCAGTTGGAGAACGAATGCAACAGTTGCGAGACGCAATCCAGGTCGTCCGATCAATGTGGACGAAAGACCAGGCAGTATTTGATGGTAAGATCTTCAAGATTGATGGGGCGTGGTGTTATCCAAGACCAGTGTCGTCTAAGCTCTGGGTTGGCGGGGGAGGGGAGAAGACCTTGCTGCGGATTGTCGCGGATCTTGCTGACGGATGGAACGCTGTCGGTTTGAGCGTGGACGAGTATGCACGAAAGCTGGAGGTTCTACGGACCCTCTGTGAGAGTGCTGGTAGGAAACTGAATACCATCGAGCGATCCTACTATGGCTCTTGTGTTGTCGGGAGTAACGAGAATGAGTTTCGCGAGTCTTTCAACAGATACTACGGACAGTATCGCAAGCCAGAGGAGTCGATGGAAACCTTTGTTGAACGAATGCGCTCCACCCGGCCCTTTGTTGGGACAGCAGCTAAGGTGTCGGAGAAGATGAAGGGTTTCCAGGAACTCGGAGTTTCCTATTTCATTCTCTATTTCCCTGACAAGGATGGGTTGAGCTTGTTGAAGCGTTTCGCTGATTTGGTGATGCCTCGATTCGCGTTTGCATCCTAAGAGGATCGTGAGCCTTTAGGAGAACTGTAGGCGTATGAATAGAAATCCGATCAGGAACAAAACCATCGCGAGACTTACGAATCCGCGGGAAAGACATACTTCTCCTGATGACAGGAAGCGCGGCGTCACGTCTATTCGGGCGTGAAATGACTCGAGCTTATTCGGATCTTTCCTAGAAAAGGGGGAGTTTGGGTTTGACATGGGATGTCATCCTAGCTGGTGAGGGGTACGATCAGTGCTTGGGCGTGCATCGTGGTTGTGAGTGAGCCGGTGCCCGTGAGGGTGATGATGACGGTTGTGGGGCTGGTCCATCCTGAGGCGACTGTGGTGCTGCCGGTAAGTCCGGGGGCGAGGCCGACGATTGTTATTGCCGGCGTGGTGCCGGTGCCATGGTAGGCAATCGTGATTGTGAAATGTGTGCTGTCAGTGATCGCGAATCCGGTTGCGGTGACGTTGGCAACTGTGCTGAAGGCCCTGACGCCTAGCGAGGAGCCGCCTTCATGGGCCCAGCCAGATGGTCCGGCTCCCCTCAAACCGAACCACTGTTGGCCGTTTG
>WNFX01019170.1_pt1 | contig 11199 bp, 12 predicted proteins | sample 5400111 | NCBI WGS metagenome assembly WNFX01 (sample SAMN13153363, study PRJNA577476) | soil metagenome | isolation source: 40 cm soil or saprolite under grassland replicate 1 | place: USA:California | collected 2016-06-15
AAGTTCATGAGCATGATTTTGTATCTGTAAGGATTAAAGAAACAAATGGTTTTCTCATCCATTGCGTTACATGCGAGATATACTACTGTAATCTATGTGGAAAGGCCTTAGAAAACAAAATAACTAATCACAAATGTAACTTCGTGAGCGACCTAAATTGCATCTAAGACTGGTCTCGTATTACTCGCTTCCGAGTTCCCTTCTATATGCCCGTGTCAAATATTTTCTTGAGGAAAAGGTGAAACTGTCATGTGCTTCTTATTAGTTGAATTATCTTAATTTGTTGAATTAGGTGTCAGAGTATGGCATGGTCCATCATTTATACAAACTGTTGTAACACAAGGCTTATCATCTATACATATCGTTGAAGTCGAATTATGCCCTACCTCTGCAGCACTTGAATGTTGATCATTTCCTAATGGCACGAATGTTAGAAATATTATATAGGTAATGATAACTATAACAGAAGCTGCGATAGCCACATAGACATAATTGTGTTTTATCATGTCATATCACTCCTCTTACTATTCGTAAGCTATTAAAGGATATTATTTCCTTTTTTTGACTTGTCTCTTACTTCATAAGAGTCAAATACAGAAAGGAACTAAGCTTGTAAATATGTATGTTATATTAGCTAATACGATACCAGGCATATGAGCTTGTCAGCTCAAAGGATCTGATTGTCTTGATTGGTGATTAGTATCGCATTAGATTCTCTTTGTGATGATGTTCTAATATAGCAAAATTTGATGTAGTGAATATAATGATGTATTCTAGTCTCTATGATGTGACGGATCCATTTTCATAACGTGAGAATACATCTTAAAACGGTGTCGATGATAGTACCAAAAGTAATTTTTGATACTTGTGTAAGCGAAAATGGTGTAATTCATAACTCAGGTGTTTTTGCAAAAGATTTGGCAACACGACTAGTCAGTAGCACAGACTTTTTGACAGGCTAATGAATGACTACAGACGATAGCAATTGCATATATGAATTTCGAGGAGTTAATTATTATCACCAAATTTAATGAATCTTCACCTAATCTCTAAGTATTCATCTCAAGTTAGAAGTAGGTTACTTAAATCATATAATTAATTCAAATTAATTATATCAAACACAGTTTACTGTATTGTTGAGTCATATTGCTTAAAACCTTTTACTATTATTAGCTCGTCATCAGAATGTTGCAGATGAAATATAGACAGACGTCACAACCTAGATTGAAGGAGGCAACTTCACTACGGCAACAATTATGCATAAAAACTGTTTCTATACACAGCTATTCACAGCTGAAGGACCTCGAGGAAAATCTTCTAAGCAAGGAGCCAATAATGATAATCGCTAGGATAACACCAATAGCATCAAAAGATCCTGAAGCTGCTAAATTAGTGAATAAGATTTACTCGAAATATGTAGAAAACAATTATTCAGTTTTTCGTCTAGGAGGAGAAAGAATCATGGTCATACCGAATAGTGTGCGAGTAGAAGGGTTCAAATCAAATATCAAAAACAAAAAAAGACAAAATGAACAGTTACTACTAGAGTCTTACTATTAGCGCATAAAAATCTATTACGATATGCTAATGGTACCTCAAAACAGCAATGGAATCGTCCTTCAATGTATTTTCTGACTATTATTAAAAGTCCTAAGATAACTGATTATAGTAGAAAGCGTTTTTCCAATCAAATAATGGATTTCTTACTTTGTATATTATATTTAGAGGTCTGTGTAGGCGCCAAATATTTGTATGATTTTCGATCTGATCTGACATGGTTTACTCCATTATTAGATATATAGATGCAAAGAAAGTCATTCTTGAAAAACAGAATGGTCTTTGTCGATTATGTAAAAAGAAGTTTAACCAAACCGGTATGATAGTTAGTGCGGGTCAGATTCGTAAAAAATACTATCACAAAGAATGCGCAGAACGGCTGAATATCATATAATACAAGGATGTAACTTCGTTTTTAAACTCTGTTAATCGCAGCCTTAGAAAAAACCAGAAGCTATAATTCTAAAGCCTCTCTTAGCAAGTCATATAGCTTGTGTTGCTAGACCAGTACTAAGATCAAGCAATTTACCATCATTAATAATCTTTCTTTCATCCAAATCCTTTGCTAAATCAGAATCAAAGTTTTCATTATAGCATTGCATTGTCTCTATCTTTTGACTACAGGCTTTAGAATAAAACAATTAGCAGGTAATGAAGAAAATATATCTGAGTAAACACCGTAATAGATTTCTCCAGCTGACATTCTTATCTAATCCCTTGATCTCTTCGTATAATTCAAAAATAGGATACGATTGTAATCAAGTCTAAAAAAGACGGCAGGACTGGGGAGGGGTAGTAATAATAAATAATGACAGCAATAAGGATAATAATAATTTTATGACATAGTAATAATACTACTTAATTGATTCAAACATAAACCGACATTGTGTATATGTTGTTACTATCTAGTTAATAAAGAACGGTTGTTATTTATCATAAATATTGTTCACAAAGCTAGAATAATACGTTAAATATAATGTTTACATATGCTCGAAAATATGATATATCCAGCAATCGGATTCGTGGTGACTCTATTAGGACTTGAAGTAGCCTGGCGCTTGACAGCATGTAGGATACCTGATAAAACAATAAAGCCTTGTCTGTACAAGAAGGCAATATTGACTCCATTGGGTGGATAATAGACAAGAAAGATCATGTATTGAAACATTCGGAAAAGGAGCGATTGTTGGATGCATAAAGAACAAACAAGTGCCTTCTCTGCTTTGGAGGGATTAAGATCAAATGGAAAAATAGAAGTACGACGCTACGATATCCTATATTGAGAACAGGAACTAATGAAAAGACTTAATCTCTTGGTTCCCGTTACCAACAATAGAAAAGTAGCTATTTCTACGGCAATATTATTAACTGTCCTGCTCATTACGGATTTGCTATCTACACGTCAGATTTTATATCCTAGCGGTTCTTCGCAGACGATACTCTTTATACTGATTGTGATAATTGGGTTTGGGATATGTTCGTGGATCCTTTTAGAATACACGAGGAGAATAACAAAAGATCTCAGAGCCAAATCTCCCTTAGTCAACGTCATGCATTGGGGCGTTACTATAGTTCAGTTCTCCCTCTTTGGAGTTTTATTGTTTGTTATCTATAATAATAGCATAAACTGCAACGGCTATTTCAACTTCTGCACCAGCTCACGATTTGAGACGAACTCAGTCTATGTCATTAGCGCCATAACTGCAAGCATTATTTTGGGAATTATGAGCTTCAAATTCCTCTCATGGTATAGACTAAATAAGAGAAATATCATGATATTGTTTTATGGTATAGCAGCAGCGACCATTGCTATTGCAATAACAGAAGATGCATATACCAAACTGATGCTAGTACAGATAGTAGAGGAGAAAACAACAGCAGGAGTTGCTTCTCAATCGTCATTTATATATAAAACCTTGAAAAAATATCATGGCGAAATTCAATATAAAGTAGTAAATCCATATATTACCACTCTCTGGGTTTCACCTACCTCGACTAATTCTCTCAAGAGCAATTTAGACCAGCTAGCAGCACTCCCTTACATCTTTATGTGGTTAGCAATTGCTACCCTCTTACGGCAGTATTATAAATCAATTAAAGGAGGAGACAAGAAGTTTCCTATTAAATTTTGGATTATCCTAGCTGTTCCTTTGATATTATATCTGGTAGGAAGCAATTTGATAATTTCGACCCCACCAGATACACCGTACAAATACTATTATCGACTTATCTACAGATCAGGTACAATAGGCAGCAGTCTTCTATTTGCGCTTGCATTTTATATCTCTAGTAGAAACTTAACTGCAGTAAAAGTAAAAGATTACCTAGCTATCTCCGCAATAGGTATAATAATGGTTCGCATGGCACTTAGTATTTCTGCTTTAGAACAAACTTATGGTGTGGCAGCTCATTCAACAGTACTCTTATCATCATATCTGTTTGTCATAGGTTTCTATGCTTTAGCAATCTCCATTTCACAAGATAGATCTTTAAGACAATCAATTAGGAATTCTGCTTTAGAGGTCTCCAAATTACTGGATGTTCTTAAAACCCCTCACGTGGAGCAAGAAATAGAAAGAAGAGTGCTAAGTACAACAAGGGAGAAGGATGAAATTCTGGTTCAACAGAGTGGAGTAGAATCATCACTTACAGAGAAGGAAATGAAATATTATTTGGGTACAGTACTAAAAGAAATTAAAATACTAAAAAATCTAGACGAAATCCTCAGGAAAGGAAAAGAGATTATGGAGAAATCTTACCAATTTGTGATTTGCTCTGGATATGGTGGATTACGATTAGCCTATAACCACTATTTTGATTTGTATGAAAAAGTAATGGACAAGTATAGAAAAGGCGAGCATAATGGCATCAGGATTGTTACTGCGATTGCAGATACGGATAATGCCAATCAAGTGAGAAAGTTTCTAGATATTGGTATACCCATAAGACATGCCAAGAATATGCCGCCTATTGACTTTGCTGTTTCGGACAAAGAAATGATTGCCACAATAGAGAAGGTAGAAGCAGGCGAAAATATCAAAAGCCTCCTAGTTAGTAACGAATACACATACATAAGCCACTTTGTCTCTATTTTTGAAGAATTGTGGAAGAATGGAACGGACGCTCGGGATAGAATAAGAACTATCGATGAAGGAGTAGAACCAGAAATATTTGAAGTTATTACTGATCCTCTGAAAGCTTCTCAGATTATTGTAGACCTCGCAAAATCTGTGACACGGGAAGCCATATTCCTTCTTCCAGCTGATAAGTCAATGAGAAGGGTGGACAGGTTACGAGTTATCGATCATCTAATAAGGGCATCGCAAAATGGCGCGACTGTAAGGATTATCTGTCCTTTGAGTGAAGAAAACTCGGATATAGTAAAAAGGATATCTACTAGTGCACCAAATATAAGACTTCTAAATGGCCATAACTCTACTTCCGGTTTTTTGATAGTAGATAGTGAAAGGTTCATTCGAGCTGAACTCAGAGAGCCATCTGCTAAGGAGGTTTCAGAAGCAATCGGATTTACTCTTTATTCTAACAGCAAAGGCAGTGTGGACTCTTTTAAATCAGTGTTTGATTTGCTTTGGAATGAGCATATGATAAACGAACAGCTGCAAAAGGCAGATGAAATGCAAAAAGAATTTATTAATATAGCTGCACATGAGTTGCGCAATCCAATACAACCGATACTGGGCTTATCAGAAGTAATGCGATCTAGAGTAACTGATCCCGAACAAATCGGGATGCTAGACATCACCATAAGAAATGCAAAAAAACTAAGGCGACTTACAGAAGACATTTTGGATGTTTCAAAGATTGAAAGCCAACAACCACTACAATTGAATAAAGAACGATTCAATCTGACTGAGATCCTTGTGAACACTATCGCAGATTTTAGAAATGAAATTACAAAAGATAAAAAAAGCAATATATCATTAGAATTAGTATCCTCGGATCACGATATAATCGTAGAGGCAGATAAGCCAAGAGTTAATCAGGTAATCATGAATTTAATTGGTAATGCCATTAAATTCACAAAAGAAGGTAATATAATCATTACAACAGAAAAAACATTTGGTGGTCTTGTTATAATTAGTATAAAGGATACAGGAAGTGGTATAGATCAGGAGATATTGTCAAGACTTTTTACAAAGTTCGCTACAAAATCACAAAAAGGTTCAGGCCTGGGATTATTCATTTCGAAAAGCATAGTAGAAGCTCATGGTGGCAAAATATGGGCCATTAATAATATAGACAAAGGTGCTCTTTTCGCATAGAAATACTAATAATCTTTGGAAGTATTGTTTGCGATGCAACGCCAGTAGTGTGAGCAAGTGCAGCCTCTGAATTTGCGTATGTTTCATGTACGATACACTTCGTATCAGCTGTATTCAGATAAAACTGGTGCTTTATTGTATCTGGCTCGTTGGCTTCCACCACTCTGCTCATCTCATGTACCAGTTTCTTATATTCTTCTATTTTTCGTACTTCTATAGTAAATTCTGCTCTAAAACTAGACTAAGAAGGGATAAATCTTCGGGCAAAGATTTACTATTGGTTAATTGATACTATTCCAGCAGCAACAATCTTTCCAACTACAATTTGGACACTCGCTTGGTGATCTGCTATTTTTGCAATCTTCCGGTAAGCATCCGCAGTCAGCACATGTAATACGCATACACTGTATCCATAGAATTGTTTCGAATAAATAAACATTTAGCAATTATATTTTTCTGGTTGAAACAAGGTATAATATGACTGGTTCTTCATATGCTTCCCTGATGTCAAGAATTTCGAATCCTTCACCTTTCACTAAAGCCCTTACATGTTGTTTTGTAAGGAATCTAATATTAAACCCGCCCAAAAATCGAGTATTTGTTTTTCATAATATCGTACATTATTAATCCGAAACCAACGGCTCCACATACGATTACCGCTGCAACAATCATAATATATTCCGGACCTAGACTGTTAAAAAATACGATTAGTATGTTACTCGCAACAAAAGAGAAGCAAAGCAGAATTATGCCGCTTATTGAACTCGTTCGTTTGTAGAAAGGGCGCATAGACGTGATTCAGTAGATCATAATTACTACATTTAATCATATTTGACACAATATATCAAGAGAAACTCCCGATCGATTTAGATACATTGATCAAGTACAATGAAGAATGTCTCCGTCTAGCGGATTACGTCTTAAAAGAATTGGATTGGACTAAATACTCCTAAAGTAAGATGAGTAGAAGAAATAGTTGGAGATAAGCCTAACACTGATGTTATTGTTTCTCTTATTACAAAAGTTGTTGATACTAAAAGTACTCTAAATAGTAAAAAAATATTTTCGTAATATAATTAAAAAACATATTTATATAAATTCAATCGATAATTGAACATATAAGTTTTTTAAATTAATAGATTTGATTTACTATTGAGAACGCAAAAACCTTTTAAACTTCGACCTTGTGTGATCCGTTAGGAACCCGCTGTTAGCACTGATATCGTCACTAATTCCACCGAACCAGCATGAATTTTGAGCCGAATGCGGAAAATATATAGCTGGGCTCGGCTGTGCATGTTATATAAGATGCCTAGAAAAATTGATCGATCATCTCTTCAGGGAGAAGTCCTAAATATATTCAAAGCCGCAATAAAGAGCCCAGTAACTCGGGACGTTTACGAGCGAAGACTTCGCTAGCTAATGGATTAGGTAATTAGGAAGGGCGCTCCAGTAGGATGTACATCAGTGCTAAGAATCGGACTCAGATTACCACGTGAACAATGGCGTTCGATGCGTGACTTATTAGACCAAGTAATAGAGGAAACGATTGACACATATCAATCCAGAAATGACACCACGGTCATTATGTCCCCAAACCGCCTTTTAGCGATAATCGGTTTTATTCTATCGGTATAGATGTGCCCAACCTTACATGTAGATTCATCTCAAAATTCAGCCGTATCCCACCGAGCCAAGGCTTTTGCCGTGTTCCCGGCTGATGTTAAAGTACCATCTGGATTCACAAGCTATGGGGCTACACTAACAAGCCAAGAAAATACCTGCAAACCGATGGTCCAACACAACAGTATGTTTTAGCAGATATCTACTCATGGCTTGAAGCTCATTCTGGTCTTTCACATTCCTTTGCTAATACTGCTGCTACCAGTCATACAACTGCAAATACGACTTCTAACTCCTCCTCTAGCAGCAAATGATGATTTTAGGTTTTTGGCGTTTGTATAATACAATGAATCTCGCCAACTGACCGCTAATCAAACGCATAACTAATATTATTATCCGTAAACACAAAATAAATACATGAAGTAAACAGTCAATCTAAAGTTAACCTTCTACCTCAAGCTGTGACTGTAGCACCCATTTTGCCGAAGAATACCTTAACGCGTGGTCTATAGAGATAATATAGTACTATCGCATTTATGATTAATCCCACCGTTTCCGCCATTACCGTGTTGTACTCCACCGTTTCCGCCATTAGCACTACCGCCTGAAACTATGAAACCTCCAACGCCTCCATTAGTGCCACAAAATCCGTTATTTTCGTTCCCGTCACCACCATTTCCTCCATTAGCAGAACCAAATATTTCCACAGACCCAGCGTTCCCGCCATTACCACATCGGGTCCCAGCTTTTTGGTTGAGGTTGTTGTCACCACCGTTTCCCCCATTTGCTGTGCATTTCAGTAACGGAGCTCTACACACAATGCTGCCGCCATTTCCTCCGTTACCGTTCAGGGAATTGGCTGGAGCTATACGTCATGGCAGGGCCCATTCTACCCGCCAACCATAGATAATTCTGGTTGGCTTATTCACACATATTTGATTATGTAGAGATTGATTCTTCGTTTTACAGGATTCCGTCTCCTTTCATGGTCAAAAATTGGTACAAGAGGAGTACTCAGAATTTCAGATTCACAGCGAAATTTCCTAAAATCATAACACACGATAAAAGGCTCAAGGACGTTGACACGGAATTGGGGCGATTTTTTGAAGCAATGCGGCCACTTGTTGACAAAACACTGGCTCTACTAATACAGCTGCCCCCTTCTTTGCATATATTTGAAGGCTTAGAGAGGACTCAGATACGCGGTCGAGGTAAGACACAGCTCGTGGTTTCAAGATTTACAACAGATTTTCTATATTTGAGATTTATTGGAGATAGAAGCATAAAAGAAAAGGACTTCGGAAGAATACAGATCGAGGGTACTTGAGATGCAAAAGTGGGTCGATAATATCAAGGACATTCGAGATGATCGTATAAAGCTTGCAATTGTAGTGCTAGAGTGAGCGCGTTTGCAAATCCTATTTCATAACCATGTCCGATCATTAGAAGGACTTGTTGCGATTAGCGAATATTGTGATGATTTTCGGTCAGAACTATGTACGCGGGTTTATTCTTATGCTCTGGTTTTAGCAACGATCAAAACCTTGATTTTTGTTCAACCTTTTAATCCGGCAACATTTGAGGGTTCCAGATAATTTCCCACAGATGACCATCTAAATCTTTGAAATAACCTGAGTAGATCCCCCATGGGCGTTTGTGTGGTTTGCCAGTCACAATAGCACCAGCAGATTCTGCCCGTTTCATCAATGAGTCGACTTCCTCTTTATTTTGCACGAGATGACCAATACTGAACTCTGTGGGACTTGGTGCTCCAATAGGTTCTTTGGCGTCTTTAGCTAATTCAGTTCGTGGATAGAGCGAAAGAATTAACCCTCTTTGGAGCTCCAACAAGACGATTGCCCCTGCCGGATGGGTTTCATCACCTTTGAATTCGGTGCCTATAATCCCATTTGTTTGCAAGCCGAGGCCATCACGATAAAAAGCCAGTGATTTTTCTAAATCGTTTACCCCCAATGTGATAATAGAAATTCTTGGTTTCATATTTTGATTTGGAATCCTCTCTACAGGTTAAGCTAAGAACCAATAAATGAATCTTAGGCGATCCTGCTGATGAAAATGTTGTATAATAAAAGATTAGGCCATTTTTCCTTTGTTGCCTGTTTTAGGGTTTTAGCTCTGCTTCGCGGGATCATGCCGCTAGACCTCATCGGCAAGAAGCATAATTGTGACTAAGAAAAATATCGTGTATGTTGTTAGAAGCTGCGGAAACAATACTCGCGTATTTTGGTTTTGATAGGACAATTTATGGGGCTTGGAGAGGAACATCGAAATGACATAGAAGCCGAGAGAAATCTTCACGACGGCTGAAGGGTCTGTAATTACCCCCAAGTAGCCTTAAAATCGTGCCCTTCTCTTATTATGGATTAAAAACCCAATTGAATTTTCATTTGCGTATTTGACATTGTGCTGACAACAAATCACAAATATCCTTTCTTGTCGCGGGCCTTGTTCAGCAGCATTACAATTTGGTGAGCCGTGATGTTGAGATTTTATTCCACACAGCACTGCTGCCGCTTAGGTTCACTACCGTGCCCGTCATCGCGCCAGCCCGATCGCCATCATCCAGACAATTCGTTTTGCATGAATATGCCATTGATTTTCTAAGTGATGTAGACGCTCTTTTGTTTGGAAGAGTAACTTATCAACTAATGGCAGATTACTGGCCTGCCGCCGCTACGAACCCATCAACCTCAAAGAGCGATCTTGAAATTGCTCACAAGATGAATAATCTTCCCAAAATTGTTTTTTCAAAAACGCTGCAAGAGGTAAAATGGAACAATTCAAGGCTCGTTAAAGAAAACATTCCGGAAGAAATCTCGAAAATGAAGCAGGAGTCCGGTAAGGACATGGTGATATTCGGTAGTCGCAGCATTGTATCAACTTTTATGCAACTTGGCTTAATTGATGAATATCGGATTATACTGAATCCCATTGTCTTAGGAAACGGCAATCCTTTATTCAAAGGCATAAATGGTAAGCAAAATCTGAAACTTCTAAATGCCAAGGTGTTTGATTCAGGCATCGTCATTCTTTTCTACGAACCTGCAAAAACGTCTTCGTAGTTTCTGTCTCCAAAACGATTGTTGAAATTTCCGTGCCTGTCATTGTGATTTACAAACTTTCACACAGCAGGCTAGAAAGTCATGTCGATACAAACGCATTTTAGGCCTAGATGTTTCCAAGGATAAGTGAGTATTTTTCAGAATATGAAACTGAAATAAAACAGACAATAGATGAAGCATAGAATACGTTTTGTGCATGGAAATCAGTTACTGTTGGTTAATTGGTATTATTCCAGCAGCAACACTCTTTCCAACTTCACTTCGGACATTCACTTTGCGATCTGCTATTTTTGCAATCTTCTGGTAAGTATCCACAGTCAGCGCATCTAATACGCATACGCTGTATTCATGGTGTTTTTTCGAATAAATAAACATAGTTAGCAATTATGTTTTTCTGGTTGAAACAAGGTATAATGTGACTGGTTCTTCGTACATTTCTTTGATGTCAAGAATTTCGAATCCTTCCTTTACTAATGCCCTCACATGTTGTTTTGTAAAGAATCTGATCTGAAACCCCCTGATATCGCATATATCATTCTCTATCTTCTTTCCTTGACCATAAGATTTGTCATTATAATTCCTTACAGAAAAGAAATTGAAGCCGTCATTCTTCAATACTCTTCTAATTTCTTGAAACATGAATTTCATCTGTT
>WNFX01022607.1_pt1 | contig 11199 bp, 8 predicted proteins | sample 5400111 | NCBI WGS metagenome assembly WNFX01 (sample SAMN13153363, study PRJNA577476) | soil metagenome | isolation source: 40 cm soil or saprolite under grassland replicate 1 | place: USA:California | collected 2016-06-15
AGTCGCGGCGCAGATGCGACCAGCAGACCTGCCGCCGTTCCGGCTCGAGGCTGTTGTAAGCGCTGAAGCGATCGGAGCCAACGATGCCGGCGAACTCGTCGCCGATCAGCCCGTGCAGGTGCTGCTTGCCGCGGTCGGGCGCAATCCGCAGCACCGCCGTCTGTTTGCCGAAGGCGCCCCAGAGCGTGCGCGGCTCGCCGCTCAGGTACCAGCCGGTCTCGTCGATGTTGAGCGCCGACGCTGCACGGGTCCGTTCGAGCAACTCGTTGTAGACCGGCGCCAACGTCTCGGCGGTGCGGGTGAGGATCGCGTCGACCGTCCCGACCGCGATCGGGCAGCCAAACAACTCCTCCATCAGCTCAATGATCTGTCGACGCGAAAGACGGTCGCGAACCGTCAGGACTGCGATCGCCGCCTCCAACTTCGGACCGAAGCAGGCACGCGGAACGCCGGCCGGCAGCTCGGCACGCACCGTTCGGCCGCAGTTGGGGCAGCAGACGCGCTGCAAGCGATGCTCGCTGATCTCGACCGCTAACGGCGGCAGCTCCGCCACCTGGTGCCGCGCCGGCGCACCACGCGGCTCACCCTCATCCTCGCCGAAGACATGACCGCAACCGCACCGTGCCGGCCAGTGGTCGACGATCTCCGTCACCCGCTCGATCGGAAACAGCGAGCGCCCATGACCGGCATGGCCGGGCTGCCCGCCCTGCTTCCGCCCCGTCCCCCGCGACCGGCCCCGCTTCCCCAGCCAGGGCGGATCGTGGCTCGGCGGCAGCGACGAGTTGCGCGAGTCGCGCTTCAGCCGCTGCTCGAGCTCCCCAACGCGCTCCGCCAGCGCCGCCAGCTGCGCATCCTGCGCCTCCAACCTCGCCGACAACGCCAGCACGACATCGACGGCCGCCTCGCGTCCCTGCGCGTAGATCGCCTCCGCCTCCGACCGCTCCACACCCGCTCATTCGCCACCCCGAAACGGGTCCCTGCCGACTGAACGCTTACGCTTTTTGTTTCGGATCGATTTGCAGATTCTCGAACATGGGGCGGGTGTGGAGCCCTTTATGGAGCCTTCAGGTCGAAAACCCGGTCCAAGCAGCCGCGTCGCGTGGCCGCGGAGCACTGTCCAGATCTCTCGGCGCGCTGTCGTGGTCGCATTCAGCGGGGCTCTAGCGGCGGCGTTTCGCCGGAATCCTTCGGACCGGTAGCGCCTTCACCGATGCCAATTGGGCCGTCGGGCCCCGTCACAGCGTCGCGCCACCTTTCGATTTGAGGTCCTTGTAGGTGGATCTCGCGGTCGCGACGGTCGCGTTCGCGAAAGCGGTCCCTCGCTAGAGGGTCGCTGCGTAGCTCCGCTTCAACCGAGTCGAACACGCCGCGAAGGGCGGACACAAGCACAGGGGCCACAATGCACAGGACTTCGCGGTCGTCATCGGCGAAGGTCAGATGACGCTGTCCCCTCCAAGCGATCTCGAACCCCACGGGCTTACCGCCGACCACGACCCACCGCGGTTCGTAGCCGTGAATTAAGCCATGCCGAAGCGCGTCATACAGCGTTGGGGCCGCAGGCTTCCAGTGGTCGGGGAGACATCGCTCGAAGACGCGGGCGCCGGTGTCCCTTCCATAGTGGAGACGGCCAAGGGCATCGCACGCGGCCATCACGAGGGCAACCACGGCGAATTGCCCACCCCGTTCCTGAGTCACGAGACGGTCGAGGTCAGTGAACACGAAGTCACGTAGGCGATTGAACGTCTGCTCGATTGTGTCCCACTCCGTCATAGGGCTGAGGCTATCGAGGGCCTCCGGCCGTCGAAGACCGCCCCACGAGCGGGCTCTGCTCCATCGCTAGCGGCGCTCTTGGTAGATGCAGAGGAAGTTCTCTTGGTCGCAGGGCTCGAGCGACGCCGCGCTCCAGTCGACGTCGATAAGCTCGGCGACCGCCGGCCACTCCTGCGTCCACTGCCACAGCAGCGATTCGGCCCAGGCGACGCGCTCGTCGGTGTTCAGGGTCTCACCGAAGACGCGGGCGAAGCCAGACTTCGGGCCCGTGCTGCCGCCGAGGTAAGCGTACTCAGGCTTGTAGCGCACGCCGCCAACGCCGAGGGTCCCTGCGCGCAGCAGCAGGTCGTACGACGTCGTGCGGCCCCACTGGCGCAGCTTCGCCGCGCGCAGTTCGAGGTAGCGGGTGTCGAAGTCATCGCCCGCGTGCAGCAGCTGGTCGAAGAGCTCATGGTCGGCGCAGGCGGCGACCAGCGCCTGCCGCGCGCCCTTGACTGTCGGCTGGATCCGGTGGCCGCCGACCGACCCGCGCGGGAAATCGATCGCCCCCAGCGCGCGCTCGGCCTCGGGCGGCGGCAGCGGACGCTGGAAGTGCGAGGCGACGGCGCGCGCGCCGGTCGTCGAGTCGAAGCACGAGTAGACGACGACGCCCCACCAATCGTCGGCGAACAGCGCGGCCGCCTCGGCGGCGCGCGCGATGTCCGGCCGTGCATGCATCCGGAACGTCCACTGCTGATTGTCGTTGGCCTTCGCCCACTCGAGATACTCGCGCACCGCGTCGCGCCGCTGCTCGACGATCGCGAACAGATTGTCGCGCGTCGCCGACTCGCGATAGAGCCGGCGGCGGGTCGCGGCGGCGGCGCATGCGGCATCGGTTGCCTCCGGCGTCCAGACGTGCGTCGGGGTCGTCGCCACCGTCGCGGGCACTGCCAATGTGCGGCGGTAGTCGCTTGCCAAGACCGGCCGCCTCGCGGGCGGCGATCTCGGCGCTGATGCGCTCGATCTGCTCTTCGCGGCCCCAACCGTTCTCGGCTCGGCCGGCCGACCTCGACTCGTCTTGCCACCAGCGCAGCCAGTAGCGCAACGTCGGCAGGCTGACCCCGTCCCAGACCGGGTGCGTCAGGCCCTTGAGGCGCGAGCCGCGCGCTGCTGCTGCCGGCGCCGCGCCCGCCGCCGACGTGGCCGTCGCCGGCACGGCGACCGGTGCGCCCGCCTGCTCTACCGGCGGCGCTGACGCTGCAGGCGAGGACACGGCCTGCGAGGCCGGCCCCGCATCGCCCGCGGTCAGCTCGAGTTTCGCGGCCAGGAGCTCGCCGAGCTCGCGCTCGCCGACAGCGCCGAGGCCTGTCGCCCGCGCCAACGGGTAGTTCCAACCGGCGAAGCCGACCGCGCGCCCCTCGACGTCGGCGTGGCCGGCCCACCACTTGATCCGCGCCAGAGTCCCCTCCTCCTCGACCTGGACGCCGAGCTGATTGCGCACGTGCACGCCCACCGTCTTCGCGGTGCAGATGACTGCCTTCAGCGGGAAGGCGCGGATCTCCCACTCGAGGAAGGGCAAGTCGTGCTCGAGCAAGGCCTCGCGCTCGCCGGCGGAAAGCTCGCTCCAGACCGGGCTCGTCGACTCCTGCACCAGGTCGAGGTGCGCCGCGGTACGCTCGCGGAAGCTGGCGCCGAAGCCTTCAACGACGCGCGAGAGCGCGTTGAACCAGGACCCGTAGACCGGCTTGCCCTCGTCGTAGTAGCCGCGCATCCACTCGATCGCCTCGTCGCAGTGCGCGTCGGTCAACGCTGCTCGGTCGCCGGCGCCGAGCGAGGCGAGCGTGGCGAACCGCTGCGCCGGGCCCGTCAGCATCAGCCCACCCTTGCTCAAGTACTCCTGGTCACTCGGATTGAGGCCGACCGTGGCGACCTCGGCTTGGAAGAGGTCGCCGAAGAACACCACCGGCAGCGCGCTGGGCACCGTCGCCAGCCCTGGGGCGCGCCGCAGTCGCTCGTAGAGTCTCGCCCGCCGCTCGTCCATCCAGTCGAAGATTAGGGCCCACGTCGCGATCAGCGACGCGAGCGCCGGCGCACTGCGCCAGCAGCGTTCTGAAGGCCGTAAACGCCGCGCGTCCGGTGTCAGTCGCCCGGCTGCTCCGGGTCGAGTTGCAACGTCTCGGCGAGCAGCGCACCGAGCTCGTTGAAACGCTGCTCGAGTAGCGGCGGCCGCGTCGTATTCGGAGTCTGCAGCACGTCGTGCTGGAAAGCGACGAACTCGCGGCGGCGGTACGGGCTAGCGGTCTTCTGTCGGAGGAGGTCCGGCAGGCTGTGGCCGAGCGGGACGTGCCCGAGCGCAGTCTCGAGATCCTCCATGTCGAACAGTGCCAAAGGCTGCACAGGCGGCTCGCCTAATACCGGCGGCAGAGCGGCATCGATGCGACTCCACAACAGGTCGGTCTGGAACAGCGTGCCGCCAGCGGTGACGACGATCGGGAAGATGCGCTCGAGCTGCGCGACGTCGACGGCAGGGATCGAGGCCGCGCCGTCGAGCAGGTCGCCGACGACGCGCGCCAGCTGGCGCGTCTTCTTCAGCACCATTCGCTCGAGCGCGCTCGCCAGCAATACCGGGTCGCCCTCGACCTGCATCTCGCGACTGAGGCGTGCGGACACGACCTCGATCAAGACCAGGTCGTGCGGGAACGCGAGCGCGACATCGGACGTCTTCATCTCGCCACCGCGCGCGAAGTAGGTCTGCTCGCCGGAAGGCTCCGCCTCAGCGACACCTTCGTAAACCGATCGGGTGAGCTTGAGCACGTACTGCTCGGCAAGATGGCCGAAGTACCGCGTGTAACGGAGCGTGTTCTCGCTGCGGGTGTTCTGCTGCTCCCGGTCGCGCCGTTGTGCAGAGTGCAGGCCGCGGTGGTAGAAGCCGTCCGAGAGCCAGCTGTCAAGCGCGCGCGGCAGCAGCAAGCGCCACTTGCCGTCGGAGTAGTTCAAGAACGGTCGCTGCATGAACGGCGTCCGCTCCCAGGCGAGCGCCCGGTCGTCGTCCCCGAGCTCGACGAATCGCTCCACGTACCACTCGCGCCTGCCGATCAACAACGCGTCGATCTGGTCGAGGTTGTCGCGGAAGAGCGCGCTATTCATCGGCGGGTCGACGACGCCGCGACCGGGAAGGTTCGGCGTCTCGTCGATGACGCGGCTCGCCGCATGCAATCCCCAGCCGACGGCGTACTGCTCGATCACGGAGAGGCCATAGTCGGCGCCGAACCACTCGTCGAGCTGGCAGAAGTCGGCGTGGTCGCGGGTCGCCTCGAAGATCTCGACGAACTCCATGTAGCCGCGCACGAGCCGATTCAGCGGCGGCTCCGTGTTGTTGTAGGCGCCGTTCTGCATCGTGTAAGCCCAGGCAGCGTCCTCGTTCAGCTGCGCGGCGTCGCGCAGGCGCGTCTCGGCGGCCTCGGCCACGCTCGGTACCGCCAGTAACGCTCGCTTGGTGCGCTCGACGTCGACCGGGGCAATCACATCGAGCCCGGCGTCTTCACGCGCGTGCAGGACGAGCAGTCGCTGCAGCGCGGTCAGGTTCTGCTCCGAGAAGACGACGCGGCGAGGGCCGCCATCGAGGAAAGCCTGGATGCCATGCACCGTTCCGACGTCCTCGTAGATGAGCGCGGCCAGATTCAGCTGCGCTTGTGTGTCGGTGCGGATACGGGCCAGCTCGCCTTGGAGGCGGCTGAGGAGAATCATCGTCAGCTCGAAGGGCAGATCCTCGACGAGCGCAACCAGCGTGGCGCGGTCGGACACCGGCAGCCCCAGCGCCTCCTCGGTGACGACGACGTACAGCTGCTCGGGCGGTTCGGGGATCGGCGGCACGCCGACAGTCTTCCCGCGCGCGGGCTCAGCCGGATCTTGATCCAATGCCGGCGATGACCGTGGCCTCGGTACCGCTCGATCGACTGACGAAGGAGCACCTGAAGGGGCTTGTCGACGACGACGTTGTCGAAGGGCGGGATCTCGAGTACAAGCAGTCCGTTGGTACCAACGACGCCGCTAAGCGCGAGTTCCTCGCCGACGTCAGCTCGTTCGCAAACGCCGCCGGGGGCGACCTCCTGGTCGGGGTCGCGGAGGACGCTGGGGCAGCCGTCGGTCTACCTGGAGTCGAGCGCGAGTCCACTGACGCCGAGATCCTGCGGCTCGAGAACATCGTGCGCGACGGCGTCGACCCTCGCATCCCCGGCGTGCGGATGCAAACGGTCCCCTTGAGTGACGACGCGGCCGTGATCGTGATCCGCATCCCACGCAGTTGGGCTGCGCCACACATGGTGACGTTCCAGGGTCTATCGCGCTTCTACTCGCGCAACTCGGCCGGAAAGTACCAGCTCGACGCCAGCGAGATCCGCGCCGCGTTCGTCCTATCCGAGGGCGCGCGCTCGTACTTGCGCTCGTTTCGGCTCGAGCGTCTCGGCCGGCTGACCGCGAACGACGGTCCGGTCGAGTTGACGCCGAACCCAAAGACAGTCCTGCATGTCGTCCCACTGTCCGCCGCCGATGCGTCGACGCGGTTCGACGTGGTTGGACTCGGCGAAACCCACAACCCGTACTTCCGTCCGCTCTACGGCTCGGGCTGGAACACGCGGATCAACTTCGACGGTGCCCTGGCGTACGCCCCCGACTCGCGAACGGGGTTGGCTCGCGCCTATACCCAGGTATTCCACACAGGGGCGATCGAGGGCGTTGAGGCGGTGATGCTGCGCTACGAGGACGGCGGCACGCCTCACAAGATCCCGAGCGCGGCGCTCGAGCGCGCGCTGATCGAGGCGCTTGGCATGTACGCACAACTACTGCGCGCGCTCGACGTCGGCGGACCGTTCCTGCTCGCCCTCAGCCTCCTCGATGTACGCGGTCTCGAAATGGCCGTCGACATTCGCCGCTTCGAGAGCGGCTACCCGATTGACCGCCCCGACTTGATTGTTCCCGAGACAGTGGTCGACGAGTTGGCGCAGCCGGCCGACATCCTTCTCAAGCCACACCTCGACGCGATCTGGAACGCAACCGGCCACCCGGGATCGTTGAACTACGACGATCAAGGGCGCTGGCGCGACAAATAGCACAGCAGCAGTGAGTACAGCCGGCGCTAGAACGGCCCGCAGATCAAGCGCAGCACGCGCCGCTCGCCTGTCGAGCGAGCGGGCTCTCGCTAGCCGGTGCCCTACCGCGCCGCTAACACGGCCAACAACGAGGCCGATGTATCCGCCAACTAGCGCCTAGATGATCGTCTGTCGAACACCCTGAGACGCGTCTTCACCGTGCCGCCGGAGGCCAAGTCCCGGCGCCCGGAGCGCGTGTTTTCGGGTCGAGCTATGGTCGACCGGCCATGAACAAAGGGAACGCCTTGTCGGATGGCTCGCATGCGAGCAAGCCACTTGCGCCCCTTGCCGTCGGCGATCGGCTCCCTTGGAAGCTCGATCGCGAAGGCCGACCACGGTGGTTGGTCGTCATCGACGTGATCAGCGCGACGAGTTACCTCGTTCAATACCCCGACGGTAAGACCGAGATCCTGGTCGATTCGGAGTAGCGCTCTCGTCCGGCGGCAGCTCTAACGTTGCGGTTCGGACCGGCGGAGCCGAAGCGTCGCCAGGGCAGCCGCAACCTCGGAAGCGACAGCGTCAGGATCGTGCTCAACCTCGAAATCCCACACCCGCATCACTTGCCAGCCTGCCGCGCTCAGCGCATCGTTTTGCGCCGCGTCGCGCCTACGGTTGCGCTTGATCTTTTCGTCCCAGTAGCCGCTCCGTAGGAGGCGACGGTCATCGCCTGCCGAGTGATCTGCGAGCACTCAATCGTCGCCGTCGCCGGCGCGCTACGACCGGCCGGGCCGGTCGCCGTCGCCCAAGGCGGAATGGACGTCGGTCTGCAGATCGAGGCTCGCAGCAATCCGGTTCAGGAGCTCGAGCAGCTGCGCGCGTTCCTTTGCGCTGAGCGCGTGGCTGATCGCCCGTTCGTGTTGGACGACGAGGTTGAACGCGTCGTCCAGCAGCGTTTGGCCGCGCCGGGTGAGGTGGATCGTCCGGACGCGCCGGTCGCTGGGATCCGGTCGGCGTTCGACCAGCCCTCGCGACTCCAGCTCGTCGACGATCGCGACGATGCGGCTCGGGGGGATGTGCAGCCGTTCGGCGAGCGTCTGTTGCGACTGGCCGTCGTTTGTCTTGACGCGACAGCATGAAGCCGACGCTGGCGGCGGCGGGGTGGGTCTTGCGGGACGCCATCGCCATATGCTACACAACTAGAACGATTCTAATACGAATGATTGCGGACGGAAAGAATTCGATCGGAAGGCGACAGATGACCGACGTTGCAATTCGAGTAGAAGGACTCACGAAGCGGTTCGACACCGTGACCGCGCTCGACGGAATCGACCTCGACGTCCCTGCCCGCACCGTCTTCGGACTGCTCGGGCCAAACGGCGCCGGCAAGACGACGGCGATCCGCGTCCTGTCGACGATCCTGAAGCCCGACGCTGGCCGCGCCGAGGTGCTCGGCCGTGACGTCGTCCGCGAGGCGAAGGAGGTCCGGCAGCAGATCGGCCTCGCCGGCCAGTACGCAACCGTGGACCCCAACCTGACCGGGCGCGAGAACCTCCGCCTGATCGGACGACTCGTCCATCTGCCGCGGCGCGAGATCACCCGCCGCGCCGACGCCCTGCTCGAGCGGTTCGAGCTCACCGCGGCGGCCGACCGGCCGGTGCGGACCTATTCAGGCGGGATGCGCCGCCGCGTCGACCTCGCCGCGGCGCTCGTCAACCGACCACCGGTTCTGTTCCTCGACGAGCCGACCACCGGTCTCGATCCGTACAGCCGCAACGAGGTCTGGGCCATGATCGGCGAGCTTGTCGCCGACGGCACCACCGTCGTGCTGACGACGCAATATCTCGAGGAGGCAGATCGCCTCGCCTCGCGCGTCGCGGTCGTCGACGAGGGTCAGGTGATCGCGAACGACACGCCCGCACAGCTCAAGGCGCGGCTCGGCAGCACCGTGATCGAGATCGGCCTCGCCGACGCGTCGACGGCCAAGCGAGCGCACGACGTGCTCGCCCGCGCGGGCACGCCCTCGCCCGAGCTCGAGGACTCGACCGTCCGACTGACGACGCACGAAGGCGCACGGCTTCTCGTCGACGCGCTCCGCTCCCTCGACGGTGAAGGAATCGTTCCCGTCACGCTGACCGTGCGCGAGCCGAGCCTCGACGACGTGTTCCTCGCCTTGACCGGACATCACGCGGAGGAGGTCTCGACATGAGCGCCGGCGAGCTCACGACCACCGCACCGCCCGCGCGCCCGCGGCTGATGCCGACCGTCGTCTCCGACACGCTGGCAATGGCCTGGCGAGGCCTTGTCACCTACCGCCGCGTGCCGCAGCTGCTCGTCTTCTCGACCATCCAACCTGTCGTGTTCGTCCTGCTGTTCACCTACGTCTTCGGCGGCGCGATCCGCGTTCCCGGTGTCAACTACGTCGACTACCTGATTCCCGGCATCTTCGTGCAAACAGTCGTTTTCGGCGCGATCGCCACCGCGATCGGGCTCGCGACCGACGTGCAAAGCGGGTTGCTCGAGCGGTTCCGCTCGCTGCCGATGGCACGGTCGGCCGTCCTTACCGGCCGCACGATCGCCGATCTCTTCCGCAACGTGTTCGTCATCATCCTGATGGCGGGTGTCGGTTTCGCGGTCGGCTTCACCGTGCACACGAACGCCGCGAAATTCGTTCTCGCGATGTTGCTCGTCCTGCTCTTCGGATACTCGATGTCTTGGGTCTTCGCGACCGTCGGGCTGGCAATTGGTAATCCGGAAGCCGCGCAAGCGGCCTCGTTCCCGGTGATGGCGCCACTCGTCTTCGCCTCGTCGGCATTCGTGCCCGTCGCGACGATGCCCGACTGGCTCCAACCGTTCGCGGAACACCAACCCGTATCGGTCACCGCCTCGGCGGCGCGTGCGCTCACGCTCGGGACGCCCGCCGCGTCGTACATCCTCCAGAGCCTCGCCTGGGTGGCCGGCATCCTGCTCGTCTTCGTCCCGATCGCCGTCCGTCGCTACCGGCGAGCCGTGTAAACGACCCCGCGAACGAGGCCTGCTCAGCGATCTCCACATAGCTGAGGCCGCAGGCGAGCAGACTCAGCACCTCGTACTCGCCCCGGGTCAACTCCTCGCCCCAAGGAGACTCAGCGAAGTTGCTTTGGAACGTGTGAGTGCCGGAAATTAAGATTGCCTGCTGCGGGCTGGTCCGGCGCGCGTTATGCGGGTCGCGCGGTGTGGGGTGTATCTGTAGGGTCGCTTGAGGTGGGTCGTTCTCGGGGTGTCGTCTTGTCGTTGCTCTATTGGTCGCTGCGGCGGCTTTTGGAGCTGCTCGTGCTGCGGATGCGCGCCGAGCGTGCGAAGGAGATCGAGATTCTCGTGCTGCGTCACCAGCTGCGGCTGCTGGAGCGCCAGGTTGTTCGTCCGCAGCTTCGGCCGGCTGATCGGGCTCTGCTCGCGGCGCTCAGTCGGGCGTTGCCGCGGCGGGCGTGGTCGTCGTTTGTTGTCTCGCCGGCGACGCTTCTGCGCTGGCACCGCGAGTTGGTCGCGCGCCGCTGGACGTATCCGCATCGTCGTCCCGGTCGTCCGGCCACGCCGGACGTCGTGCGCGAGCTGGTTGTGCGGTTGGCGCGGGAGAATCCTGGCTGGGGGTACCGGCGGATCCAGGGCGAGCTGGTCGGGCTCGGCGTTTCGCTTGCTGCCAGCACCGTCTGGGAAATCCTCAGGCGTGAGGGAATCGAGCCGGCGCCGCGGCTCGAGTCGAGCTGGAGGGAGTTTCTGCGTCGACAGGCGGCGAGCATTGTCGAGTGCGATTTCCTCACCGTCGACACCGTCTTCCTGAAGCGCTTCTACATCTTGTTCTTTATCGAGCTCGCAAGCCGCCGCGTTCACCTGGGCGGGATCACGACGAATCCTGACGGTGCTTGGGTGACCCAGCAGGCGCGGAACCTACTGATGCGACTCGACGATGAAGACGTGCGCGCGCGCTTCCTGATCCGTGACCGTGACAGCAAGTTCACGCGCGACTTCGACGAGGTCTTCCGCTCCCAAGGGATCCGTGTGATCAAGGCGCCGGTGCGGGCGCCGCAGGCGCGGGCACACGCCGAGCGCTGGATCGGCAGTCTGCGACGGGAGTGCCTCGACCGGCTGCTCATCGTCAGCCGCCGCCACCTCGAGCGCGTCGTTCGCGTCTACGCGCAGCACTACAACGGGCACAGGCCGCATCGCGCGCTCGCTCAGCGGCCACCGCTCGCGAGACAGCCTCCGGCGATCGGCGAGCGAGTACCGAGCGGCGAACCGATTTCGCTTCATCGACTGAGGCGTCGCGACCGGCTCGGCGGGCTGCTGCACGAATAAGAACTCGCCGCGTAGCCGGTCGCGTCTCTCG
>WNFX01006404.1_pt1 | contig 11197 bp, 8 predicted proteins | sample 5400111 | NCBI WGS metagenome assembly WNFX01 (sample SAMN13153363, study PRJNA577476) | soil metagenome | isolation source: 40 cm soil or saprolite under grassland replicate 1 | place: USA:California | collected 2016-06-15
AAGGACGACTACAGCCATGACGGGCGTGTGCTCTTTGAGGTAATGAAAGATTCCGCTCTACCCGAAGTGATACGGCAGAATCGCGATGCCTTCACGCAGCTGGCGCAGGTGTATAAGCAAATCGATGCCTGTGTTGGACAACTGGGCCTGGCAACCCTGGCTGTTTCCACTAAAGCTTTGGAAAGCGGCAGCTCGTCCGATGACAACACCTATACCAAGCTCGAAAATCAGCTCATTTCGATTAATGATCAGCGTGACGCCCTGGCAGCGCAGATTATTGCGCTGCTAGAAGGGTCAGAGTTCAATGGCCAGCCGTTTAGCGATCAGCAGGCTCAGCAGCTTATCGCTCAGGGCCAGGCGTTACTCAAAAGTGTATAAGCTGCGGGGAAAGGGCATTCTCAAAGGTGCCACATAGGCGTCAAGTGAAGAAAAAAGGATGGGAAAACGGGGTTTCTTCCTCCTTAATTTGGTAGATTTATGCAGCAGGGCCAATGATAACCGGGGTTATCGTTGGCCCTGCTGCATGAGAAAACAGGGCTGCATTGTTTGCTGGCCTACTCAAGCAACGCGTCTTCCGGTAGGGGTGGCGGGCGGAGAGGAACAGGTGAAGACTGGATAATAGTAGTCGTTGTCGAGCCGTACAAGAGGAAGCTGTCGAGGAGCCGATCAAGCTGATCGATAGCGGTGCTTCTCTTTTCTAGCGTAACGGCGCTTGGGGTGGCGTAGTTCCGCATTGCGAGCGCCGCCGTTGTATTTGCATTGTGGCGTCGGCCATGGCGCGTGTTCGTGAGCGCACCCTGGAGCCAGCGACGCATTCTGCTCGCATTAGGAATTGTGCTTGGTCTCATGAACGCATGCTTCTATCTTGCGATCTCCCGCATTCCATTAGGGACCGTTGGGGCTATCGAGTTCCTGGGCCCCATCACGCTCGCCGCGCTGGGCGCACGGACCCCCGAAACATCGTTGCGTTGCTTCTCGCTGCAGGGGGTGGATGGCTCCTGACAAATGTACGCTTCAGCGGGCAGCCGCTTGGGTTCGTATTCGCCTTTGCCAACTGTGCCTTCTTCATGCTGTATGTGGTGCTCGGTCATCGTATTGCCCAGGATGGCGGCGCTGCAGGGATTGACCGGCTTGGAGCGGCGATGCTCGTCGCGCTCGTCACTATTACGCCTATTGGAATCACCGGTGCGTTGCCCGCGATGGCACAGCCGCTCCTGTTGCTCGCAGGCATTGGCGTTGGCATTTGCTCTTCGGTCATTCCGTATGTGAGCGATCAGCTCGCCATGGCGCGGTTGCCACGAGCGACGTTTGCGCTTTTGCTCTCCTTACTACCAGCATCTGCCGCTCTCATCGGAATTCTTGTCCTGCGTTAGATACCGACATTGGTAGAGATTGCTGGCATTCTCCTCGTTGCAGGTGGGGTAGCGCTGCACCGGGAGGCTGAGGCAGAGCCTAAGAAGCGTGTAAAGAGTATGTGAGAGGCTCCTCTGAAGCAACTGGCGGAAGAATGAACAAGGCGATAGTATTTCTCGCAATTGATGGTACAATAGATATTGAAGACTTTGTCATGCTGGCAACAATCAATTTCACATTTTTTCGTAACGTTTTTCGTAACGTTTAGGAGACAGTTAGCTATTATACTAGTCTATAGAGACAAGCGAAAAGCTGCCGCACCTGCAAGGTTGGACACCTTAATAGGAAGTGACGAATATTAGAGTAGACTGAAGGGAACGAGGGTGCCCTGAGAGGGAGTTCATATGGTAACAATAATGCAGCGTTTTCAAAAAATGCGTTCGGGGCGGGCCAAGCGAGAAGACCTGGCGATACAGAAAACAAGCGAGAAAAGGTCTTCCAAGGTTGAGACCTCACCTATTGATATCGCACCCAATGACCCGATTGTAGCGTACTTCTTGAGTTCGCCAGGGGCAACAGAGATCGACAAATTGCATCTCGACTCTCCTGCTCTGCGCGCAATCAAGCTGGCCGGCATCAAGGTGGTCATTCCGCTGATCAGCCAGGGTGAATTAGTTGGGCTGCTCAATCTTGGCCCTCGCATGAGTGAGCAGGACTACTCCACCTACGATCGGACACTGCTCAATGATCTCGCGACGCAAGCAGCGCCAGCATTACGGGTAGCCCAGCTGGTACGCGAGCAACGGTCTCAGGCGCTTGAACGCGAACGCATCGAGCAGGAACTGCGCGTTGCTCGCTTGATCCAAAAAACATTGTTGCCACAAGAATTACCATCGCTGCCAGGTTGGCATTTGGAGAGTTACTACCAACCGGCCAGGGCTGTGGGTGGCGACTTCTATGACTTCCTTTACTTTGAAGATGGTAGACTGGGTATCCTCATTGGAGATGTCACTGATAAAGGAGTACCGGCCGCCCTGGTGATGGCGACAACGCGCAGCATTCTGCGCTCCAACGCTTATGGGGCTCTCTCACCCGGAAAAGTGCTGGAGCAGACCAATGACCTGCTGCATCCCGACATTCCACCCAATATGTTTGTCACCTGCCTCTACGCCATCCTCGACCCTATCAGTGGACAGCTACAGTATGCCAATGCTGGCCATGACCTTCCGTACTGGCGCCATAAAGGAGGCATCTCAGAACTGCGTGCTACGGGGATGCCCCTGGGACTGATGCCGGGTATGGCATATGAGGAAAAAGAAGCGATTCTTGCTCCTGGAGACAGCGTGCTTTTATATAGTGATGGTCTTGTAGAGGCTCACAATACAAAGCGTGATATGTTTGGTTTTCCACGGCTGATGGCCTTGCTCGGTGAATACAAGGGTAATATGCCAGTGATCGATCTCCTATTAGGTCAACTGGCGGAATTTACCGGGAGCGAATGGGAGCAGGAAGATGATGTAACCCTGGTGACGCTGCGAAGGTCTGAGAGCAGTGGAGAAAGTGAGATCATTACGATGTCCACCCCTCACATCGACGAAAAGCCCGGCGACAGCGATTGGCGCGTGCTGACCGAAATGAGCATTGCCAGTGAACCTGGTAATGAACGCCAGGCGATGGAACAGGTCGGCCAGGCGGTCCGGGCACTTAATTTGCCGGAGAGGCGACTGGAGAAGCTCAAGACCGCCGTAGCCGAAGCAACGATGAACGCGATGGAGCATGGCAACAAATACCAGCCTGACAAGCCGGTTACTATCCAGGTACTGGTTTCGCAGGCTACCCTCATGGTACGCATTAGAGACCAGGGCAATGGGAAACCCATTGCTGAACCACATACACCAGACCTCGAAGCCAAGCTTGCTGAACTGCAATCGCCGCGCGGTTGGGGATTATTCCTGATAAAGAACCTCGTAGACGATGTACATGTCATCAGTGATGAACACCACCATACACTTGAATTGATTTTGTACCTGGAAGGAGACAACTATGGCAGCAAAAAGTCTTGAGGCGCAGGTACGCCACCAACCACGTGTCGCCATCATAGATCTGCATGGAGAAATTAACGCTTTTGCGGAGGATGTGCTCAATAAGGCCTATGCTGAAGCAGAAAGCCGGAGAGCGGAAGTTATCTTGCTCAACTTCAGCGATGTGGACTATATCAATAGTACCGGCATCGCCTTGATCGTCAGCCTGCTGGCGCGGGCGCGTAAGTCGAAACGGCGCCTACTGGCCTGTGGCCTGAGTGACCATTATGTAGAGATCTTCCAGATCACACGCCTGGTCGATTTCATGAGTGTTTTTCCGGATGAAAAAAGTGCGCTGGCCGAAGAAGGCCGGGCTTCTATCACATCTTCACCAGAGTAAGGAGGGACTCTTTATGCCGCAAGCCAATGTAATGATGAATGTTCGCCGGGTCAATCCAACAACCAGTATCATCGATATTCATGGCGATGTCTCGGCATTCGCGGAAAATGTACTGATGGAGGCCTATGCCGAGGCCAATACTCCAACCACTCGCACCATCATCTTAAATTTTGCGGGGCTGGAGTATATGAACAGTAGCGGTATAGGGCTGCTGGTTACGCTGCTGATCCGCATCAATCGCCAGAAACAACGTATGTATGCCTTCGGTTTGAGCGAGCACTACCGGCATATCTTTGAACTGACTCGTTTAAGCGACGCTATCAAGATTTATGAGAATGAAAGCGCTGCTCTATCAGCGGCATAGGTAAAATGTCTTACCTGACATCCCTTGTTGGTTCAGTATCAAAGCTACCAGGAGGAAAAACATCATGTCCACTTCCCCCCCACCAACGAACGAAGAGCAGCCACGCGATGCCGCGTACTGGTCGTCTAGTGGCTCGAGTTTGAAAGTAACTAACATACCCAGCGGCGCACTGAATCTGAACGTAGATGGGCGACAGGTAGTTGGTCCACTGCAGGGTTTCGGCCAGATGTGGCAGAAAATCTACCGCATTCGCCTGAAGGCAGATGAGGGGGAGGGTGTACCCCCTTTGACCGCGAAAGAAATCATCAAGACCTGGAAGGTGAACTTTCCTCAGTTCTGGCCAACCGGGAACCGTTTCTATGGACCATTAACCGGTATCGCTCCCGGCGAAGTTGCGCTTTTGAGTCTCTCTATGCCTGGCGGGATCAGGCTCTCCACCGGTGTGCTTGTGCTCTATGCCGATGAAGAATCCTTCACCCTGATGACACCACAGGGACATGTGTTTGCCGGTTGGATAACCTTTAGCGCGAACGAAGTGGACGACTATATTGTGGTAGAGGCCCAGGTCTTAATGCGCGCCAACGATCCGATTTACGAAATTGGCTTGCGTTTTGGTGGGCATAAGCAGGAAAATGTTTTCTGGCAGCACACGCTGAAATCTCTGGCGGCCTTCTTTCAAAGAGATGCGCCAGTCGAGATGCAGGTGACGTGTATTGATCCCAGGTTGCAGTGGTCGCAGTCAAAAAACATCTGGCACAATGCAGCAATGCGCACAGTGATGTATACTATGACAGCACCTACCCGCTGGATAAGAGGGAAAAAGAGCTGAAAAAGAGAAAAGAGCTGGTTGATATATGGCTATACAGCACGCCTATGATGCAATCGTAATTGGCGCCGGGCCGAACGGTCTCGCAGCTGCTATTACCATAGCTCGTGCTGGAAAATCGGTCATCGTGTTCGAAGCTAAAGACACCATCGGGGGCGGCTCACGTTCAAAAGAACTGACGCTCCCCGGCTTCGTCCACGATGTCTGTTCGGCGATACATCCCCTTGGGATGAGTTCCCCGTTCTTCCGCTCGCTACCACTTGAGCAATATGGCCTGGAATGGATACAACCAACGGTTCCGCTTGCGCATCCACTTGACGATGGGCCAGCTGTGGTACTTGACCGCTCGATAGCAGAGACGGGCACGACGCTTGGACCCGATGCAGATAGATACCGCAAACTCATGGAGCCTTTTGTCGCCAACTGGGATATCCTATCGGACGCTTTTCTTGGTCCCCTGCGGCCGCAATCCCTTCTACGCCATCCCTATGTCCTCTCCCGCTTTGGCCTGCGCGCCATACGCTCAGCACGCGGCCTAGCGGATAGTCTATTTAAAGGCGAACGCGCCCGCGCTATCTTCGCGGGAGTGAGCGCGCACTCGATGCTGCGTCTTGAGCAATCGCCAAGCGCTGGCTTTGGGCTGGTACTGAGCATCCTCGGCCACGCGGTCGGCTGGCCCATACCCCGTGGGGGCTCGCAGCATATCGTCGATGCCATGGCCTCCTACCTGCGCACAATGGGCGGTGAGATCGTCGTCAATACAGAGATCAAGTCGCTTGATATACTCCCTCCCGCACGGGCCATCCTCTGCGATGTTACCCCTCGCCAGCTCCTGCATATCGCGGGTCCTCGTCTTCCTGCCGGGTACCAGCACCAGCTCCAACGTTACCGCTATGGACCTGGAGTGTTCAAGGTCGATTACGCACTTGACGGGCCTATCCCGTGGAAGGCTCCCGAATGCTCTCGCGCAGGGACTGTACATGTCGGGGGCACCTTGCCTGAGATTGCCAGTGCAGAGGCAGAGGTCTGGCAGGGAAAACATCCCGAAAGGCCGTTTGTGGTGCTGGCGCAGCAGAGCCTCTTCGATGCGACGCGCGCCCCGGCCGGAAAGCATACCGCCTGGGCATACTGTCATGTCCCCAACGCCTCGTCTTTTGATATGGCCGAACGCATTGAGGCGCAGATTGAACGCTTCGCACCGGGCTTCCGCGATAGTATCCTGGCGCGCCACGTCATATCACCCATCGAACTTGAGCAGTACAACGCGAATTATATCGGCGGGGATATCAATGGAGGCATCCAGGATCTCTGGCAATTCTACACGCGACCCACCATAAGGGTAAATCCTTATACCACGCCGTGCAAAGGGCTCTATTTGTGCTCATCATCTACTCCCCCAGGAGGGGCTGTACATGGTATGTGCGGTTACTTTGCCGCCAGGACCGCTCTGAGCGAGAGCCTATCTTAGCATGTGTACATATTCTATGCTAGAGACAGTTACCATTCGGAGAGCTTCCAGATCTCCGGCTGCACAGTTTCTGCCTCCACACCAATCTCTGCATAGATACTCACTGCCTGCTTGAGATGCGCCATCGCAGCCTCTGACCTATCCTGAGCATGAAGAAGATCGGCCATTTTGCTGTGGAGCGCGGCCTCGTGAGGGCGGTCCCCCTGCGAGTGGCTTAGCGCCAGGGCTTTTTCAGTAAGGGCGATAGCGCGATCAATCTCTCCTTCGGCGTTACAGGCCTGAGCAAGATTATTGAGAGCAGCGGCGTAGATTCCCGGCTCGTGTAAATCTTCAGCCAGTCTAAGACTCTCTTCCAGGTGACGGCGAGCTTCCTCCAGGTCTCCCTGCTTGCTGGCGAGAATACCCAGAATGTTATGAACCTGTGCCAACGCAAGAGTATCATGGGCGGTTTCAGCCAGGTTCAATGCCTGGCGAGCCAGTTCCAGCGCTTTGCCGATCTGTCCCTGCCGGTAGGCCGTCAGGCTCCAATCAGCATAGAGTTTGGCACGTTCGTTGACAGAGCCTGCCTCACCAAGCACTCGCAGGGCGGCTTCGTAATGACTTTCGGCCTGCTCCCACGCTCCTCGGCGCTCATACACGGTGCCTAACTTGTGCTCCACTCGCGCAAGGGCCTCAGCTTCACAGAGCGCTGCAGCAGTTTCATAGCTCTTCAGCGCGGAGGCATATTCCCCGAGCAGCGTAGAGAGATCACCGATAGCCTCGTGCAGAGCGGCAGTATCAGGATGACCCAATGCCAGAGCCACACGAAAATGGGCCAGCGCCTCCGCATTCGCGTACAGGCTGCGCGCGTATTCACCGGCCAGGCGAAAATATTCCGCTGCCTGCGGCTCATTTCCTGCTAATTGATAATGGTGTGCGATCTGACCGGCGAGCGCATCGACTTTACGAGGGCCACGTGCATGGCCGGCGAGTACATCCGCGATACGGCGATGCAAGAGTCTGCGCCTGGCCAGGCTGGTCTCCTCGTATACCAGGGCGCGTAGTTTCTCGTGACTAAAGTCGTAGGTTAATGCGTAATCGCTCGCGCTCTGCTGTACTTCCTCCACCAACCCCTGGTCAATCAGCGCTTCCAGGGCGCTGACCGTCTCTTCCTCGCTACGCCCACTTGCTTCACGTAAGGTATCGTAGTCGAACGACCGCCCGATGACGGCAGCGGTATTGAGCAATTGCCAGCCAATTTCACTCACCCCGCTGAGGCGAGATTGCAGGAGATCGCGCACTCCTCCCGGCAGCGACCAATCAACATCCCCATCCCCGGTCGCCAGTTGACCTTTCGCCATAGCATTCAGGTATTCCAACAGGAAGAAAGGAAGGCCCTCTGTCTCGCCATACAAGCGATCGACAAGGCCAGCAGTCAGCTCTGTACCATTTACTAAGACAGAGCGCACCAATTCCCGGACAGAAGCCTGGTCCAGGCGCGTCAATGTGATAATCGCGACTTTACCTGAGCGCTGCGCTTCATTCAGCACCTGGTGCAAACGCGCATCCCTCATTGCCTGCTTGCCTCGCCAGGTAAAGACCAGGCAGATTGGCTGTTCACGCAGCCTCCGCACTATATAGCTCAAAAGCTCGAGAGAGGCGCTATCAGCCCAGTGCACATCATCAAACAAGATGACGCCCGGTGTTGAACCAGGGCGGCGACACAGAGACAACAGCACCTGGTAGAGTCCTTCAAAAAAGCGACTCTGTGCGCCCGGGCTGTCGAGAGGCGGGGGCACAGGTACCTCTGGCTGCTGTATAGCGATTTCAGGCAGCAGGCGCGAAACTTCACTGCGCCATGCTACCGGCAGCTCATCCAGATGGTTGAGGTCGCCTTTTTGAGCAATAGCAGAGCGTAGCAGCGCGATGACCGGACCATAGGCGAGATGTGTCTCGCCTTCATAACAGCGCGTGGCGAGGACGACCGCACCTCTCTCCTGAACGCTATCGAGAAATTCCTCGGCCAGGCGCGTCTTGCCGATACCCGCCTCTCCCTCCAGTATGATGATCCGCCCGCCACCATTGATAGAGCTATAGGCTTCAAACAGTGCAGATTGTTCCGCCGACCGTCCCACCAGGGGATATTCAGGATTTGCCACGGGAATTTTTGTCGTAGAGGACGAAGATGATAGAGACGAGTTACGAGAGGGCATCGCTGTTGTCTCGCTATAGGGTTTTCTATCCTCTCTGGCAAGGGCAGGTTTTGGCAGTTTTTCAGGGGGAGGGGGCACGCGGTTCTCTTTGATCTCCCGATACAACCGGGTTGTCGCCTCCAGGGGAGCCACACCCAGTTCCTGGTCAAGTACCTGCACGCACTCGCGATACTGGTGCAAGGAGGCGGTGCGCAGGCCATGCCGGGCATACAGCAGCATAAGTTGACGATGCGCAGGTTCGTGCAATCGATCAAGCGATAGCCAGCGGCGCGCATAGGTAATCGCTATGTCGAACTCTCCAAGGGCAGTGTGGCATTGGACAAGCCGTTCTAACGCGCTGGCCAACTCACGGCGCAGGATATCGGCCTGCAGGAACTGCCAGTCATCGAAAGAGGGACTGTCGCGCAGGCTGAAGCCTGCCAGAAAATCATCATGGTAGAGGGTTACCGCCCGGCTGAGCGGCAGCAGGCAGGCAGTACATACCTCCCCTGCCTGGTGCCCATGCGTGCGGCACTCACCCAGGTAATGGTTGAAATCGTTGACATCCACCCACAAATTGGCATCTGCAGCCACACCGACCGTTTCCCGACCAATATCCAGGCAATCGCCAGCGAGAGCCTTATTGAGGGTGGAAAGTGTACGCCGCAGCGCCCCACGAGCATGAGGCTGGTCGTATTCTGGCCAGAGCAACGTTGCCAGGATATCGCGCCCATGACGTTGTCCCGTAACCACGAGATACGCAATCAGCGCGACCGCCTTACGAGTATCGATTTCGATAGGGGTGCCATCGCACTCTATACGAGGCGAACCGAGCAAGTGCAGGGCCAATCTGGGCATATTGTCTCCTCCATATGAGTGACAATTATACGCTATTGTGTCCTGAAGCGCAACGATTTGAGGGAGAATGGTGGTTTCGTAACAATAGTGTTGCAGAGGGCTTTAGTACGGCTACATTCCAATCAACTCCGCCTTTTCCAAAGTGTTCCTCGCACTCCTCACAAGCGCTACGTCGATCATCCTCCCCTCGAATGCGACCGCGCCCAGCCCTTTCTCCTGTGCTTCGTTGTAGAGCGCATCCAGCTTGCGTGCGTAATCAACCTCCTCCTGTGATGGCGCGTAGACCTGGTTAGCGACATCGATCTGGCCGGGGTGAATAGCCCATTTCCCCACGAAGCCAAGCGTTTTTGAACGCGTACATTCCCTGCGATAGCCGTCAAGGTTTTTGTAGTCTGGAAAGGCACCATCGATGGCATCGATGCCTGCGGCTCGGGCGGCAATGGCAATCTTGTTCCGCGCGTAGTGCCAGGGGTCGCCAGGGTAGGCAGCAACGTCGCCTTCAATCACGTTTCTGTCCATGCCTTGCGATGCGCTATAGTCAGCCGGGCCAAAAATTAATGCCTCTAAACGAGGGCTCGAACGCGCTATTTCCTCGACGTTGATCATAGCCTCCACCTCTTCAATCAGCACTTCGATACCGATGCGTCGCGTCCGATGCAAACGCTTCTCTATTTGCGTGAGCAACACATCGACCCACCAGACATCCTTTGCCGACTTTACTTTAGGCACTATGATTATGTCAAAAGAGTCGCCAGCCTCTTCAACAATGGAGATGATATCCTGGTAGGCGTATTCAGTCTCCAGATCGTTGATACGCACGGCGCGTGTTTTCTTCCCCCAGCCCAGCGTTTTGAGCGCATGGATGACCTTTGCTCTTGCTCCCACCTTTTCATTGGGCGCAACGGAATCTTCCAGGTCGAGAAAAACCAGGTCGGCGCTGCTAGCGGCGGCCTTCTCCATCATACGTTCATTACTGGCCGGCGTTGATAATTCAGATCGTCTCAAGCGCATCGTATCTTCCTCTCATCGTGAGCACTTATCATAGCTCTTTCCCGCCTGCTCGTTTGCGAGCTTTCGCCATTTTCTCTTCCCACGGCCGCTGTTGCTCTGCATAGTATGCTTTGTTGGGAATCATCACGCGGCGTGTGAACGAGAGTATGGTTTCACCGCGCTGGTTGTAGGCGATAGTCTCGACCGTCACAATACCAATATTTGGATTGCTACTGGTCAGTTTTTTATCCAATACCTTTGTTTCAGCGTAGATGGTGTCCCCGTGAAAGGTGGGGCCGAGGTGCTTGACGTTCTCAAATTCGAGGTTGGCGACGGCGTTCCCACTCACATCGGCGACGGACATCCCAAGGGCGATACTGAAAATGAGCGGGCCAGCCACCAGGCGCTGTTTATAACGCGTGTTCTCGGCATAGTTCGCGTCAATGTGCAGAGGATTGTGGTTCATAGTAAGCATGCAGAAAAGGGTGTCGTCGTATTCGGTAATGGTGCGGCCAGGCCAGTGTTTGTACAGGGCGCCGACCTCAAATTCTTCGTAGCAGCGACCAAATTGCATCGGTGTCTCCTTGCTAAACTTTCTATTGCTCCAGTGACAACTCCCCACGGCTAAAGCCGGGGGCTTCTATGGCTAAGCCAAGAGATTGTAGCCCCAATCTCAAAATGTTTAAGGAAGCATTGAGGTCTCGGTCAAGTTGAACATGACAGCATGGACAATCGAATATCCTGAT
>WNFX01006411.1_pt1 | contig 11192 bp, 12 predicted proteins | sample 5400111 | NCBI WGS metagenome assembly WNFX01 (sample SAMN13153363, study PRJNA577476) | soil metagenome | isolation source: 40 cm soil or saprolite under grassland replicate 1 | place: USA:California | collected 2016-06-15
ATTTATACCCGTTTCAATCCTGTGAACCGTAAGCGAGCAATCAGGCGAAGTCAATCGGGTGAACCTCGGAGTTGGGCGTGGGCAAGCCAGTAGCCATATTCGATGAGCGTCCAGTGGAGCAGGAACTGGGTCTTCATCAGCCAGCGCCTGGGCGTCCAGTTCTGCTCCCCTTCCTGATAGAGGACCAGCAGCGAGTAGACGAGCAGCGCCATCACGACCTGGATGGTCACGCCCGCCTGGCTGGTGCTGATCAGGTGCTTGAGACCGAGCGTGTGCTTGAGCCATCTGAAGAGGATTTCGATCGTCCAGCGATACTGGTAGAGGGCGCAGAGCTGGGCGGGGGTCAGCTCCCAGGCATTGGTGACGAGGGTGGCTTTCTCCCCTTCGGGAGTGAGCACCTCCAGGAGCCGGTATTCGTTTTGCGTCTGGTTTCCGGCCGCTCCCAGGCGCACCCGCCGCTCCCGCAGGACGACGTAGCCGCTGGGGGTCACCTCCCCGAGCTCTTTGCGCTCGACTTCCTCGATCGTGCAACCGCGCTTGAGTTTGCTGACGAAGAGCACCCGGCGCTCGGTGAGCCGGTCAAACAGTTTGAAGTCCTGGTAACCCCGGTCGAAGAGGAAGAGGTCACCTTCCGCAGCGTTGGCGATCAGCGCGTCGAGATGGCGGCGGTCGTGCTCTTTGGCCGGGGAGAACTCCACCTGCGAGATGCCGCCGTAGCCGCCCGAGAGCCGCAGGTGCAACTTGAACCCGGCGGCGTTTTCCCGCGTCTTCGCCCACTCGGCCACCGTCGGCGGCAGCGCAAAGGTCGAAGAGTCGACAATCTGGGTGCGCACCAGCAACGCCTGGATGCTCTGCAGGGTCTCGCTCGAAAGCGCGCGAGCGCGCCGCGAGGCGTGGGGCAGCGCCGCTACCTCGTCAAGGACCACGGCGAGCAGCTCCTCGAAGGCGCCGCTGCCGCGCTGCTTGGGAACGCGGGCCAGCGCCGACACCGAGACCTCCATGCGCGCCCCATGCAAGGCGAAGAGGGGATCCTCCTGCATCGCCTCCTGGAGTTGGTTGAGCGTCTCGTAGCGGGTGAGCGAAAGCAGCAGATGCATCCGAAAGTACGGCTCAAAGGTCACCTTCTGCGCCCACTTGTCGAACTGGTAGTCAACCGCCACCTGCCCGAGCAACTTGCGCGGCAAAGGCTGGAGCAACCGAGACAGATTGGCCGGGTTGGAGAACTCCCGGCGCTTCGCCGAAAGAGTACGCATACCCTGGAATCTGCCAGGGTCTCCCCTTGACTCCTTCCAGCCAGGCGATTCCCTTCTCGTCCCAGGCGGGACCGATTCACCCGGTCCCTGCCTGCTTACGGTTCACAGGATTGGTGACGGAGCAGAGCTTCGACAAGGTGATAGCCGTGAACTTGAAAGGGGCTTACTTCACGATTCAAAAGGCCCTGCCGCTACTCAGGCCAGGCTCGTCGGTAATCATCAATGCGTCCGTTACCGCGCGCAAGGGGTGGCCGACCACCTCGGCCGTCTCGGTCTGCAAGGCCGCGCTCGTCCATCTCGCTCGAATCCTCAGCGCCGAACTCGTGGGCCGCGGGATTCGCGTGAATACCCTAAGCCCAGGCCCGACGGATACTGCGATGTTCGGGCGCTTCGCAGGCGAAGAGCAGGGCGACGCGATTAAGGAAGTCCTCGGATCCAATAACCCAAGCAAGCGGATCGCCGATCCGTTGGAAATCGCGAAGCTGGCAGTCTACCTCGCGTCGGACGACTCTGCGTACGTCGTCGGATCAGACTTCCTCATCGACGGCGGGGTCACGGCCATTTCGGCCGTGGGCGCCTGAGCCTCGTTGCAGAGAGCGAAGCCGGAGGAGTTCTTTTTAGGATAGGAGAGCAATGAATCTATACACACCGAAGCAGCTCGCGGACAGTATGCGTGTTGTCCGCAAGAACACGATAGTAATCGCCGAGGACATCCCCGAAGCGCAATACGATTATCGCCCGGCGCCGGATAGCCGTTCCGTGCGCGAAACCCTTCTTCACATGGCTTCGATGACGTTGTTCGATCTTCACATTCACGAGGAGCAAAAGCTCACCTCGATGGAAGGTTTTGATCTCCGGGGGTTCTTCGCCGGACTTCCGACCAACGAAAAAGGCTCGCTTCCTAAAGCCGAGATCGTGGCAGTGTTGCGCGACGAGGGGGAACGCTGGTGCGATTGGGTTGAGACGCTCCCCGAAGCCCGGGCAGTCGAGATAGTAGCGCGCGGAGGGGCCGGTTCAGGGGGCAAAAACCGCTTCGAGATGCTGATCAACTCCAAGGAGCATGAGATGCACCACAGGGCTCAGCTGATGGTCATCGAGCGCCTGCTTGGCATCGTGCCGCATCCGACGCGGAATCGCCAGCGGCCCAAAGAGTCGGCTCAAAGGAGCACTACCTAGAGCCGTGACGTCGGCCGCAGAGATTTGGGATTAGGTTGCTAACACCAAGATCTGGCAATAATTTTTGGCGATCTTCAAAAGTCAGGTAACTAACTCATAAGCAAAGAATGAAAGGAGAGCTGTGACGGGAAACGAAGTTCTCGACAGAACGGTGAACCACGCGGACAACGGGCGGTCCCCCGCGGAGCCGCCGTCTCGCCAGCGGAATAGAAAGGTGCTCCGCACCCTCGCGCTCGTCGTCTTACTTCTAATCGCCGGGGTCCTGGCCTGGGCAAATTGGGCTACCGTTTCGAAAATCTTTCACGGCGGTGACGGCTCTGATCGAATCATTCGACTCAGCGGAAGAATCGAAGGCGATGATTCAGCCGTCGCGTCGAAGACCAGCGGTCGGATTCTCGATGTCCGTGTTCGCGAGGGAGACAGCGTCAACGCCGGACAGATCCTTGCAGTGCTCGACGATCAACACGGCTCGCCAAAAAACGGCCGGCCGATGCGGCTGCCTCCTCCCCTGGCATTCAACCTGCCCAAAATCAGCAAATGCCGAACTTCGGCAGAGAAATCAGAGCAGGCCGGGGTAATGGATCCAATAAGTTAGGTCAGGCACTTCAGTTGCCCCTCAATCACCGCGGTCGTAATGCTCAAAGCGCGAGGACTAAAGCGACGCTCTAAGCGACCTAAAGTTTCTCGATTGTATTTCTCGTGCGGAAAGGGCTGGTCATGATTGCGCAACTCGAAATAGAAAATGTTGACGAGACGATAGACACGGTTTTCCTTGAAGCCGATCAAAAGGGTACCGCCGCCAATGAGTTTGAAGCGAAACTGTCAAGTCGCATTGTCGGTCAGGAGCGCGCCGTACGACAGACGAGCGACCTTTATCAAGTCTTCCTGGCGGGCATGAATCCTCCCAACCAACCGGTCGGTACAATGCTCTTCCTGGGGCCGACAGGATCCGGCAAAACGCGCGTCGTTGAAGCCGCTGCCGAAGTTCTCTTCGGCGACCCTAATGCAGTTGTCAAGATTGACTGCGCCGAGTTTCAGCACTCGCACGAGATAGCCAAGCTGATCGGTTCGCCTCCGGGTTATTTGGGACACCGTGAAACCAGCCCGATGCTGACGCAGGAGTATCTCGATCGCATGCACACCAAAGACACGAGGCTCAGCCTCGTTCTCTTCGATGAGATCGAAAAGGCTTCTGATAGTTTGTGGCAACTGCTGCTCGGTATTTTGGATAAGGCAACCTTGACCCTGGGCGATAACCGCCGCGTTGATTTCTCGCGCACGATAGTGATTATGACGTCGAACCTGGGAGCCCGCGAGATGTCGGAATTGATTTCTGGCGGTATCGGTTTTGCTCCAGTCAAGGTCACGACAAATCCTTCTGCCTCGGAAGTTGATCAAAAGATTTCCCGCACGGCGGTTGAAGCCGCCCGACGTAAGTTTTCGCCCGAGTTCATGAACCGGATCAACCACGTAATCGTCTTCCGGAGCTTGCAGGAGCACGATTTGCGGCAGATTCTCGACCTGGAGCTCCAGGCCCTACAGGATCGAATCATGCGCTCGGCGGGCACGAAGTTTCTCTTCCACTGCTCTGACGCTGCCAGGGAGATGTTGCTGCGCGAAGGGATCGACCATCGGTACGGGGCGCGCCACCTGAAGCGCTCAATCGAGAGATTCCTGGTCCAGCTATTGTCAAATCTTATGGCGACCGGGCAGGTGGAGTTCGGTGATTCGGTCTATGTGGATGTGGATGCAAGCGGCAAGCTTCTGTTTTCGAAACGTTCCGATCCCGCACTGTCCGACGAGCTGCAACGTGTTCTTGAGGAGACTGAACAATCGGCCGCTATTGCCGCCGCGGTGACGCCTCAGTTGGCGAACGCAAAGACCGCCGCCAAGAAATCGGAGTTCGGTGGTTTAGGAGGATTGTGCTTCTGATCTGTCCGAGCATTTTCGAGACAACTGAGATTCTTCTAGCAGGCAAGTTATAGATGATGCATACCATCTGATAAGTAATGCGATACTCGGCAGAGCACAAACGGGAGCGGGAGCGTAATTGCCTGGTTCTGATGTCGGGAATAGTGGGCGCGCCTTAAACATCGCTCGCGCGGCAGTCGACCAGGAGTCGCGCAAGGCTATTCTCGACGCCTCGAAGGAGTCTTATATCAAAGCATTTTTCAGGAATCTTCACCCCAAGAAGTAACGCTCGTTCAGAACTAAGATGACTCTAGAATGACGACATTCTGTCGCGAGACCTAACCGGACGAAGCATGACTTTGACGGCAGCACGTCCGGTGAATATTGGTTCATCTCGTTTGGTAAGATCAGGTAAGATGCCTTCGAACGGACTTAAAATCCGTTGGGAGTAATCCCGTGTGGGTTCGAATCCCACCCTCGGCACCAATCTTTTCAATAACTTATAAAGACTCATCATTTCAGTCCGAATTTTAGCAACGGAGTAAAGTCCGTTGCGCACATCGTTTTTGGTCAAATTGCTGAGCAAATCGCGCTTCGCGTGTTTGTGGACAGTCCCTCATCGATAAGACTCTGAACAGGAACGTCAATCAATCTTTTACGGTCCGCATCGGCTCGCTGTATTTGTGTGTGCGGAAGCCGGAAGGAATGCCGAGATTCAGTCTTAGGCTTGCTCTTTCATGCCGCTTCGCTCTCCTTAATCCCAAGCAGCCGCAGCAAAGGCGAGACCGTCAAACCTTGGACCAGCAGACTGAACGTGATTGCTCCAAAGGTCATAGCAGTCAGCTCAACGCGAGCCGGAGTATCTAATGGGAGACTAAGCACGAGCGCGATCGAAAGCGCTCCGCGCAGTCCTCCCCAGAAAAGCACGTGCTGCCACCTGCCGTTAACTTTGTTTGAGAAGAGGTTTGAGATTTGGACCACACCGTACAAGGAAACCGCGCGCGCGATTGTCATCGCCAGAATTGCCCAGGCAATTACACGAGCGTATTGGGCGAGAAATGAAAAGCGTACCTCCAGACCGATAAGGAGAAAGACGAGCGAGTTGACCACGAAGGCAGCGTATTCCCAAAACGAATCGACGGCCACGTCAGTATTCGGCGACATTCCTTTTTTCCGGCCATAGTTCCCGATGACGATGCCTGCGATCACTACCGCAATTACCGGCGACACGCCGATTGTCTCCGCGAGTATGAAAGAACCGTAAGCCGAGATCGTTGTCAGCGTGATCTCCAGCAAGTGATCGTCGAAGAATGCCGTGATCGAAGATGCGGCGAAACCTATCGCTGCTCCGATGAGGACTCCACCAACGCAGGCGAGAAGAAAACGGCCCAACGAACTGACCAGCAGAATGCCGGTCGAAGAAGTAGCGTTCGTAGTGCCGATTACAATCCCGGCAAGGATGCGAAACACAACTGCCGCCGTGCCGTCATTGAAAAGACTTTCACCTTCGATGATGACGGCGAGTCTCTTCGGCGCACCAACCTTCCTGAAGATCGCGAGGACAGAGATAGGATCTGTCGCTGATACGATCGCCCCAAACAGGAGTGCCAATGACCAACTCAGTCCGACACCGTAATGCAGGATCGCTCCGATGATTCCCACCGATACGGTGACACCGGCGACCGCAAGCCAAAGAATCGGAGCAAGGTTTTCGCGTAAGCTTTTCAGATTGAGATTCCATGAAGCCTCGAACAGCAGCGCCGGGAGAAAGATCAGCAGGATCAGTTCGGGCGAGATGTGAATCGTCGGCAGAAAATGCAGTTGACTGGTAACCAGGCCAACAACAACGAGAGCTACCGTATAAGGCACCGGCACCCACTTAGTGATCATCGCTACACCTGATGCAATCAGGAGCAGTAAGATCAACGCCGTGATGGTGAGATGTGTGTCGTGCATCTTAATGATTGCCTAACGCGTCGGCACAAGTCGCCATTGTTCGCCGGATCGGCGTATGATCCTTTTAGCATCATCGCAAACAGTTGTGAAATAAGATCCTCGTCTGAGAAGGAGGAACATCGTGCCAAAAACAATTTCAAGAGACAAATTGAGGATGAAGATCGATCGCGGCGACAAGTTTCTGCTTGTTGAAACTCTGCCCACAGTTGCCTATCACCACGCGCACTTGCCCGGCGCAATTAACTTGCCGCCGGACCAGGTGCAACAACTTGCACCAACGCTTCTCCCGGACAAATCGGCAGAAATTGTCGTCTATTGCGCCAGTCCTAAGTGAGATGCTTCTGAGAACGCCGCCCGTGAATTGGCGGCGCTGGGTTATACGAACGTGCAGGACTACGCTGAAGGCAAGCAGGACTGGATTGACGCCGGGTTACCTACTGAGAGCGAGCACAAACACTAATCTGCTCGCCTTAATACGAATAAAAGAAATGTCCGACAGGTACGCAATTCATTTAGCGACTCCTCGACTGAGTAATCCGCGCACGCCAAGAAACTCGACGAGTATTGTGCTCGTTTGGAACCGAAAAGTGTTCACCGAAGTACGATGAGCAAGTTCAATTGATGCCCAAATAATCCGAAGAGTCTTCCAGGAGGTTAACAATCATGAAGGTCTCAACAGCATTCTGCCAAATTATGGTTCTATTCTTAGTCGCAATGGCCGCGGGTTCACAGACGCCTACACCGCGCAGTTCACCTATTGGAGTTGGGGACTCAGCGCCCGACTTTACTCTTGACGATCAGAATAACAATAAAGTCACGCTGTCTGATCCGCGGGGCAAGTCACCAGTCGTGCTTGTCTTCTACCGCGGTTATTGGTGACCATTCTGCACCCGGCAGTTGGCCGGACTCAGGACTCTTTTGAAGAAGAATGAGAATGTAAAGCTGTTCGCAATCAGCGTTGACCCACCCGACGTGAGCAAGAGCTTCGCCGAGAAGATTGCCTCGGATGGCAAGGGAGCAATCAATTTCCCACTTCTTTCAGACCCTGAGCATAAGATTATCGACGCTTACGGCCTTCGCGATCCGGCTTACGAGGGACAGAAGGTTTACGGCGTCCCGCATCCGGCGGTTTATGTAATCGATAAGCAGGGGAAGGTTGCCTGGGCCAGGATCGAATCCGATTACAAGCAACGTCCAGCGAATGAAGAAATACGGGTGGCGCTTGATTCGTTGAAATGATTCATTTCCTTTGTTTTAAGCTTGGCCTTGAAAGAATCGAAAGGAGTCCTTCCCGTGCCGAATGACGATTCGACCAGAGACAATTCTTCTACCACGACCGCGAGCGCGTCGGCGACGACTGGTTTGGCAATCATGCGTCTTGGTCTTGGCGCGATGTTTCTCTATGTGTTCTTCGAAAACCTGAGCAAGGGTCTTTACGGCAAAGGTGGCGTCAGGCGCGTCTTCACCGCGCCGGCGATCGGCACTTTAACCATCAATCCGAGAGCACATTTCGGCATAGTCAGCTACATCAGATGAAACATTCCGAGAACAAAACAGCGCGTCAAAGCAGGCTCACAAAAACTCCACTGGCCACCGCCAGAATCCATATTGATGCGGCAACAACTCCAGCGACTCTCCAGTTTGTCGATCGCACGATTGTAAGCAGCGAAGGAAGATTCACTGACGGCCCGGCGATGAGCAACGCTACTGCGGCGCCCACAGGTGCGCCTGATCCGAGTAGTATCAGAGCCAGCGGAATCTCGAAGAAGGTCGGCAACGCCAACGGAACAGCAACGGCGGCAACAACAACGATGGCCAAGAATTGCGCTGCGGGGGAATTGAATGTTCGTACCGAAATCATCTGAGCAATAATCATCGAAGCCAATACTCCAAGAACTATCACCGGAACCAACCGCACCGTCACGCGCGCACAGGCGCGCAAGAAATGGACGAAGTCAGTTGGGCGAGCTTCCGCCTGCCAATCGTCCTTGTCACACGACACGCTTGTTCTGCCGAGCAATTTGTCAGCAATCATTCCGGTGAACAAGACCGCGCTCATAGCAGCGCCGAGTCGCACCATCCCCACTTTGTAATCGAAGAGCATGAAAGTGAGAATCAGCGCGGCCGGATTTAGCGCTGGCGCGGCGAGCATTAACCCGATCGATGGGCCAAGCCGCGCGGAACGCTCATACACGCCAGTAAAGATTGGCGCCACACAACAGGAGCACAGCATCAATGGCGCTCCCGCGAGTCCGGCGATCGCTTGAGAGCGTAGCGAACGCGTTCCCAGAAAGCGCGCTAACCACTGAGGTGAGACAAACGTGCTGACTGCTCCGCTAATTAGAATCCCAAAGACCAGCGCCGGCCAGATCACGAGAAAATAGTTTAGTGTTCGCGTCATTACGCCGGCTTCCGAAGCGCCGACACGGGGAATAACGTTACCGCGCGGAGTGAAAGCTCCGGTGCCGGAAACTTTGCCGATCACACCTAAAGCGGTTGAACTCTTATAGGCGATGAGCGCTCCAACGATGACCAGCACTGGCAGTACAAAATAAAGAACTCGCCATACGTTAGTCGGTGATGCTTCCCGCACGGTGTTATCCGTTAGTCCTGCGATCATTACAGCACCTTAATCATTGTCGGATAAAAAATCACTCGGACTCTATCAGGAATAATTCGCTGATCAAGTCCGCCCAGGCCTTCTCCTCACGCGCCGGATAAAAGAGCGGAGCCAACTTCTGACATCGTTCTCTTAATTCAGCGAGATATTTCCGATTAGTCTCGGCGCGTGCCAACAGTTGCGCAAGCTTCTGGGTATCTCCCATTTCAAAAAGACCGGGATAGTCTGCACCCAGAATGCCAACGTTGCCATCGATGCGCGAGGCGAGAATCGGAACTGAAGCTGTTATCGCTTCTGAGACTACGTTGGCTCCCCCTTCGATACGAGATGCAACCACGCTAAGCCGACTCTTGGCCAGGATTCGGCGAATGTGCGAGCGAGGCAGTTCGCCCAGCCATTCATAGCGCGGATTGGCGCGCATTTCCTTGCGAGCTTCGGCCGCCATCGCATCTGTCATTGCTCTGCCGATTTGCAGAATGCGGATCCGAGACGAATTAGGAAGCAACCTCGCCGCGAGGGCAGTGCGAAAAGGATCCTTCACCACCCGCAGGTGCCCAATCACACATACATCAAAGCGACCATTTGATCGGTGGTTAAGATTAGCTTTGTTTGCTTGTGTCTTGCTTGTCGATTCAGGTAAGGCTTCAACTGACTGGTAAATTACACGCGCCCTGGCTCGCCAAGCCGGCCGCAATTCTTCGATAGCTTTCGGTTGTAGTACAACAATTCTGTTTGCGATCTCGAGCGACTTCTGCGCTTTATGATTTCTTCGAAGGTCGCGATAAAGATCCGTTCCGGTGAGCGCAACGATGATTTGCGCCTGAGGATTCTGGCGGCGGAATTTGATGATGGATGGATAGCTGCGCCGGGCGTGCAATGCGACTAGCAGATCGTACGGCGTACCATCGTACGTTTGCAAAATCGACACGCGGTTGCCGAGTTGTCTGAGAATCTTCGCCCAGCGAAGGGCCGTGATCCTGTTTCCGGAGCGCGAGTTCGGCGGGGCTGGCGTGACTATTCCTATCCGCATGGTTTCTTCGCGCTACATGGCACACGTGCGGAATCCAGCCCATACATCGCGCCGATCCGGGGTGTAGAAGTTCCGATAGTTGTTGTGTATCAGGTGCGAGCGAGTCGCCCAGCAACCGCCACGCAGTACCTTGTGATCCCTAAACCAGGGCGCAGAATATTCTTTGTAAGGGCCGGCGACGAACCCCGGATATGGCTTAAAGTCGCTCGCCGTCCATTCCCATACGTTGCCGATCATCTGCCGGCAACCGAACGCGCTGTCACCCGCTGGCAATGCTCTCACGTCGAGACAACCCATATTACGCCAATCCAAATTCGCTCGGCTTGGTGTGGGCGCTTCATCGCCCCACGGAAACTGTCGCTTATGCGTAGTGATTCCGCGACCATCCGTCGTGGGCTCGGCACTGGCAGCCAGTTCCCACTCGGCTTCCGTTGGTAAGCGACGTCCGGCCCGTCGGCAGAAAGCATCCGCCTCGTACCAATTGACATGCAAGACAGGTAGATGATCTTCAAGTTGCACCATTTCATTAAAATTTCGACGCCACCATTTGCCATCAGTAAATCGCCAGTACACCGGATGCTCCGCGCCGGTACTTTCGCGCCAGAGCCGTCCTTCATCACACCATAGCTCTCGCCGCTCGTAACCTCCATCAGCGACAAAAGCAGCATATTGCGCGTTGGTAACGGCCGTGCGTGAAATTTCGAAACGCTTCACCTGGACTTCGTGCGCCTCCATCTCATTGTCGAATGCAAAACGCTTTCCCGGAATGCTGCCCAGAAGAGATACGCCGCCGGGGATTTCGACGCCACCCAACGGTTCGCCAGTTACTTCTCTGACAGGGGAATTTGTTCGAGCACTCGCACCGACCACGTCAAACCGCGGTGCGGAAAACGCGAGTGTCTGGCGCGTATAGGTGATTGCTTCCGCGTGCATGTCCTCATGCAACAGCACCAGGGAAAGAAAATACGCGTCATCGTCGGTCAACTCACCCAGATCCTTTTTCTGACTGTACAGGTCGAACACTTGATCGAGGATGCGTTGCATGTAGGTTATCGTTTCCGCTTTTGTGGGAAGAGGAAGGTCCCACCGCGTGTCGTGAGCAACACGCGCCGAATCGTAAAGACTATCACCGCCGGCTAGCATCGGAGCGCGTTCGTGCAAATGCCGCAAGATCCAATATTCCTGAAACCAGGCAACATGCCCAATCTCCCAACGCAGGGGATTAACAATATTCAGGCGCGGCCCG
>WNFX01013626.1_pt1 | contig 11191 bp, 9 predicted proteins | sample 5400111 | NCBI WGS metagenome assembly WNFX01 (sample SAMN13153363, study PRJNA577476) | soil metagenome | isolation source: 40 cm soil or saprolite under grassland replicate 1 | place: USA:California | collected 2016-06-15
CTATCTGTAAAACACTCCAACATCGCTGGTGAAACAGGTTGACCATCAAGATTCCAAAGCCCGACAATTCCACACATTAGGCCGACTCTCTTATTTTCTCTAATTGTTCTGCAAAGACTCGTGAATTCACAGCAGCATTATACCGTTCATACCAAACCCTCCGTCCAGCCGCGCGTTTCTCTATTGTCCTATCTGGGTGGTCAATAAGATGGAAAAAGGCATCGGCGATTTCATCAGGTGTTGGATCAGCACTTATCAGGATCCCATTTTCTTGAGAGACAATTTCGGGATTGCCTCCAATAGATGTAGCAATCGCAGGAATCCCGCAACTGATCGCCTCCATGATTGAGACTGGAATTCCCTCTGACTTGCTAACGTTCACAAAAACATCGGCTGGCTGGTCTCTATACAACCGCATCACCTCGTGATTTGGCATATGTCCTTTAAGGTATGCTGTCACATTCTTGGGAAGATTGTGTGCCATCCGCCTTTCCAATGATTTTCTGCCTTTTCCATCTCCAATATGGACCCACTCAAATTTTTGCGCCGGACGGTGGTATGCAGCGGCAGCAACTCCATTCAACAACAGATTCAAACGTTTAGCTGGCACAATGTAAGAGCAAGAAATAATTCTGAAAACATCGTCTTCCGAGCGCCTACACATGAACCCTGGATCCTTAACTCCTAGTTGAGCCATTTCAAACTTCGACTGAAATTCAGGATAATGGTCGCAAAAATATTTTTTTCCTGAATTGGAAACAAGAAAAAGTTTATCCAAGATCTTTAGGGTCTCCTCTCTGTAGGGCCAGTAATGTGGATAATAATGCTCCTCAAAAATATCAAAATTATGGGCGCGCGAAATTACTTTGAGCTCTGGAGAGTTCAGTTTCGCCATGGCAAGTCCAGTTGCGGAATGATCCATCCAATAACTGTATAAAAGACTTTGCCGTGGATTGATCTGTCGGGACTCGATAAGATTTGTTGTCCATTTCATGGTCAACTCAACTCTGCTGACAAAGAAAATAAGTTTCAGGATTTTGGAGGGGTAAGGCAGAACATCCGGGCGTTTACGCAGTTCATGCATAACCAGGCGGGACGAAAAGGCAGTACGGATCATCTTTTCCGAGTTCAGATTGTTTCGGAGAAAATCTGCATAACCATCATCAACTTCTACATTGGAGGGAAGAGGACGTAGGCGCCCTCCGATAGCCCTAGGTACAAGGATGAGTTTATCAAATTTTTCCGCCAAAAAACCAATCTCCGGGTCAATAAATGTATACTCTGCGGAAAAATCATATGGATAAGAAGATGTAAAAAGAATTAATTGCAAAGACTTATTTCCTTAGCAAGCTAGATGCGATAATCGCTGAAAACCAGCTAATATAATCCTATGAGATGCCATCTAGGCAAACACTTCAAAGCGGTAGATGAGTAAACTGTTGCCAATGGCAAATTAACGCCTGATATATTTATGTACCCAGTGCTGAGGTGAAAGCCCCGTTGCATCACCTCTGGCAATTCGGCCTAAAAGCCATATCTTGAATAGAAACTTATACAGTTTATTGAGAAACAAATACAATGGCTTACTAATCTTGTGAGTTGAAATGACCTGTCTAAGCTCTATTGCGCTATCATTTGAGTTTTTCTGAGATGTTTGTTCTGCATGAAGCCTTACCTTTGATAGTTCACACCTGAGCAGGCCAATATTTAACCTTTCCTTATGAATGCGGATAATCCAATCATAGTCACCAACATATTTTAGCGATGGATCAAACCCTAGGGCATGACTTAACAGAGTTGCTTTTCTGATATAGAGCGAACAATGCGATATATGAGCAAAAAATTGATGGAAATATATAGGCGCGGTCCGGAAGGGAATATAATAGGGAATAGATCTTCCCAGCAAATCAATACGAGTAGTAATACCAAAAACGCCATCATAATGCGGATATCTAACAAAAAAATCCACCACAGATGAAACGGCTCCTGGCGAGATGACGTCATCAGCGCTGACAAAACAGATAATTTCACCTCCAGCTGACTGCATGCCCACATTCATTGTGGCATATTGACCCTTATTCTCCTGATACCACCATCGTATATGAGGGTATTTCCTCAAAATGCCGACAGTAGCCCCATTATCCTGTGAACCATCATCAATGATGATATGCTCAATATTCGGATAATTCTGGTTTAGAACGCTCTGGATCAAATCCTCCAAATACTCAGAACCGTTGTATACAGGCGTAATGATCGATACCAGAGGAGAAACGTTTACGACCATAAATATCCGTGCAAAATTTTAACTACAGTATCACTCACGTTATCTACTAAATATTCAGGAGGGATACGCCATTGAGTCTTACGGCTAACGACAAGTTCTACGCAGCGATTAATACTCTCAGCACCTGCACCTGAGAGAATATTACTTCCGCATTCGATCGTCTCTGGACGTTCGGTGACATCGCGAAGAGTCACATTAGGAACTTTGAAAATTGAACACTCTTCTTGAACCGTGCCACTATCAGAAAGAACGCAAAACGCGTTCCGCTCTAAGTGCACAAAATCGAAGAAACCAAATGGTTCCATGAAGCGAATTTGCTGGTTTTTCACATCCACGCCAAATTCCTGTATCTTATTCCGTGTATGTGGGTGCGTGCTGACCACCACCGGCATTTGATATGTCTTCTCGATCTTCTCAAATGCCTGCACAAATTGATGCAGTCTGTCGTCAATATCAACATTTTCCGCACGATGGAGAGTGACCAAAAAATATTCCTGAGGTTTAACATTCAACCGTTTTTGCACATTTGATGACTGGATTTGTGTATCGTAATGCGTTATCACTTCCAGAATCGGATTGCCTGTCACATACACCTTCTCGCCGGGAATGCCCTCCCGCAAAAGGTTTTGGCGGCTGCGTTCCGTGTAAGGCATAAGGATATCACTGCTATGGTCAATGACGCGGCGGTTGACCTCCTCAGGTACACGATCATCATAGCAACGATTTCCGGCCTCCATGTGATAAACGGGAATACCCAATCTCTTCGCGATGAAGGCTGCTAAGGCGCTATTCGTGTCGCCCAGCACCAGAAACTTATCCGGCTTTTCCGCGCGCATAATTTTTTCGCAGCCTGCAAGGATCTCTCCTACCACTTCTCCAAACGAGCCCTTCGCGCCAAGGAACATATTCGGTTGGCGAATATTCATTTCATTGAAAAAGACATCGTTTAGATTAGGATCGTAGTTTTGCCCGGTATGGACAACAATATGCTCGCAGGTGGAATCCAGTTTTTCGATAATACGGCTTAGTCGAATGATCTCGGGACGTGTCCCGAGCACAGTAAGAATTTTCATGAGACTGACTTTCGCACTTTGATCATTACCTAGGCATACACTTGCCCATGCTCAATTGGCTCAATGATTTTCTTCAAATCTTCGATGGACAACCATTCAGTATTATTGTTGCTGGCATAGCGATAGCCATTCGACAAAGATTGGCCCTGATGCTCCCATGTATGTCCAAACCACAAAGCTTCTGCAGGCTGTACAACATACATTTTGTCTAATTCAATCGTGTTACGAGCTTCATCTTCTGAGATCAGTACCTCATGCAATTTTTCGCCCGGACGAATCCCAATTACATCAACTTTTGTATCCGGGGCTACAGCGATAGCCAAATCTGTAATTTTCATACTGGGAATTTTGGGTACGAACACTTCCCCACCTTGCATCTGTTCAATACAGTCCATCACAAAATGCACACCCTGATCCAGCGTGATCCAGAAGCGTGTCATACGCTCGTCGGTAATCGTGATGGTTCCTTTCTCGCGTTGCTTGAGGAAAACAGGTACCACACTGCCTCGACTACCAACTACATTGCCATAGCGTACACAACTTAAGCGCGTGATTGTACTGCCTGCATAAGCATTACTTTGTACAACCAATTTTTCGGCTGCCAGCTTGGTTGCCCCATAGAGATTGACGGGATTAACCGCTTTATCGGTACTCAGCGCTAGGACGCGCTTTACCCCCATATCGATTGCAGCTTCAATGACATTGCTGGTGCCATTGATGTTAGTCTTGATGGCTTCCATAGGGTTGTATTCGCAGGCCGGCACCTGTTTGAGCGCCGCCGCGTGGACAACAACATCCACGCCCTTAAGAGCACGTTCCAATCGTTCGCGATCACGCACATCGCCAATGAAATAGCAATTCGGCCATTCAGAAGCCAGACCTTGCAACATTGCTTCCCAAGTGGGCGGTCTCCAACCTGTAGCAGTCGTAAAGCGTGTTCCGGAAAGACTTCGATCACAGAAAAACTGGTCATCAGGCTCAATAACGATATCACTCCATCCCAGGATATCTCGGAGTTTTACTAGGAGATCGAATTTGGAAATTGGCTCACTCGACACTTGATACACTCCACTCAGGTCTGGGCGAGTTTGCAAAATATCGCCGATCAGTTGAGCTAAAACAGTAGTGGAAAAACCACTATAAATTGCCTTGCGATAGCCCTTGATATGTTTGTTCCGTTGCAAGGCAAACCAGCTCAATAAACTAGAAAAGGTGTTCAATTGCCAGCCAATGATGGACGTTCTCAGAGTCAGACAGCCGGGCCGGTTTAGTTCACCCAGCAGCTTGGTTCGCCCGTATAAATCCACAGGATCTGGCACATCAATCTCGGAGTAGTTCCCGCGGAATCCAGAGAATACACAATCAGTGGATATTTGAATCACACGGATCCCGCGTTCCACGCACAGATCAGCCAGTTGGTGCGGAAACAGAGCGTTGACCTGAATCGAAGGCACCGCTTGATTTGCCTCGTCCCGCTGTTTGACAATGCCCACCGCATTAACTACTGCATTCGGTGTGATCGTATCAAGTATCTTTTGCACGTGGGATGTATCTTGCACAAGCATATTGTCAATCATTCTATCTTCAGGTAGTAACTCAAGTGACTCCGATACTTTACGGAGGGTAGCCCATATTTCCATTCTTTGGCGCAACAGGCGGCACAACTGATGGCCCAGCATACCACTACCGCCCATAATCAAGACACGCATTATTGATTCCTTTCATTAGTACATCTCAAAAGAGGATAAAAGGAGTTCATTTGCAAATCAAGGTTGATCTTCCGGTAAGAATCGCTTTCGATCATCTTCGAACTCTCGAATGGCTTTTTCGTAGTCAGCAGGATGACCGATATCCAGCCAATAACCTTCAAATTTATAGATGTTTACCTTTTCACCCTGCCTAACCAGTTTTAGAATTAATTCAGGCAGATCAAGTCGTTCTCCAAAAGGAATATAAGAAACGATGGAGGGCTCAAAAATGTAAATTCCTGTGCTGACATGGTAACGATAAGTAGGCTTTTCAACATAGTCTGTAAGCCAGTTATCAGCATCGCTATGAATAACACCCAAATCTATCTTTTCTTCGCGAGCATAAGCAGCTAAAGTAGCAATTGCGCCACGTGCACGGTGATAAGAAAGCAAATCAGCATAATCAAGAGTGCTGAGTAGATCACCATTCATCATTAGAAATGTATCTTTTATATTTGGTACCAACGCGATTGGTCCTGCGGTACCCAAAGGGGTTTCTTCTCGGGAATAAGTAAGCTGTACACCCAATTTACCCCCGTCGCCAAAATATGCTTTAATCAATTCGGCTAGGTGGCCCACTGCCAGAGTAATATCATTGAAACCGGCACGTGCCAACTGTCGAATAACAATTTCCAAGATTGGTTTATCGCCAATTGGCATGAGCGGCTTGGGCAGGATCGTGGTATATGGGGCCAAGCGTAATCCTTTTCCGCCGGCTAGTAGAATAGCTTTCATATTACTTTGCATACTCATCGGGCTGAAAATGCGAGAGGTGATAAGAAATCCATTCAATGGTCTGTTGAATGCCATCCCGAAGTGAGACTTGCGGCGACCACCTGATTAGTTCACGCGCTTTTGTGTTATTAGATTGAAGCTTGAATACCTCGCTCGTGGGTGGACGCAGGCGCTGAGAATCGGTGATGATCTTCGGCTTTTTGGCAAGTAAATCAAAAATCATTGTTGCAAGTTCGCCAATGCTAATAGTCTCTCCTGTTCCAAGGTTGATTTCTTCACCCAATACGTTCTCGTCCGCAGTGGCAACTTTCAAAAACCCATTCACGGTGTCAGAAACAAAAGTGAAATCACGTACTGGATCAAGGCTGCCTAAACGGACTTCATCGCGTGTTAAGGCTTGGGTAATAATGGTAGGGATAATTGCCCTAGCCGACTGCCGAGGGCCATATGTATTGAAAGGACGTAATGTTACAACGGGTAGATTAAACGAATGGTAAAGACTCTCAGATATTTTATCAGCACCAATCTTACTAGCAGAATATGGCGATTGTGCTTGAAGAGGGTGCCTTTCATCAATCGGTGCATATTGCGCGGTTCCATATACTTCGCTCGTGGACGTTTGGATAACGCGTCGTACATGCATTTCTTGCGCTGCTAACAGCACATTCAAAGTTCCTATGACATTTGTTTCCACGACTTCACGAAGGTGATCATATGAATATGGAATTGCAATCAACGCACCCAGATGAAAAATAGTATCCACACCCCGCGCGGCAGCACGCATTGCTTCTATGTCGCGTAGATCGCCTGGGATGACTTCGAGTTCAGAATAGATTTTAGGATCAATGAAGCGCAATAACCCTACATCAGCGCGGGCATTGTAACGCACAAAAGCACGCACCTTTGCCCCATTTATAACAAGTTCTTCAACAAGGTGACTGGCAATAAACCCGCCGGCACCAGTAACAAGAACAGTTTTCCTTTGGAAGTTCATATTTATCCAATCCTGCTTTATTTATGAAGGTTAGCTATGATATGAATCAAATCCGTCAACGACTAGACTGATTTTTTTCATCAAAATATTTGTTTATGTATTGTCATTCCTTTGAGACTCGTAAATATCTCGGTAAATTTTCACCACCTGTGGCTGGATTACAGAATAATCCAACCGTTCCTTTGCTGTTCTTGTATTGATTTCTGCCGCTTGATTTACTAACGCATCATCCGTGAGAGCGCGACGGATTGCATTCGCAATTTCATCCGGCTCTTCTGGTGGTACGATAATTCCACTCTTGCCATCCTGAATCCACTCGTCAGCGCAGGCTGTGCAGGACTGAATAGGAAAGGCACCCATCACCATAGCCTCAAGCAGAGAAGTGCTGATACCATCCGAAATGCTAAGACCGATGTATGTACGGGCTTTTCCAAACCGGCTAAGAATTTCTTGTTCCGAAGAAAAGGGAGGAACCATTTTTATTGGAATGCCAGTCTCTTGTTCAAATAAGCGCGCGGCTATTTTCACCTCATCAACCACAGCGTAGAGAACAATGGTGTAACCTTTAAGTATATCGAGGCAATGTCTGAATGCTTGAAATGCTACCAATGCTCGCCCAGCCCAACCCTGATAGCCTTTAACTAATATTGTTTTCCGGTTTGAAACCGGTCCAGATTGACGAAAACTCATCATGTACTCAGTCTTAAATCCCCCCCGGCTAGGTAACACCGGCAATACTGGACCCTTAAAACCTATATCTCTTCCAAGTTGGATATCTCGTTTACACTCGCATGAATAATAATCACAGCTTTCCATCATTTGTCGAATAGATTCCTGATGCTCGGATAATCGGCCAAACAGGTAAATATCACTTCCCCAACTTGTGGCAATCCATGTCGGAAATTTATCGCCAAGTTTCTTTTTTGCACTGAGTGTCAAATATCCTGAGTGTTGAAACTCTAATGAGTGAATAATGTCTGGCTGAATTCTTTGAATTGCATGTATCAAAGCTTGCTCTTTAAACTTATTAGAGCTCTGGCGTGTAAGTCGACCTTTTAATGCATCCAGATAGAAAGTCAGGCTTGACCAACGAATATAGCGGACACTTTTATCTAAAAACGCCGGACGGAAAAACTTTGTTGCAAATACAGAGAGATTACGGAGCTCTGAGTGTGGTATAGCCCATTCCGCAACTGGAAACAGGTATATTTTCCAGTCTTGATCGTTGATCTGAGAGATCCAACGGGCGACATGTATACTATTGACCATACCAACAAAAAGGATTTTCATTTTGGCTCTCGAATTCCTATTAATATTGTATACATCTCTACTCTTTATTCTGTAGAAGTTCTAGTAGTTGATTTTGTGCAAGTTCTGGAGAAAAATCAAAACCGGCTTGCTGACGAGCATTTTGAATCATTTCGTTGCATCCTTCTGGATCAACTACCAGCTTCTTGATTTCCACTGCGAGCTTGTGTGCATCATTTTGTTCCACTATTACTCCGCATTGATATTTCTTGAAATAGTATGCCACAAAAGAGCTAGCCGGGACATGAGCCAGCACCGGCCTTCCGCTTGCAAGATATTCTCCTAATTTTCCTGGTGCTGATGTGCGAATGACTTCAGGAATTGGAGATTCAAATGCTAATGGAAGAAATAAAATATCGGCTTTCCGCTGTTCTTCAAGAATCACACTATAAGGTATATGTGAATGAATAAATGTTTTTTCATTTTGAATGCCCTGGCACTCCAACTGTTCACGTGTTTGAGCTGTAAAAATATGTAGTTCAAGCGGATATTCGGGCAATAACTTCATCGCTTGAATCAAATTTCGGAAACAATCAAAATTAGCATGATAGATGGCCCCAGTATAGATTATTTTAATTCTTCCACTTTCGGCTGGCCAGCGAGAATAGGGTTCTTTATTCAATGCATCCTTAGCATATGGGTTGCGCACAAGAGTGGTTCTCACGCCATAGCGTTGTCGATATTCTTCACCAATGAATTCATTAGGGCCGATGATTCCAGCCGAATGTTTAAATATAAAGGGAGCAATCAATTTTGCAATCCATCGCTGACTTCCCGTCCATTGAAAAACATAATCGTCAAAAATATAGGCATAAAATGGAACTTGTAACATTCTACCCGCTAGGGCTCCAGCAGGAATATCTGCAAAATCACCAGAACATGCGACTAAGGCTCTAGTAGTAGGTTCTCGGCGCAAAATATCAGCAATATTTTTCGCCCGCACATAAATCTGCAACAAGAGATTGACCTTGTTACGGACATAACTCAACCGAAAATACCTTGGCCCGCTTAATGCTGGCTCAGCAGGCAAAGAATAGTATTGTGAGCGCAATTGAAAAAGGTCGCTTTCGTTACGTTCCATCTGAGGAAGAGTGCGGCTCTGTATCAAGTAATACTTATCTTCAGGAACACCAGACAAAATCCGATAAAGTATCACTGCTTGTCCGGAAGGAGAAGGAGGAAGAATATGTGATAAAAGCGCAAAGCGAGCATGTACCATCTATCTCTTTAGGTCCTTACTCGTATCCAAAAAGCCGTTGGCTCGGATTGAGGATATTGTTGACGCATCACGTTGAATTCGGGGAAAACAGCACACACTTTATCAGGATAGTTGAGCATCATATAATTTCCTGGCCAAACAACTTCAAAACGAGAATTAAAGGCTAGAAATGCCTGCAAAAGGTATTGCTCATTCCAATATAATTGATTTTCATAGTATACCGATGGATATGCTCGTGGCAAACTTATGTCATGAATATGAACCAACACCCCTTGAGCCAGACGCGGCAAGATTTCTAAATATTCTGTTTGGACATCGCCTCCTGACTTCAGAACATGGCTCGAATCAATAAACAGAATATCGCCATCTTCAAGCGATGTAAACAGTTCCATGTTTACATGTTGAACCTTGGATTTAATCATATAAGAGAGCCCTGTCACTTTCCCACTAGCATACAAATCATACGGAAATGGATCTATCGCTGTTAAATTTACGGGACGTCCAGTCTCTTCTTGATTTTGAAGACACGCAGCACTTGCTAATAAGGTGGAATTACCCGCTCCAATCTCAATGATCCGCCTCGGTTTGTAATGGCGAATCAGTGAGTAATATATATGTGCATCTATCGCCATGTAGCCACCATTTATCAAATAGAACTGGAGGGGATTATCTGTGGCATGAAGTGGAAACTTTGACCGAAACTCATTCATATATAGCGGAAAAACATCCTTCAAAAGATTCAAGGCAAATGGAGCATTTAGATCGATGCCAATAAGATCGGAAGTCTTTTCCCAAAATCCGTTAGTTACATCTTCCTCTTCAGGAAGAGGCAAATAATAATGCTTGCGTAGTAGGTGAAAACCTTGTTGATAAAAAATATCGTGAGCTGGATTTCCCTGTCTCTTAGCAAGGATAGATGCTACTATATCTGCGAACCTCAAGATATGTCGTTCTATTAGTGGAATTATTAATCGTTTCAATAGTACACGCTTTATCCTATCTAAAAAATTCATAACAAAGACGCTCCATTCTTTGAGAGAATAGTTACAATACTTATGGCACAGCAATTCTGAAACCAAAACAGAAAATCAGCTACGAAATTCTTTGGCAAATAAAATTCTACAAATTTTTTTGCGGATTTCTTTGATTTTGTTGGTCCTGTATTTTGCTAAACAAGTTTTCCCAATGACTGATAATTTCTGAGATATTGTAATTGAGTGCACGTTCTTGCCCTAGTTTATGCAATTTAGAATAAAGATCATCATTATTGGCAATCTGCCACATTGCATCCGCCAGGGCCTGTGGATCATTGGGTGGTACAAGGAAACCATATTTGCCATTATCAAGCACCTCACGGGGGCCATATGGACAATCCACTGCAATAGGTACAGCGCCACATAGCATTGCTTCAACTAAAACTAATGCAAAACTTTCAACATGAGATGTTAAAACGAGCGCTCGTGATTTCCTCATATAAGGAAAAGGGTTTGACACTTCACCCAGCAATATTATGTTATCTTGCAATCCTTTCTCTTTAATCTGCAATGACAATTCTGAATATAATGCACCCTTACCAATATAATAGATTAGAAAATCCGGATAACGATGTTTCAATAAGTATGCCGCGTCAATTAAAAGCCCGGGATTCTTATCTGGATCCAATCGCCCAACGTAAACAAACAAAGTCTTTTGTTCGTTAAGCATGGACTGTAATGGAAACTCTGATTTCTGAAGGACTGAATCGGCATCTACAGGATTAGGAATGATTTTGATGTGTTCAGGGGAAATATGATAATTAATACTTAAGTCGTGACGACAGCCATTCGATGG
>WNFX01009689.1_pt1 | contig 11186 bp, 13 predicted proteins | sample 5400111 | NCBI WGS metagenome assembly WNFX01 (sample SAMN13153363, study PRJNA577476) | soil metagenome | isolation source: 40 cm soil or saprolite under grassland replicate 1 | place: USA:California | collected 2016-06-15
GAAGTCACCTCCGACGCGTCGTCGAGCGACCAGACAGATTTACGCACCCCACAGGGTTTTTATGGCCTCCGCAGTGGCCAGCACACGCTCTCGCTCGTCATTTGTGGTGGACGCGAGGCGCGACGAGTTGCAGAGTGAACGACGGTCGCGCGGAAACGGGCTCAGCGAGTCGTAACAATCGGTTCAGACTGAAAGGAGTACGCTCGTTGTGCCGGGTGTGCGCCCCCTGTCGCAGGCGCCGATGGTTTCCCTAGCCATTCAGAGGGGGTCTGCGGCACTTTCTTCCCCCCGCGCGCCCGGCTCTTCTCTCAGGCTGCAGGAGCTCGCGAACGCTGTGAACGGCTGGCCGCCGCCGCGCGAGTCGAGGGCCGACGGGATGAATGGCGACGTCACGTGTCAAACGCCGTTTCACCTAGGGGGACGGCAGGAGGCGACCCCCGGAGGGCGGCAAAGTGGTGACCGCCTCCTGCCTTGGAAAGGGATCAGCTGGGTACGTTGATCCGAAGCGACCCTAGTACGGTCCCTGGCCGTGGACAATGCGAAGGTTCTTTCGTCCGGACGGGCTAGTCGATCTGAGTGGCTTCGATCTGCGGGTCGGAGTTGGCGTCGACGAGGGTTACGCGAGCGCGAATAACGCGGCCGCGGAGGAAGCGCACCACGTCGATGACCTCGCCTTCCGCCGGGAGCTTCACGCCTCGGTACTTGTAGAAAACGTCGACCGCGTGGGACGAGTCCTTCGAGACGAGCGAGACGCTGTAGGTCCTCGTCTCATCCATAACAGGACTATGGCAGGTCGACGACGGGCTGTCGTTTGCAAGGAGAACCCGGCCGGCATTAGGGTAGAACTGTCGGCGATTCGCGACCGGCTAAACGAACGGGGAGGTCCTGATGGCGTTCATCCTGGGCATTTTCGACACCAAGGACTACGAGACGTGGAAGCAGATGTTCGACTCAGATCCGGCCGGACGCAAGGAAGCCGCCACGAGGCATCGCGTCTTTCGTGGCGTCGACAACCCAAACGAGGTTTTTGTGAGCGTGGAGTTCCCCTCGGTGGAGGCGGCCGAGACGTTTCGTGAACGACTTCTTGCCTCTGGGGCGTTGGCCAACGTCACCGTCGAGAAGGAGCCAACGCTCGCTGAACTGGTCGACGAGACTTCTTACTAGGCGGTACTAGCGCTCCGACGGGCCCAACACGGCCGTTTCGCCTCTACTAGGCGAGGCGCGCTGCGGCGCGCCGGGCGCTTCGTACTGGACTTGCTCGGCCTTGCGCAGGACATCCATCGTTGCGCCGACGGTCAGGAGGACAGTCGTTTCGAATGAGCTAAGCGCACCGCCCCCGCTAATCGCCAGCGCAACCGCGGCCATGGACACGTTTGTCGGGGGGCCTTCCAAGGCGTGTGTGCCGAAGGCGTACCAGAATCCATCGAGCTTCCCACCGACCGACTGGATGTACGACTGAGCGGCCTTCCGACGGTCTTCTGGATTGCCGATCAGCCTGGCCCACGTTTCGGACGTGCAGCGGAACCTGGATAGGTAGAGCGGCATCGTTCCTCCCTCTCGTTCGCCGACCCGTGGGCGTAGCTGTTGGGCGGCGTAGCATGACCGCCCCGGGAAGCGCTGCCATGGTCCTCGGTCGGCCGGGTGTCTCCCGGACTGTCGCGCCCGGCCCGTCTCGCTCCGCTAGACGCAGCTGAGCAGGTTCGGATCGAGTCCGATCGTCTCCGCTCCGCGCGCCGTGAGCACGTACCAGGTCGCGTACTCGTCACCGCCGATTCGCGAGTCGGTCGTCTCACCCAGACGCTCGCGATGGATGCCGACATAGCCGGTGCGAATCAGGGCGTCGATGTCGTAGTCGCCGCCGGCGGTCTCGAGAACCTGTGCAAGCTCGACGCCCTTGTAGCCGATCCGCTCGAGGACTCGCCGATCAGTCTCGTTCACGTCAGCGAGCGTACTGCTTCGACCATCTCATCGTGGCCGAGTCGCGAACGGCGGGAGCCACGCGAACGGCTTTCAGCTTGCCGCCCCGCCCGAATCCTCCAACAAAGGGAAGCTCGATTCGTCATCGACTCCGACGAAGGCCCAGTCGACCGAGTTGTGCAGTGTCAAGAGACGTGCGGGCTGCAGAGACACCGAATGTGTTCCAACCTGCCAACCGAAAGCAAGTCGTACTGCCGGTTCCAAATCGGACCAGAGGAGTACGCTTTCAAGAGAGCCGGGCGCATGGTTGCCTGCTCCATCGGGTACGGAGACACCACCCCTCTCCTTTCACCAGGGCGCTCGGCTCCTTCTCAGGCTGCGGGAGCTCGAGGCGCCGCTGGACAGCTCGTCACCTGCCCTGAGCCTTTCCCAGATTGCGGGAGCAGCCGGGAACGGTGATCCCGACCCATCGGCGAGCATCTAGGTGTCGGTCGAAGCCGGCACCGCCCTGAAGATTGCGCCACGCCAGCAAAGCGCATCGGGCCCCAGTCTCACGACCTCCTCATCACGGCAGCCGATCGAGCGGACGTACTCCGTTAGGGCCTCTTGGGCGGTGGACGCATCCCGGAATCCGATCGACCGCACCCCAGAGCGGAGCTCGTACTTCCTGCTCATCCGTGAGGCGAGAGGGACTCGCCATTTCCCTCATCGGTCCGAGTGAGCGCCCTCTCGCTTGCTGTGCCGCCCTCCTGCGGGTCGGGCAGGATCTTTCCTCGGAGGTCTTACAGCCCCTCGATGCTACCGGGAACAACGTTACGGCGTCGGCCGGCCCTAGAAACGTCTGGCAAGTCGATTGGCGAAACGGTCAGGCCGGGTCCGCAGCTCGACGAGAAGCTGCCGGGCGAAGTTCCGAAGTTCACTCGATTGCTCCCGTAACGCACACGAGTCGCGCCGAAGGTCCCTCGCGTAGCTCCGGAGGGCATCGGCGCGGGCGTCTACGCCGGACTCGTCCACTTCTCACCGGCAGACTACGTGTTCTACGCCGCGAGCGGCACGGATCGCGTGCGTGGTGTCAGCCCTAGCGACTGGCGCGACGTTGACGCCACTCGGGGAGCGCGCCACCTGCGGCGATACCCCGATGATCCCGATGACAAGGACCGTTCCTAGGACGACCCAGTACGCGGGTGTCGAGTCTCGGCTGTACGTGGGTAGGGCAGCGAGTTCGAGCAGACCACGGGGCGACTCAAAAAGGGGTGCTTGCGGAAGCGGAGTCCGCTTAGGACGACGAAGGGCGGGAAGCCGAGCCCCCGTTGCCGGCCCCCGGAGCCATCACCCGCTGCCATGCGGCGGGGTCAGTTCGTCTCGTCGACCGGCTCTGCGCGGCGCATCGCCTCGTACACCGCGTCCCAGTGGCTCGAGATCTCTTGCATTGATCGGGCCGTGATGAGCGCGGCGTCCTCCAACCGGGCATTTACACGCTCGACCTCAGTGATGCGGGTCTCGAGCTGACGGAGGTTCTCACCGATGTTGCTCAATTCCTCGGCTATCACGTCCAGGTCGGCCACGTCTACGAATTATGTCTCTTGTCGCCAAAGCGGAGTTGGGACCGCGGGACAGCGCTGTGGAACGGCAGGAGACGATCGGAGGGCGGATGGGAAGTTGACCGCCTCCTGCCGCTCAGGGGCAACGGGCCGTCTGAAACGCCGCCCCTCTCGGGCGAAGACTCTAATCCGTTGGATTCGGGGAAGGCAACGCGAACGTTCTTTCGTCCGGCTCAGCGCGAGCACGGTGTGACGGGCTCACTCTTACAACGTGAACTGAAGGCGATACACATAGGAGACGCCAGACCCACGCGCTCTCATCAAGGGTTCATGTTCGATCCGTACTATCGGCAACCGGTGACCCAGCCCGAAGGGAGTGGGCGGCGGCCGGTTGAAGTGCGCGCCCTGGTGAAGCGCTACGCTCGCTGGCACGAAGAGCGGCAGGCTGCGCCGTGACGGAAGCGGAGAAGCTGACGAAGTCCAGGAAGGAAGAATGAACTCGAGCGAGCGGATTGGCACGATCCGGGCGCTATGGAGATACCCCGTCAAGTCGATGCTGGGCGAGGAGCTCGACGTGGTCGAGTTGAGTGAAGGCGGGGTCGTCGGCGACCGTGCTTACGCGCTCCGAGACAAGGAAACCGGCAAGGTCGCGAGCGCGAAGCACCCGAAACTGTGGCCCAGCCTGCTCGCGTGCCATGCAGCGTTCGTCGACGCGACGCGCCAAGACGACGAGCTTCCAGCGGTGCGGATCGAGCTCGCCGACGGCAGCGTGGTGCTGAGCGACGCGCCCGATGTCGACGCCGTCCTGTCGCGCTTCTTCGGCCGCGACGTGGAGCTGGCGCACGCCGCGCAGAACGGCTACACGATCGATCAGTATCACCCTGACGAGGAGAACTACGATCCTGAAGGACACCGCGACGAGGTTGTCGAAGCGCGGCTCGGTGCGGCGTTCTTCAACGAGCGCGGGCTCCCATCAGCTGTCCCCGGCGGCTCTTTCTTCGACCTCTTCCCGCTCAGCGTCCTCACGACGTCAAGCCTGGACCAACTCGGCGAACTCGAGCCACAGAGCCGCTTCGACGCCCGTCGGTTCCGTATGAACGTGATTGTCGAGACCCCCGCGCGTGGGTTCGTCGAAAACGAGTGGCTCGGCCGCACGCTCGCGATCGGCGACGACGTGCAGATCGGCGTGGCCTTGCCAGACCCTCGTTGCGTCATGCCGAGCCTCGCACAGGAGGACCTTCCCAAGGACTCCCGGATCCTCAAGGCCCTCGCCCAGCACAACAGGATCGATGTCGCGGGTGCGCTCTACCCCTGCGCCGGCGTCTACGCCGTCGCGGAAGCGACTGGCGTGATCCGCAGGGATGACCGCGTCAGCCTGGTCTGAGACTGCTCCGGCAGCCTTTTCTGTTGCTTCCGCAGTAGCCCGCACATTCCCCCAACGCAAGCTCGGGCTCAACGAGCGTGCAAGCGCGGCACGACGAGAGCCAAAGGCGTGGGTCGCCGAGCCCAGCCGCCGTCAACTGCACGCGTCGACGATCCCCCAATCGTCCAGAAGAGGCGTGCGGCGATCCTCGACTCCACCCGTGCCCGGCTCATTCTTCCGGCCTCAGCGCCGATGAACCGCCCAGACGATCTACTGGAGGCCTGATCTCCAGTTGGCCAGCGGTGACGTCTAGGCAGGCGGAGGTAGCGACGGATCGTCGTCCGCCGTCGACTCGGAAACCGACGGCGTCCATGCTTCCTCGGGCGGTAGGTGCAGATCGTCCTGAGGCTTGGGCAAGTTCCAGGCTATGGCGTCAAGCCTCTCCGTGAGAGCCTCGAGCTCATGCTCCTCCGCGCGCTCTTGCTCGCTGGGCGTCACCCTCACGACGATCAGCTGATCCCCAGTGCGTCGTCCACGGCAAGCGGGCCGGGGAGCATGCGTGTTCCTGGACTCGCGACAGGTGCGAGGGTGACTTCGAGTCGTCCGTCCGCGATGTGATCGACCGTTTCGACGATCCAGGTGCTGCCGTCCTGCTCGATCGTGTCCCCGACAGCCACTTCGTTCGGTCTCAACACATAGAGGCGCGCCCCATCCGGGAAGCGCATCACGAGGGACGTCGCCACCAGCCTTCTTTCCGCTCACCTCGGCGCCGTGGCCAGGAGGTCAGAGCGAAGAGGAGCCATTCGACGTGTGCATGGTACCGGGATCGGGCACATCCGTCTTCGCCGCCATCGAGACTCGTCTGACCATCCGACGGCTCGCCAAGCCGGTGGAGCGGCAGCTTCCGCCGCCAGCGTGAGCCGCCGCCCCTTGCCCGGCACCCGGAAAGATGCACAAGGGCCCGACAACTTGCGGAGTTGGAAACCGGGCGCGGTGGGTTCGGGCGCTCGTCGAGCCAACCCGCGCACGACGTCGACGGCTAGCGTGCTTCCGGCACATGGTCTCAGTCCTCGTCGTGGACGACGATGCACCCGTCCGACGAATGCTCGAGCGGACGCTCGCCGCAGAGGGATACTCGGTCGCGACGGCCGGCGACGGGGGCGCCGCACTGGCGGCCATCGAGCGCTCGGTACCCGATGTCGTCGTTCTCGACCTCGGGCTTCCGGGAGTGGACGGCCTGTCGGTGTGCAGACGCGTGCGCGGAAAAGGGTTGGCTCTTCCAATCCTGCTCCTCACCGCGCGCGACGCGGTCGCCGACCGCGTGGTCGGGCTCGAGGCAGGCGCCGACGACTACCTGGTCAAGCCGTTCGCGTCCGAGGAGCTCGTCGCACGACTTCGGGCGCTGCTCCGGCGAGGGGTGGAGCCGGAGGAGCTGCTCGCGTTCGACGACGTCGTACTGGACGTGCGCTCCCGGGCTGCGCGTCGAGGACCCAAAGACCTCGGCCTCAGCGGGCGCGAAGCGGATCTGCTCGAGCTCCTGCTGCGAAATCAACGGCGCGTCGTCACCCGGGAGCTGGCACTCGAGCGCGTCTGGGGAAGCGCGAACGCAGCCAGCCTCAACGCCGTCGACCGCTACGTCTCCTACCTGCGCCGCAAGCTGGGCGAGCCGCAGCTCATCCGCACGGTGCGAGGCGTGGGCTTCGTGCTCGAGCGATGAGATTGCGCTTGAGCCCCCGCTCGCTGGGCGTCCGCTCGATCGTGGCGGCCTCGCTCGCGATCCTGCTCGCCCTCGTCGTCGTCGGGGTGGGCGTCGACGTTCTCGTCGCGCGACACCTGCGCCACTCACTCGATCGTTCCCTGCGAGCGCGCGCCGTGGAGGTCGCGCAGCTGAGCGCGTCCACGCCTTCGCTTCTCACCTCACCCGGGTCGCTCGACTCGCCGCTCGGCGGGACGCAGCTAAGCACGCAGGTGGTCGACCGGCGGGGGCGGATCGTGGCCCGATCGCTTTCCCTCGGCGGTCGCGTTCTCGGGGTGCAAGACGTCGTGCGTGGGGTCGTCGCCAGTGGGCGGGGCCGGTACACGTCCGCGCAGCTCGCTTCGGATCAGCTGCGCGTGTACGTCGCGCCTCTCGCCGACACTGGCGGCCCTGCGGCGGGAGGAGCAGTCGCCGTCGCCGCGTCGACCCACGATCTCGAGGAGACGCTCGACAGCGTTCGCCTGCTCGTTTTCCTGGCAGCGCTCGTCGCTGCTGCCGCCGCCGCCGCCGTTCTCGCGTTCTCGATGCGTCGCGCCCTTGCGCCGCTCGGACGCCTGACCCGCGCGGCGGCGGAGATCGAGCAGACCGGCGACGCACGACGCCGCTTGCCTCAGTCCGAGAGCGACGACGAGGTCGGTCGGCTCGCGACGACTCTGAACGAGATGCTGGCAGCGCTCGAGCGGGCACGCGAGAGCGAGCGACGCTTCGTCGCGGACGCCTCGCACGAGCTCCGGACGCCGCTCACGGCCCTCGCGGGCAACGTCTCGTATCTCGCGCGCCACGGCGCGAGCGACGAGCTCGTCGCCGAGCTCGAGCACGACACCCGCCGCCTCGCGAGGCTTGCCGACGATCTGCTCGCGCTTTCGCGGGAGGAAGCCGCCGTACTTCCGCACGAGATCGTCCGGCTGGACGAGCTCGCACGTGCCGTCAGCGGCGTCGAGGTTGTCGCTCCGGAGCCCGTCGCGGTACACGGAGACAGCGCCGCGCTGGAACGAGCGCTGGCCAACCTCGTCGAGAACGCCCGGCTACACGGTTCCGGCCGCGTGGTCGTGGAGGCGACCGCGACCAACGGCGTGGCTCGGCTGGCGGTCGTCGACGAAGGTTCCGGTGTGACTGCCGAGGAGGCGAAGAAGGCCTTCGAGCGCTTCTGGCGCGGCGGTGCTCAGGGTCCCGGGAGCGGGCTGGGGCTTGCGATAGTCCGGGCGACGGCCGAACGACTCGGCGGGCGCGCGTACGCGGAGAACGCTCGCTTCACGATCGAGCTGCCTGTCTCAGAGTCGTCTCAGAGTTGAGCGCTACAACGACCGGCGAAAAGGAAGACAGCGTTTGCCGTGAGCTACCTCCGCAGAATCTCGACCCGTAGCCTCATCGTCCTCCTCGTCGCAGTGTTCGCGCTGGCCGCCGGAGGAGCGGCGATCGCAGTCGCGGCGGGCGGTGGAGGGCCGACTCCGCCTCCGAAGCCGCTCGATGAGGCGATCCACGACGCGCTCGGCTCGAACGGCCCGGCGGGCGTCACAGCACGGATCCGCTTCACGAACAAGCTCTTCCCCTCGGGTGCGCTTCTCGGCCAGGCCGGCTCCGCGCTCATGTCCGGGGCTTCCGGCCGGCTCTGGGCCACGAACGACGGTCGCGGTCGAATCGAGCTCCAGTCGGATTCCGGCGACGTCCAGATCGTCTGGAACCAGAACGTGATCTCCGCCTACGACGCGTCGTCGAACACGGTCTACCGCGCGGACCTTCCCGCAGGCGACAACCACGGAGCGACCCACGGCGCGACGCGGCCCACGCTGGGAGGGATCGATACGTTCCTCGCCGAGCTCGGCAAGCATTGGCTGGTCTCCGCCGCGCACCCGACCCACGTCGCGGGAAACGCGGCCTACAGCGTCTCGGTCGCGCCGAAGCACGACGGCGGCCTGCTCGGCTCGCTCGAGCTCGCCTGGGACGCACTGCGGGGAACGCCCCTGAAGGCGGCGATCTTCGCACAGGGAAGCTCGTCGCCGGTACTCGGGCTCACCGTGACCAGCATCTCCTACGGCTCGGTTTCGGCCGGGGACGTCGACGTCGCACCTCCTGCAGGGGCGAAGGTCGTCGACCTCGGCTCGAGTGAGCACGGGAACGAGAAGGCCGGCGGCTCGGGACCGGCCGTCACCGGGATCGACGCGGTCGAGGCCGCGGCGGGGTTCCAGGTGATCGCCCCGGACAGTCTCGTCGGACTGCCGCGCAAGGACGTGCGGCTCGTCGGGAGCTCGGGCTCGAAGACGGTGCTCGCGGTCTACGGAGAAGGTCTCGGCGCGATCCTCGTCGTCGAACGGAAGGCCGACGGCGGCTCGCACGGAAGCGCCGACATCACGTCGAGCCTCCCGAAGGTCTCGCTCGACGGACTGACCGGGCGCGAGCTCGCGACGCAGCTCGGCACGGTCATCCAGTGGCAGCGCGGCGGAACCGAGTATCTACTCGCCGGCTCCGTGCCCCCCGCCGCGGCCGAGACTGCCGCACGCGATCTCAAGTGAGCGATGCGCCCCCGGTCGCAACGCGCGGCCTCGTCAAGCGCTACGGCGAGATCGTTGCCGTCGATCACGTCGACCTGACCGTCGAGCCCGGGGACGTCTTCGGGTATCTGGGGCCGAACGGAGCCGGAAAGACGACGTCGCTGCGAATGATGCTGGGGCTCGTCCGGCCGACCGAAGGCCGGGTGGAGCTCTTCGGGCGGGACCCGCTCGTCGAAGGGGCGAGAGCCCTCGACGGTGTAGCCGGATTCGTCGAGGCGCCCCGGTTCTACCCGTACCTCTCGGGCCGCAAGAACCTCCGGCTCCTCGCCGACTACGACGACGGCGACTCGCGGTCGCGGATCGAGGAGATGCTCGAGCTCGTCGAGCTAGGGGACCGGGCGGGCGACCGTGTCGGCGGCTACTCGCACGGCATGCGGCAGCGGCTCGGAATCGCTGCGTCGCTCCTGCGGCAGCCGCGGCTGCTCCTGCTCGATGAGCCGGCGACCGGCCTCGACCCTGCGGGAATGCGTGACATGCGTGATCTCGTGCGGCGTCTCGCACGCGAGGGAATCACCGTGCTGCTCTCGAGCCACCTGCTCGCGGAGGTCGAGGAGGTGTGCAACCGCGTGGCGATCATCCGCAAGGGGCGGATCGTGTACGAGGGCCCGCTGCAGGAGCTGCTCGCCACCGCGGCGAGCGGCTACCGGTTGAGAAGCCCGGATCTCGAACGAGCACGCATCGTGTGCCTCGCACACGCCGGCGTTCACGACCTCCAGGCGGTCGACGGCGAGCTGCGATTCCAGGCCGACGAGGACGCGGTCGCCGCGCTCTCGATCGCACTCGGGCAGGCACGGATCGGGGTCACGGCGCTGGTTCCCGACCGGGCGAGTCTCGAGGATCTCTTCTTTGGGCTGACCGAGGACGAAGCCACGGACAACACCGAGGCGGTGGCAGTGTGAGCGCCGTCGCACGCATCTACCGCTGGGAGATCGCGAAGCTGCTCGCGCAGAAACGGACATACCTCGGGTTGGGTGCCGCGATGCTGGTGCCGACCGCATTCGTGGTCGCGCTCGTCGTCAACAACAAAGGGGGCCCGAACGACATCCCACTCGGTCGCACGATCCGCGACACAGGAGTCACCGTCCCCTTCGTCGTCCTCTTCTTCATGTCGTTCTGGGCGTTCCCGCTCATAACGGCGCTCGTCGCCGGCGACATCGTCGCCGCCGAGAGTCACAACGGCACCCTCAAGACGATCCTGACCCGGTCGCGGGAGCGTGGGCAGGTCTTCGCGGCGAAGGCACTCGCCTCGATCACCTACGCGCTCGTCGCCGTCGTCGCGATGGCCACGGTCGCCGTGGTTGCGGGGACCATCGCCTGGGGCTTCCACCCGCTCACGTCGCTTTCCGGCACCAAGGTCACGGCGTGGCACGGGGTGGCGCTTCTCGCTGCGAGCCTCGGCGTCTACCTCTGGCCGCTGATCGGAATCGCGTCCTTCGGCCTCTTCCTCTCGACCGTCACCCGGAACAGCGCCGCGTCGGTTGTCGGCGCGCTCATGTTCGCCTTGTTGATGCAGCTCCTGGGTGTGCTGCCCGGCACCGAAAGCATCCGCCCCTACCTCCTCGGAACGCAATTCGAGGCGTGGCACGGCTTCCTTCGAACCCCGGCCGACTGGGCGCCTGTGTTCCGCGCGTTGTGGGTCTGTGCGCTGTACGCCGCAGTTCCTCTGTTCGCCGCCTACGTTGTCTTCTTGCGGCGGGATGTCGACGGCGAATAATCTCGGACTGCGCGCGACCGGGCACTGACGCGTCGGGTGCGAGGGATAGGAAATGATGCCGCCATGCCGCTGCCGGCGTCGTCCGTCGCGAGGGAAGCGGTCTTCGCGGGCACCGTAGGGGGGATCGCCGCGGCGGCACTCGTCTGGCTTGGCCCCCCGGGCGCGGATCTTGCGGCCCACCTGTACCAGCGCACGCTCTTCATCGAGCACGGCTTCGCGCTCTGGAACAACTTCTGGTACGCGGGCCGCTACAGCTTCGTCACCTACAGCGTCCTCTACTACCCGCTGGCGGCATTGCTCGGGATACGGGCGCTCGCCGTCGCCACAGTCACCATAGGCGCGGCGG
>WNFX01028898.1_pt1 | contig 11185 bp, 15 predicted proteins | sample 5400111 | NCBI WGS metagenome assembly WNFX01 (sample SAMN13153363, study PRJNA577476) | soil metagenome | isolation source: 40 cm soil or saprolite under grassland replicate 1 | place: USA:California | collected 2016-06-15
TTTCTGGCGTAGCCTCAAAATCTGCCATTGCTTCTTGCAGCATTCCAGGCCCTGGCTTCCTTCTCTCATCTTCCATCTTGTAACGGCTAATGCTCGCTTTCGGATGCGTATAGCACACATACACACCTGCAGGTGTGATGCCTAACATATATGCAGTCTTATGTAGTTCGTACAAGATATCCTCTTGCAGCATATATCCAAACGCGACGCCACCTTGATTGCTTGCCAATGCGAGTCTGACGCCCTGTGCTTTGAGATCGTGCAGCTTCTCAACGCGACCTGGTAAGATTTGCCAATCATCGGCGCTCTTACGAAATGTTACGCCGCTTTTCGTAACAAGCGTTCCATCTACGTCAAAAATGATCAGAGTGTATTTCATTCGGCTATTCGTCCTTTATCAGTCCGCGTCGGCGCGCCTCGAATGGCCTTCTTGCAATCAGAATCGCATTCAAATCTGCCTTGCTGACATAGACATCGCGTCCATCTCGTGTACGGACCCTATATCCCACCTGATCTTCATATTCCCTGACAGCTAATTGCGTTTGCGTTTGTGAGTAGCCGAGATAGTCGGCCGCCTCACTCATGTTTAGATATTCCTGCCCGTTAATCTCTTTCGTCACTGTGATCATGATCCCCTTCTTTCTTTTCATCCTGGTCACTTACACACACACGTTTACATATGTGTACAAATGTTACTACCCTAGTATATACGATAACGTACGTAAAAGTAAACACACACTCCTGTGACGCTATTCTGAAAACACTTCTTCCGTAACGTATGCTTTCGCGTACTGTCTATCCCTCACGAGCTGTCGCATTGCTATCTCTTTTGCTATGCGATCCCGTTCCGCTTTATCCATCAAGAACGCAACATGGTCTTTGAGCGTGTAGCCAGGCGCATCACGCGTGATCGTGCACGGCGCGAAAATGTCGGCTATCTTGTCGACAGTCTGGGCAAACTGCGTGAGGGGATCGGTAGATACAGGAATAGGTGGTTCTGCCAGGGCATACATCGCCTGCTCTATCGTTTGTTGTCCCGAATAGTGTTTCTCGCAGCAGGAAGTACCCTTGTCGGTATAGTGCGCTACAATAGTGCTACAAATCACACACGTAGGGTCTGGCTCATGTGTCACTACAGTGACGATATCTTGAGAGCTGTTTTCTTCGGTACGGTTTCTCGTGGCTGTGGTAGCGTTTTCTATGCCCTTCTCTACCCAGCGTTGTACACTGACAGCACCCTCGATAAGCATCTCATTCGCATCTTTCAACACAGGAGAATGACATATACAATTTTCAATAGATTGATACCACCAATTCGCACCATCCTGCCCTGCATCGTCATTGTCGAATGACTGCAAGGTAAAAGGCGCGTACTGGATAGCCGCTTGAATACGCAAGGATCGACAGCCTTTGGTACCATCTGTACTGACAGGTGTCACAAGATCGCCTGCCACCTGCTCTATGCTGATAGCATCGAGAAACGATTCTGTCATTATGACAGGTTTGTCTTGCGTGATAAGATCCTCATTCAACAGGCATTCTTTACTGCCAGCAATTTGCCCGCGTTTGTATTCTGGCAGGAGCTGGGCAAGAGGGCGGTACATTGACAGTTTCCAGATTTTTCCATCAGGGCCGAAGTGAGGAAAGAACAGGCCGTCAGGAATACGGACACGGCCCTTTGCCCATTGATCGGATGTCAACATGTCCTCAGTCAGGCCCCATTTCTCGAATGGTGTCTCAATCCATCTCCCATCTTTCAAAGGAACGTACCCTATCTTTTTAGAAAGCATCATTTCTATCGTGATACCCCTGGCAAGAAGGTATTCACGATAGGCTGTACCACTTTTGCTATGTAATGCTTTCATGGCAGCATACAGAAAGTCTTCTGCTGTTTGTTGCCATGCTGCACACGGCGCGGGATTCGTGCCCAATGGTGAAGATGTGCCTTTGTAGTATTCGTGTTCACCTGGCAAGATACCAAGTTCCTGGCAGGCGTCCATGAAAGACATGCCCTCATAGTCCTTCAAAAATTGGATCGCATCACCCTTCGCGTTACAGCCACGACACCAATAATGTGGCCTGCTGGAAGAATGAGGCCAGACGTGGAAACGATCTGTACCGCCACACCAGGGACAATTGCCCCAATATTCACCGCCGTCTGTAGAGGCTTTGCGAATGAGACGTACTGGAGAACGTTGTTCTATGAGAGAGATTAGGTCAATGATGGTTTCATTCTTTTGCATCTATGCTGCCTCTCTTTGCATAATTAGTCTGCCTATAAATTCAGCAACCTGCAGAACAACTGCATTACCTAACGTTCTAAGTCTGTCCACCCTATTGGAAATCCCATTAGCCACTCTACCCACTCTGGGTTCAGTTGCCCACTGGCCTGTCCCTGTGATGCAATTTCGTTGCTGCCAGGCGAGCGGTTCGAGCTGCCACCTGTTGCATCCATCCCTAACGGCGTTGGATACATCACCTGGTGTGTGAGGTTGGTAGTAAATCCGCTCTGTATCCTTGCGCTCTTGCTGTCCGCCACTTGCGGGGTACGCCACAATGAAAATGCGTTCTCTAAGGTGCGGCGCGCCAACGGATGCCGCTGATATAATTGTCCATTCCGCATCATACCCGCTCGTGGCCAGATCCCCGAGAACTCTATCAAGTCCCCTGTGAACGAGAGCTGCGACGTTCTCCACAAGAACATAGCGAGGTCGTAATTCGCAAATGAGACGGTAGAACTCGGACCATAGCCCACTGCGTTCCCCTGTAATGCCTGCTCGTTTTCCGGCACTGCTGATGTCCTGGCAAGGGAATCCTCCAGCGATAAGATCGACTCGCTCAAGCGGGGTAACTCCTCGGATATCTCCAAACCTGGCAGTACTGGGCCAATGTTTTGCAAGAACTTTCGACGCATACTCATCGTTTTCTATCTGCCACCGGCATTGCATGCCAGCCCTTTCTAGTCCCAGATCTATCCCTCCAATGCCCGAGAAAAGACTACCAAAAGTTAACGTTGTTTCATTGCTGATCATCGGGTTACATCTCCTCAATCAAACTATATTTATTTCCTTGCCTGCCTTTGACTTCCTCTACCACGCCGTCTCTAGCCAGACTGGAAAGATACACTTTCAAATCTTTGCTGTCTTTGCGTAAGTACCTTGCTATATCCCTTGCAGAAGGCGCACGATTGTTACGATCTGCTAGATGCTTCATGGTCTCAATAATTCTTTCTTCCATCGTTTGCTGTTGTTCTTTGCCAGGCGTGTTGACCTGCGCATAAAACTGATGCAAGCTGTAACGCCACGATTCCGCAACTTCTTGAGCAAGGGCCCAATGATGCAATGAAATGGTATTTTCACCAGAAACAGAGGCTATCAGCGTAGCTACACGCATAGCTTTCGTTGAAAGTCTGTCATAACTGCCATCAAGATCCTCGTTTGGCATGCCTACTATCATTGGCAACTTTCCGAGCTTAAAGGGCTCATCGATGTATGTATCAGGTGGAGGTGTCACGAATATAAACCGGGCCCAGAATCCATCTGACCAGAACTCACTACCGCGCTTTGCATTGTCTCGCACGCTTGAGATGGTCATATTGCCTATCATGCTGAGGTAGGGAGCTATAATAGCCTCACTGGAGCGTGAAATCGTAGTATTTCGGTACTTATCAGGTGAACCATCAAACGTCAATAGCAAATCGGCATAGCTGGCCATTGTGCTATTTTGCTTCAACATCCCCTTCACAAACTTCCCAAATTCATCATTAATCCAGCCAAGTTGACCAGGAACAGCCAGGCGTAACTTCCATTCTTCCTGCTCAAGATAGGGCAACGAACCATAATCTTTCGGTACCCATCCAGCCATATCGGACATCAATTTCTCGGGTGTGGTTCTATCCGCTCCCAGCATCCAATCCAGGCCCGCTGCTTTCAAGACTTTGCTACCTACCCTGGCAGTAGTAGTCTTAGCATAAAGCGACGTACGGGCTGCCAGGGCGATATAAAGCGGGGTATATTGTTGCTCTACAAAGTCGGCATAGATACGCCTGCCCGCTATTGTGCTAAGTACCCACCAGAAACAGGCATCATGAAATCCCTCGTATCCTTCAGGTGAGAGCAGGCGAGAATACGCCTTGTACTCTTCCCTGAGTGGCAATACGCCGCTTGTGAAATTGATAGGGAATGTGATAGGCCCGGGCAAGGGGGGCATGTCTATGTCGCTCGTAGGAGCTGTAGCGGGCGGCTCTTGCTCTGTTGGTGTCGTGGCTGGACTCTCATTTCTCATTGCGTAAAGCACCATGATGACCTACTTTCCAGAGAGCACACAACAACGCACTTCAATTTCGATAGACGGTACACCAGACAACGCTACATCCTTGTAGACATGAAGAGCGACAATACGGTTGTCATTCCAATTATGAGCGCGGCCTACATCCGCCAAAAAGACGAAATGTTTGAAAAGCGCATCAATAATAATTTTGTCGGGTCCATCAATATCAGATTTCCAGAGTGTTTTGAGATGGAGCTTAATCGTCACATCGAACGGAACCTTTTCTCTTGATTCGGAGATTGCTTCAAAGACGCGCCGATCAAACTTTTTGATGTTCGCCTGGTCACGAAAATACCATGCAGCTTGTAACAGAAACTGCCGGGCAGCGGGTGTATGGATGAGCGTATATTTTTCATCCTCATTCATTCCAGGCATATAGGATTCATTAATGCCGGGCACTATCAATGGCAGTTCTACATGGAAAAACGGATTTAAGGAAGATGGTACTTGAGGGTGAATGTCTATTGCTGATTGCATGTACATCGTTCTTTCGCTAAAAGGATGCTGTTAAAAGGATGCTGTAAAAAATGTGCGCGTATGATATCTACCTTTTGCCCGATTGCCTAGTAGCAATATCTCTACATGATATGTTTTTGCTAGGCAAGGGGACAAGCTCTTTCATTCTATGTACCGGATATGTTCGGTTGTGAACTGGTTAAGATTTTTATTCTCATTCGCACTTACACATACTACCACATACGTTAACGTACGTCAACAACAATTTATGTTCTTTATTGTCCCCTGGCAAGGAGTAGCACTTGTGCGGACAACAGTACTATTTGTTATTTGCACGTCAGTTGTCAAGTTGTCACAGTCTTGAGTTGTCACACCTACATAGAATCTGTGACAACTCAAAACAATTATCATATCTATATAATAATATATATAATAATATATATAATATATAGTATTATACCTCTTTTGTCTTGTACGGACAACAGTATGTATATCCCTTGCCAGGAAATAAGTTGTCACAGGGAAGTGAAGTGTGTGACAACTCAAATGTGTGACAACTTGACAACTCACATGTTTTCTCTATCTGGACATTCCTGGTATACTCTTGCCAGGAAACGAAACAGGAGTATACTTCCATGCCAGACTGGGAACTGATTAAAAAAGAGTATGAGCAAGGTTTATCGTTGCGTGTACTCTCGACAAAATATGCAATAGGCAAATCTACAATTCACGAGCACGCCGTAGACGGACGCTGGACACGGACAGCAAACGGACAGATACCGGACAACGGACATGCACCCCTTGCCCCTGCTAGCACTACCGTAGAGCTTGCCAGGGGCATGATAGGGCAACTCGCTACTATCGCAAAGGTGCCGCTTGACTTGAAAGAGCACAATCTTTTTGCTCAGGCTCTCAGTCAATATAATAAAATCATGGTGACAGCTCCCGTTGTTGATAATCTCCCCAATAGTATTGACTGGTCTATCTTCACTCAGGATGAACTTTCAATAATCCAGCCCATCTTTGCCCAAGCAGAGGAACGAAAGAGAATCGAGCAAGGTGAAACAACTATTCCTCAGTTAAGGAAACAGGCATGAATCCAAACATCACCGATCGGCTGTTACTCATATCCGGTTGCGTAGGCATGCTGTTGTTCTTAATTATTCTCAGTTGCATTCTGGCCTACACCCGATGAAGTTTTTAACACCACAAGGGCTTCTTGCTTTGCTCTTCATTGTAGTCATCGCGTTCGCTATCATCATCGGTATTCTGTTAGCACAACACTGCCAGGCGTTCCCATTCAGTAGCGTTTGCCAGGCACTACGATTCGTATCACATAGCTCTTGACGTGCCTGTTATCATACGCCTGTACACGATTTTTGAGCTTTCCAATGATGCATAGCACTGTTTCATTCTGGTCGGTTTTGTGCAACGAGCACGGTATCTCTTTTCTCCAGCCCCCCTGAGATACCGTGCTTTTCTTTGTGCTTTTTTGTTTTCTTTCGCCGCTTCCTTGACACGACTTGACAATACTGTATTTTTACTGCTATCATTCCTAATGCGCCACAAAAATGACGGTATTGGAGGGATAGCGTTTTTGAGCAATGATGAGTTTATTTCAGAGAAAGAGGCAGCCCAGATTCTTGGTGTCAATCCTCGAACTGTAAGCAGGTACGCGGATCAGGGTAGGCTTGCCAGGTACAAACAATTCGGGTTGAGGGTACGGTATAAGCGGAGCGAGATAGAGAATTTCGCAAAGCCTATCCCGGATGTGAATCTTGATGCTGAAGATGACAAAACGGAGTAAGCAAAGAAGTATATCCTGGCATCCGTGAAAGCCAGGATAGAACCGCGACATTGGAAAAGCGCGGCTATGAATAGTAACGAACATTGGAAAGGACCGACAATGTGCAGAAGGTTTTTATTGTTGCTTTAGTAGCTGTCATTATTTTGGCTACTGGTTTCTGCGTGATTATCATAACCTCACTTATTCCATACTTTTCTTTTATCGGTAAAATGGCCGTAGTGGTAGTAGGTGTTCTCCTGGCATGCATTTCGCTGCTTATCATGTCATTTACCTGGTCTCGCATGGGAGTATGGGGCAATCGCCGTAGACTACTGGTGGCAGGTGACGTGGTAGCCTTCCTCACCACGAAAGGTGAAATTGTCCATCTTTCTGCACAGCATGAAGCCGCAAAAGTTCCACTGCCTGGTGTGACGGTGAAAGAAATAGCGGCCCCAAAAGAGCAGCAACCAACCTCTGATAAAGAAACCGTTCTGGAACTTTTTGACAGAGGCATCTCACTGCGGAACATCTGTGATTCCACTGGGCTCACGTATTACCAGGTGCAAAAAATTACCTCGGGAAAATGATTGATTGGTGATTGATTGAGCCAATCAAGCCAGTTCACGTGATTGATAGAAATGATTGAAACGAGCGTGATTGATTGATCTTTTGCAAATCAGCAAAGTATTCACCCGAACATCGGGGGAGGGAAGTAGTCATGGACACTCTCATTTTCATATGGGTTATGGCTGTGCTTACGTTGGTGATGTTGTGGATACACCATCGCTTTTTAAGTGATGAATAGCACAGAAACCTTTCTCACTTATCAGGTGAGAAAGGTTTCTTCTTTGCCTTGATACTTTCCATCTCTTTCTCGTATTGCTCGTCGCTCACATCTTCTATAACCTCATGTATACCCGCACCCATTGCATAAGCCAGTCTGGAGAGTGTTGTAACCGTGATTTCAGTGTATGGGTTTTTAAATATTTTTCGGATGGTTCCGTAAGCGACTTCGCTATCGTGATGCAATCGCGTTCTGCTGATCTTCTTTGCTGCAGCGACTTCGCGTATTCTTAAGCGTGTTTTCATGGTGTCATCTCACTGTCATTCATAAAAGTGACACTTTTTCTCAGACTTGCAATGTCTGTTATCCTTGGTGAGTAGTGCTAGAGAATAGGATTCCAGAATGAAGTTTCCTTTCGTGCGTTGGTTTCGCCGTTTGCGTCGGGCGTATACTCTGGTGAAAGAACAGGAGCAAGCGGAACAAATAACAAACTTGTATTTTCTTATCAAGCCGTGTGTCTATTGCCAGCGACCAATCACCACTGATTGCGTCTTCTGTCCGCAATGTGGTACAGCTCAGGATCGACAGACGAGCGGACAATACAAACCAGTGAAGGATACCAGGACAAAGAAACTTGATATCGCTGAACAATTGAAGAAAGCTCCGTATTGGGAACGACCGCTAGACACGTTTAATCGTATTCAGAAAGAAGAGAAAACATGAACATCGATCCGAACTACAAGCGCCGTATCCGCATTGTGGGCAAGCCAGGGGAGACACGTGGGTATGCGCTCAATGTCTATGACGCGGAAACAGGTGAAGCGATAACGAATGTCACACGCATCGAGCTGTTGCTTAATGTGAAAGAGCAAAATGAGGCACGTGTGACCTACTACGAGCACAACGGAAAAGGTATTACGATAGGAGAGGACGGTAATCCTATTACCCGTACCGTGGTTACACCCGATCCTGAGCTTGATTTGACTGCCTGGGAAGTGGAGAGCAAGCAGTGAGCGATCAGGAAAGTACCCAGGAAGAAGCGAAGCAGATCCTTGAGAATATGACACAGGACGAATTGATAGAATTGATGGAATTGATGGAGACGCTATTGCAAACCACGCCGTTGCCTCAGCATGAACATTCTTTCAGCTATCTGCTGAACCAGAATCATACAGCCCTACGTGGCTGTGCTTGCGGTCTGACGTTCGTCGGCCTCATGGCTGGCGTAAACCCTGACGCACTCTGCTGGCATCGGGTGAAAGAAGAAGAGGAATTGTAGCCATTTTTGCAGTCTACTGGACGGGCAGTATAGGAATTCTGATTTAAATTGAGATGCATAGAGACGCTCCAATAAAGACAGAAATGAAGAGTGAGCGTCCATCGCCATTATTACCTATCGAGTACAACATTGTGCTTTTCTCGCTCAAAACCCTGCATTGTACTCTGCATTGTAGCCACGTTTGCAGCTAATGACGAGAAAGTGTGTTATTTTGGGCCTTGTAGTGCTTCATAAAATCGTGCAAGTGCAATGGTGTATTTATTAGCGGCAAGACTTTCATAGATATCGTATGGCGATATGCCAGAAGCATTAATAGCTGCATTCACTTGCTCATAACGATACTTCCCTGGTAGCATACACATCACTCTCAGTATCTCTTCTTGTCGTTCTGCTTGTCGCTGTATTGTCCACTTTGTTATGGTGAGTGGGATTGTAGCAACTTCTATTGCTTTTTTCATTCCTTTGTTCCATCCTTCCTGAATAAATCATCCATTTTATGCATAGCATCTTGCTGCATGTCCATCAAAACATGCCCGTAGATGTTCGCAGTCGTGGAATAGTTGGCATGTCCTAATATCTTCTGAATAACTTTTATGTCAACACCCATCTTGAGTAACAACGTCGCCGCGCTATGCCTCAGCTCATGGATACAGATATCTGGTATCTCAGCCTGTTTGATGATCTGTCTGAACTGATAATTGAGCGTGGTAGTAGGAAAATGTTTCCCTGTCTGGCCAGGAAACACTAAATCTTTCTCTGTCCAGGCAGCTCCTGCCGCAAGGCGTTGCTCCAATTGTCTGATTTTGTGGGATTTCAGCGCAACAATAGCGAACTCTGTCAGTGGAATGGTACGTTGACTGCTCTCACTTTTAGGTGTGGTTTCAATGTAACGGTACTTGCCTGTTGTTTTGTCTGGCAGATATGAGGCAGTACGTTGCACTTTGATTAGCTTTTCTTCCAGGCTGATATCTGCCCAACGCAGTCCTATCAATTCGCCACGACGTAGAGCAGTAGCCAGGGTGAAGACAACAAGACATTCAAGATTGCTTCCCTTTGCTGCTTCTATGAGCTTCACACACTGTTCTGCTGTGAGCGCCGTTGCCTCATATTTCTTTTCATCGGGCTTGTAGGGCATCTCAACATCATCACAGGGATTGCTATTCAGTTTTTTTCGTTTGATTGCATCCTTAAAAGCAATCTTTAGAATGGTATGCGTATTTTGTACGGATCGTGTTCGGTGATTCTTGAGCAGATCCGTGTACATCTTGTGTAAATGATCACCCGTCAATTTCTGCAACTTTATAGCGCCGATATGCGGTACAGCCAGCGCAATGGCATTCTTGTAGTTCTGGTGGGTGGTTTCTTTCAGTCTCGTTTTGCGTTCTAACCAGCTCCACAAGTATGCTTCTACCGTTTCTGGCCTGGCTGTGATAAGTGTACCGGCTGCAATATTCTTCTGTAGTTCTTTCAGTTTCTTAGCGACTCCGGAGCGTGTTTTGTCATATACGTACTTTCTCTTGCCCGAGAGTAAGCGTGCATAGGCGACGTAAAGACCATCGCCACGTTGGTAGATGGAACCGTCTCCTTTTTCACGCCTCTTTGCCATGCTGTTTCATTCTTTCTTTGTATCTTGCGTATTTATTATGGCTTTAATTACAAGTAACTCAGTACGAAGTGCGATTATCTGACCTGTAAGTAACTGAATTGCTGTTTCAACGGATTTTAGATCTTGTGTTATTTCCTTAAGTGCGTCATGTGTATTGAAGATAAAGTTGTTCTCTATCTCTGCTCTTTCGATATCATAACTATCAAAATGCTCGCATCTTTTTGCCATATCATCCTGCCTTTTGTTCTTTCAGCCATGCCTCTATATCTTCACGACGTGTACGTACTGATCCACCCAGCCTGTAGGTAGGCAACCCTTGTTCAGCAATCAGTCGATAGGCATGGGCACGACTGATATGCAAGAATGTGGCTGTTTCATTGATGGTCATCATATCCACTTATCCGCAATTGCTGTGTATACGTCTTGTGGATAGCTTGTCATTATGTTATGATAATGACAATATTGATAACTTATAGTTATGGATTTTATTTTTTGTATATGATTGCGAGGGCTTTATGGTTGCTGTTCTTCCTGCTTCTTTAGAGATACAGGCTGCACGCGCCCGAAATTCCTTTGCTATTTTTGCAAAAGAAGCCTGGCACATCATCGAACCAGGAAAAGCCTATGTCGGTAATTGGCATCTTGACGCGATTGCTGAACATCTTCAGGCTGTTTTAGAAGGCGATATCAAGCGCCTGCTGGTCAACATGCCACCCAGACACGGGAAATCAAGCTATATCTCTACCCTTATTCATCCCTGGTCATGGCTGCACAATCCTTCTTTGCGATGGTTGTGTGCAAGCTACGCGCTCAATCTTGCGACGAGAGACAATTTGAAGTGTAGACGCATCATCAAATCACCCTGGTTTCAAGACCGCTATGGATCTATCTTTACCCTCACCAAAGATCAAGATGCCAAGATGAAGTTTGAGAACGATAAATCGG
>WNFX01006419.1_pt1 | contig 11184 bp, 7 predicted proteins | sample 5400111 | NCBI WGS metagenome assembly WNFX01 (sample SAMN13153363, study PRJNA577476) | soil metagenome | isolation source: 40 cm soil or saprolite under grassland replicate 1 | place: USA:California | collected 2016-06-15
CTATCTTGGGTCCTTTGGTTGGCTCCATCATCTTCTCTATAGCCGGCATATTTGGTCAAACTCAATCTGGCTATCGCGCAGTCTTCGCACTCGCTGCCTTTTCAATGGTTTTAGGAGCAATCTTTGTTCTAAAAGTTCGCGAGAAGCCCAAAACCAGTGAGACTCGCAAATCGCAAGCTCCTCACCGCTCCTTAAGTCCTGGATGGAAGTTGGCATTTCAAACACAAGCAGGGCGAGCACATGGCTTTATGCGTTTCTGGCCTTTTTGGGAGTGGTTTACCCTGACAATTTGGCGCCTGAAGCCTATTCCTAACGCTCCTCATGGTCTGTTTGAGGTACGTTTCATACGCTATCGAGGAAAACCCATTGACCTTCCCGATGGTACACAAATTTGCAAAGGGGATCGCATTGTAGAGCTCCATTTCCGTAACCAGGTATTATTGGAAGCCGCCACACATACCACTACCTGGGGCATCATACACATGATTATGCAGGATTTCCGCGCTCTGGCAACCTGGACACAAGCGCCAGACTTCCCTCCTGATCTGCGGGCAATTTATGGTGTAACATTGTTAGGACGTGCAGGCACTCGCCTTGGCTTTACCACACGCGAGCGTCCCTGGAATTTACTGGCCTGGTTTGATCGTCTTTTCATGAATGGATTGCTGGTACTTTACAATGAAAAGGGCCTGGGACGACTCCTACAGGGAACCACCTATGGTTTGTATCCGCAGGAAGTATGGATGTCTCGTGCAATGTTACTCAAGAAGTATGGAGCAGAAGATGCTGCTAGCAGTTGATACGAAACACCAGGGTTTTTTTCAGCGTTCAGCCAGCTTTTTGTGAAGAGCCAGAGCAACTGGATCCCTTGGATTGCGTTGGAGTGCTTGAGCGGTGCTTGCCCTGGCAAGCGCGTCCTCTCCATTTTTCAAATAAGCCAGCGCCAATAACCCATAGCCTTCAGCACTTTCAGAATCAACGGCTATTCCCACTTCCAAGATACTCTGAGCCTCGCTGGCTCTGTCAATGCTTATCAGAACATCGCCGACAACGTGAAATTGCTCGGCGCCAAAATCATAGCAGCCTGATTGCTGATCCTGAAGATCCCGATAGGCTTGAAGAGCTGCCTTCACCCCTTCCTTTCTGAGGACGTGACTCAGCGGAACGAGCACTGGCGGCTTCGGCATCTGCGGTTCGAAACCAAGCAGCACGTCTAGCGCTGCTTCTCTGATCTGATAGACTGGTGCAGGAACTGTATTCGCCAGCACCACGACCCCAATGCCTTCTTCAGGCAACAACACAAAGGTCGTTTCAAAGCCAGTGTCGCTGCCGCCATGACTGATCTGTCGCTTCCCTTTGTAAGCGCCAAGAAACCAACTGAGACCAGCGAACAGTGGTGGATCACCCTCTTCCCTTTGCGCATAGGGATGCCAGAGTAGATCGTAACTGGCTGCGCTGAGGATGCGCTTGCCATTCAAGCTCCCTTTCTGTAAGTTAGCTCTGGCCCACTGACACATTTCTCGCGCACTGGAGTGTAAGGTTGAGCTTGGCGCATGGGCGCGATGGTAAGGATAGACCGGGCTGAGCATTATTTGGGGTACACTCACGTGTGGGGTCACTCCAAGTTCAACAGGTACTTCGTGTTTGAAGAAAGTGATGGTGGACATGCCCAGCGGCCGTAAAAGATGCCTGCGCATATACTCTTCAAAAGATTGTCCCGACAGTTTCGCAATGAGATCCCCCAGCACTTCATAGGCGATATTGCTGTAGGCGAAGCGCTCCCCCGGCGCAAAGAGCAGCGAAGCATTTGCCAGGCTACGCACATAGCGTTCAAGTGCCCCTGCATCATATTCGGGCTGATCCCAATGGTAATTTTCCTCATCGGGCGTACCAGAGACATGGCTCAGCATCTGTTGAACAGTGATGGCTCGATAGCGCACGTCGTTCATGGTGAAATACGGCAGATAGCGCACGATAGGAGTATCCAGGTCGAGTTTCCCCTGTTCGGCCAGTTGCATGATGGCTGTTGCCACAAAGGGCTTGGAGGCCGAGGCCAGATGAAATAAGGATGTTGCGGTGACTGGCTCTCTTGTTTCAAGATGCTTCACCCCAAAGCCTTTGACATACACGACCTCATCACCCCGGACAATCCCGATGGCAAGTCCAGCCATCTCGAAGGAAGCCATCACCTGCTGAATCAGTGGCTCTAACTGTTCTTCCAGGAGGGTGGTGATCCCTTGGTTGTTGTTCTGTGCCTTCATAGTTCATCTATTTTTCTCAGCAAACCAACGATTTTGAGATAGCTCAAACTTGCCTGATCGACATATTGTTTGATATCCTTGATCAATTTAGCCCGATGATGAGATTCCCGCATGCTATCTCAACCACTTCTTTGGTCACGACCTGAAGCTCGTTCGTCACAAAATATACTCTGCTGCATCATTCCAGGGCCGGACGGATGATCGTAAAGCGTTCTAGTGCATGTGCTCGATGCGCCTCCAAGAGTGACGTAAACGGTGTCGGTGCCTGTACAATAACAGACTGTCTCCCTCTTGGAGATGAGAGTATATATGACGATCTCTCTGAGAGTATACCTGATACGTCACTGTATGATCAAGAAATCGCGACTTAGAATTTTGTAGTTTACAGTGGGCATACCCAACCCTGGTTCTGATGCCAACGTATGGTATAATGAAGAAGAATTTCTGCTGACTTTTATGCGTCATCATTATTGATAGAAAACACTGCCTAAGCCAATCATCAGGAGAACATACAACAATGCAATTACTTGGGAAAATGCTGGGAGATCCCAATAAAAAAGAACTGAATGCTATTCAGCCAATTATAGATAAAATAAACGCGTTCGAACCAACCATCGAAAAGCTGAGCGACGAAGAACTGGCCGCGAAAACAAAAGAATTTCGCTCGCAACTCTATCTTTACCTCAAAGGCGGCATGGTACTTGAGGATGAACTGGTCAAGCTGTTCCGCGAAGCATTAGACAAAGTAGAACCACTCGCAGCAAATGGCACCGATGCGCAACTGCACGCCGCCATCACTGAGCAACGCCAGATAATCGAGAGAAGGCGTGACCCGGAGCACATGCTTAGGGATAACCTGCAAGATACCCTCTCAGAATGCTTCGAGAATGGGTATGAAAGCCTGAACCCTATGCTCAACTCACAGAGAGTCACTGCCGCAATGGACATGGCCGAGGAAACTCAAGAGTGGCCAGACGAAGCCAAAGACCCGCATCAAACAACTCTTGCCTTGCTCAAAAAAGTCGAGCCAATGTTAACTGAGATAGATGATGATTACCTGGATGAAGCTTTCGAAAAAGCGTGGCCGCTCTTCGAAGAGGCTCGCCGTAACGCACCGAATCCGGAAGAGGACGCAGACGAGCGGCTAGAGAGCCTGCTCAGCAACATTTTGCAATATCTTCAAGGCGAACTCGTCGCTCTGAAAGCAGAAGCAATAGACGAACTCATCCCAGAGATGGTGAAACGCTATAAAACAGGCAAAACGCTTGAAGATCTATTGCCAGAAGCATTCGCTGTTGTGCGTGAAGCGGGCTGGCGTGCCATTCAAATGCGCCACTTCGACGTTCAATTGATCGGTGGAGTCGTACTTCACCAGGGTAAAATTGCTGAAATGAAAACAGGCGAAGGAAAAACGCTGGTAGCAACGTTGCCCGCTTATTTGAACGCTTTAATGGGAAAAGGCGTACACATAGTCACCGTCAACGACTACCTGGCACGTCGTGATGCCGAGTGGATGGGACAGATCTACAAATTCCTGGGACTTACCGTAGGAGTTATCGTCAACGCTGTAGAACCACAGACGGCTGAGCGCCGCGCCGCCTATAACGCCGATATTACCTACGGCACAAACAACGAGTTCGGATTCGACTACCTGCGTGACAACATGGTTGTTTCCTTGGACCAGGTAGTGCAACGAGAATTGAACTACGCCATCGTCGACGAGGTTGATAACATCCTGATCGATGAAGCACGTACCCCGCTCATCATCTCAGGCCAGGGGCAGGAATCTACCGACCACTATGTCCAGTTTGCCCGCTGGGCGCCGCGTTTGCAGCCCGAGACCGACTATACAATTGAGGAGAAGACGCGCACAGTTATTCTGACCGAGGCAGGAATCGAGAAGATCGAGAAACTCGCTGGTGTCAAAAACATTTATGCCGAAGAGAACCTCGAACTAACACGTTACATGGAGAACGCTATTAAAGCACATGTCATCTTCAAGCGTGACAAAGACTATATCGTGAAAGATGGCGAAGTGATTATCGTTGACGAGTTCACCGGGCGGCAGATGCCTGGACGCCGCTACAGCGAAGGCCTGCACCAGGCGATCGAGGCCAAGGAAGGCGTCAAGGTGCAGCGGGAGAACCACACGCTGGCAACGATCACTTTCCAGAATTACTTCCGTCTTTACAAGAAACTGGCCGGCATGACAGGTACCGCTCTGACAGAAGCAGAAGAACTACACAAGATCTATAAGCTAGACGTAATTGTCATTCCAACCCATAAACCTATGATCCGCGAGGACTTACCCGACCTGATCTACCGCACAACTGATGCGAAATTTAATGCCGTCGTCGAAGAGATTAAAGAACTTCACGCAAAGGGACAACCCGTCCTGGTCGGCACAACCTCGGTCGAGATCTCAGAACATCTTGCTGACTTGCTCGATAAGCAAGGAATTCCACACCACGTGTTGAATGCAAAACACCACGAGCGTGAAGCACAAATCGTCGCACAGGCAGGACGGAGCGCGGCAGTAACCATCGCTACCAACATGGCCGGTCGCGGTACCGACATCGTGTTAGGCGGAAATCCAGCCGGTTACTTCGACGCCATCTTACGCAAACATGCAGAGCACGTGGACTTTATCCGCGAGATGCCGGAGCAGGATGAGGACGATCGTGCCGAAAAAGAGGAAGCGATTCAGCAGTACATCGCCGGTATGACCGAAGAAGAAAAGAACGAACTGTTTCAGGCAAAGATTCTCGAGTGCGGGGAAGACCACAATCAGGTTGTCGAGTTAGGCGGGTTGCGTATCATTGGTACCGAGCGGCACGAGTCACGTCGTATCGACAACCAGCTTCGCGGTCGTTCTGGACGTCAGGGCGACCCGGGTTCCTCACGTTTTTTCCTGGCACTGGACGATGAACTGATGCGCCGCTTCGCTGCTGACCGCGTATCAAAAGTGATGCAAATGGTCGGTATGGACGAAGATATGCCCCTTGAGAGTGGCATGGTTTCGCGATTCATTGAACAGGCTCAAACCAGGGTCGAGGGGTACAACTTCGACATTCGTAAAAACGTGGTCGAGTATGACGATGTGATTGCCAAGCAGCGCGAAGTGATCTATGCTGACCGCCGTGCCGTCCTCGAACGCGCCGATATGCATGAGCGTGTGCTCGCCATGATGCGTGACGAAGTGAAAAAAATAGTGGATATGCACATCCCAGGCCATATCATTACAGAAGAAGAGCAATTGGAGAGGCTCTTCGCTGTCCTGGAAACATGGGTTCAAATCCCCGAAGAGATCTTGCCGGAAAATATTCATGCCCTTCGCAAAGACGAGCTTACCCGCAAGCTGACAGAGCTTGTGGTAAACCACTACCAGGAACGTGGCGAGCAGCTTGATAAACTGGCAGCAGATAATCCGGGTCTTGGCATTCCCACCATCCGCGATTTGGAACGTTCCTATACATTACAGGTCATAGACCGCCTATGGATGGATCACATTGATGCGTTGGACGTGATGCGCGCTAGCATCCATTTTCGCTCAATTGGACAGCGAGACCCACTCGTCGAGTTCAAGAACGAAGCGTTTCGCATGTTCGATAACCTGAAAATGACCATCCAACACTATATTGTAGATGAGTTGCTTAAGCTGTTACGTGGAAATATTACAATCACTGTAAAGCGTCCCGAACCACAGCGTAAGGCCCCACGCAACCTACGCACGAATATTGATCAGATCGCCCTGGCCAGCGGCCAGGCGAAAAGCGATGGATCAGATGGGAGAACTGTTCCACGCAGGCAGGGTACCGGTAATCGCCATAACGGACATGGACGCGCACCAGTTGCGACTACTACCCCACGCACTGTGATGGCAAACAAGATCGGGCGCAACGATCCATGCCCGTGCGGCAGCGGTAAAAAATATAAGAAATGTCACGGCGCATAGTAGAATCTGGTGAGATGTAGGGGCGGGGCTTGCCCCCGCACGGTTTACCGGTGCGTAGCCAAAAACAGGAGGTCCATCGTTGTACTTCAAACAACTCGTCAAAGAAGACCTTGGATGCGCAAGTTATATCGTTGGATGCACCAGTGCAGGTGTATGCGCAGTCATAGACCCTCGTCTGGACATGGTAGATGACATTTTAGAGCTAGCCGCTGCCAAAGGCTTGCAGATCAAAGCTGTCATCGAAACCCACAATCATGCCGACCACATCTCGGGCCATGGAGAGCTTAGCCGCCGCACAGGCGCCGAAATCTATGTTCATGAGCAAGCAGGAGTCAAATATCCACACAAAAATCTCAAAGATGGAGACGAATTGCAATTTGGCGTTGCCAGGCTGCGCGTCATCCATACACCTGGACATCGCCCCGAACACATTGCCCTGACCGTTTCTGATACCAGCCGCAGCGACGATCCCTGGCTCGTATTGACCGGCGATTCGCTTTTTATCGGGGATATCGCACGTCCCGATCTCGCCGTTCCTGGTGAAGAGGGAGCCAGCGTACTCTACGATAGCATCTTCAATCGCCTGCTAAAGCTCGACGATGGCGTCGAAGTCTATCCTGCGCACGTAGCTGGTTCATTATGCGGACGTGGGATGAGTTCGAGGACCAGCTCAACTATTGGTTTCGAACGCAAACACAACACTGCCGCCGCGCCGCGTTCACTTATAGAATTTATACATGATATGAACGAGAATCTGCCCCAGCGGCCACCCAATATGTATAATATCGTCGAACGTAACCGCGATGACTTTGCGCCTGTGGAGGCCCCGCTTGATCCAAGACCCCTTGATGCGCTCACCTTCCAGCGTGATACGGAGAACGGAGCGCTAGTAATCGACACCCGGTCGCCCCGCGCATTTGGCGAGGGACACATCCCAAGCGCTATACATGTCTACCTGCATGGCTCTTCTTTTGCTACTCGAGTTGGCTTCGTAGTATCTCCCGAAAACCGTTTATTGCTAGTAGTCAAGAATGAACGCGACCTGCGCGATGCCATCTGTCAACTATCCGTGGTGGGCTTTGACCAGATCGTGGGTTACCTGGATGGTGGTATGGTCGCATGGCAGGAGGCCGACCTGCCGGTACAACAACTGAGCCAGATCGCAGTTGAGACTTTACACTCAAAGCGCCATGACCTGAAAATCCTGGATGTGCGTGACCAGAATGAATGGGAAGAAGGACACATTAAGGGAGCCTTACATATCCCATACTACTTTCTCGAGCAGCGCTTGCAAGAACTCGATACGACACAGCCTATGGCGGTCATTTGTGCCAGCGGACAACGTAGCTCGATCGCTTGCTCTCTACTCCAAAAGCACAGCTTTACACGACTATTCAATGTTGTAGGTGGAATGGATGCCTGGAATGAGGCAGGGCTGGAGAAAGACGTGTAGGAGCTTTTTTCCAGAGGCCTCGTTTCAACTGATAAAGAACACTAATAGAGGAGGCACTCACATCCTATCTATAATCATATGTGATTGGTTCAATCCACTCTTCTACTTACCTTAGGATACGAAAATCACATATAATCCAGATATGTCAGAGATTCAAAGCATATCTTCATTAGAGACACAACAATTTCTGCAAGAGAAATATGGCTCTGGTATTGTTGATGTCAAACAGGTAGGCGAGGGAGGCTGGTCACTTGCATTTGCTTTTGTTCACGAAGGAGTGAGGAATGTCATTAGATGGAGTGACATAGCTGATAATTTTGAAAGAGATGCTGTTGCTGCTCGATTTACGAGTGATGGTCTCCCAGTACCGCCAATAACAGGAATTGGACGAGGACTAAATAAATTCTTTGCCATCTCTCCCTTTGTCGGTGGCACCTATCTTGAGACACTATCATCGTCTGAGCTTGAGAATACTCTACCGTCTCTTCTTAAAATGTTACGTGCTTTAAGAGCTATTAATCTTTCAGGCACAACAGGTTTTGGATTTTGGAATAAAGACGGGAAAGGGAGCCATGGCAGCTGGAAAGAATTCTTACAAAAAAGATTGGAAGAATGTACAAGAAGCAGCGAGTTACACTTTGAAGTTGTTAGGTTAAATCTACTATTTGCAGAAAGGAAGTACGAACCAATGAGTAACAGCCCCATTCCCATCAAAGAATTCCGACTCGACCTGAGCGAATTAACCTACACAGGCCACGATCTCGTACGTCCAGAATCGATTCTCGCCAAACCCAACGGCACCCTCTGGGTTTCTGACGGACGTGGAGGCGTTACCCGCATCGACCCTGATGGGCAACAAACGTTTCTAGGCGGCCTGGGTGGAGAGCCAAATGGTCTTGCAATGGCAGATGATGGCTCAATTTTTGTCGCAAATATCGGCACAGGCACCATTCAGAAGCTCCATCCCGCTGGTCATTCTGAAGAATTCTTGACAGAGGTCGATGGCGTCAAGTTGACCAGCGCCAACTACATCTTCCTCGACAGCCAAAGCCGTCTCTGGATGGCTTTCTCAACACGCGAATCTCACTGGTGGCCAGCAGCAGCCAATCCTCGCCCCGATGGCTATATTGTTCTGCTTGATGAAAAAGGGCCGCGTATCATCCGAGACGACATCTTCTTCACAAACGAAATTCGCCTCGATGCAACAGAAGAGTATCTGTACGTGGCTGAAACCATGAAGTCCCGTATCATTCGCTTCCGCGTGCAGCCCGATGGCAGCTTGACTGAGAAAGAGGTTGTCGGGCCAGATGGTCTGGGCGTCGGAGCAGAAGTCGACGGCTTCGCCTTCGATGCTGAAGGGAATATATGGGTAACCACTGTCCTGCGTAATGGCGTTGGGATTATTACGACAGACGGCGATTATCATGTGGTCTTTGAAGAAGCGAACGAGCCACTTCTCGCAACCTTCGATGAGAAAATTGCTGCTGGCACAGGCCAGCCCGCGGACATGATGGCCACTGCCGGGAAGACCTTGCAATTCGTTACCAGCATGACCTTTGCTGGCCCTGATTTACGCACCGTCTACGTTGGTTCACTTGGTATGAATCGCCTGCCAACGTTTCGTTCGCCAGTTCCAGGTTTACCAATGCGACATTGGAAAAAGTGAGGGGATCACAAAATACTTCCTGCTTAATACGTCCACACCTTCACATTGTTAAAGGTCACTTCGGTGGGATGACTATTGGCATCAGCAAATAGGGCAATTTGCCCGTGGCTGAAAGTGCTATCGCTCGCGCTGGCAACTTTTTGTTTATTCACATATATGGTCAGTGTGCTGCCTTGCGCTACGACGGCAATCACATTGGATTGATTCAGTCCGGTCATAATAGCTGCTGAAGAACCGCCCGCTAAATCCTTGACATTGTTTCCAGTATAGTCCAGGTAGCGAGAGAAAAGGTACGTTCCGTCCTGGCACACCTCAAAGAAGTACAGTTTGCCATTGTTACTATCCGCGCGGAAGACCATCCCGCTACAATCACCCTGTACAATCTTCAACTGTACCTCAAAAGCAAAGTTGCTAAAGTCGGTGGTCTCTGCTGTACAGACGTAGAAGAAATGAGTTTTCGTTGTGCTTACATGATAGGCTCCCCCGCTAAAGGCACATGTGCCATCCGTATGAACGCTCGCATCCCACGCATAGCCTTTGCTGTTATCGCTCAAAGGATCAATGAGATCTAACTTCCCACTACCGGGAGTGTAAGGGTTAGGATTCGCAGCAATCACTGAAGCAGTCGCTGTCGCCTGGACCTGAGCTGTAGCAGTGAGAGCGGATGTGACAGTCGTTGTTGCAAGAGCCTGCGCTGTCGCTGTGGCCTGGGCAGGGACAACTGTCGGTGTAGAGGTAGACGTGTTACCCTGAGATCCTAAACGAGAAATTGCTAGAACACCTCCAACAACAATGAGCAGAACGAACACAATGACTCCTATGATGAGACCGGTGCGATTGCCTTGTCGTTGCGAAGGTGGTGGAGGTGTGAGGTGTGCCTCTCTACTCGTGACATAAGATGGCGGTGGTAGTGTGTTGTATGGGGCTGGAGGTGGGGTGCTATATGGGGATGGCGCCCCATACGGTTGAGAACCATAGTTAGTATATGGTGGCGGAGGCGGCACATCCGAAGATGACGACTCCACCGTAGGGTTATCCGGTGCTGTTCCCGCTGGAGCATAATAAGCGGGGGTAGGGGTACCACAATTGGGACAGTAGATCACTCCCACAGGGAGTTGCCTTCCACACGCACTACAATTCATAGTGAAAATTCCTCTCTGATAGCAAGGATGTATACATTAATAATCACCTTCGGCTTCCTCCACAACTGCCTGTACATTCGTCTATTATAAACGACAATCTGTACTATGCAAATAAGAAGTGATGACTTGAAGACTTCGTTCGATGAATTTCAATATGATGGTATCTTTCCTTCTCCGAAAACACTCTTCAATCCCCGTTCATTCAGGAGGATTGGAGATTTTAGGTCACATGAGAGGCCACTCCACCAGTAGGAAAGCCAGCTTGCTGTCACGTGTTCTTATCCTCAACGCTAATGTCCGGCAAGCGAACTGCACTGTATCATCATACATTTTTAGAAGGTGAAACTGAATGAACTTCATAGTACTACTATGGCGACGACCTTTTAGCCGCTTAGTCGTTACAGCAATGCTCTTGTTGACATTGGGAATGGGAGCGATGACCGTATTTCACTTATTTCCAAAAGCTCAAGCCGCTCCCATTAGTTGCCAGCCAAGCGCGGCCAAAAGCAACATCCAGCACGTTATTTATATCCAGTTTGACAACACACACTTTACCCGCGACAATCCCAATGTGCCCTCTGACCTCGAACAAATGCCGAATCTCCTCAACTTCATTGAAAAGAACGGTGTGTTGCTCACCAATCATCATACGCCGCTCATTGCCCATACAGCGAACGACGTGCTGACTTCCATTAGCGGCCTGTATG
>WNFX01006420.1_pt1 | contig 11184 bp, 11 predicted proteins | sample 5400111 | NCBI WGS metagenome assembly WNFX01 (sample SAMN13153363, study PRJNA577476) | soil metagenome | isolation source: 40 cm soil or saprolite under grassland replicate 1 | place: USA:California | collected 2016-06-15
GTCGGCAAGCGGTTCAGCGACGGGACGCCGGTGCTGGACGGCATCGACCTGGAGGTGTTCCCGGGCGAACTGGTCAGCGTCGTCGGGCCGCCCGGCTGCGGCAAGAGCACGCTGCTGCGGATCGTGGCCGGGCTGGCCGGGCCGACCGGCGGCATCGTGGCGGTGCGGACCCGCAGGATCGGCCTCGTCTTCCAGGACCCGACGCTGCCGCCCTGGCGGAGCGTGCCCGCCGACGCGGCTCGGCCCGACCTGCTCCTGCTGGACGAGCCCTTCGGCGCGCTCGACGAGCTGACCCGCCACCGGCGGGGCGACGAGCTGGCCGAGGTCTTCATGGAGCAGGCCCTGGCCACCCTGCTGGTGACCCGTTCGGTCCCCGAAGCGGTGTTCCTGTCGAGCCGGGTGGTGGTGCTCTCGGCCGGCCCCGGCCGGGTGGTCGGGGCGTTCGAGGTCCCGTTCCCGCACCCACGGGCGCCGCGGCTACGCTCCTCCGGGGCCTTCTCCCGGCTGGCCGGCGAGGTCTCTGCCTGCCTGCGCGCCGGAGCCGAGCGCCCAGCCGCGGTCGACGTGGCGGTCGACGCGGCGGTGGAGCAGGGGTGAAGCGGCTCGCCAGGTGGGCGCCGCCGCTGGCGGTGCTCGCGGTCTTCATGGGCGCCTGGTACGCGGTCAGCTACCTGCTGCTGGAGCCAGAGCGGCGCTTCCTGGTGCCGCCGCCCCACGCCGTGCTCCAGGTGGGCTTCCTCGACCACGCCAACCTCGCCGAGCTGCTGGCGGCCCTGGCGCTGTCGGCAAGGGTGGCGATGCTGGGCCTCGGCATCGCGGCCGGCCTCGGCACCGGCGTGGCGATCGTCATGCACCAGGCCCGCTGGATCGAGCGCTCGCTGTACCCGTACGCGGTGGTCCTGCAGACCGTGCCGATCCTCGCGCTGGTGCCGCTGCTGGGCTTCTGGTTCGGGTTCGGCTTCCCCAGCCGGGTGCTGGTGTGCGTGCTGATCGCGCTGTTCCCGATCATCGCCAACACCCTGTTCGGCCTCCAATCGGTCGAGCAGCGCTACCACGACCTCTTCACCCTGCACCGCGCCGCCGGGCCGGTGCGCCTCTGGAAGCTGGAGCTGCCGGCGGCGCTGCCGGCCATGCTCATCGGCCTGCGCATCTCCGCGGGGCTGTCGGTCATCGGCGCGATCGTGGGCGACTTCTTCTTCGGCCAGGGCCGGCCGGGCATCGGCATCCTCATCGACGTCTACCGGTCGCGCCTGCAGTCCGAGCAGCTCTTCGCCGCCGTGATCCTGTCCTCCCTGCTCGGGGTGGCCGCGTTCACGGCCTTCGGCGCGCTCGCCCACCGGCTGGTCGGCCACTGGCACGCCTCCGGCGCCTCCCCTCCCCATCCCTGACCAACCCGAAGGAGAGCCATGTCACCCAAGCAGAGCAAGCATCGGCGCGGCTGCCACGGTGATGCCGCCGGCGCACCCCGCGTGGCCGGGCGGCGCTCCGCCACGCTGCTGGCCGCCACGCTCGCCGTTGCGCTGGCCGCCGGTGCCTGCGGCGGCGCGCCTGACACCGCCACCGGCGCGGCCGCGGGTTCCGGCCGCGGGAGCCTCGCCGGCGTGTGCCCGGAGACCGTGGTGGTGCAGACCAACTGGTTCCCGCAGTCGGAGCACGGTGCCGCCTACCGGCTGGTGGGCCCCGGATACCGGGTCGACGCCGCCCACAAGCGTGTGATCGGCCCGCTGGTGGCCGGCGGCAAGGACACGGGCGTGCGCATCGAGGTCAGAGCCGGCGGGCCGGCCGTGGGCTTCCAGTCGTCGGCGGCGTTGATGTACCAGGACCCCGACATCACCCTCGGGATGCTCCAGACCGACGAGATCGTGCAGTTCTCCAAGACCCAGCCCGTGGTCGGGGTCATGGCGCCGCTGGAGCTGGACCCGCAGATCCTGCTGTGGGACCCCAGGGCCCACCCCGAGTGGCACACCATCGCCGACATCGGCCAGACCAACGCGCAGGTGCTGTACTTCCAGGGGTCGGCGTACATGGAGTACCTGGTCGGCGCCGGCATCCTGCGGCGCGCACAGGTCGACGGCCGCTACGACGGCTCCCCCTCGCGCTTCGTCGCCTCCGGCGGCAGGATCGCGGTCCAGGGCTACGCCACCAACGAGCCCTACCTCTATGAGCACGAGATCAAGGCCTGGGGCAAGCCGGTCGCGTTCCAGCTCGTCGTCGACACCGGCTATCCCAACTACGCCAACGTCCTGTCGGTGCGAGCCGACCAGAAGGCCAAGCTGGCGCCATGCCTGAAGCGCCTGGTGCCGATGCTGCAGCAGGCGCAGGTCGAGTTCATGCGCGATCCCAGCCCTACCCTGGAGCTGATCGTCAAGCTCGACCACGCCTACAAGGGTGGGTTCGTCTACTCTCCGGGCCTCGCGCGGTTCGCCGTCACCCAGATGCGGCAGCTCGGGATCGTCGACAACGGCCACGACGCCACCCTCGGGAACTTCGACAGCCAGCGCGTCCAGCGGCTGATCAACATCCTCGCCCCGATCTTCGCCGGGCAGCGCAAGCCCATCCGGCCCAACCTGGCACCGGGCGACGTCACCACCAACGAGTTCATCGACCCCGCCATCAGCCTGCGATGAGCACGCTGCCCGGACGTGGGGGCGGCCCCGCCGGCCGGGGCCGCATCGGCGCCGAGGCAGGGTCGTTCGACGCCTGCGCCAAGGTGTTCGACCGGCTCGGTGAGCTGATCGGAGGCCCGCTCCACACCTACCTCGACGGCGTGCTCCACGAGCGTGGCGAGCGGGCGGTAGACCTCGGCTGCGGCACCGGCCGGCACGCGGAACTGCTGGCGGGCCGCTACCGCGAGGTCCTGGGGGTCGACGTGTCCCAGCCGATGCTCGACGTCGCCGTCCAGCGCCGTGGTGGAGCGCGCGCTCGGTTCGTCCGGCGCGACCTCCGCGACCTGCGGCCCGAACGCGACGGGCGCTTCGACCTGGTGTTCTCCGCCCACACGCTGCACCACGTCGAAGACCTCGACGCCACCCTGGAGCGCATCCGCGACCTGGTCGCGCCGGGCGGGCGGGCCGTGCTGGTCGACAACGTCGCCGCACGGCCCGCCGTGCCCCGCCGCTGGTTCGTCCGCGAGGCCGCGCGCGTGCTCGGGCTCGACCTGGCGCTGCGACGCCGGCCGCCCGGCGAGGCGCTGGAGCTGTTCCGCCTCAGCACCCATCCGGCCTGGCTCGGTCACCTCACCTCCGATCGATTCCTGAGCCCGGAGGAGTTCGACCGCCGCTACGGCCGGGTCTTCGCCGGTGCCCGGTACACCGGGCTGTACCGTAGCCGCGCGCTGTGCTGGGACGCTCCCACCGGCTGGTGACGAAGCGGTGGATTCGGGGTGTAGGCTGAACTTGTCTGACAACCTGATGTCTCTCCTTGCCCCGACGGGGAGGTCCACGTGGCGCTCACCGAGCTGCGGCGAAGCCCGCTGGTCGAGCAGGCGATCGAGCGGCTGCGCGACCAGGTCACCAGCGGTGCGTGGCCGGTGGGCACGCGGTTGCCCTCGGAGGCCGCCCTCGCCGCGGAGCTCGGCGTCGGCCGCTCCACCATCCGCGAGGCGATCCGCGCCCTGGCCAGCACCGGAATGGTCGAGTCCAGGCAGGGTGCCGGCACCTTCGTGCGCGCCGCCGCCGCTGCGGAGGTCGGGCTGGAGACGCGGCTTCGCAGGGCGGCGCTGCTCGACGTTTACGAGGTCCGCCACGCGCTCGAGCTGCAGGCCGCCCGCCTGGCCGCGACCCGGCGGGACGCCGACGACCTCGCTCGCCTCCAGACCACGCTCGACCGCCGCCAGGCCGCGCTCGCCGTCGCCAAGGACGCCACCTTCGTCGAGGCCGACCTCGCCTTCCACCAGGCCGTGGTCGACGCCGCCCACAACCCGATCCTCACCGAGCTGTTCGCCAGCTTCACCAGCGCCGTGCGCGAAGCCATGTTCGACGTCTTCGCCGACCGCGAGCTGCAGCTCGACGCCACCCCCGCGCACCTCCACCTCGCCGCCGCCATCCGCGCCGGCGACCCCGAGGCCGCCTCCGCCGCCACCAGCGCGCATCTGGAAGCCACCATCCGGACGCTCGAGGCGCTGCTGGACCAGCCAGGGCGGGGCGCCCGGTGAACCGGATCGGCGTCACGCTGCTCACCATCGGCCACACCGTCGACGACATCTACCAGGGAGCGGTGCCGGCGCTGCTGCCCTTCCTGGTCGCCGAGCGCCACTACAGCTACGCGGCGGCCTCCGGGCTGGTGCTCGCCGGCAACCTCTTCAGCTCCATCGCCCAGCCGGCCTTCGGCGCGCTGACCGACCGTTTCCACCTGTGGTGGCTGGTGGGCCTGGGCATGAGCGTGGCCGGGATCGGCGTCGGCCTGGCCGGACTGTCCAGCAGCTACCGGCTCACCTGGCTGGCGATCGCCCTGTCAGGCCTGGGCGTCGCCGCGTTCCACCCCGAGGCGGCGCGCTCCGCGCGGATCGCCAGCGGCGGCCGGCAGACCGCCATGAGCTGGTTCGGCTTCGGCGGCAACGTCGGGCTGACCATCGGGCCGCTGCTGGTGACGCCCGTGCTGCTCGCCCTCGGCGTGCGAGGAACGGCGCTGCTGGCGATCCCGGCGGTGCTGGTGGGCGCCACCGTGCTGTTCCTGCATCCGCGCCTGCTGCCACGAGCGGCCGCCGCCGCCAAGAAGGGCGCCGCGCGAGTCGGGCGAGACGACTGGCCCGGCTTCGCCCGGCTCACCGCCGTGATCGTGACCCGCGCCGTGCTGTTCTTCGGGCTCACCTCGTTCCTGGCGCTTTACGTGACCAGGCAGCTCGGCGGCAGCCAGGCGCTGGGCGAGGCGGCGCTGGCAACGTTCCTCGGCTGCGGCGCGCTCGGCACGCTGCTCGGCGGCCATCTCGCCGACCGCTTCGGCCGACTGCCGGTGCTGCGCGCCGGCTACCTGCTGATGATCCCGTCCCTGGTCGGCCTGGTCGCCGTGGGCAGGCCCTGGATCTTCGTGTTCATCGTGCTGTCGGCCCTCACCGTCTACCTGCCCTTCGCCGTGCAGGTGACGCTCAGCCAGGACCTGCTGCCCAACCGCGTCGGCACCGCCTCCGGCGTGAGCCTCGGGCTGGCGATCACCGCCGGCGGCCTGCTCGCTCCGCTGTTCGGCGCGCTGGCGGACGCCACCAGCCTGCGGCTCACCCTGACGGTGCTGATCGTCCTGCCGGCGCTCGCCCTGCTGATGTCGACCAGGCTCCGCGACCCGCGCATCGAGGAGGCGACGGCCGGTGCCCTCAGCGAGAGGACCCGGCAAGGAGCAGCACGAGCTGGGTGAGGTCGAACAGGCCGTGCGCGATGATGATCGGCCACAGCCGCCTGGTCCTGTGGAAATACCAGGCGTACAGCATGCCTAGGCAGAAGATCGTGAGCGCGGCGCCGGCGCCCTCGTAGAGGTGCAGGACGCCCCACAGCGCCGTCGGCAGCACCAGCACCACGGCCGTTGGCACCCTGAGCTGCTCCAGCCGTGTCTGGGCGTAGCCGCGCACCACCACCTCTTCGGTCACCCCGGCCGTGACCGCGATGACCAGCGCATCGATCCACCGGAACCAGAGCGGCAGCTCGTTGGGCAGGAAGTCGACCTCCCGCTGGCCGAACGGCGAAAAGACCCAGGCCAGGATCAGCACCAGCACGAAGCTGGCGATCCAGAGCCCGAGCCCGACCAGGCCGTCCGCGCGCGGATCGAAGCGGTCGAGCCCGATGCCGCGGCGGCCCTCGCCGCTGCGGACCAGCAGGTAGGCGATCAGCAGCACCGGCGACCAGGACAGGAACGCGCTGAACAGCCCGCTGACGATCGCCGGCACCAGCTGCTCCGAGCCGCTGGTGTTCGCGCCCGTGCCGAGCGCCAGCACCAGCAGGCTGAGCGCGCCCGGCGCGAACGCCAGCACCAGCACCAGGCCGAGCTCGAGCCAGAGCACCCGCGGCGGCGCGGGTGGAGGCGGCAGCGGCAGGCGCTCCGGCCGGCCGGGCCGTGGGCCCCCTGGAGCGCCCGGGCTCGGTGGAGCGCCCTGTGGGTGGCCGGGGCGCTGGTCCTCTCGTTGCCCCTGGTCCAACCCCGCGCCCCAGCCGTTCCCCTCGCCCGCCGCCCAGCCAGGCTGATCCCCGTGGCTCGGGCCGTCGGATTCCTCCCGGTGATCAGGTGGGCTCGGCCGCTCGGCGGGCGGCTCCGACCAGGGTCCCGCCCATGACGGAGCACCGGGCTCGCCTGGCCGCGACGGGCGGGACCAGGGATCCGGTTGCGGCGAAACTGGCTGGTCGGGTCGGTCGCTCACCAGGGCTCCTGAGAGTTCGGAGGAGAACCTCCAGCCTACCCTAGCGTGTCGGAAATGCTCGCCTGGCGGGGCTCGCCGTCAGGTACCCTCCCCGCCCGTCAGGACTGCACGTCGTCCCAGGTAGACAGGCAGAACGGGTGACCGGCTGGGTCGGCGTAGACGTAGCCACAGCCAGATCGGCATCACCCTCGACCTGTACTCCCACGTAACCGTTACCATGCAGCAGCAGGCGGTGACAGCCCTCGACGACCTGTTCGGCGACCTGGAGGCGTAGGCAGTCAGTTTGGCGTTCACCTGACGCCGGAGAGGGCAAAACCCCAGCTAGGACGCGTAGCTCAGTCGGTCAGAGCAGCGGACTCATAAACTACCTGGTATGGGGCTGTAGCTCAGTCGGTCAGAGCAAGCGACTCATAATCGCTAGGTCGCAGGTTCGAGGCCTGCCAGCCCCACCGGTTAGACCAGCAAGAACACTCGCAGCCTCTTGCCTTCGGTCAATGAGTCGGTCAACGATAGTACCGATTCTCGTTGACCAGAAGGGCAAGAGGCATGGCGATCTACCCTCGACGCGATGGCTGGAAGGTGGTCGTCTATGCAGGCGTTGACCCGGTGACGGGACGCCAACGCCAGATCAGCCGGCAGGTGCAGGGCAGCCGGAAACTGGCGGAGAAGGAAGAGACCAGACTCAAGGCCGAGGTAATGGCCGGCCGCCATCGCGGTACAGCGGCGAAGACGCTGGGCGAGATGGTCGAGTTCTACCTCGACTGGCGCGAGTACAGCGGCAAGTCGATCGGACCTCAGACGATCCGGAGCTACCGGGGGCTGTACGAGGCCAGGATCAAGCCGGGACTCGGAAAGCTTCGCCTTCCCCAGGTTGACCCTCCTGCGCTGGACCGCTTCTACTCGGCGCTGCGCAAGAGCGGGAGCCTTCGCAAGCCTGGACAGCCGCTGTCCGCAAGCCGGCTCCGCGACGTGCACGCGGTCATCTCGGGCGCGCTCGGGCTCGCGGCGCGCTATGGCTGGATCGCCTATAACCCTGCGGCGCTCGTGAAGCCTCCAGCGCCGCACAGCGCCAAGCGGGCGATGCCGACCACAAAGCAGGCGCGGGCAGCTCTCCAAGCCGCCGAGCAGCAAGACCCTGAGCTGTACCTGTTCCTGCGGGTGGAAGCGACGACAGGCCTTCGGCCTGGCGAGGTCTGCGCGTTGTGGTGGCAGGACTTCGACCTAGAGGCGGCCGAGGTGCTCGTTGGCTACAACGTGGTGCATGCCAAGGGCCTGCCGGGCGGGTACGTTCGGAAGCGGACCAAGAGCCGGCATGGCGATGATCGGCCGATCGCGCTCGATGGCCGAACCGCCGCGCTGCTCAGAGAGCATCGGGGGCGCTGCGAGGCTAGGGCGCGCGAGTGGGGTGGCGAGCTTAGGCCCGACGCCTACGTCTTCAACGCGGACGAGACTGGGCGCCGGCCGCTGCGGGTGGACACGATGGGCAAGCGATTCGGCAAGCTCGCGGCCGAGCTTGGCCACGGGTACACCCTGTACGGATTTCGGCACTTCATGGCCACACAGCTTGGCGCCGTGGCGACCACGGCGACGATCCGTGAACGCATGGGCCACGGCAGTCTTGAGGTGACCGGTGGCTACGTGCACCGGGTCAGCGAAGCCGACCGTGCGGCGGCGCGACACATGGGCGATTTGCTAGACAGCGAGTAGATCGGTGCACTGACCCCGAGAGCACTTCCTTATCAGCTATCCCGAGTCCATCGCGATGCCGACCTGCGAGTTCCCTGCCTGACGGACTCCAGAAGTGGCGAAGTTATGTGCTCCGGCGACCTATGTCGCCGACGACTCCGGCGGCGGGGACACCTCGGGATCTCCTGCCATCGGCTCGTAGACTCCGTTGCATCCCGAGTGGACCCAAGCAATGTGGTCGTCCTCGGGATCGTCTGCCACCGGCTCGGAGAAGTAGCTGTCGGGACCGTTGCATTCCGGGTCAACGCCCGATGGTGTCGTCACCCTCAGGATCGTCTGCCGCCGGCTCGCAGAGGCAGTCGGCATCCCAGTCGATCTCGATGATGTGGTCGTGCTTGAACTTGATCCCGTCGCCCCAGTCGAGGCGGGGAACGCCGATCGGATGGTTCCTGAGCGTGCCGACGAGGTGGCGGCGTTTGACCGCGACGACCTCCACCCACATGCGTTCGCCCCACCCGTCCCTCATCTCGAACATGAGCTTGACCACCACACCGGGCTCGATGGCCCGCCTGGCTTCCTCATCGGGAATCTCGAACGTCTCTGGGTACTCACGATTGCGCTGCACCCCAGACCCCAGATACCAGCGATGGATGACACGACCGGTCGCCGCCCAGACGACGCGCTCCCAGATGCCCTCGCACAGGGCGACCTCTAGCTGCTCGAAGACCCAGAAGGGTCGCTCAAGGCGGGGCACCGCATGGAGTTCGGCGAGCAGCTCGCGCCGCCGGGGGTCGCCGCGGGGAAACGCGAGCAGGATCAGCCGGAGCAGCGCCCCGGGAGCAAACCCGAACACCACCAGGGCGACCAGGAAGATGCGCCAGGACACGATCGCGTCAAGCAGCTCCGTGCCCATCAGGCGAACCTGCCGACCAGTGAACGGAACCGCGCATCGCTCCGGGCCTCCTGGAGGAGCGCTCCAAGTTCCATCCTGCCTTCGTCGGTCAGCTCGTAGTAGCGACGTGGCGGCCGCTTGCCGCCCAGCTTGGCGGGATCTTCCCAGCCATCCTCCAGCCAGCCCTGGTCGAACATGCGGTGCAGGATCGGGTACAGGACCCCTGACCGGACGCCAGCTCGCCGTGACAGGTCGTAGCCCCAGTGCCGGCCAGTGGGGTCCTCCATGAGGGCGAGGGCTACCTGGATCAGCGTATGAGTGCGTCTCATGGCTCGTATTCTACATAGATAGAGAGCGACTGACAACGAGTGCATCCCGGTCAACCAGCGTCGCCCTGAGCAGCAACCAGGCCAGGCAGAGGTCGCCGCCGCACGCCGCATTCCCGAAGGGGGTATGCTCCAATGCCGTCCGACACATGAAGTAGGCGCGCGGGCGAGAGACTCAAGTGGCCCCATCCTTACCATGGATCGGAGCCTTACCGCCGTGCCCACCTGCAAAGATGCAGGTTGGGAGCCTCCACAGCTCCGTTAGTTATGGAGCCAGTTTCGGCAGCCATGTAACGATCCGTCCGATGGGGCTCACCCGGGAAGCTGGCCGTGTCCTGTGCGGGCTGTCAAGCACGAATGGGCATTGTCGTGGAACCTGCGCCGCAGTGGGGAGCCGGACATTCGCGCTTGACAGCCGGGCAGTGGTGCCCCACCTGCACCACGATCCTCGGGGCGATCTAGTTGGCCAGTATGCCGGGGGAGGAGGTGTCCTCCCCCGGTCCCCCTCCTCGTAGGTGACCGCGCGCGGCCGGCCTGACATGAGTCGACGCCGACTGCGGGTTGGCAAGGGGGGCTGTCATCCCTGCCTGCTACGTTTGACATGCTGATTTACCCACCACAACAAGGGGGGTGGTCACCCTGCCCCTGACGCTGCACTAACCCCGGAAAAACTGCTGCACACGCGGGGCACCCACTGCCGCCCGGGGAGCCTGGCAGGATGGCTCGAAGTCGGAACGGCCCGTTACAGCGGCCCGGTGGAGACACGCGGTAAGCCACTCCGCGGCGGGATGGATCACCTGCCGGATCCTCCCGCAACTCCCATGTGACAGGCGGATCGTTACGCGGCTTTGCGGGGTAACGGTCGGAGCGTCACGCGGGGTCACTGGCTGGTGTCACCAACGGTTCGTCACGTCTGGGTGTGACGGTCGATTCGTCACCGCGCTAGGGAGCGTGGCCGCTACCTCGGTCGCTACGCTGGTCCCTGCTCGAACTTGCGTTCGAGTAGGCTACCGGCATGCGGACGTGGGAAGGACGCGACCCCGACTTCGGCCGGCCGATCGCGGCGCCGCTTGAGCAGTGCGCGGAGCTGCTTGGCGCTGATATCGCCACGGTCCGCGAGGTGGCCGCCAACGTCGAGCCCTACGTCCGAGCGGACGGCACGAGGATCTGGAGTCTCATGCAGCTTGAGCGGCAACTACGCCCCGAGGCATTCGGCCGACGACGGGGCGGCTATATCGACCGTCGACGCAGTTCGGCTGCCGATACATAGTGAGCGAGGGGAAGGACTTACCTCGGAGCACGACCCGCAGGCGCTCTGGCCTCCTCCGTGCGAGGGAGTTGGGGCTAACCGCCATGCCGACCCGTGATTTCCCTGTTCGCTAGAATCAAGAGACGACGAAGTTATGCGCTGTGAGCTGCCCGTGTCCCGGTGGCTGTGGGGGTTCCTAGCTTGTACGCGGCCGCCCACAAGCGACCACTGGAAGGCCTACACTTGAGCCTCGGCGTCAGGGAGATCGACCGCCTCGATATCGGCTAGCACCATTGAAAGCCGGCTAACCAGCGCATACGCTCGGGCCTTCGATATATCGACCACGTTGTGAGCGAACTCGTTTCGGATGAACTTGAAGGCAGTCCGCAGGTCGCCGCGCAGCACCTTCACTCTTGCCTGAATGTACTGCTTGGGGTCCCTCAGCTGCCTAATGAAGGCCTCGACGAGCTGCAGGCCGTGCAGTTTTGAGCCCAGCGCTTGGCGGAGGCGTGACTCGATGGTGACGCCCAGCTCCCGGACCGCGGTGTCGTACTGCTGAGGATCAGGGGAAACTCCCCGGACCCGATCACTGAAATTCCCTACCCCTGAGCACCCGGGTGGGCCGTCCCAGGGTCCACCAACGGGAGTGGGACTCCCTCGATGCTGACGGTGTCCAAGCCCTCAGCCGAAG
>WNFX01006421.1_pt1 | contig 11183 bp, 9 predicted proteins | sample 5400111 | NCBI WGS metagenome assembly WNFX01 (sample SAMN13153363, study PRJNA577476) | soil metagenome | isolation source: 40 cm soil or saprolite under grassland replicate 1 | place: USA:California | collected 2016-06-15
CTTTACGTTATTCTTAAAGAAACAGGTTGATGGTGCATGGGTACCGGAACCATGGGGTGCAAAATTAGTTAATGAAGCTGGAGGAAGAATATTGGTAGATGAGAGGACTTTGTGGCCACCAGATGGTAAGTTTGTAACAGCTAATATAGTGGCCAGAACAGATTACTTGCAACAAAATCCTGATGTAGTCAAGAAACTGCTTGCAGCGAATGTTAACGAAACATCATGGATAAATAATAATACAGATGCCGCAATAAAGGCTTTTAATATTGAATTTAAAAAATTAACGGGTAAGACCTTAGCAGAAAACGAGTTGCGGCAAGCTTGGTCAAGAATACAATTCACCTATGATCCACTAAAGTTGTCGCTTTTCCAGGGAGCCAATAGTGCCTACAATCTTGGATTCTTGGCAAAGGGCAAACCTAGACCAGACGTGTCTGGGATATACGATCTAACAATTCTGAATGAAGTATTAAAAGAGAAGGGGTTGCAACCAGTTGGAGGAGCAGGAGGACTAGCAGAAGCAATTCCTTAAGTTCTTTTATCTTATTTTTCCAATTCGTTTATGTCCTATACTTTTCTCCGTCTTTTACAATCTTTGCGAATTATTGAAAAATGGCCTCTGAGTAGTATAACACTTCGTAGATGCCAAATCAATCAAAGATAGGAGTCAGATGCAACTTCTAAAAATATAGGTCACAATTTTTAGAGGCTCATATGATGGTATCTTAATTACCAGTGATATAACGTTCAGTTCCTTGCCAACATTCTAGACAGTAGTCTCCTTCTTTTTTCCCATATTGAGTCTACGAAAACTTGCGGATTTGCATACTCTAACGGCTTTTCCAATGACACATGACTTCCTTCAAATACGCAACTAGAACAGCTTATTCTCCATTCTTGCATCTTCATGATCATTCTTTTTAGGAGACATCATTAAAAATATTCTCAAGTCATTCATGTTTAAATTTCAAGTCGTTTTATTAGAAAATGACCCTGAAGTTGATTTGGTAGCATTTTGGGTTGCGTTAAAAACAGTCTTAGATACAGGGCTTGAGAGGTTTTTTACAACACCTCCAAATGATTGTTTTGCTTGGTCGGTAATATTTTTCATAATAGACGTAAGACCGACTTTATCTGCACCCTTCTTAACACCTGCAAAGAATGTTTGCCATCCTAAGCCCATTATAGCCAAAATTATGACAGCAATTACTATCCATGTAATTACGCCCATGCAACTAACCCCGATGAAGGCATTATCAGTTAATGAACATATTGGCTATTTTAACGATTATGGAGGCACCCACTAGTTTCTTTCTCAAGAAAGAAATTCACGATAGGGTTGAGCTCTTTTTTTGTCCATTCGTGTACTCCCGAAGATGACCACAATGATTAAAAACACGCTAGTAAATTTTCGGCTTCAAGTCGTAAGCTGGTTGAGCTTTTTAAGACTTAAAAGGAAAAGGCGGCGTGAATTTAGTCCGCGTGTCATTTAGACATTCATATTTATACGCTACTGACAGTATTTTTTCTTCTCTAAACGGAGGACCAATTATTTGTACTGATACTGGCATATTATCTTTGGTTAGCCCTATAGGAATACTAACTGCAGGAAAACCAGTGCTATTAAATAATATAGTATTCCGAAGTAAAGCTTCTCTAGTTTGCAAAACAGTATTGCAAATATCGATGTCCATTAGTTCATCGAATCTAGGAGCAGGAATTATAGTTGTTGGAACAACAATAACCTCAATTTTCTGTTTGAACATCATTAGAAGCTCCTTTTTTAATTCCTCATTTACGATTCTCATGGCGTGTATGTAATCAACCGCAGATATTTTAGTTCCTTGAATTAGCATCTGTCTTACTTCTTCACTATAATCTTCCTTTCTTGTCTTTAACCATCGTGCATGTATTTCTGATGCCTCTGCATACCTAATTCCTTTCCAAGTGTTGTAGTATCTTTCAGGATTTTGAAGATCTAGATCAAACACCTTATACCCTAATGACTTTATACTTTCCAAAAATTGAAAGAACAGACGTTCAACTTCCGAATGAACATAATCAAAGAAATAGTCTTTTGGTACTCCAATAGCTATTCCTTCGAAATTGGATTTTTCAATAATGTTTGTATATGGAGGAAATTTTTTGTGCTTGGAAATTTGATCTGACGGATCCCATCCCGATATCCATTCCAATACAGCAGCCGCATCCCATGCGCTCCTAGTAATGCATCCAACATGATCCAAAGATGGTGCAAGAGGCACAACACCATACTTACTAACCCTGCCGTATGTGGGTTTTAGTCCAACTACCCCGCAGAGTGAAGATGGAACTCTGATGGAGCCTCCAGTATCAGTTCCTAAAGATATCCAAGCCATTCCAGTTGAAACTGCAACAGCAGAACCGCCACTTGAACCACCTGATATTCTTGACATATTCCAAGGGTTTTTCGTGTTACCGTAATAGGGATTCACTCCGGTAATTCCAGATGCAAATTCATTCAAATTGTTGGTACCTAGTAAAATTGCCCCCGCTTTCTTAATTTTTTTAATACAGGTCGCATCAGCCTTTGGAACATATCCAGATAATATTTTTGAACCTGCAGTACAACTAATATCTTTTGCAGAAATAATATCTTTTATTGAAAAAGGAATGCCATGCAAAGGCCCTCGATAGTTTCCCTGACTAATTTCCCTTTCAGCTATTCGTGCATTGTTATATGCATCTTCCTCATCAATAATTGTTATAAATGCATTAAGTAATGGATTGAATTTCCTGATTCTATCAAAGCAAAACTCAATAAGATCTACAGGTGAGATATCACTGGTCTTTATTTTCTCTGATAATTGTCTAATCGAGAATAAAGAAAACTGTAATCCTTTTACCATAGATATCGTCATGTTTTCGTGCGTGGACTTTTTAAATTTATACGATGAAATAAGAGTGTTCTACATTACTATGATTTGAACAGACACATGACATGGCTACTGCATATGTCAAGTTAGAAGAAATACAATTCGCTCATATTATGAGTAATTGCGATATATGGAGTCTTTACAATTATATATAAAGTGTGTAATGCCCGGTTATGCGAAGGCCTCATCTGCTAAAAAAGTGTATACTCATTATTGCGAAACTGCTTCTAACCAGAGATTGTTAGAATCAATAAAGCAACTACATGCTATTGGCTTCCCCTTTCAAAGATGCTTTGACCTCCACCTCAGAAGGCTTAAGTAAAGGCTGTCTTCAGCTAAAGATATATGAAAATAAGAGAAGCAACGGGTATTATCGGAGTTTTGCTTGGAATTATGCTTGTTATGGCAGGAGTTGGATTCACCAAAACTAGTCTAGTTAACGAAATATTTGCCGCCGCAGCACCAGGAAATCAGACAAATGCAACTAATACACCGAGTCCTCAAGCTGTTCTTCAAAAAGGAGCAACACCACCAGCATCAACTTCTTCTTTAACTAATGACGTAAAAACGACAACAACTAACAACAACATTACTTTGGGAAATCCATTCTATATAGCATATGATAAAATTACAAGTCAGGTACCAGTTCCACTAAGAAGTGGAGGAACCGCTACCGGGGTAATATTCTCAGGTACTGGAACTGTAAAAGGCATAGGCTTCGCAGATACTGGGAGAGCTTTGATTATCCCGATATCCAAAACAATTGTAGATATTGATGGAGGATTGGTTCTTAAGACCAATGTTGGCGGCGGTAAGGATAATGGGAATGCCACGCTTAGTTTTAGAGAGATTAGCCACATGATTGCTGCTGGAACAATGCAAGGAAGTGGAGCAGCTATCTTTAATCCAAATGCAACAGGAAAGCTTTCTTTTCTTAGCAATACAGTAGCGATGTTTACGGACAACGGTAACAAAGATGGTACCAATATAATTAAGGCATGGGAGTGGAAGTATAGATAAGGTAAAATTAGATAATCCCCTAATCCTCTATTTATCGATTAAGAGGATATAATGTTACTTACTGATAGTGAAAATAAAGTAGGCTTATGCTACTGTTAACTTCTTGATGTCCAAGCGTATCACGCAACCAAGACATAAGTAGCTCGCATATTTTCAGCTGTCCTCTTTGGTACATGAGTAAATGACTTAGTGGGTGTGATGCAATTAAGGACATGGTGGCAAAGAGTGTTCATCGAGGTTGGTTTTTTCTATCAAGTTATTTATTCGCGGTTCGTTCTAGAGGAATTTGACTGTTTTATACAGCTTTTTAATATTTCAAAAACCAAGAATAACTACTCAGTTAATATATCCATTATGGTTATTTTAACTGACGCAGCATAATGAAATGCAATACGTGCGGTCTTGAGGAGAACCTTCCATTTCGATGCAATTACTGTGGAGAATCGTTTTGTCATCTTCATAGAATTCCCATTAATCACTGGTGTCCATTTATGAATAAATATGCAGAAAAAAGAAGGCTTATGATGCAAGGTAACTATGACGATGGCCCTGCAGCATCATCATTTAGTAATAGCATTGGAAGATCATTACTTAGAGCAATAAAGATAAAAAGTTCAAAAACCGAACTATTACATCTCTTTGTTGCTACACTTTTAGTCACCGGCGTAGGATTATCATTTAACCATTACAGGTATATTTCATGGCAATTTCTTGTTATATTCGTTAGCGCTTTTCTTGTTCACGAGTTAGCTCATAAATTTCTGGCACAATATTATGGAAGCTGGGCTGAGTTTCGTGCACAACTATATGGACTCATAATTACAGCAATATCGGCTTTACCCATTATGCCATTTAAATTTATAGCTCCCGGTGCAGTCATGGTTGGATTATCTGACAGAAATAAGTTTGGAAGAGTTGCACTTGTGGGACCATTAACCAATTTGGTAATGGGGTTTTCATTTCTAATATCAACATACCTTTATCCATATCATTCGTATTTGTACGCGGGTGCGTCATTTAATGCATGGATAGCGATGTTTAACTTGTTGCCATTTGGAGTACTAGATGGACAGAAGATCTTTGATTGGAATAAAATTGTATGGGGATGTGCCATGGCTACTACTATGGTTCTGTTTATTACTGCATATATCTAATCTCAGTTTTAATTAATATAATATGTAATCCGAGATCGTGTATTATATATCATGCAGTCAGGTCTGTTGGGAAAAAAGGATAAGGATTAAGCGACGACCCCAGGCATGTCATGCATGCAATGCACATATGAGAGAAGATGGGCCACTAGGAAACCAACTAAAACACATACCTTAGGAAAATCTCAGGTTAGTTATTTATTGTATCGTAAATCGTATCCGAGTTGATCTAATATTATACTAACCAATGGAAGCTATTCTGTTTTAAACCCGGGCTATAGTGTCCACGATAATTCCTTCAGCAAACTAAAACAACTTAAATTTATTGCCCCCTCTTGCATTAGCATAAGGTGGAGGACATTTCATTTCTTCAAAGTTATAGTAATATATGTGTCCTCGTATACCTTCACCTCTTAAAATTCTTGTTCCATTGTCGCTTGCCACTGCTTTCCATGCATCAAAGCCTTCGTCAAAGCTGTTTAGATCAACCCGATTGTTTGACGAATCATCTTCTTCGGTCAAATGCTCACTCCATAGCTTGACTCTAAGCTGTTGCGCAAGTATCGGTGAAGTAATACCAAGATCAAATTCAGTCGAATTTTTAAATCCATCATTATCCATATTTGCTGAGCCAATAGTTATCCATTTATCATCCACTATCATAACTTTTGCATGTACATAGATCTGTCTCCTTTTTTCATTAGCGGTGTTATGTTGTGATATCAAGCAGTATGTATTAACACGATTCCCTCCAGCATTTCGTAATTTTTCCAGATTGCTATTAACATTATTGATACTTTCTTTTGAGACACAACCACAGATAAACCCAGGGAGGTTTGGTTCCATGGGACTTACAACTATTACTTTTAGATTTTGCTCTTCTTGTAGTCTCTTGACAAGAAGCTGAGTTATAAATTCACTCTGAAAAGAAAATTGGTTTTCAATGTATATACTATACTTCGCTTTTCTAAACATTGCAGCATACCATGATAATATACCACTACCATCATTATCATCACCGTCGTTATTCAGTTGCTTCCAAGTACGTAACGCAATAACCTCTGTATCTCCAGTGGAATTTTGATTTTCAAATGATGATTCGATTTTTATTCTCCTGGTCTGGTTGATATCTTTGGTTATTGAATATGTCCATCGCTGCATGAAATGGTAAGTTAAATCCGTTACAACTGGACCTTCAACCATTGCATGTATGTCATGCCATGGCTCTGCATTTAAATCTCTTAAAGGATTATCAAAATCATGACTATTGGTATCCCATTTACCGTGAGATAAGTCTAGTCCTCCACAAAAGCCTATCTTGTTATCTATAACAATAAATTTCTCGTGATGACCGGATGTGAACGCAGGAGTAGTATTGTCAACCCTTACCATCAAATTTTTTGCAATTTTAGAATGTTGTACAAGTCTCTCTAGAGGCTCAAGTTCTCCCACCCTTCCATTCAATCCGCGTTTATGTGCGGTAGGTAATAGTCTAATTATCAATTTTGGCTGCCAAACAATGATTTTGACTTCTACTCCTTGTTTTGTCTTTTCAAACAAAAGGTCTTGCAAAGGAGATGTAGAGTAATTCTGGCGAGATAATCTCATATTTTCAGATTCTGATGTGGTGCTGTTTTCAGATTGCGATTCTCCTCTTAAGAACCTCAAGCGAGGATCTAGCTCATAATTGGCTATGAAGATACTCGTTTTTGCTTTGAACATTTTCTCATACATTAGAGTGAATGTCTCTTGACCATCGACGGTAAAGGTTACACAGTTGCCAAATGTATTTTCACCAAATCTAGTTCTCAATGTTATATCATCCTACCTTGACATTCGGTTACAGATTTTAAGACGCGAGTTGTGCTTAAGATCTTTGAATGTCTCGGTGATCTGTTGCGTGAATAAAAATAAGAAACCATCTTACCTATCGTTATTACGATCTACGGTCATCTCAGTCATTGTTATGTTATCTTATATGGCATATAAGGATTAAAGCTGAGCGTAACTTTCATGCAGGCCCTTTCCCGATTTTAGCCAATATCTTCACGAATGCAGCGTAATTCTTTTCAGTTAATGGCGTCAGAAAGTCTGTTATACCATGAGATTCTCTGTTATCAGCGATAGCCAATCCATTTTCCACTAAAAGCTTTGCGTACTGATGGATAGGCTTATAATCTAGCTTTAATTCGGATGCAATTTGGACGGGAATTGATGAAACCAATTATTTTCATTATACTAGCTCCAACTTTTGTTCCTCATATTAAATTCCACTTTGTGCGCCTGAACACATCGAAAGACTCTCAAAGAACGCTGATTCGCCTGTGACCCACTCAGAACGACTGACACCTAATCTGTAAGATCTCGAGTCATTCCAATTATTCTATCTGCCGGGAATGAAGACAATATGAAAGCAAAAAAAGCCTATTCGGTTCTATCTTCGTTTTTTATCACTCAAAATCAACAACCATCTTTATATCATTTTCTGTCCAATTCATCACAGAGGCTGGTGATATCTTATTGTCTGCAAAATCCCGTAATAGCCGTGAGCGAGGCAACACATTTAATACTGCAAGAAAGGATGATTCATCAGCAGAATCAATTGAACAGCTTAAAGCGACTATTGCGTATTTAAACGGATCAATTAATCATCTTAAAGAAGCTAACAAAGAGTTAAGAACGAAATATGATAAACAGAAGGAGTTTATCAGTATAGCTGCTCATGAGCTAAGATCTCCTATAACACCTATCTTAGGAACCCTAGAATTCATAGAATATGAATTTGAGGAATCAAAGAAAACAGAAATTACACTGAAAAAGGAGTTCTTTGAAAGATTAGTTCGTAACACCAACAGATTAGAAAGGCTTGTTTTTGAAATTTTAGACATTACAAGAATAGACGATCAGTCATTAAAATTGAAGAAAGAATATTTCAATTTGAATATGATTGTGTTAGATGCTATAGAAGATCATCGAAGGCAGATTGAGAAATGTAATGGAAATACAGAGCTATTATACGAGTTTAAGAAAGAGGAGAAAGAAAAAGTACCAAGAGGATCGGAAAGTCCTTCTGAGGATATTTTCGTAGATGCAGACAAAAACAGGATAAATCAAGTCATATACAATTTACTAACTAATGCTATCAAATTTACCAAAGACGGTATGGTGTCTATTTCACTTATGAAAAAAAGAGGTAAAAATCATATTAACGAAGTTATTCTTAGCGTAAAAGACACGGGTATCGGTATAGGTCCTGAAATTTTGCCAAGACTATTCACAATGTTTGCTACCGAATCTGAGATAGGCACAGGTCTAGGATTATTCATCTCAAAGAATATTGTGGAAGCTCATGGCGGGAAGATATGGGGAGAGAATAACACCGATGGTAAAGGAGCTACATTTGTTTTTAGTTTGCCTTCATAGGATAAACAATAATAACCCTCACCTTCATTAACAATCGAGTCTACGTCACATTTTCAGGTTTCTTATCCCATTAGATCACTCAGAAATAATAAAAACTAGAGCAGCCATAAATCAGAAAACAATAAAGTTTTAGTAATCCGTATAGTTCTATCACAAAGAAGTAGAACGACTAATAAACCCAGACTCAGAATAATTATTGCTGATGATAATAGAGACGTTACTGCTATTTTAGCAGGTACTTTTGGGCTTAAGGGATATGAAGTTTATAAGACATTTAGTGCTGAGGAATGTCTGAACAAAGTAAACGAATTAGATGGTAGAGTGGATATCGTCTTCGTAGATGGAAAATAGCAGCTGATAGAGCTGCAATATTGATTATCAAAGTAAAAAGGATTAATCCGTATATCAAGATTATGGCACTAGCAGAAAATGAAACCAATAAGACGAGGGTTTTGGACTATTGTGCTGATGAATTTGCAACAAAACCCATTAGCGCTGAAACTATAGTAGATAAAGTCAGCAGTTTGTTACTGACAACAGAACAAAGGTAATATCCGATCCAATGGTAAAATGGTGTTTTTTTTGTGCCCTAACCGCATTGGTAATTAACACAATAAATTTCTGAATTGATTCATATACCCCAATGTAGTAGGCTATGAAGGTGATCTTTTCAGCAGCTATGATATTATCTATATCTTCAGCCCATCCCATTGTTATATGACAACAATAGCAACAATATTAAATTTGCAGTTACCTGGCCCCGATGTTCATTTAATTCCTTTGTTGTGATAGTACCTTTCAAATAGTAGAGAATAAAAATGACTCGTCATTCGTCCTCATCTTCATTTATTCGTGCTTTCTCTTCTCCCCCTGTTCTTTCATTGGTATTTGCTAGAATATTCTATGCTGTAAATTGGTTCAACATTTCATCAATATTCTATTTGATAGTCATAGACTTTAAACAAGACATATCTATGTTAGGATTAATCACAGCCAGCTTTCTAGTAGGTATTGGTCTTTTTCAAGTGGTTGCTGGTATCCTTGCTGCAAAATACAGCCCAATGAAAATTGCTATTTGTGGAATTCTCATTGCGTCGGTTGCCTCTCTCTTTTCTGGTCTAGCTATAGAATTATCCCAAATGATGATCCTACGATTCATAGTAGGCATTGGTATGGCATTTTTCTTTGGCCCTAGTGTCATTTTAATTTCAGATTATTTAGGGAAGGGATCCGAAGGATTAGGAGTAGCATTACTTAACTCAGCTCAAGCATCAGGTGCAATTATAGGCATTTTTGGGTGGGTGCTAATTGCACAGACTGTTGGTTGGAGAATAAGTTTGGTAATAAGTGGCATATTAGGCATAGTTAGTGGTTTGTTCTTAGTCTTCACATTAGCAAGAGGAGAAGAGAAGATGAAAGATAAAGGACGACAACAACAACAACAGCAATTCCACTCAAGCTACGGTACTATCAAGCTCTCTGATTTAAGGCAAACTTTACTCAATAAATCACTGATTATCCTAGGCTTGACATTGCTTGGCATCCAAATAGGATGGAATGTAATATCTACATTTACTGTATTTTATCTTAAAGATCATTTACATATCAGTCCTACTATTGCAGGTTTGGTGGGAAGTTTATCTTTGGTTTCAATTCTCGTTTTCTCTCCCGTTTTTGGAGGAATTTATACTAAAATCAAGAACTCCAAAAATCTGTTACTTTTATGTGGAGTTGCTCTATCGATAAGCATATCCATTATTGCACTCAATACATTTTATGCAGCTATAATTTCGATCATACTGGCTGGTTTTTTTGCCGCCGGGGGTTTCATTATTCCCTATGCTAAAGCAAAAGAAATAAATGAAAAGTATCAACCAATGTATCAAACACTTGCAGTGAGTTTTGTTAATGGCGTGTCATTATTTGGTGCATTTTGGGTGCCATTGTTGTTTTCGAGTATAGCTAGACATTCAGGATATTCTATGGCTTGGATATTAGGCAGTTTGCTTACATTGGTTCTAGTCCTTCCATTAGTGAGGCAAAAATTGTAGCGGTACTTGTTAAATTGATGTTCAAAACTGGCCTAAATTGCGTAGTCAAAGTTCGGCTACACTTTTTTATCAAATACCAGAGCCAGAAGTAACCATCCTAATATTCAAAAGGTGATGAAGGACGTTTGGACCAGCAATATATTTGGTAAAATTTTAGTGGTTGTAGAAATAAGTATGATTCTTAATACTAGTTTAATGCGATCAGCATTAAAAAGACAACGTTAGATTACCACTTAAAAATATCAGATGAAAAAAAGGGAATAGTTGCTATTAGCTTGCCTTTCTAGCTGACTTTTTTCCTACTTGATGCTTTGACCGTTTTTGCTTAGCCAGGGAGGCTTTTGCTTTTCTCTTAAGGTTAGTAGTTTTAATCCGTGCCTTTGCAGCTTCATTTTTGATTGTCTTTTCTGTTTTCTCTGAAGTGGCTTTCGTTGCTTTACGTGCCTTTGCAGCTCCTCTTTTAACGGTTTTGGTTGTCTTGGGTGCTGCCTTGGGAAGCTGTCTGGCTGTTTCTTCCGCTGCACGTACTGTTTCGCCTGCTGCCCCTGCAGTTTCTTCAATTGCACTAGCCGTGTTTGCTGCTAGATGGCTGTCTCTGATCTCTTTAGTTGTATCACTAA
>WNFX01026469.1_pt1 | contig 11178 bp, 13 predicted proteins | sample 5400111 | NCBI WGS metagenome assembly WNFX01 (sample SAMN13153363, study PRJNA577476) | soil metagenome | isolation source: 40 cm soil or saprolite under grassland replicate 1 | place: USA:California | collected 2016-06-15
AAATGGATTCAAAGTTGATATCTTTGAATCACCGCTTCTAGCATTGGAGAGTTTTAAGCCTTGCTTGTACGATCTAGCAATTCTTGATATTAAGATGCCAGAAATGAATGGCTTTTTGTTTTACAGAAAAATTAGGAAACTAGACAAGAATCTCAAGATCTGTTTTCTAACAGCAGGAGAGATGTACTATGGAGCATATTTAGACATATTCTCTTCGGTACCTGCTAACTATTTCATGCGAAAGCCGATTGGGAATGAAGAGCTAATAACACACATAAATCAAATTATCAATGATACCAGTATACAAATTATAAGTAAATAGCGTGGATTCTGTGACTGATTATTTACAAGCATTATTCTATATTGGTGGGATGAATCTGATGAGCTATTCTAAATATGGGCGCTCCGAAAGAAAAGAGACATTATCCAAAAATTTGATGGTCAAGAACCATTCTCGAATTGATACCATTACGGCAAGGAAGGAACAACCTTTTTGGAAAAGGATTTTCATTATAGACGATGATCCTGATACCACTTTGACTTTTAAATCAGGGATAGAAGATAGCAATACTAGTAGGAAGCACAACAAGAGGATTGAAGTAATTACCTATAACGAACCTTTGAAACTGCTGTCTGTCTGAATTTAAACTAGGAGGAGTAAATCGTGAAGCATTAAGAGAAATGTTTTATCAAAAAGCCAGTTACAATAGATTGTTTGGTTAAAAGAATTAGATTAGATTAGATGATTATTTTGAACCGCTTTGAAAATGATGTCTGTGGGTATTTATTTTGAGGAAACGATTCTAAAGCATGACTTTATTTTCATTCCACTCGGTATCAACTTCGAACTCAAAATTTGCAAAACCGAGGGTTTGAATAGATATTGCATCCGATTGTGAAGGAACTGGGCGCTGAATGCAGAAACGGAGCAGCCAAGATTAATGTCTAACTTGTTGAAAAAAATAATTTCTAAAATTCTTTTAAAAATCACGATCTTGGTTATCGTTGAAATTATTCTGATTGTTGGTAGTTTCAGTGTGCTCGCTTATTTTCAGTCTCAGCAATCATCAATAGGGAATTCAATTAATATTGCAGGGAAAAATCGATATCTTACTACCAATCTTTTATTTCAAACTGAAAAATATATAGATGGGTCCTCTGATGCATCACAACTAAAAGCTGCTAGAGATAATTTGCAATCAAATATAATGACGCTAAAACAGGGTGGGAGAATTTCAGGAATTGATTTAAGACCATTGCCTTCAGGATTGTTGGATATGTGGAAAGCTATTGACCAAAACTGGAATGATTACAAGACTTCTGTTACACAGAAAATATTGATACCGCATCTTGCAAAAGGAATGACATCGTCACCGGTGACAGCAATAGATCGATCGTTAGTAGAGAAAGGCCTCGAATCGAAAGCATATAACTTGGTTAATTCTTCTGATAAATTGGTTACACAACTAGGGCAACAAACAGATAAAAATTCCGAGAACGTAATGTTACTACAAATCCTTTTTGCAATCCTGATCGTCGGTATTCTAGTATTAATCTTGTATCTTGTTGCAAGAATGTTGAAACCAATATTCGTTCTCACTCAAGCAACGTCTGAAATAAAAGAGGGAAACCTTGACGTATCGGTAGAACAAAAAGGTAGTGACGAACTTTCTGTTCTTAGTGAGACATTTAATTCCATGATGGGTTCTTTAAGAAGCTCTATTATAAAACAAGATGAATTAACAAAGAAACTTGAAGCAGCAAATGAGGAACTCAAATACAAAGATCGATTAAAAGATGAATTCATCAATATAGTAGCTCACGAATTAAAAACACCAATACAGCCGATACTTGGATTAACAGAAATTCTTCACTCAAATAAAGGATGTCAAACAAAAGGAATTATTGGAAGTTACTATTAGGAACACAAAAAGACTACAGCGGCTTACGAATGATATTTTGGATGTTACAAAAATTGAAAGCAAATCACTAGGATTGAGCAAAGAACAATTCAATTTAAATGATGTAGTGGTAAACGCAATGAATGATTTGGTATTAGATAGAGTTCCTTGATAGTAACAGCCAAAAGATAAAGTTATCATATCATCCTCAGGATTTTTTGGTACAAGCAGACAAAGGCAGAATAGCCCAGGTTATCTCAAATCTTTTGAGTAATGCCTTCAAATCTACCAAAGAAAACGGGAAAGGTGGGATTGTAACTATAGGTATAGAGAACAGAGTTAGGGCAGGAGAACCAAATAAAAACGACCGTGAAATCGTTGTCAGTATAAGCGATGAAGGTAAGGGTATAGATAGTAAAATTTTGCCAACTTTGTTTGCCAAGTTTGTTTCAAAATATTCTTCTAAAGGGACAGGTTTGGGATTGTTTATCTCTAAAAGCATTGTAGAAGGTCACGGTGGGCAGATATGGTGTAGAAATAATGACCAAGGTAAGGGAGCTACATTTGCCTTTTGTTTACCCATATGAGAAAATTAGACTTGAAAAAGTGTGGTATTCACTAGTCTACGCTGACCAATTGACAATTTAAGAGTACTAAACTACGTGAGTTAACCTTGCTTATTTTATTATTATCTCGATTGTTTCCTTGCACAGAAGAAATATTTCAGCTTAAAAATAAGCGTTCGGAAGTCAAGACAACCTATTACTTCCTAGAGCTCGCATGATCAATTGATGCGATCTTGGCTGGATACTTTTGATTAATGCATTGATTGCGGATTTTTATGACTTCGCCCTAAGGATCAACAACAGAAATGGAAACATGAATTAACTACTAGCTTTCTTGGAGGAAGTAATCACTTGACTCATATGTGGCGGTTCCATGACAATATGGACATTGATGTCTACCATGTCCTAGCATATTTACTACAAGCTGAGCATCTTCTACGGTGTTAACAACTTTACCAGAAAAAAATTCTTCATGGTAATGCTTGCATGAGGATGATTCTCATTTCGAAGGAGAAGCTGAGATAGCCGTTCTCAAGAAAATATTGACTTCTTATAGTTGGTGGTAAAACAACTCTTTGCAGGGACGTAATATGAGCAGAAATGTACTTTGATTTGAATAGCAGCTCAACACGAATAACCAGCCCTAAAAATAAATTATGATATACTAAGAAAGATCCTTGTATGGAATATCAATGATTTCTTTCTTTTGACGTATTGCATCTGACATCACAAGTTCTTTAAGCATATCAAGTATATCCTCTGTGATAATAATGAACGTCTGTCATACATCCCCTACTTCTATCTGTTGACCCTTCTTAAAGTGAGTTTATTTGAATAAAATGAATACTTCGAATCTTGTTCGTATACCCTGTTTGTATGTGGGCGGCATTACAGAGGGATACGACCAGTCTCACCTACATGAGTTATATGATATAGCAACCTTAAAAAGTCAGAGTTTCCATACAACTAGTGATTTGCAACTCTTTCCGAAATGTAACAAAATAAATACTTGTCTGAACATCTACTTTGAATATGATGCATATCCACGCGAAAATGGCATCAAGAGGGAATATTCGGGATGAGTGTTAGGTCAACGACAAGATGCAACCCGGATATTCTTATCGATCTGGGCATGTATGATTTGCTTCTAATCGAGAAGATGCTGCGCGTCGTACGTCAATTAGTTGAGAAAAAGGAAAAAAATCAAGCATCTCTTTTAAAAGAGTTAAGATATATTGGCAAATACAAAGAGTTGATCGAGAGGTTGGATGCGATAGCACTAAAGTTAGATGAGAGCATACAAGACAGCATAATGTTTACACGCTATTTTCATGAAGATGGAGTGTCACCGCTACAGAGACGAAAGGCCTTGAAAGCCCTGCCTGACCACCTAAGGAGAGAAGTAATAGAAAACAAAGGGGATTGGATCTTTTAATAATGTGGATTGGATGAATTGAGTATAAGCCATACATTCGAAGGGAGGACTTTTCTCCTACCAATCAAGTTAGCAATCCAACATTACACTCTATTTTTTCATTTTTTGTTGTTGTTGTCGATGATGTAGAGAGCCAAGTATCAATGTTCGAAAAAACACTTGCTTAGTTACTTCATATGTTGTTTATAATACACCAACTTGCTTAGAGTTTATTAATTATTACAAATCAACACAATCTTACCTTTGACTGAGCCGCTGGCCAGTAATTCATGAGCCTGAGCAGCCTGATTCAGAGGCATTCTTGCTGCAACGATAGGTTTGATCTTTCCTTGCTTTAGTAAATCTAATAACAAAGTCAAATCTTCATGGAACCAATCTGGCTTTAGCCTTTTTAGCGTTTGTATGCTATACAAGATAAATTTTCTCTTGTCGGAAATCACGTTCATGGTAAGCATCATCATCCAATCTTGGAGGTCTGTAGTCGGTGTGCCTCCATAAGCGACTAATCTACCGCCGCTACGAAGAATTTCGTATGAGGACTTGAACGATTTTCCTCCAACGCCGTCGAATACAGCATCTACGCCTGATTCACGTTGACCCTCACCATCATCATGACTCGTAAGTTTGATAATCTCTTGAACTAGATCTACCGACTTGTAATCTATTGGAATACCACCTAAACTAGATACAATGTCATGTTTGCTAGATGATGCTGTTCCATACATTTTTTTCAGATTAGCAAGCTTCCCCAATTGGAGTAGTGCTGTCCCAACACCGCCAGCAGCACCACCATTAATTAATATGGTTTCGCCAGATCTTATGTGAGCACAACGGTGGAGCATCTGGTAAGCAGTGGTGTAATTTATACCTAAGCTTACAGCTTCAGCATGATCAAGTCCAGGCGGAACTGGCAGCAAGCACCTTTACACGTACTTCATTAGCTTGTGGTTCAAGAAGCTCATCCTCGGCTGGTAAGAGACTCTCTTTTCCGCCGAACTTAGGTATTACAATGTCTATCAAAGAAGAACTTTCACAATACACTAGAGCAAAAGGGATGGGAAACGAGCCAATATTTCATATCATATCTGGAACATCAATAGGTGCGATAAATGCTGCTATATTGGTAAGCTATGTGAAGGAAAATAAAACCTGGCAAGGATCTGACGAAAGGCTTGTTGAGTTTTGGGAATATCTATCTACAGAGTCATCTGTTTAGATGGAACAAGAAAGTCAGAATACGGCAGATACGGTAGAATGAAGTCTGATTGTTCGGCGAAAAATCAGGATAATGAGGCATTTGAACACGTTATAAGATACGAAGATGGCATCAAGTCAGGCTAAGAAGCTAATTCTAAGATTAGCTTCTTACTCCTACTTTTCAATGCGGGGCTTCCATGTTGTGCAAAATACTTTAATTTCTCAAATATCTTCATTTTTAAGAGCGGGTCTAGCTTGGCAAAATTAGATAGCGTTTGCATGGAAGACACTTTTACAATTATACTCTCTACGTCTTTGCGATCAACCCATGACAATAATATTTGTTCTATTTTGGCTCTTTCAGCTGACGTAACTTCAATATAAGAAAACATTTGAGCAACGTGCCAGCGAACTTCTTGATGTTGAATTATGGCTATTTCATTTATTAGTTTATTCTTGAATGGTTGTAGATATTCAGGATGAATTCTTGATACTTTCTCTATAACATCAGCAGCCCTATTATGGCAAAGGCTTATCCTAATTCAAAGTTTTATGGATTCGATAATCATCCAGCTTCTATAGAATATGCAAGAAACAAGGCAAGAGAAGAAGGTTTAGGTGAAGATAGGATAAAGTTTGAAGTTGCATCATCTACTAATTTTCAGCCTGCTGAACTCGGAGGCGCATATGACTTGATTGCATTCTTTGATTGTTTACACGACATGGAAGACCCACTAGGAGCAGCAGCACATGCATTAGAAACACTCAAGAAACCTGATGCCATATAATGCCATAAAACTATTATGAAGTATGCCTATGGAAGGACGGAGTTGTTTGAACAAACAAAGCTTAATCTATCCCAACGTTTCCATATTTCCTCTATTTCTGCAGTCATAATTGGTGATACCCTCTACGCTTGCGCAGCAAGTCGAACAGGTACCAAAACAAACAAAATCTATAGAAATTTAAGGTTTCAATCTTTATGAATGCATGTGGTACCAATTCGCAGATGGAAGAATACTTCAGCACAGCAATCATAAACATATGGTATAGGGCTCCTTGATGGACTGCTAAAAACATGGGAGCTACTTACAGAGTGGGATGGTAGACAGCAACAAGAAGAATCGATCTTGGCTTCGTCAAACATGTTGCCACTCTTAGCAGGAGAAAGAAATCAGAATATCGTGCACGTAATTTATTCTCTATTTAGTTGCATCCAAAAAAATTATTGGTGTCAGTCTAGGTTTGCTTTCAATATTTATGTACGCCTTCAGGAATGCTTGATATAAGATCTATGACTTTCCTTAAACTGCGGAGTTACGTCCTCAACTTTCATACCATGTACTTTTATAACGTGCTGTGTACCATCTTTCCAAAGTTCTTCTTCCGTTTCCCCTCTAGCAACATAATCGCAGTCCTTCTCTCCTGCATCCCGACATGCTAATGATAACATCCAGTTTAGATGCTAACAGAGTAGCGTATAAAGTAATAGGATCATATTTACTGTATTAATATCATAATAAGGTCATAATAAGGTGGGATACACTTGCCGTGCTAGCTATTTATTATTTGACACATAATCCTAAGATTCTACTATACATAAATTACTAGCAATACTTATATAAAATCACAGGTTATCCAGACTAAATAATAAAACTGATCGAGGAGATCATTAATTGAGTAAAACAGGAATCACCTGGAAAGTTGAAGGAGACTACTTTGAAGCATGTAACTGTAGATCTATATGCCCCTGTATCTTTATGGGAGATCCTGATAAGGGTGACTGCCAACTCACCATCGCTTGGCACATTCAGAAGGGACAATATGGACAGACTAAGCTAGATGGACTAAATGTGGCGGGTGTTTTCCATACGCCTGGTAACATGTTCACAGGCCCGAAATGGAAAGCGGCCCTTTATCTAGATGAACACGCTAATTCAGAACAGGCTGATGCGCTCGGGAAGATCTTCTCTGGTCAAGCTGGTGGATTTTTGGCTACGGTCGGTAGTCTGATAGGCGAGGTGTTAGGGGTGCGCCCTGCTCCGATTCAATTTGGAGTCGATGGTAAGCGACGCTGGTTACGGATTCCAAATTCGTTGGAGCTAGAAATCGAGGGAATGGCTGGAAGCGATTCCCTATTGGGAATCGCTTATAATCAATCCAGCGATAGCCGTGGCTCCTGGCTTCGATCCTGTGATATCACATTCAACCAATACACCTATGATGACCATGGATTGGAGTGGGATAATTCTGGCAAGAATGCATTCTACTCTAAATTTAGTTACACACCATGATTGCTATAAGTCGTACTATCTAACTTCATACTATAGATGAAGAATTCATGAAGATCGTGACGATTCAGCTACACAAAACCAGAATTTCAATTCACGATAATAAAGTCCAGCTTCACATCATAGTAAAGAATTGGTAAAATTGCCATGGGATTAAAGATGAACAAAGTCTAGAAAATTATTCCTATTTCTTTAGTTTTAACATCTGCAGTATCTTGGCTGTTCCTTAGTAGACAATCTCTAATAATATGATGAAATATGACCCCTTTACTGATTGATCAAGAATGATTATGATTAATTTAACAAGGTTTAGAGATCAATTAATGTACTATCTTTGTAACAACCAACGTGTGGAAACAATTACGTCAGGTAAGTATAGCGTAGCTCATAGTGACTTTGATATATCAAGTAACACACTAGAATATGAAAATAATCTAATGCATGAACATTATTTTGTACAAGTGACGGTCAAAGGAGTAGATAACTTTCTTATTTGTTGCATTACTTGTGGTTCATATTATTGTAACATATGTGGTAAATTATTGAAAAACAAAGAAACTCCATCCAGTCGAGACTTAAACAGAAGAAGCCATTTTAATGTGAGTTTATTCCGACTTACCAATAACAGCTGCTCCATCTTTTGAAGCACTTATTACATTCCTGCAAGCCATATGGAATTGTAAGGGAAGGTTGGACCGCTAAAAATATGGAAGAGAGTGGGGGGTTTCTACGTTAAATTCAATAAGTAAATGACATGGATTCTATTTGTTCCATTCCCAGCCTAGTAAAGAAATTGTCCCGATCCCTCCAACTGCACAACATGCTATTAGAGAAGGAAGTGTAGTCGCACACAATATAATAGCTGCAATTAAGAGCGGATTCGAAATAGGAGAAGCTGAAGAAGATCATAGCAACATGACAACATTTGATTATAAGACTAAAGGTGTTATGGCAGAGATAGGAAAGAGAACAGGAGTTGGTGATTTGCTGGGTATTAAGGTTCATGTGGCTTCATAGCATTGTGGATATGGAGATCGTACTATCTATCTAACCTTCCCACTATACAAAAGAAGTTAAGAGTCATGGTAGATTGGTCAATAGATTTATTCTTTAAACGCGACATAACGAGAATAAGGACATATACAGAAGAAAAGGGTCTAAAGACTGGTCTCAGCAAGGCAGAGATCATACAATGATATTTACGTGATGGTTTAAATCAAGCCAGAAAAATCAATTCGCATCCTTAATTTGGAAAAAACTATAAGAAGCACCGATAGTAAGTAAGCTCGTAGCAATGACCAAATATGTGTCGAAATATGTACTGAAATTAGAAAAGGAAGCATTTGATTCCTTTGTACATGCGCAGGAGATTGACCGGTCATGATGATTGATGCTTTATTGGATATGACCATGGGTATGATATTAGGGATGATCGCTAGTCCCCTAATGATGAAAGGAATTAAAGTGATCAGGCAACGCAGGAAAGTCGATAGAATTCTACGGGAAATTTCGCAGGAACAGAGAATTTAACTTAACTAAGTGAACTAGAAAAAGAATGGACACAATTAGAATCTTAACGGTTCAACCTTAAATTTAATGATTTAATATAAAGAATAAAAAGGAGATTAAACATACATAGTTGATTGAATTGTTTGGTCCTGAATTCTTTATTGCTTTTGGTATCGGTATGTTAATTTCAGGTAGTGCAACTGCATTATACTATAGGAAAGAAAATATTAAACGTGTATTAGGAATATCTGATTGATTAATTGATTCAAGAACACCAACAATACATACCAGAAAACATGGATTGCTAACATATAGTGTGTGATTGAATAATCATAGTTAAGAAGCCCTATTATTACTAAATAGTAAAACTAGATACTACTAGAACTCATTTGGGTGAAATATAGTGATAGCTCTGGTAGCGACCTCTAGAACCAAAACAAAATCGGATAGGATGATCTTAGCATTAAACCGTTAAATTGAATCTTTAACGGTTGGAGGCTCGCAATAAATAGAAGTTATGCTTCGATAGAAACTAACTAATGAATTTACGTGATTCAAAGAGCAAAAGAACAATAGTGTTAACATCTATAGCAGCATTGGCTTTACTAGCCGTGGTGGCTGCCCCACTAATCACTCAGCAGCGTAGCGCGGCTCAAGCATCATCATCTTCTTCTATGAACATGACTTCAACTACAACGGCTATCACAGGGCCACCGGGTTCAGTACTGAAATTATCCCGAGCAAATGTTCCAATGGACATACCATTGAAACAAGGATATGTAAACGGAAACCCTGTATTCTACATTAACACAGACATCTCTGACCAAAAACTTGCAGGTCTACTAACAAACACAACTGGCTTTAAAGTAAACTATGCACCACTACTTGCACAAGCTCCAGGTGACGCAGTTGCCCAATTTTATGTGTTTAAGAATGGAATGAAGGGTAACGGAACTCTAGGCTTCCAGCCTACAGTTGGAAATGCCCAACCAGGTGATGCAAACTATAGTCCATTATGGAATATAAACATCGTAGAATGGAAGAATGGCGTTACACCAACTCAGCTAATGTCTGAAAAAGAAGTACTTGATGCAAAAGCTAATGGAGACTTGACAGTAACACCCACAAACGTAGTAGCTAATTGTCCATTCATACAATGGCATGGCGGTGCAATGATGATTAGAACTGATAAGAACATTACAGATGACTCAACTTACGGACCAACTCAAGTACTGAAAATAGATACCACCAAGATGATTGTAACAATGATAGCTCATAGAGGATTCGGACCGGACGGAAGAGCAATATACTATATCGTAGCTGATTCAACACCAGCTGACCCAGCAATGATGATGGGTGTAACTTTTGCACCAAATGATGCAAAATTAATTTCATCACCCGCTGTGGTAGATTTGTTCCAATTTATGAATGGAATAAAAGGATCAGGTCCAATGGGATTCCAAGCAGGTATCGGTGGATCGGGCCCAGGAGACCCCAATTACACCCCAATATGGAAAATATCCTTCAATACATGGAAAGATCCATCAAAGGCTAGAATTCTAGAGACTGTAGCTGATATTACAGCAATGCAACAAGCTGGAATGATAACAGTGATACCTGCTCATGGTGGAATGCATTCAGTTAACTGTCCATTCTTTGACCCATCTACAGTATTTGCACACCAGAGCAAAGCATGAAGAGTCAGAGTAAGTGAAGTCCATGGCAGCGAATAATCCTTTATTTTTGTCTACTAGTACTACAAGGGTTTAAGCTAAACTTTAAGGGTTAAAGATCAGAGTTATTATCTACACTTCTGCATTTATAGATGTTAGTCCAAGCATGACTCAAACTCAGGTGACCACAATTCAAATTGCTACCTTCGGTTCTGAGGGTCAAGAAGCAATAGCGGCAGGCATTAGGAATTTTCCTGTGCATAAACTAGCTTTGATTTGTTACGAATCAGATAAAGATAAGGCCGATGATTTTTCAAGAAAAATTAGAAGTGTCTTAGGATTGACTGTTTCTATTCACCTTGTCTCAAAACGTAACTCTATTAGAGATACCTTAGAGAGGGTTAGTGAAATTTTGAGTATAGACGGAAAAAAATTTCATCAGGTATTGATGAATGTGAGTTGTGGTGACAAGTTAATTGGTTGTGCTGCATTATCTGCTGCCTTCATAAATGGAATCAAGGCATTTGGAATGGATGAAACAGGTTCACCATTACTAATGCCAATTCTAAAACTAAGTTATAATGAAATAATCTCCGACTCTAAGAT
>WNFX01006426.1_pt1 | contig 11177 bp, 9 predicted proteins | sample 5400111 | NCBI WGS metagenome assembly WNFX01 (sample SAMN13153363, study PRJNA577476) | soil metagenome | isolation source: 40 cm soil or saprolite under grassland replicate 1 | place: USA:California | collected 2016-06-15
GCTCGGTGAGCTTTTCGTGCTCCGTCGGCGAATCGCTCGCGCGACAGAAGCGCACCAGCTCCACTTTGTCGAATTGATGGACGCGCAGCAGCCCGCGCGTGTCTTTCCCCGCGGCGCCCGCTTCGCGCCGGAAGCACGGCGTGTAGGCGACATAGCCCAGCGGCAACGTCGTGCCGTCGAGGATCTCGTCGCGGTGCAGATTCGTCACGGGAACTTCCGCGGTCGGCACGAGAAACAGATCGTCGGTCGTGCGGTAGACATCGTCTTCGAACTTCGGCAGCTGCCCCGTCCCGATCATGATTTCACGCCGCACCAGAAACGGCGGCTCCACCTCCATGTAGCCGTGCTCGCGCGTGTGCAGATCGAGCATGAAGTTGATGAGCCCGCGCGCCAGGCGGGCTCCCATTCCCTTCAGCACCGGAAATCCCGAGCCCGCGAGCTTCGCACCGCTCGGCAAGTCGAGCATGCGAAGCTGCTCGCCGATCTCCCAGTGCGGCTTGCCGCCTTTCGGCGCAGGCGTGCCCCAGCTGCGCAGCGTCGTCTGTTCGTCCGGGACCTCCGGCAGCGGCGAATTCGGCACGAACAACGCTTTCGCTTCGAGCGTCGTCTCGATCTGCCGCAGCTCGGACTCGAGGTTCGTGATGCGGTCGCCGAGTTTCTTGCGTTCGGCGACGATCGGCGCCGGCAAGCCGCCTTGCGACTTGGCGGCGATGGCATCGGACTTCGCCGCGTCATTGCGTTCAGCCTTGAACGTATCGAGCTGCGCGGTCAGCGTGCGCCGCTTCATATCGAGCGCCTCGATCTCGTCGAGCAGGCGCGTCAAGGACGCGTCACCACGGCGGGCGAGCGCCGCCCGCACCTGACCTGGCGAGGCGCGGAGCAACTTCAAGTCGATCACGGGTTAATGCTTCGGCAGGCCTGCTTCGAGCCCGCGATAGCCGCAATTGATATCGGTGAGAATTTTGAAGTCGACGCGCCGCCCATTGGGTGCCGCGGTGGTATCGATGTTCAGCACTTGCAACTTGGCGTAATAAACGGCGGTGAGGCCGGTGAGCGTCGGGCATGTGAGCGGGCCGGAATGCGCGATCACCACGCTGCTGTCACCGATCACCACGGCGCTGTCGCGCTGATAGTTCGTGGTGGGCGCGATGCGAATCGAATCGAACGCGAGGCTGCTGAGTCGGAGACCGGACTGCTGGCCGAGCTTCAGCGCGCCGGTCGGAAGCAGGACCGGACGCCCGGCGGTGTCGATGTCGAACGCGAAGTCGAACGACAGGACCTGCTCGGTGCGCACCGCACTCCGCGCGCCGATCGAATAACCCGACGGTTGGGTGACCGGCGTACCGCTCAAGGCGTAGAGCGAGACCAGACTATCGAGTCGGTTGTCGACGTAGGCCGTCAGCCCGGTGGTGTCGCCGCACGCGATGGCGGCGACAACGGCCGCCACGGCGATCAGGAGCGGCGTGAGATTGCGCATGGGGTGTGGAGAACTTACAGGGCAGCGTCGGAGTGGGTCAACCCACGATGGCTGCTTGACTTCGACATGGTCCAGTCCTAGGTTGGCAACCCCTATGGCGACGATCCGCGACGTGGTCGAGGCGTTCAGCCGCTCGAACGGCGTGGATGCCGTTGTGGTCGTGGGCCGCGATGGACTCCCGATCGATTCGCGCGTCGCCAATGGCGTGGACGCCGAGAGCGTCGCCGCGCTCCTGCCCACCGCCATCACGCACATGGCGCAGCTCGGGGATGCGGGTGGACGAGGCGACTTCACTACCGCCGTCCTCGAGTTCGGCAAGGGACTCGCGATCGTCGCAGTCCTTAACGCCGATGCGCTCCTCATCGTGCTGGTGCAGCCGGCAACGAACGTAGGCGCCCTGCTGTTCGATCTTCGCCGACACCGCCCCGCCATCGCTGGCCTGTTGTAGGCGGACGGCGGCCGGTGGCTTCCCCTTCCAGCTCCACGCGGCACCTCCTGGTCGTCGATGACGAGCCCCACATCGGGCTCGTCCTCCGCCCATTTCTCGAGCAGCTCGGCTATCGCGTGAGCATCGCGAAGACGCTCGACGAAGCGCGCAGTGCGCTGCGCGCGACCCCGCCGACCGATGGCCTGCTGCTCGATCTGCATCTCCCCGACGGCTCCGGGCTCGACTTCCTGCGCGACCTGCGCACCCAGGGCGGGACCGCCCGGCTGCCTGTGCTCGTCCTGACCGCCGAAGGCGACGACCGCATTCTGCGCGAAGCACGCCGGCTCGGAGCGGCCCTGGTGACCAAGCCCTTCAGCCCCACGAAGTTGAGCCAGCGCATCGCCATGATGTTCGGCGATACGCCGCCTCCCGGGGAGACGCCGTGAGCACGTGGGCCGCGATCCTCGCCGGCGGTGCGGGCACGCGATTCTGGCCGCTCTCGACGCCGGAACGGCCCAAACAGCTGTTGCCTCTGACCGGCGATCGGCCGTTGCTCGCGCAGACCGTGTCGCGCCTGCGGGGGCTCGTGCCGCCGGAGCGCATCTTGATCCTCACCGGTCCGTCGTTGGTGGAGCGCGTGGCCGCCACCGTGCCCGAAGTCCCCCAAGCGAACATCTTCGCCGAACCCCGTCCCGCGTCGACAGCGCCGGCGCTGGCGTGGGCGGCGCACTGGATCGCCAAACACGACCCGGGCGGCCAACTGCTGTCGCTGCACGCCGACTGGGCCGTCGGCGACGACCGCTCGTTCCGCGCAGCCGCAACCCACGCGTTGGGGGTCGCGGCCGAGCAGGATGTGCTCGTGACGGTCGGCATCAAACCGACGCGAAACGAGACCGGCTACGGGTACATCGTGCCGGGCAAACCGTCGGGCAGCGCGCGCAAGGTGAAACGATTCATTGAAAAACCGAGTCCCACGCGGGCCGCACTGCTCCGCCGGCGCGGCGCGCTCTGGAACAGCGGACTGTTCGCCTGGAGCGCGGCGCGCTTTCTCGGTGAAGCCGGCGCATACGCCAAGGAGCTCGCGGCCGGATGGACCGCGCTCACGAATGGCGATGCGCCGCGCTTCTTCGCCGCGGTGACGCCGGTCGCCGTGGATGTGGCCGTGCTGGAGCGGACGTCGCGCCTGGCCGTGGTGACAGGGGCATTTGCCTGGGACGATATCGGCTCCTGGGACGCGCTGCTGCGGATTCGCCGCCGCGACGCCCGCGGCAACGTCACGGTCGGTCATGTGACGCTCGGTGACGACGTGAAGAACTCGGTGATCTGGGCGGAAAACGAGGCGATCGCGGTCGGGGGCATCGAGGACATGGTGGTCGTCCACGCCAATGGGCACACCCTGGTCATGCCGACGGGTCGTCCCGAAAAACTGAAAACGTTGGTACAGAGCCTGTGACGCACGCGCTGTATCTGCTCGATCCCGATCCCAGTCCGGCGTGGATGCCGTTCGCCGGGATTCGACCGCTGTGCGAGCTCCGGGCCGGCGCGCATCTGGTGCGGGAGCGCTGGGAGATGTTCGTCGGCACCGAGGCGTCGGCCATTTTTGCGCTTCCCCACCTAGCCGGGTTTCCCGAACCTGGCGTGCCCCCCGTCGGGGCGCGGCAGCCGGTGACCGGGCCCGCGGTCATCGGATCCTCCACCTTTGCGCCGCGCGGGCTCGCGGGACCATTCCCGGATGCGCCCGCCCGGCTGACGCATGAAGGCATCACCGTGGGGTGGTCAGTGCCGGCGGGAACGACATGGAGCGGCCCGGTCGCGAACGCGCACGCGATGCAGGTGGAAGGCGTCGTGCTCCGTGGCGTGCACGATCTAGTCAGCGCGCTGGAGCAGCTGCTCCGGGACGATCTGGTCAGGTTACTCGGCGACTCCGACGCGGTGCCCAGAGGCTCGGTCGTGCTCGGCGACCCGACGTGGATCACGGTGCGCGAAGCGGCGATCGAGCCGGGCGTCGTGTTCGACACGCGCAACGGGCCCGTCGTGCTGGAAAGCGGCGTCGAGGTTCGCGCCGGGACGCGGCTCGAGGGTCCGTTGTGGGTCGGCGCGAATACACGGCTCATGGGGGGCGCGATCCGGCACTCGGCGATCGGCCCGTGGTGCGTCGTGCACGGCGAGGTGGCCACGACCGCGTTCCTCGGTTATGCCAACAAGAGTCATCACGGCTTCCTGGGGCATTCGGTGCTGGGCAGATGGGTGAATTTCGGCGCCGGCACGACGACCTCGAATCTGAAGAGCACCTACGGCTCGGTCCGGCTGCAGGTGGCGGGGACGAAGCTGGAAACGGGGCACCAGTTCCTGGGTAGCCTATTCGGCGATCACGCCAAGACCGCCATCGGGATGTTGTTCGATGCCGGATCGGTCATCGGTGCGGGCGCCAGCGTGTTCGACGGCATCCGCGCACCGAAATACGTGGCGCCCTTCGCCTGGGGAGGCGCTTCGTCAGAGCGTATGACATCGCAGGGTTTTCTGGCTACGGTCGAGCGCGTACTCCCCCGGCGCCACGTTGACGTGACCGACGCGATGCGAGCCTACCTGCAGCGCGCCTACGACTGGCTGATCACGTGACCGACGCCCAGCAGCGGTATCGCCGCCTCGGCAAGTACGAGCTGCACCAGCTCCTCGGGGAAGGGGCAATGGGCATCGTCTGGAAAGCCTACGACACGGTGTTGCGGCGCTACGTCGCGCTGAAGTTGTTGAGCTCGAGCTTCCGCAAGACGAAAGACATGCAGGAGCGATTCCTGCGCGAGGCGCGCGCCGCGGGCGCGATCCAGCACGCCAACATCGTCACCGTCTACGACCTCGGCGAGTCCGAAGGCCAGCTGTACATCGCCATGGAGCTGGTGGAAGGGCGCGATCTCTCGGACATGATCGCGCTGCGCGATCCGCTGGCGCTCGAGCGCAAGCTCGACATCACCATCGAAGTGCTCGCCGGACTCCACTTTGCCCACCAGCGCGGCGTGATTCATCGCGACGTGAAACCGTCGAACGTGCGCGTCATGCCCGACGGGCGCATCAAGATCATGGATTTCGGAATCGCGCGGCTGCAAAAGGCCGACACGACCGGATCCGGCGCGATCGTCGGCACGCCGACCTACATGGCGCCCGAGCAGATCACGAACGGCGCGATCACCGCGGCGACCGACGTCTTTTCGGTCGGCTGCCTGCTGTACGAGCTCCTCTGCTACCAGCGCCCGTTCGAAGCGGAGTCGGTGCACGGCGTCCTGTATCAGGTCCTGACGACGGAGCCGCGCCCGTTGCGCACGGTGGCGCCCTCCATTCCTGCCGCGCTCGAGCGCGTCGTCGCGAAGGCGATGAACAAGGTGCCGCACGAGCGCTATGAGTCCGCCGGCCAGATGATGTCGATGCTGCAGCAGATCCGCGCGGCGCTGTCGGGGGCGGACGAAGAGGCGACCCAACCGCTCGGCCGGTGGACGCCGCTCCCGCGGCCCATGCTGAAGCTGATCACCCATGCGTCGATGAGGGCACGGCTGGCAGTGTTGGGGGCCCTGGCGGCGGTCGTCATGCTCCTCCTGTACGCACCAGGACAGCCCATAGAGGAACGCGGCCCTGCCGTAGCAGCCATTCCGCCGGCGCCGACGCACCCCGTTGGCGGAGCCTCGGGACCGGATGGAGCGGGGGGAGCGGGGGGAGCGGGAGGGCTCGCCGCGCCGCCGCCGCCCACACGCAATGCCGCGCCCGTGTCGCTGGCGGTGAGCTCGCGGCGCGACTCCGCCCTGGCCGCGCGCGATCGCGCGAACGCGGCCGGCGCGCAGAAGAACAGCGTGCCCTCATTGCTGCTGGCGCAGACGATGCTCCAAGCATCCGACCAGGCGCTCCAGCGCGGCGACCAGTCCCTGGCGCTCCGGGGGTATGTCGAGGCCGCCCAACGCTACGCGCAGGCTCGCGAGGAGGCGCGCGCGATGGAGCGCGAGGCGCAGCACATGATCCAGCGCGTCACGCCCGTGGTGCAGGCGCTGCCCGCCGGCCGCACCGCCGCCAATGCCGGCGTCTTTCTGGCGCGCGCCGAGTCGCTGCTGCACGAGCAGGATTTCACGCTTGCCAAGCTCGCCGCGCAAAGCGCCGAACAGTACGGCATCGACGCGGGGATCGCGCCCCCGAGCGCCCAGCCGGCCGATGCCCGTGGTGCGATCGACGTGTTGCTGGACGATCTCGGCCGGGCCCTGGCCAGCCAGCGGATCGCGAATCTGCGGGTGCTGTATCCCGGCCTGACGGAGGAGGAGCGGCGCAGCTGGGAGGCGTTCTTCCGCGAGTGGAATCAGATCACCGCGAAGTTCACGATGGAGGATTTCAAGACACAGGGCGCGAGCGCCACCGGCAACGTGCGGGCACTGTTTCAATACGTGCCGGCGAAGGGCGGCGCGCCCCGGATAGATCGGCGCCGCTTCGCGATGCGCTTTGAGAAGAAAGACGTCGGGTGGCGGTTGGCTGCGGTTACGGAATTGAAATAACGACGCTGCCTAGTTCGGACCTCGCACAGTCTGTGGCACAGACTCTTGGTCAGAGATGCTTCCGATCCCGAGCTGTCCCAGAGCATTGCCTCCCCAACAGTAGGCCATGCCGTTGCTCCGCAACACGCAGGTATGAATCCCGCCTGCAGTCACAGCAGCGACATCGGTCAGCTGAGAAACGGCCGTAGGACTCAGTCGGTCGGTTGAGGTCCCATCGCCAAGTTGGCCATACGCATTGCTGCCCCAGCACCAGAGGGCACGCGTGAGGTCAACGCTGCACGTATGCAAGTCAAAAGCGTATGGCAACCCTAGCAAGGGCAACCACGCACCACCCACGGCGACGTCGAAGGCATGAAGGTCATTAGGTAGGGCGATGGGGTTGGGTGTCGGCTGAGGAAGCGATGCGTGCGATTCGTAGCCGAAGCAATAGAGTGTCAACGCCAAGTCTTCGGCGCACACAAAGCCTCGGCCGCCAATATTCCCTCCAAAAGCAAACCGATTGAAGTTGAAGCCCGTTTGCACGATGTGCGGCACAAAGCCGTCTCCTTCGACTTCGCTTCCGCCCCAGCAGGCCAGATCTCCATCGATGGTAATCCCGCACGTCGACTCGGGCCCTCCGCGAAGCATCAGAAACCTGAACGTCCCTGCTACAGGGAGGGCGACCGCGCGCGGGGCTGTCAAATAGTCCGGATACGCGAGGCCGCGCTGCCCACGGGTGTTGTCGCCCCAACAGTACGCGACGCCGCTAACCGTGAGGCCACATGCGTGCGTGTCTCCCACCGTGATTTGACTAAAACCCAGATCTCCTTCGAGGGGCGTAGGAATGCTGTCCAGCCCCGAAAAGCCGAACGCAGCGCGACTCCAGCAGAGGGTCTGGTTTGTCACCGTCAGTCCGCATGCGACGTCCCGGCCTACCTCGATCGCGCGCCAGCGGCGATTGCCTGGAATTTCTTGCGGGAAGGGGACTGGTTCCGCAGTTCCCGCCCCGCGACCAACGACCCAACGTTCTCCCCAGCAATACCCTCGCCCGTCATTGGAGACGCCGCAGGTGGCCGCGAACCCGGCATCCAGTTGAGCAAATGACAGGGGCGCGGATGGTCCTGACGCGTCTCCGCAGGCAACAATGACTAGAGCGACCAGCAGGTACCAAGCGCGACGAAGGAGAATGGCCATGGCCCGGTGCGGCTTACCAGGCGCGTTGATTAGGTGCGGGTGGATCCGGGATGAGCAGCGTATCGGGCCGAGCGGTCGGCGGCCCCACGCGACGCAGCGTCACCGGCTTCTCCAAATCGCCCCCACTAATCGTCAGCTTGTCGCCGGCGAGCTTCATGCCGTAGACCTGCCAGACGCCGTCGCCCAGCGTGATCCACAGGCTGTCACCCACCAGACGCCAGCGGGCGACGTCGTTGCCGAACTGGGCCGAGCTGTCGCGGCGGACCATGATGTGACGGATCTCGTCACCGGCGCGCGCCTGCCAGTCCCCGGTGAGTCGCACGGACGCTTGCGCGCCAGCGAGCACCGCGACGACCGCCAGCACTTTGCTCATGAGACCAATTTTAGCGGGATCTAATGCGCTTTTGCAGCGGGCTCCGCCACCACCGCCACGTGGCCTTCCCATTGCTTCATCATGCGCACGAACGAGCCGCACAACTCCGGATCGAACTCGAGGCCTTTGCGCTCGTCCAAATACCCGAGCGTCTTCTCGAACGACCACGCCTCCCGGTACGGCCGCCGCGTGCGCAGCGCGTCGTACACATCGCACACATGCACGAGCTTGCTCGCCTGATGACAGTCGCGCGGGTAATGCAGTACCGGATATCCACCGCCGTTGATCATGATATGATGCTCATAGGCGACGACGACGGCGAGATCGAGGTCTTCATGCGTCTCGAGCAGCATCCGCGCGCCCGCGACCGGGTGTTCGTTCATCAGGACCCGTTCCGCGTCGGTCAATTTCCCGGGCTTGGTGAGCACTTCGAGGGGAATCTTGACCTTGCCAATGTCGTGCAGCAGCCCGGCCACGCCGAACGTGCGCACGTTCGCCGCGGGCAGGGCGAGGAACTCCGCCAGTGCCATCGACAGCACCGCGACGTTCATCGAGTGCGTCGTGGTGTATTGGTCGAATTCTTTCAGTTGCAACAGCGGTAACATGATCTGCTGGCCGCCGTGCATGGCTACCGCGAGCGAGCGCACGACGGCTGCCGCCTCGGCCAGCGGAATCGCACCGCCGGATTGCACCTCACCCTGCAGCCAACGCAGCGTATCCACTTCCTCGCCCAGCGAGAAGCTGATCGTCGCGGTCGGCAGCGGCTCGGCGGCGAGCTCCGTCTCACCCTTCAAACCGACCGCTCCGAACCGGATGCTGCTCCGCCGCATCTGCCGCGCTTCCGTGCTGATGGCCGACAGCGTGAGACGGGCGAGCACTTCCTCGAGAAATCCTTCGAAGTCCTCGCGGCCGACAGAATCCTCGAACTCGAGGCGCTGAATGCCGGCCTGCGCCAGCCGCTGGCTCCAATCCCACGCCTTCAGCTCGCGCAACGGCAGCCGTCCGAAGACTACCTCATCACCGAGGAACGTGAACAGCGGACGCTCCCCACCGGACTGCAAATCCACAATCTGCTGGTAGGCGGCGTCGATGGCGCGCTCGCGCGCAGGATGGTTGTCACGATACAACGCCATCGCCGCGAGCGCCTGCGCGAACGCGTTGAGAAACCGGACCGGATCGCCGCTCATCGTTTTACCGCCGCATTCCGGATGTCGGGATCGTTGGACCCGGCCGCCAGGGCCAGCAGCGCCGCGGCGCGAGCGTCGCCGCGCCAACTCGCGGCGAGCGCCATCAGCGCGGCCAGCAATTCGAGTGAGCGCGCGGCGAGTCGCCTCCGGCCCAGCCAGGTGGTCCCACCATCCACGAGCAGCAGGAGCGTGTTCAGTGCCGCGGTATGGCGCACGCGCCCCAGCACCTTGATGGCGAGCACGCGCAACTCGGAGGCTGCGGTGGCCTCCAAGGCGATCTCTGTGATCAACGGCAACACCGACGGCGGGCAGTCGTCGAGCGCCGCGGTGAGGGCGAGCCGGACCGTCCGCGGGTCGGGGTCGCGCAATGCGCCCACGAGCGCCCGCTCCCGTTCCGCGGGAATCTTGAGTGCCACCTTCAGAGCTTCGCGCCGGACCCGAGTATCCTCATGGGCGATGAAGGCAGCGGCCGAGAAGCCATCGGGCACCGCCGGCAAGCCGTCGAGAATCAACAGCAGATTGCGCTTGACATACCAGGGGAGTTCGCGCGACAACCGCGCTGTGATGACGGGGCCGAGCTCGCGTGGCGCGTGGGAGAGTCGATCAAGCAACCCGCGGCGGGTCGTCCGCGACTCCGAGGCACCCAGGACATCGAGCAGCGGCTCGAACGCATCCACCGGCAGCCGCGGCAGGACACGATCCAGCGTCTGAAAATCGGGCGGCTCGCTCGTGGCGAGCTGTCGTATCACATCGGGCGACGTGACACGCGTCCACAGGGGCGCGATGTCGGCACGCACGGGTGGGCGTGACGATTCGGGAACGGCGGCAGGCTCGGCGAGCAGATCGACGAGTTGCCCGACGTGGTGCTCGGCGACCAGCCGCTCGATCGCGCGCCACGCGCCGTATCCCAGCGTGCCGGTCTCGACGGCCGTCTGCACGATGCGCAATGCGTCGGCGGACTGCGTCCCGCTCTTGCGCGGGGCCGCCGGGACGAGGGGGGAGGGCGACGCGGCAGCCATTTTCTGCAGCGCCTGTCCATACGCGGCGGGATTCGGATCCTCGAGCGTCCAGCCGCGCAGCAGATCCCGCACCTGTTCACGCAGCGCCTCGTCCGCCTGGGGCCGCGCTTCGGCCGTCCCCTGCTCCGCGTGTTGCGCCAACTTCGACAGCATTCGCACCAGCGGATCGGAGACCGTCTTGTGGGACGCGTCCGCCATGGCCCGCACGATGTCCAGGACGGCGTCCACGGCCAAACCGTGCGTCGCATCGATCGCGAACTTGGTGCGTTGCGCGCTGTCGCCGCCCATCTCGATCAGGCGGCGCAGCGTACCGGGCTGCAGGGCGCCAACCAGCTTCGACGTGCGGCGCCGGAGGGCCGCCGCCTCCGCGCCGCCGGCGTGCTTCAGCTCATCCGCGATTTGCAGCAGGTAGCCCACGATGACCTGGTCGTAGGCCGCGCCGCCCGGATGTTGATCGATCGCCTTAGCGATCATGGAGGGCTCGGTGGGGGGCGGCGGCGCGTCGTCGCCTGCCATCGCCTCGGCCGCGAGCGCGGCGCGCGCCAGTCCCACCCACAGCTGCGAGCCGTGCAGCCCGCGCTCCTGTGCACCCTTGTCATCGGCGGCGGGCGACGCTTGTTCGTCCTCCGGGAGCAGCTCCAGCCGCTCGTACGTGACCGAATGCAACCGGATGTGATCCCACGCGCGCAGCCGCTCCGGCGGACCTAATCCCAGCGGGTCGCCAGAGCGCTCGCCGTCAATCGCCAACGTCTTCAGCACATCGGTGACCTCGACGACGCGCAGGCCGCGATGGAACGTGACGGCACCGAGATGGTGGCGATGCAGCCGGCCGGCAAGCTCGGCGAGGAGCGGGTTCTTCGGATCCGTGGCAACGCCTTCAATAACGAGCTGTTGCCGGGCGACCCCGAGCGCAACCGTTGTGCGACCCTCGAAGAGATGCTCGGCACGGCGCGTCACACCCGCCGCGGCAGGCGCGAGCGACGGGTGCCCCTCCGGAT
>WNFX01006427.1_pt1 | contig 11177 bp, 6 predicted proteins | sample 5400111 | NCBI WGS metagenome assembly WNFX01 (sample SAMN13153363, study PRJNA577476) | soil metagenome | isolation source: 40 cm soil or saprolite under grassland replicate 1 | place: USA:California | collected 2016-06-15
ACAACTCGACGTGCTGGCTTTCAAACTGGATGGTAAACCCCATTTTCTGGCTGGGGTAGCGTCCACTCACGTTTGATTTTCCGCCGCGAACCTTGCGTTCAGGCTTGGTAAGCGCGCGAATGCGCTGAAGGTAGGCTGCGGTTTCTGGTTCGATCTGGTTGCGCTGACACCAGGCTCGAAATTCCTCATCGGTTAACCGAGCCATTCGTTATTTCCCTCTCTGCGTCTGTGCACGCACTCGGCACGATCCCGCGCTGCATTACCGGAGTCGTCGCTACAGACAAGTATACCAGCGAGGAGGAAAAGAGGCAAGTTTCCACCCCATATCTTTTCGTTTTTGTCACATATCCCTTCGTTCCATTGTAGAAGGTGCCGTTCAACAGAGAAACACGTGTTTGCAAACGGTGATTCACGCACGCTGAGAAAAGATATCTGTCAGAGGTCGCTCGTTTTGCACCTTAAATGGTAAAGTGCTACGAAAAATTATGGTCAAAATGCGGAAAAGTATTTCGACAAATGTCACATTGGCCAACGAGTTCGGTAACTGAACACATTCTCAGTGTGAACCAACTCCCTCTGCTCATTGTCCCACCCCAAGAGACCAAGCCAAAGCAGACTGAATTTGAGCTAATGGAGGCTGAGCGTGACCTCGTAAAGCTATAATTCACCTAGCTCGTTCGCTATCCATATAAGACAGCCAAGGCGAGTGTCTCACCGAGATACTCGCCTTGGCTGTCTTATATGGATAAGTCTCTCTATCAGGGTAGAAAGTGCTCGAACGAGTTGAGCATCTTCATGTAGTTGGCACGCTCGAAGGCCGCAGGTTCTGCTACAGCACGCTGGCTCATACTACCTTTCATATACGCAACAGATTCATACTCGTGCTCGATCATCCACTCCTGCATATCTGTGAGAATGTGCATGATACGCCCAATACCATTTGCCAGCAGCGTCGAGGTCATCATAGCGACACTGGCTCCGGCCATCATCGCTTTGAGTACATCTTGCGCCGAATGAACGCCACTAGTCAGGGCAAAATCGGCCTCAATACGCCCATAGAGAAGCGCAATCCAACGCAGAGGTAAACGTAACTCATGAGATGTGCTTAACTCCAGGTTGGGAATCACTTCCAACTCCTCCAGATCAAAGTCAGGCTGGTAAAAGCGGTTAAAGAGCACCAGGCCATTGGCTCCCGCTTCTACGAACCGTTTGGCAACGTTGGGTAGTGCCGTGAAGAAAGGGCTGAGTTTGAGAGCAATAGGAATCTTCACTGTTGCCCGGATATCCCTGACTAATTGTACATACGCATCTTCCAACTCCGCACTGCTCACATTGAAATCAGTTGGCAGGTAATAAATGTTTAGTTCCAGGGCATCGGCACCCGCTTGCTCCATCTTGTGAGCATACTCTACCCAGCCGCCTGATGAGATGCCATTCAAACTGCCAATAACCGGAATGTTCACCGCCTGTTTCACTCGATGCAGGTGTTCCACGTATGGTTCTGGTCCCAGATTATAGTGATCCAGGTCGGGGAAGTAACTCAAAGATTCGGCAAAGGTATCCGTTCCACGACTGAGATAATGATCCAGCTCGTAGCTTTCATGCGTGATCTGCTCTTCAAACAGCGAGTACATCACGACAGCCGCAGCTCCCGCGTCTTCCAGGCGGCGCACGTTATCTATCTTTTTTGAAAGTGGTGAGGCCGAAGCCACCAGTGGATTTTTCAGGTTCAGACCCAGATAGGTCGTTCTCAGATCAAGTCCTGTCGTTGTCATACGGCTATTTCTCACTTTCGTGTGGTAGCGACGTTGCCATCTGCTGATACTGCTGCCAACGCTCTTGCACTTCTTGTTTAGCCACCTGCATCAAGGCTTCTGCCCGTTCCTCATTGCTTTGGAGAAGCATCTTATAGCGTGTCTCGTTGTAGGCATACTGCTCCAGAGGAAGCGTTGGCTCCTTGGAATCGAGTATGAAGGGATTCTTGCCTTCATCGAACATGGCGGGATTATAGCGGTACAATGTCCAGTGCCCGGCCTGTACTGCCAGCTTTTGTTGCTCCAGTCCTTTGCGTATGTCAATACCATGGGCGATGCAGTGGCTATAGGCGATGATCAACGAAGGACCGTCGTAGGCTTCAGCTTCCAGAATGGCACGTAGTGTTTGTTGGTCGTTCGCACCCATGGCTATCTGAGCTACATAGACATTGCCGTAGGCCATAGCCAGCATGCCCAGATTTTTCTTCGGCACGGCTTTACCGCGTGCCGCAAATTTCGCCACGGCTGCGCGTGGAGTTGATTTCGACGCCTGCCCACCGGTGTTGGAATACACCTCAGTATCAAGCACAAGGATGTTGACGTTACGACCAGAGGCCAGAACATGGTCAAGACCACCATAGCCAATATCGTAGGCCCAGCCATCGCCACCAATGATCCAGACACTTCTGCGTACCAGGCTATCAGCCACACTGAGGAGACTCTGAATTGAGGACGCTAAGGAAGCATATTGCGCCTGATCTGCCCCCTGAAGGCGTTGCTTGAGGAGTGCCAGCCGCTCGCGCTGGGCCTGTATCCCTGCTTGAGTAGATTGATCGGTATGGAGTATTGCCCGTACCAACTCCTCGCCGACGATGTCAGTACATTGTACCAGCAATTCACTGGCATACTCTTGCTGCTTATCCAGCGTTACTCGCATCCCTAAGCCAAACTCGGCGTTATCTTCAAACAACGAATTGGACCATGCTGGGCCACGTCCTTCGGCATTGCTTGTCCACGGTGTGGTTGGGAGATTGCCTCCATAAATTGACGAACAGCCAGTGGCATTAGCGACTATCATGTGATCCCCGAAGAGTTGGCTAACCAGCTTGATATACGGTGTTTCACCACACCCGGAACACGCACCGGAAAACTCGAACAGTGGCAAAAGCAGTTGTGACTCCTTAATCGCGTTCGTGTTAAGCTGGGTAGCATCTATTTCAGGCAACGTGAGGAAGTACTCCCAATTGGCTTTTTCACGCTCACGTAGGGGAGGCTGAGCCGCCATGTTAATCGCTTTTCGCCCCACTTCTCGCTTATTTTTGACCGGACATGCCTCTACACAGAGACCACACCCCGTGCAATCCTCTGGTGAGACCTGGAGGGTATATTTCATACCAGGAAATTCTCTAAAGCGTGCATCGGTCGCCACAAACGACTCTGGAGCGTCTTGCAATGCAGTCGGCTCATAGACCTTCATGCGGATCACGGCATGTGGGCAGACCATCACACACTTGCCACATTGAATGCAGATATCAGGATCCCAGACAGGTATCTCCAAAGCGATGTTGCGCTTCTCCCAACAGGCTGTGCCAGATGGATAAGTACCATCAACCGGCAAGCTACTGACAGGGAGTGCATCCCCTTCTCCTGCGATCATCGGACCCAGTACCCGCCGCACGAAATCAGGGGCCTCATCTGGGACAGGCGGACGGCGCGTGAGCATCGGTAAGGGAACAGGTTGTCGTTGATGTACTTGTAGAGGTATTCCTTGTCGATGTCCATTTCCCATAGTCGCGGCAACCAGCGCCTCTACAGCAGCCGACACATCCACTGTATACAGATGGGCCAGTGTTTCATCGACGGCACGGAAGTTTTTTTGTACGACTGCTTCACCACGCTTGCCATAGGTCTTCTTGATGCTCTGTTTAATGCGTTCAATGGCCTGCTCTCTCGGCAGGATACCACTGATGGCGAAGAAACAGGTCTGCATGATGGTATTAATACGCCCACCCATACCTATGCTGCTGGCAACCTGGTGAGCATTGATGACATAAAACTGGAGCTTTTTCTCAGCAATCTCCTGCTGGACCTCGTATGGCAAATGCTCCCAGACTTCCTCCGGCCCATAGATGCTGTCGAGCAGGAAAACACCACCGGGCTTCACGTACTTGAGTACATCAAAACGTTCCAGGAATGAGAATTGGTGACATGCCACAAAGTCGGCCTGGTTATTCCCAATCAAGTACGGAGCTGAGAAAGGGCGTGGTCCAAAGCGCAGGTGAGAGATAGTGACCGAACCTGATTTTTTGGAGTCGTATACGAAGTAGCCTTGCGCGAAGTTGTCAGTCTCCTCACCGATGATCTTGATCGAGTTTTTGTTTGCCCCTACGGTACCATCGGAACCGAGTCCCCAGAACACGCATTGGACGGTATCTTGACTTTCAATAGAAAATGCGGGATCGTATGCCAGGCTGGTATGAGTCACATCATCGTTAATGCCAACTGTAAAGTGGTTTTTCGGCTCGGACTGAAGCATCTCGTCGAAGATGGCTTTGACCATCGCAGGTGTAAATTCCTTTGAGGAAAGACCATAGCGTCCACCGACGATGCGTGGGTCGTTGGCAATGAATGGAGCTTTTCCTTCGTTAACGGCTGCTACCACATCCAGGTAAAGTGGTTCGCCGATACTCCCTGGCTCTTTGGTACGATCCAGGACGGTGATGCTTTTAACCGTTGAGGGTAACACCCGCAAAAAGTATTCCACTGAAAACGGACGGAACAGGTGTACCTTGACCACACCTATCTTTTCTTCTTGCGCCATAAGGTACCTTGTGGTGGCCTCTACTGTTTCAGCACCAGACCCCATCACGACAATCACCCGTTCTGCATTGGGCGCACCAACGTAGTCAAACAAGGAATACTGCCGCCCAACGAGCCCAGCAAATCTATCCATAGTCTTTTGAACGATGGTCGGGCATGCCAGATAGTAAGGGTTAACACTCTCACGAGCCTGGAAATACACATCAGGATTTTGTGCCGTACCTCGGATGAAAGGATGCTCCGGGGAGAGGGCTCGCTGCCGATGCGCCTGCACCAGAAAGTCATCGATCATGTTACGTATATCATCGCGATTCAACTGTTCGATCTTATCGATCTCATGTGATGTACGGAAGCCATCAAAAAAGTGGAGAAACGGCACACGTGCCTGCAAGGTAGAAGCATGGGCGATCAGAGCTATATCCTGCGCTTCTTGGACTGAACTTGAGGCAAGCAAAGCAAAGCCTGTAGCCCGTGTTGCCATCACATCCGCATGATCACCGAAGATCGAAAGTCCTTGCGCAGCTAGTGAACGTGCTGCCACGTGAAATACGGTGGGTGTCAATTCACCAGCAATTTTGTACATATTGGGGATCATCAACAGCAGCCCTTGAGAGGCAGTGAAAGTCGTTGCCAATGCACCCGTTTGCAAAGCTCCATGAATAGCTCCCGCAGCACCTCCTTCGGACTGCATTTCCACCACTTGTGGTACGGTACCCCAGAGATTGGGGCGCCCCGCTGCCGACCAGGCATCGGCCAATTCACCCATTGGTGTTGAAGGGGTGATGGGATAAATAGCGATAACTTCACTCAACGCATGGGCAATGGTTGCTGCCGCCTCATTGCCCTCTATGGTTACCCATGTACGTTCCATGTGTCCACCATCCTTACCAGATTCTAGTTGATGACGCTCTTATCTTTCATGACCGTCATCTTTTTGTCAGCCGCTCACGTACACAAGTATGGCATTGGGATATCACATTTCGATCACAATGAGCCTTTCTAATATCACCAACAGCTCACAATTCTAGTTCATCCAGGCCATCTTAGAGCCAGTCCTTCTGCGAAAAAATGACGCCCACTCTTTTGTCATACCAAGCTATTGACAGATTATCCTCAATACAGTACCTTAATACTTGGTTGAGGCACATGAGCAAGCCTCTGTTTGATAGACAGAGAAGAGCAGAAGAAAAGGTTGGTCTTGCTTGGAAGATAATCCTACGCGTAGAGATGAACCTTTGCCATATGCAGAGGGCTCTCTTCCCTACTATGAATACTCGTCTATGTGGCGTCCACCGCAGCCCTTGAACCCACCGCCCTTACCCCCACTACCACCACCTGCCCCACCGAAACGATCACGCCACTGGGGCTTGGCGCTCATTTTGGCAGTGATAAGTATAGTCCTGGTGGTTCTGCTGGTCTTTCTGTCAAGTCTCGCACCGATGCTCTTGCGCCCACCCACACCCAGGCAGACGCCTCTCACAACCTTACCTACCCAGGCACCGACATTCCAGGCAACACCGACCGCCCAATTTCGCTCAGCCTCCTGCCCTTTTCCGCTTGGTGACGGTCTTGTAGAGGGCCAGAACGTCACCTGTGGCTTTGTGAGGGTCCCTGAGAACCGCAGTCATCCCGACGGGGCACAGGTGCATCTGGCAGTAGCAATCTTCAAATCACCCAACGTCCAGCATGATCCTTTCCCGGTCATTCGGCTTGAAGGTGGTCCTGGTGGCCCGTCGTTGCAGAATTGGGCACAGGCTGTCACTCGTGCTAATTACTCCACCTTTGTGTTCAATCATGACCTGATTTTCTTCGATCAGCGCGGAACAGGCTATTCCACTCCTTCACTCGCCTGCCCTGAAATCCTACAACTTCAATACGCGACCCTGGATAAGCAGATGAGTGCCACTGATGCCGAGCGGACGCAATTGCAAGCCGCAAGCACCTGTCATGATCGTCTGGTGCGCTCTGGTGTTGACCTGAATGCGTTTAATTCGCTGGAGAACGCAGCGGATGTCCACGACCTGATTCTGGCTCTTGGGTACAAGCAGGCGAATCTCTACGGGGTCTCGTATGGCACGCGACTGGCCCTCACCACCATGCGTCTATTTCCATCGATCATTCGCAGCGTCGTCCTGGACTCAGTCTATCCACCACAGAAGAATCGGACCACTTTGCCCAGTGCAGCGCAACGCGTCTTCACGGTACTCTTTCAGGGATGTGCCCTAGATGCCCACTGTAATCGTCTCTATCCGCATCTGGATCGTGTCTTTTACCAACTGGTCACAGACCTGAACACCAGTCCCACGCATTTTCAGACCACAGATGCCACGACAAACAAGAGCTATACGGTGGTGATGGCTGGTGATGATTTCGTGTTTGTGCTTTTCGATGCCCTCTATAGAACCCAAATCATCCCTCTCCTGCCACAGATGATCTTTCAGGTGCATGCCCACAACAATACGTTGCTCTCACAAATCTATGGAATTGTTGAGTTCGACGACACCTTCAGCGATGGTATGTTCTATTCCGATGAGTGTAGCGAGGACTGGGATTTCCTGACGCCCCAAGATATCACCACGGCCATGAATGGGATCACGCCACAAATTGAGCCTGCACTCCAGGATGAGTTGCAACAAGAGTATGATACCTGCCAACTGTGGCACGTACAGCAGGCACCCGCAGCCCAGAAACAACCCGTCGTAAGCACTATCCCCACTTTAGTGCTCTCGGACGAGTATGACCCAATCACGCCACCAGCCAACGGCCAGCTGGCTGCACAGACGCTCAAGAACAGCTACTTCTTCCTCTTTCCCGGCCTTGGTCATGGGGCAGAGTACAATTCGTCATGCGTGGACAGCATCATTTCCGCCTTTGACGATAATCCAACGCAGAAGCCATCAGATGCGTGTGTGGCAAACATGAGTGAGCCGAGATTCGTGTAAACACTCTTCAAGTGAGGCGATACGTTGAACTTCGCCTCCCGTTATTCATGCGATCATCCCACCACACAGGCTGCAAAAACGTCTATTTCTCTGCTCACGTCCACAATGAGGACACCGAACCAACTCCGAGTTAGAGGTAGTAGAGGACGTAGACGTACTACTGTTTCCTTTGGTGGCATTGCCGTCTTTTCTTGGGGTCTCCCGTACATGAGCATAGTGACCATCAAGGATATTCTTGTACTCACGACTTTCGGACCAGTTAATGATCTCACGTGCCCGTACAATTGTCAGTGGATGGTTGACAGGTGCCACAAGCAACGTTTTATAGATGCGGTCAAGAATGTTGGCATCGACCTCTTCATACAGATCAGCCTGTTTCAGGAACTCCTGGGCGTCCATCTGATTGCGCTGAAACAGCGTCCCACCAGCAAACTTCATCATCAACGAGAGCATCACTTTGGGATCTTGCGTCACCAGCAAAGCTGCCCGATCAGAGGTAAATTCCGACTTACGATACCATTCCAGTAGCGTAGCCTCCAATGAACGTCCAATCAGCCGACCTATCCCAAGGGTCATATCACCAATAATCGTTAGAAGCAACTGGATACACAGGGCCATCGTGCGATAGAGGACATGTCCCGATTTGATATGCCCTAATTCATGACCAATCACAGCCAGAATTTCATCTTCGCTCATCAAATCAAGCAGCCCACTTGTCACTACAATATAGGGGTGATCATGCCCACTTGTCCAGGCATTAGGCAGAGGATTGTGGGCCACATAGAGTTCGGGAGGACGCATATCGAGAATCGCACACGCCTCCTGCAATTGAGCATACAACTCAGGGCATTGGGTCTTGGTTACTCGTACGGTCTGAGCCACGTTTTGAATGTAGGCCACGCGCTCAGGAAATAGCTCAATAAACTTTCGCACAATGATATCCATGCCGGGTATCTTTTGCAGGGCATTCAATGCCGCCCGATCATAAGGATGTTGTAGAACTGCGGGATCCAGGCCAGGAAAACGTTGTCGTGCCTTCGGTTGAGCAGCAGACATGGAGAGCTACCTTTCCAAGCCCCAGCAATCACCGTTCAAAGCTGACTATTACACGCGGCAACTTCAATTGAGCAGCCGTATGTGCCCAGAGGCGTATTGCTTGAGCCACAATCTCATTATCTTTCGGCTGGTGCAGTTTGTCATGCTGTACCACCCGTCTAATGACCACTTGGATATACCAATTGCCATTCATACGTTTCAGACTTGATGGGGTTGCAACTCGTAGCAGTGCGGCAACACGGGGAGATTGACGATTCACAATTTGGAGAATGTCAGCCCAGTGATCGTGCATAACAGCAGTAAACTGTTCAGCAAATTCATCGTAACGAGCCCGTGGTTTTTGCTCCATGGAAGTGCCTCCTCGTCGAACTCAAGATGACTGGCATGGCTCAAGTATACCATATCCTGAGCAACTTTGGGCTGTGATGAATATGGTATACTGAATATTATCAAAATTTGCCTTTTGTAGTGCATCACAAATGCCAGCCTCAACCACCAACCCTAAAAAATAAACCTTCCATCGTCTTAATAGTGATTATCTGGAACAAACTAAGGATAGTGGAGAGCTTTTTCTCACGACAGATTTATCACTTATTGGGCGTCTAGCCTACTTCAATTCTATTGCACAAGCCTGCAATGCCTCCGCCGGTGAGCATTTCGCCAGCAGAAGACGGAGAAAACGAAAGGGGACAGCCATGGCTACTCGAGAAGAAATAGGCAAATCGTACAACTTTATGGATGAAATTTTCCGTTTAAGCTTTGGTGATAATGCTGATGTTTCTTGTGCCATGTATAACAGTGATTTTTCTAAGACCTTAGAACAGGCACAAAAAGATAAGCATGACTTCGTTCTTGAGGCTATAAATTTCAAACAAGGTTCAAGAGTGCTCGACATAGGCTGTGGATGGGGACCTATGCTAAAAGCTGTGAAAGAAAGAGGAGGACATGCAATTGGATTGACTTTATCTACCAAACAAGCAGAGGCATGTAAACGTAGCGGCCTTGAAGCATATGTACAGGATTGGAAAGATATTACTATTGATACTTTTGGAAAGTTTGATGGTATTGTTAGTGTGGGTGCATTCGAACACTTTTGTTCAATAGAGGAGTATTTAGCAGGGAAACAAGACGCAATTTATGATCATTTCTTTCATTTGTGTCATGAACTTCTATCAGAAGGCGGAAGATTATATTTACAAGGAATGACATGGGGGAAAAATGCTCCTGATTATAAGGACATCTCTTTAAAAGCAAAAAAGGGCTCCGACGAATACATTGTAGCTGTAGTAGGAAAATTTTACCCAGGTTCCTGGCTACCTTTTGGAGAAGAACATGTTGTGAGAGTGGCAAAACCATACTTTGAAGAAATTTATCACAGTAACGGTCGGCTGGATTTTATTGAAACGATGGAACAATGGGATAAAGCTTGGAATTTCAGTTTTTCAAATCTCCGTCCCCCCTACTTTAGTTTCCGCAAGTTATTTGCCCTCTCCAGACTTGTACCTCGTCTTCTGATAGACAAAGATTTTCGCTATCAAAGGGAATTTCTTCACAATAGCTACAATAAAGAATGTTTCAAAAGAGAGTTAATAGATGAAGAAAGGATGGTTTTTCAGAAAAGGTAGTCTCAAATATGAAATGATGATGAAACCATGCAAGAACAAAGAGGCATCCAAATACAAAAAGCCCAAACTGTAGAGTCAGGTGAGCGTTCTGCGCTTGACACTCCTGATTATAGCGTTATGTCTCCTGCTATCAGAGATTCTGCCCCACCTGTCTTTGCCAATGAATACGCCGAGTTGAAACGACTCATGAAGCAGAAAGGGTTGCTAAAGAAGCAGCCGATCTACTATACCTGCAAGATCCTCTTAACGATGGGTCTGCTGGCAGTGAGTCTGGTCTTCTTGTTTGTTGTCAACAACTTCTGGTTACAGATTCTGAATGCTGCCTATTTAGGCTTTGTCTTCACTCAGGTCAGTTTCCTCGCTCATGACATTGGTCATCGGCAGGTTTTCTGCACTCCCCGAATTACTGATATCAGTGGTCTTCTAATGGGCAATTTTCTGCTCGGCTGGAGTTGGGGATGGTGGATTGATAGACATAATAAGCATCACGGGTCTCCCAACCAACTTGATCTCGACCCTGACATTGCCATGCCACTCCTGGCCTTTACGGAAAAAGAGGCCCTCAGCAGGCAGGGGTTTCTGCGATTCATGGCGAAATACCAGGCCTATCTCTTCTTCCCGTTACTGTTGCTTGTAGTGTTTTCTGGACTGCTCTGGGGTATCCAATTCTTGCTTCAGAAGAAAGCGAAGTACCTCTTGGCCGAAGTGCTACTCATGGTTGCCCACTACTTGCTCTACTTTGGCTTGTTGCTCACTCGGCTGAACATCTGGCAGGCGGTATTATTCTTTGTTGTCAATTATGCGCTTCGTGGCTTGTACTTCGGCTCGGTCTTCGCTCCTAATCACAAAGGCATGCTTGTTTTGGACAAAGATAACCCGCTGGACTTCCTGCACCAGCAGGTGCTTACTTCCCGCAATGTCAAAGCCAGCCTCTTCACCGATTTCTGGTATGGCGGCCTGAACTACCAGATCGAACATCA
>WNFX01006429.1_pt1 | contig 11176 bp, 7 predicted proteins | sample 5400111 | NCBI WGS metagenome assembly WNFX01 (sample SAMN13153363, study PRJNA577476) | soil metagenome | isolation source: 40 cm soil or saprolite under grassland replicate 1 | place: USA:California | collected 2016-06-15
ACCCATGGCAACGCCATGACCAGCAGCGGCACCTCCCGCGCGATGACGTCCGAGCGCAGCGCATCGCCCTGTACCACTCCGGCACCGGTCACCACGATGTTCGATCTCGTTGAAATTGTCTTCAGCGCCTGGATGCGTGAAATGTCGATCACGGCGCGCGGACGAACCATTCTGAGGTTCAGCAACGGCCCGAGCGTCATGCCGCCCGCGAGCACGGCCGCTTCATGGCCCATCTCGGACAGAAGAGCGAGCGCCTCCGAAACAGCCTCCGGCCGATAATAGTCGAACGCCACCGGCTTCACGGACCGCCTCCACTTCGCCCATACCGTCGCAATCTCGACCACCAAGTCCGCCAGTGCTCGCCGCCCCCCGGCCTTAGCCGGCGCTCCAGAGAGTGAAAGAATTGAGCGACGAGATAACGCGTCACACTGCCGAGCATGCGCTGGCCGACGGCTGCAACCTTGCCGCCGACATCGGCTTCGTAGCGATACTGGAGGCGCGTGCGGCCGCCGGCCTCGGGTCGCAGGCTCACGAAGCCCGACCCTGATCCGAAGCCTAATGCCCCGAAGGCCTTGCCGACCAGGCGCACAGAGCTTGGTTCTTTCTTGTCGCGCATCTCGATTTGCGCGTGATAGGTGCCGCGAATGCCGGCAACACCGATCACGACCTGAGCCGAGTAGCGATCCGGACCATCCTGGGTGAGGCCGCGACATCCCGGGATGATGGCGGCAAGCTCGCTCGGATCCAGGAGCCGCCGCCACACCTCCTGCACGGGTGCGGAGAGAAAGACTTCCCCGCTCCCAGTCACCGCGCCGCCGACGGCCGTCCCCTCCGCTCGGGTCTGCGCTGCCAGCGAGCGCTGATTCACGTCATGCCCGTTTGCAAATGCCCAAACGCGGCGCAGGTTCAACGGCAACGAAATATCGTCGCGTCCAAGCGCATCCGCGACCGCGTTTGTGATCGCAGCGGGGGTGAGCATGGCGCTGCCGTCTCCCATCCCCTTCGCGCCGAGCGCATTGACGGGAGAGGCCGTTTCGACGTGACCGATCTCGAGACGCGGAACCTCGACAGCTGTCGGACAAAGATAATCCGCAAAAGTCCCCGACAGGAAATTGCCCCGCTCGTCATACGCCAGCTCTTCGAAGAGAGCTGCGCCCAGACCGTGCGCAAAGCCGCCGTGTACCTGTCCTTCGACGATTTTGGGATTGAGCTGGGTTCCGACGTCGTGAACCGAGACATATTTGTCGATGCGGATCGCGCCGGTCTTGCGGTCGATCTCAACCGCCGCCAGATCGACTACGAAGCCGAATGTGACCGCAGAGGCAATCCGGTCTTCGTCATCGGGCGAGCCCAAGACCGCAGGCGACACGATGGCAGCTTCATGAATTCCGGGGGTGGCATGGTCCGGCAAACCGGTTGGGTCCCAGTGGGCGCGCGCCGCCGCCTTGCGGAACGGCAGTCCCTTGTTGGATTGCGCGCGCACTCGGGCATAGCCTTCGCACAGCTCGATCTCTTCCGGAGCAGCGTCCAGGGCGTCAGCGGCGAGCAATTTGATTTTCTGCGCGACTTGCCCCGCGCACTTTGCGACGGCATCGACAACGATTGCCGCGAAGCGGTTCGAATAGTTTCCCGACGCAATCGACCAAGCGCTCGTCAGCGTGTCGATCTCCGTCACCACATCAATATCGTTGGGATGCAGTCCGAGCGCGTCGGCGACGATCTGCGCAGCAACGGTCGCATGGCCCTGGCCATTCGGGGCGCTGCACAAGCGCAACGTGACTTGTCCGCTCGGATCAACCGAGAGCACGGCGCTGGCGTTGGCACCCGATTTGCGGTCGGCGCGGCGGCGGTCCTGCGCCGTCTGCGCCAATGAAACATAGGCCATATTCGAGCCGGACGGCTCTACACCCGCTGCCAAGCCGATGCCGAAAAGTCCTCCCGCGCGGCGAACTTCGTCGCGGCGCCGTTTGAGTTCGTCATAGTCGGCGATTCGTAGGAGTTCCGACAGCCCCGCCTCGTAGTCGCCGGCATCGAATACGGCGCCTGCCGGTGCTCTGTAAGGGAAGGCGTCGGCAGGAATGAAATTGCGGCGGCGCAGCTCCGCCGGATCCATTCCGAGCCCGCGCGCTGCGATGTCCATGATACGTTCGAGGGCAAAATAGAATTGCGGCCCCCCATATCCGCGATTGAGGCCGACGGGGGTGCAATTGGTGACAACAAGCTCATTGTCGATAGCAATGTTAGGCACCTTGTAACAGCCGTTCGAAGCGGCGTGCATGCGATAGAGGGAGGCGGGCTCGGGCGGGCGGACGTGAGCGCCCATGTTCGCCGTGTTCTTGAATCGCAATCCTGTGAGCTCGCCGTCCGTCGTGAACGCGGCCGCGACTGTTCCCAAGCGATCGCTCGACGCGGACGAGGCCGTGAGGTGCTCGGCGCGATCTTCGATCCACTTGACGGGCACGCCGGTCTTGCGGCTGACGGCCGCGAGAAGAACGATGTACGAAAGAACCGCCTGCTTGATGCCGAAACTTCCGCCGCTGCTCGGCGGCGTGATCAGGCGAAGCCGGTGGCCGGGCACGCGCAATGCGCCGGCCATGAGCGGCTGGACCACGAACGGCCCCTGGAAGTTCGACCACACCGTGTAACGGTCGGGTGCGCGTTCGAAGTGCGCAATGACGCCGAACGTCTCCATCGGGGTGGAGGCATAGCGCGGATACGAGTACGAGAACTCGAAGACCCGATCCGCCGCGGCAAAGGCAGCGTCCGGGTCGCCGTAATTGAAGCTGCGCCGGCTTATGACGTTCGATCCGGCCTTCTCGTGGATCACCGGGGCATCGCGCGCGGTGGCGCTCCGCAGGTCCGACACTGCCGGAAGCACGTCATACTCGACGTCGATCAGATCGCACGCGTCTTCCGCGATGTAACGCGTGTCCGCGACCACGACGGCAACGGGCTCGCCGACGTATCGTGCCCGGTCGATGGCGATGGGATAGTAGGCGAGCGGAGCCTTCACGACGCTTGGCACCGGCCCGATCAGGTCCGCGACGTCCTTGCCGGTAACGATGCCCCGGACGCCCGGCAGCTCCCGCGCTCGCGCGAGATCGATCCGCCCGATCCGCGCATGCGGATGGGGCGAGCGCAAGATCGCTGCGAAACGGATTGCGGGAATTGGCGAGAGATCGTCGATGAAGCGCGCCTGCCCGCTCAGCAGCGCCTGGTCCTCCTTGCGCGCAACAGGCGAGCCGACCCATCGCTGCGATACGGTTCCGATTGCTTCCAGCAAGACGCGGTCCACCTTGGAAAAGCGTTAGCCTCGCCTTTCGGCCGTTTCGTCTCGTTGCATGATCTATAGGACCAGCCGGGTCGTCACGACAAGATTGACAACGAGCAAAATGATTTGTTCGTTATAGAGGGCATGCCGGACCGCAGGCAGGCGTCGCGGCCGCAAGATCAACATCGGCCGGACGTTGAGCCGGGGATAGTATTACGGCGTCGCTATGCGAGCGGTTGATTGCAGGAAGAATTGTCGAGCCGAGTGCTGCGTGTTGCTTAGCGCCCAAACGGGCACGATCGAGAAGGCCGACAACCCCCGCCGAGAATGATCGTGACCGTCGATCCCTCGCTTCAGTCAGCAATCGATGCCCTCTCTTTGCCAGGCATCATGATTGGCCATCGGCTGATCTCACCTGGCGATGAAGATGCGTTATTGCCAGAGGAGGCTCCTTCCTTCGCCTCGAGTGTCGTCAAGGTGCGGCGTGCGAGTGGCGCGGCTCGTATCGTGGCGCGTCAACTCCTGAAGCGATTGGGACAACCTGAATGCGCGTTACCGAGAACTTCCGGCGGAGCGCCAGCCTGGCCCGCAGGCGTCGTTGGTTCGCTCGCCCACGATTCTCGTGTTGCGGTGGCAGCAGTCGGGATGGGTCGTGACGTAGGCGCCATAGGGATAGACGTCGAGCCGGCCGAATCATTGCCGTCTGAATTGCTGGACTTGGTCGCAACGCCGCAAGAGCGGCTGAGACTGGGTGATGACCCTTATCATGGGCGACTGCTTTTCGTCGCCAAGGAGGCTGTATACAAGGCAGTGTACCCACTCGACCAAACCTTCCTTGACCATCACGACGTGCAAATTAGTTTTGCCGAGCGCAAAGCTGTCGTGCGTAATGGTCGGGTCGTCGAATTGCGATTTTGCATCGCCGCACACTTGGTGGCGCTGGCCTTCCTCCCCGGCCTTCGGTGAGAGCCCCACCTAAGCCTTCAGTACCTTGCAATCCACCGGCAATGATTTCCGACTGGGGATCAGCGTTGTCAGCGGCGTGGTTCACCGACTTCCGGCGCGAGACGCGTGGTATCTCGTCCCGGCCTCTATTATAACTCGCCGCAGGGCGGCGCCGCGGAAACGGGCGACGCGGCCCGAGAAGCAAAGGGAGGAACCGTGTCGCAGATTTGTCTCGCAGCCATGGCGGTCGCGTTGAGCGTCGTCGGGTTCGCAACAACGGGGCTGGCGCAGCAGGCACAACGGCCGCAAATCGAGACCACCAAGGTCGACGGCACCGACAACGTCTACATATTCCGCAACGGCAACCATCAATCGATGTTCATCGTCACCAAGGACGGCGTGATCGCGACCGATCCGATCGCCTACGGCCGGCCGACCGGCGGCCAAGACTACATCGCCGAGATCAAGAAGGTGACCGACAAGCCGATCAAGTTCCTGATCTATAGCCACCACCACTATGATCACATCGCCGGCGGCAAGCCGTTCAAGGACGCCGGCGCCACCATCGTCGCCCATCGTCGGGCCAAGGAGCGCCTCGCCGTGCTCAAGGATCCGAACACGCCGCTCCCCGATCAGGTGGTCAGCGACGCCGGCCGCACGATCAAGCTCGGTGGCACTACGCTCGAGCTGAAATATTTCGGCCTCAATCATTCCGACTCGAACTTGGTGATGCGGTTGCCGAAGGAGAAGATCGTCTTCGTTGTCGACACGATACCAGTCGGATCGTTTCTCGGGCGCGGCTTCATCGACATCTATCCGCTCGAAACGGAGGAGTTCATCAAGAAGGTCCTCGCGTTGGACTGGGAGAAGCTGATCCCCGGACATCCCGGCCAGCCGGGTGGTCGACTCGGCACCAAGAAGGATGCGCAGGATATCCTCACGCTGATGCAGGAGGCCTCCGCCGAGATGAAGAAGATGGGGCAAGACGGCAAATGCTGGGAGCCGGCCGAGAAGGACTTCAAGCTGCCGAAATACGCGAATTGGCCGGGCTATGAGAACGGCCTGCAATTCGTGGCCCGGCGCTATTGCGGGCTGTGGGGTCGCGGCACCTGAGTTGCCGCTGCGACGCTTTAGATTGGAGCTTTCCCTCTCCGCTCGTGCTTGGCGCCTAATACTGCGTCGGGAGTTTTTTTACCCGCCGCCGAGCCATCGAGGATGAAGGGTCGAGACCGCCGCCGTGCGATCTCAGGCATGCCGCTCGCAGGGCCGACGCTACCGCGGCTGCGCTGCGAGCGGTCTCTCGGACGGCTGCCTTGAGCGAGGCTCCGCTTTCGGCTCCGGCTCGGGCTCTGGACGTATGAGCCGGTAAAGATAAGTCTCGATATCGGAGAGAGTGAGCGGCCAAAACGAGCTCGATCCGTCGGGAGTAGCGCCAGACGGACTACCCGAACTGGCAGGCGGAGTACCCGAACTGGTAGACGGAGTACTCGACCTGGCAGGCGCTATCTTTTCGGTCGGCGTTGCCAATCCGGCAGCGGGTGTTTTCTCCAACGGCACCGCCGGACCGGCAGCCGTGGTGCTTTCCTTGTTCATCGTGTCGGTCCCGCTCGGCGGCGTGCTCCCCGCCAGCGGCGCCGGTGCATCCACATTGCCAAGGATGATCGGTAAGCCGTCTTTGCCGCTGCCGATGACGACGACTTTCGCATTCGTGGATTGCGAAAGCTGCAGCGTCGCCTCGATGCCGCGCCAACGCAGGTAGGACTCCGAGATGCCTTGGCTGACGGTCTGTTGAAAATCGCGGATGCCTTCTGCCTCGATCTTCTTGCGTTCCGACTCTCGTTTTTCGCGCTCGACGCGAAACTTATATTCCTCCGCAATGTAGTATTGCTCGGTTTTGCGATTGATGGCGGCGACTATGGCCGCGGGCAGTTCAATGCCAGCCACAAGTATATCATAGAGGATAATGGTATCCCTCATCGACACTCGGTATGACTCTTCGCCTTCGTGCTCCATCATCTTCTCGGATAGCCTGTCCTCCACAAGGCTGCGGATTTTGTCCTGAATTTCCTGGCGTGCGGTCGAATAGACCTGTTCGGCGGTGTATTGAGCCATGACCTCGCGTGTCAGACTGCCGATGCCGGGCTGCACCAGCACTTTCTCGTAATTTGGCCCGATCGCTTGGTGCAGCACGGGCACCGCATCGCGCTGGAGCCGAAACCGGACATTGATTGTCGCCGTCAGGCTCACGCCGTCGCTGGAGATGGCGTTGTAGGACTCGGTAAAGGATTGTAGCCTCAGGTCGTACAGAAATACTTGATTCCAGGGCAAAATGAGATTGAAACCCTCATTCTTCAACCGCCGCGGGTCGAGCACCGTGCCGCCGCCAAAGCGTTTCCACAGGACACCGACGTCGCCGCTGGGAACCGTTACCACCATGTGAGGGTAGAGCACCACCGCCACGAGTGTCGCGACCATCAAGTAGATCACCACACTCGGGAGATGGCGTTCAGCGAACCGCCGCCATCGGGCTCGTCTCGTCGTCGGGAGCGGCTCCCCATCTGACCACAGATACGCTTTCATCACCTGTTCTCCACCGTCTGCTGCGCAGCGAACCGGCCGTCTTCCATGCGCAGTCTGCGAGCGGGCAAGTCCATTTCGTCGATATAGCGGTCGTCGTGCGTTATCGCTACTACCGTCTCGCCGCTTCGCTTCAATTCCGGCAACAGATCATAGTAGAATTTGCGCCGAAATTCGGGGTCTTGATCGGCGGCCCATTCGTCCAGCAACAGAAGCGGCCGCTTCTCCAGCAAGCTTACGATGAGCGCCAGACGTTTGCGCTGCCCTGCCGATAGATCGAGTGTGCTAAAATGGCCGTCAGTGAGGTGCGTCTTGTCGTGCAACCGGAATTGCGCCAGCAGACTGTCGACCTCCGCTGGATCGGGATCGGGAACCCCATAGAGTTTCTCGAAGAGATGATAGTCAGGAAAGATCGCGGCAATCAACTCGCGATAGGCCTGACGCGTGCTGTCGTTGACGCGCACACCATCGAAAGTGATTTCGCCTGAATCGGGCTTATAGAGGCCAGCGAGTAACTTCAGAAAAGTCGATTTGCCCGAACCGTTACCGCCGGTAATGAAGACGAGCTCGCCCGATAGCAACGTGAAGTCGATAGGCCCGACCTGGAAAACAGCGTCGGACCATTTGTCGACGTAGCGGAACACGACATTGCGCATCTCGATCTTGTGGAAGCGCTTCGAGGGTTCAATTGCGGCAACTTCGGTCACGGGAATAGTCGCCAGCAGCCTTGCCTCCAGTCGCTCGATATTGTCCGCCGCCGTGTTTGCGGCGCTCAAAATAGGTATTGCTTGAACGAGGCCGAAACAGGTGCCGACAACAAACACGAGGGCCGTTATCGTCTTCGTGACGCTTTCTGCTCCCAAGGCGCCGCTGAAAGTCGGGACCGCAAACGCTATAGCGCCGAGCAATGCGTATAGCGCGCTTTGCAAGAACACCATTCGCTTGAAGGTTTCGCTCTGGGCGCGGATTTTGATGTTGGCGGCGACCCTCGACATTTCGACAATGTCGCTAAATAGAGCGTCGCTACGCACGCTGTTGAGCCTCACCTCCTTGAAACCGTTCAGAAGGTCCATCAGCCGATCGAACAGCCGGTGTTCCAAATTGGACGCTTCATGGGACGCCATGCGGAGTTGGCGGCTCTTTGCCTGGAACAGCAACGCTGCGATGCCGACGATTATTACGCTTAGCGCGAAGGCTAAGAGCGACAAATACGCAACATACATTGCGACGAAGAAGATGAGAACCGCGCCTTGGGCTGCAAAAGCAAGCGTGTTGCTCATTTGCGTGAGCGTCGCGGTCTCTTTGGTAATGGCGCCAACGATTTCTCCACGGCCGATCGCCTCCAGCGGAAGAAGCTCGGAGTGGCGCACGTGATCCATCAGGCGCAGCCGCAGTTTGTGGATGATGGCCTCGATCTCCGCGGTCGCCGTGATCAAAATGTAATGCTGTGTCTTGATGAAGAGAAACAGCGCGACGACGAAAAGCGCTGCTGACCAGAGGCTGACCTTACCGCTGTCTGCGGCCTGCGCGCCGGAATTGATCGCGGTTAGAATCGCGGCGGTGCTAATGCCTCCCAGGGCGGATATGACGATCAGCCGGTTCAGGGAGCCGTACATTTCACGGCGAACGAGCGTGAAGAAAGACATCGGTGGATGTGGCCCGTTTGTACGCGTCGCGCGTCAACCCCTACGAGCGCAGAGAAACTGCCGCTTCTCTTGTAACAGCAGTTAATCGCTCTGCGGGCGGTGACGCCATTCGACGCGTTCTGATGGCGCGGTTAATTTCAGCACGATTAGCATCACAATGGGAGTGATGAAAAGTGACATTATGAATGTGCCGAAAAATCCCATGCGGCGTTGGCTGCCGCAGAGCCCCGTGAGAATGCAGAACACGATGTATATTATAACAACGACCGCCACCGTCATTACGTCATGATCTCTGTCTCTACCCCTAGGGCCCCTGCCGGTCCCTACCGTCGTCGGTATGGATTAAAAGCCTATAGCGATCAAGGGCCGCTGGTCGCAGCACCCTTGCTCGATGCACTTCGCGTGGTCGAAGCGGAACCGGAGGATGGCGTTGCTGCCGAGCGGGCGGCAAACTTTTCTTTCTGGGCCTTGATGAACTCACGGTAATCGGGAGGATTGAAATCAAGCAGCGTTCCGCCCGAAGCAAAATGCTGGATGAAAACCTTGCCGATCACGTAGGTGGCTCCGGCGGAGAACACCGGCATCGTAACCGCGCCGATCGCCGTTCCCACTCCCGGAAAACTCTTCACGAGGCTGCCGACACCCACCGCGGTGGTCGTCGCGGTGCTCGCTGGGATCACCGCTCCCGCTAAGCTGGCTATAATCGATTTGCCTCGATTTTCGGAAAAAGGAACGCCGTAAATTTCGGAGAGACGGCGCAACATCTGGAGTTGAACTCCGCCAACCGCGGCAATGTCGACAAGGGGGATGGGGATGAGTCCGGCAGCTCCAGACCACAGCGAGAAACGATCGACCAATTTCGACGCGACTTCATCGCGCTCCTGGTCTGTCATTCCGGTCGTGTCAGAACCGGTCGTGCCCGGATCCTTACTTCCCGCCGTGCCAGCCCCAGTCGTTTCCTGTGCCATTGCGGATCCTTTCTCGTCACCTGACGCAGGGCCTGGCGCGCGATCAATTTGACTCAACCAAAGTTGATCAATGCGTGACCGCACACGCCGCCCACTGAGCAGTCTAGCACATAGCCCTCACGGGCACTAGGCGTTTGTGCTGCATTCCCAGATGCTTCCCGTAGTCCTACACACATGACAATGCGGGTTTCTACCTGTACAAATGGGCCTCTGCAGAAGCTCGAACACCCCCGCGCTACGGTTCAATTGCTCTGAACAGGGTCATCGTGTCGGTGTCTGATCTCAATCGCAGTTTTGGTAACAGGCTGCAAACGGACTGGGCGCGCGTTCAGAACAATAACATGCTCCGACTGTCAGCTGCCCAGCTTGGAATTTGGTTTGCTCAGCAGCTCAATCCATCTAGTCCCGCCTACAATATTGGTGAGTACATCGAGATCCACGGATCCGTGGATCCCATATTGTTTGAGCGAGCATTACGACAAGTTGTCGCCGAAACGGACGCACTGCGTGTGCAAATCATTGAACACGCTGGGGACCCACGGCAGCTCATTGGCCCTCCATCCTCTTGGTCGATGCCCATTATCGATGTCAGCGCCGAGCCTGACGCGCGCGCCGCTGCGGAATCATGGATGCAGGCTGATCTGGCACGGCCGATTGAGCCAACTCGCGGACCGCTGTTCGGATACGCTTTGTTCAAAGCGGCGGATAACCGGTTCTATTGGTATGCACGCTATCATCATGTCGTGATGGACGCTTTCGGCATGTGGCTGATCGCCCGCCGAGTAGCGAATGTTTATACGCAGCTCACGATTGGACGAACCACGCATGATGGTTCATTTGGTTCTCTGGCCGTCCTGCTGGAAGAGGACGCCGGCTATCGTGCGTCCGAACAGTTCGCGCAAGACCGGCGATATTGGATCGACTATTTGGCCGACCGGCCTGAACCGGTTACCCTCCGTGGCTGCGCGTCGAGCAACTCCCGCGGTTTCCTGCGCAATACCGCCTACCTGCCAAAACGGAGTGTGGACGATCTGCGCTCGATCGCACGCCGCACCGGCACAAGCGTGGCTCAGATCATAAGTGCGGCGACGGCGATCTTCTTGCATCGCCTCACGGGCGCAAAGGATTTGGTTTTCGGCCTCCCCGTCGCAGCCCGCAACGACGTGTTGAGACGCACTCCCGGCATGGTCTCGAATGTGCTGCCGCTGCGTGTGGCAGTTCGTCCTGACATGACGGTGTCAGAAGCTCTAGGCCAGACCTCTTGGCAGATGCGTCGAGTATTAAAGCACCAACGTTATCAAATTACAGACCTGCGCCGGGATGTTGGTGGAATCGCCAACGGCGAAACGCTGTTCGGGCTCAGTGTCAATATCATGAGGTTCAATTATGATTTTAGTTTTGCGGGCAATAACGCCGTCGCACATAATCTCTCACTCGGCCCGGTCGAGGACTTGTCGATCGCTGTTTACGACCGCACAGATGGTGGTCCGCTTCGGATCGACTTCGATGCCAATCCGACATTTCATACCGCGGCCGATCTTGCTGACCATCAGCAAAGATACTTGCGGCTGTTGACGGCTATTTGCGATCCCGACGTTTCGGTCGGTCGGCTGGACATTCTGTCGGCTTGGGAGCGGCGCAGGCTGCTGCGGGATTGGAACGCGACGGAGCGTGCGCTGCCGGGTGCGACGCTGCCGCAGCTGTTTGCGGCGCAGGCGGCCAAGACGCCGGACGCGGTTGCGGTTGTGTTTGCGGGTGAGCAGCTCAGC
>WNFX01006431.1_pt1 | contig 11173 bp, 9 predicted proteins | sample 5400111 | NCBI WGS metagenome assembly WNFX01 (sample SAMN13153363, study PRJNA577476) | soil metagenome | isolation source: 40 cm soil or saprolite under grassland replicate 1 | place: USA:California | collected 2016-06-15
AAGCAGCGCTATACGCACCTGCATGTGCTCATCAACAATGCGGGAGCGGCCTTCACTGGACGGCGAGAAACCGTGGATGGATTGGAGATGACATTCGCCGTGAACTATCTGGCACCTTTCCTGCTGACCAATTTGCTGCTCGATGTGCTCAAAGCCAGCGCGCCAGCACGGATTGTCAATGTCAGTTCTGCTTCACATAAATCAGGCTACATTCAGATGGATGATTTGCAAGGAGAGAAACACAACAGGTCCATGCGTGCCTATCCTCAATCCAAGCTCGCCATTGTACTGTTCACCTACGAACTTGCGCGCAGACTGCAGGGAACGGGCGTGACTGCCAACTGTCTCGACCCTGGCTTCGTGGCAACGAATATCGGACAGACAGGTGCAAGCCTCCCCGTTCGCCTACTGATCAAGTTGATCGGGAGCTTTGGCACAAGCCCCGAAAAGGGGGCGAAAACATCGATCTACCTGGCCTCCTCACCCGAGGTGGAAGGCGTCACAGGCAAATACTTTGTGAAGAGCCTTCCCAAGCGGTCAGCTGCAATCTCCTATGATGAGTCGCTCCAGCGACAATTGTGGGAGCAGAGCGCAAAACTGGTGAACTTGTAGATTCCCCTGCTCATCTTCAGGGCCGCAGTGGATCAGTTTGCTTGCTGGTACCCGACCCGATCGCGGCGCGTGTCCAGCAGGCAGTCGCTCTCACCACAGGCGTTTGATGTAAGAAAGCAGGTATGCGATGGCTCAAGAAAACATCGCAGGAGAACTGGAGCCCTCCTCCCCAAAACAGTAGCAGCTTAACCAATTCCATGCTACTATTCATAGCAGAAAACAAAGGAAACGAAGGCGTTTCAAGCACCCTCCAGGGAAGGAAGAAAAAAACCATGGTAAATAAAATTCACCCACATCCCTCGAAGCACGCGCCAGGCCAGACCGTCTACGAACGCTACCTGCGCACTGAGGAACTACTCTCTTTACAGAAACCAGAAAACGAACTGGTACATCATGACGAGCTACAATTTCAGGTAGTACACCAGGTCTTTGAACTGTGGTGGAAAGAGACAACCTTTGAGTTACACAGCATCCGCGCCCTGCTGCAACAATTCAACCTGCCACCTGCCATACGTCTCCTCCAGCGCGTCATCCGCACCCAGTTTGTCCTGCTCGAAAATCTACGCATGCTGGAAACCATGTCCCCCTGGGATTTTCACGAGTTCCGCAAGGTCCTCGCCGACGGAGCCGGCACCGACTCACCCGGATTCCACGCCTTGATGACCCTCTCTCCCCTGCTCTGGGGCGACTTTTCCAGGCTGCTTGAACACGAGCACGTCTCTCTGCCCGACATCTACATCCACGCCGACCGCTACCCGCTGCTCATGGCTTTCGCCGAAGGTCTCATCGACTATGACGAAGTCTTTCAAATCTTCCGCTCCCAGCATTTCAAGCTGGCCCAGCGCATGATCGGCCCCGGCTCCATCGGCACAGGCGGCACCCCCATGGAATTGCTCGAACGCACCCTCAAAGACGTCTTCTACCCCGAACTATGGGAAGTACGCAACCAGCTCACCACAATCGCTGACGAACAGGGCCTTAAATAAAGGCACAAAAAATCACCGGGTGCTCTCCTACCCGGTGATACTCTGTATCTCTACCAAAATAGCCTTTCAAACATGACCCGAAAAAGGATATGGGCTGTGACGCTTCATGAAGTCAAGGACGCATGTTTTCATTAATGATGATTGATCAGATACGCCGCAACAATCACCAGTATAATAACGACGACCACAGCAATCAAAAAATACGTGTTCCTCCGCCCCAAAACTATGTTGCGTGGTCCCGTCGCCGCCACCTTCTTCACCACTTGCCTGCGTTCCTCAACGCGCCTCTTCCTTTTCTCCAATCGCTTCTGCCTCTGATCTTGCGCAGTAGAACCCTGTCCCGGTCCCGTACCGAGATGCTGCATCCTGCGACGCATATCGCGGTTGTAGCTCTCGGCCTGCTGTTGCTGGGGATTCGTCGCGGTTATCTCCTTGGGCTGCGTGGATCTCGCCCCGGGAACAGCCGTCCCCCCAACGCGTGCCTGGCTGCTTTTCACACTCTGCTTGCCCTTATTTGATGGTGTACTATCTTTAGGAGTGACCATCATATCATTACCAGCCGCTCCCGTAGTTGTTTTTTGGGCTTCAACCGGCTTAGGAGAGCCAGCCTTCCTCTTCGTCTCTGGTCTGTGCGACCCTTGTTTGTTCACCTTCGTCATGCTTGCCTCCTTTTCTGCGGGAATATCGTTAGCTATTGGAGAGCAAATCGAGCCGGCCATTCACTGGATTCAACTTTGCATCATTGCTCTGTCTTTTCCAGGAATGCCCGCGCGATCCGTGCAGCTTCCTCTTTATCATCGGGCGAAAGTACACCGTCAATAACCAGGCCAAGGAGATGATCTTTAATTGGGCGCAGCCAGGGACCGGGGCTGCGGTTAAAAAGTGCCATCAATTCATTCCCATCAAGCGGGCTCTTCAATGGCACACGCTCCGCCTCTTCTTTGAGTCGCTGGCAGCGCTCTGCAAGTTCTGTCACGCGAGCAGCAGCTCGCGAGACTTTATCTGCTCGATAACTCGTAATATCCGCGCGGGAAAGATCAAGTAAATCGGGCAAAATCTCGCCGCTATCCAGCATGAGACGCCGTACCGCACCATCAGTCCACTCGCTGGTATAAGCGTTTGCGCGCATGTGTAAACGCACTATCTTCGAGACATTTTCAATAAATTCACGATCAAAATGCAGGCGCTTGAGAATGTCCCTCGCCATGTAAGCCCCCACATCCTCGTGCCCAAAAAAATGTATTTTGTTGTCTTCGACACTCTTCGTGCGCGGCTTGGCGATATCGTGCAGCAGTGCGCTCCACCGCGTCGTTAATCGCGGAGAGGATCGTTCCACCACGCGCAGCACGTGTGCATAGACATCCTTGGAAGAAACTGCCCGTGTCAACTGCTGGCTCACACCGCGTAGCTCCAGTACCTCTGGCACAATCCACTCCATCAGGCCCAGCTCCGCCAGCAGGTCTAGCCCCTTTGCCGGGTGCGGAGAGACGAGCAGCTTATTCATCTCATCGCGAATACGTTCGCGGCTGATCTTCTGCAGTTTTGGCGCCTGGCGTAAAATCGAACGTCTCGTCTGGGGCTCAATGGTAAAGTCAAGCTGCGCCGCAAAACGCACCGCTCTCAGCAAACGCAGCGGATCTTCATCAAAACGTTTATCTGGCTCGTTGCCAACCGCCCGTAAAATATGCGTCTCCAGGTCTTGCCGCCCCCCGAAGAGGTCGATGATGTGCCCATTGAGAGGATCACGCGCCAGCGCATTGATAGTAAAGTCGCGTCTGAGCAGGTCATCTTCTAAACGCGTGCCAAAGCAAACTTCTGGCTTGCGCGACTCCGGGTTATAGCGCTCGGTGCGAAACGTTGTAATCTCGATAATATCACTCCCATAATGCAGGCGCACAGTGCCAAAACGCTCCCCCACCAGGACTATCGCGCTTGGACGCGTCGGCGCCACCAGGCGTTTGATCTCATCCGGTTGCGCATCAGTAGCCAGGTCCGCGTCGTTCGATTGCTCCCGATGCAGCAACACATCCCGCACCGTTCCACCTACCATATAGAGTTGTTTATGCTGCGCACGAAAAGCTTCGGCCAGCGTCATAATGATATCTAACATGTGAAACTTATATATCCGCTTCAGGCACAATACAATGCATCATACCCCGGCTTATCCTATTTGGTAATGGCCGTATTGTACCATGGCTCATCGGTGTTGGCTAGACATGAAGTAGTGCGGCCCTTCAAGCGGTTTGGCGGTTTTCGTTTCGTGCGACTTTGTCTCCTGGTGTCTCCCATTTTCGCTGGTTTTCTCTCGGTTCTGCTGTCAACTTTGCTGTCAGCATTTCCTCTTGTCTGTTCAATTGTGGCTTGTTGGGGCTTCAAATGGCAAGCCATTGTAGGGCATATGTGTCCTGGGGGGCTTCACTTTTATAAGTATAGGAGACAGATAGCTTCATGACTCGACGAATTGGCTTCCCAGGCCATTTCATGCCATGTTCAAGGCACTAAGTAGAAGAAACTTTATTCCGCCTCCTTTGTGTCTTGCTGCTGGTATTTTGTCTGTTTGTATCCGCCTTTGTCAATGGCTTTTGGGCTGTAGATGGTGAGTCATTATCAAGACGAGCCTCAAGGAACTTACCCTTCAAAGTCGATGAATCAAAGTTGCAAGAGGTTTTATGGCTTTGAGTGGTTTCAAAACCTCAAGATGTTTAATAGTGCTGTTTCGCTTCTATTTGGAATGTTAGACTATCATTGCTCACCAGATGCCAGATCAATATTCTCAAAAGCAGCAACTTGGAAGCGATTTTCCCATAGGTTGCGCAACGAGATTACAGCAAGCAGGCCGTGTAGTGTGGAGTGGCCTCACAAGTCATACACTTCGATGCGGTGTTTAAATTACTTATCCAAAGCTAACTGATTATTTCCACTCGCATCAAAACACAAGATGCCATCTCGAATTGTGTGGAAGGGAGAGGGTAGAAAAAAAGCCCTAAAAGAAGAGATACTACAGGCAGAGGCTCTTCCTTTTGAAGAGATCATTTTTTCCATTCAAACCCTAAGAAGGAGGAAACTATGCCTGTACCTAAGAAAAAGCGTATCACACCAGAGAAAGTCGTTTCCACCTCGGAGTCCTCATCTCCCCCGTTGCCCGATCAGCAAGAATTTCATCAGCATCTGCGTATCCTGGCTCAAAGCGCTGTTCGGACGGTGATAGAATTCGTCATGCGTGAAGAACTGGATGCAGTGATTGGAGCAGCCTGGGGAGAATGTACACCCAAGCGCAAAGGCTATCGCAACGGCTCTTACAAGCGGGATCTCATGACCTCTTCAGGTCGGATCGAGGACATGAATGTGCCCAGGGATCGTGAAGGGCAGTTCCATACGCAGGCGTTCGAGCGCTACAGCCGCTTTGAACCTCATATTGCAGAAGGATTGACGCAGATGTTTGTGGCTGGAAGCAGTACTCACAAGGTAGGAGAAGTGGCTCAAACCCTCATGGGAGTGGCTCCCAGCCCCAGTACCATCAGCCGCTTGAATCAGAGCCTCACGCACCAATTTGAAGCGTGGCGTGAACGCCGACTGCAGGACCACTACCGTATGGTGTACCTGGACGGCGTCCATTTCAGTATTCGTCATGGGGATCAGGCTGACTCCACGATCATCTTAACCGCCTTAGGAGTCGATCTGAATGGAAACAAAGAAGTCTTGGCGAGACGCTCGTGTGCAGAAGAAAATAAAGATGGATGGGCCAGCCTCTTGCACGATCTGCGACGACGAGGAGCGACCCAGATCGATGTGATCGGAACCTCTGGGCATGAGGGCTTGATTGCCTCAGTGAAGGACCTCTTTTCAGCAACCCCGAGTCCTCGCTGTCTGGTGCACAAGCAACGCAATGTGCTCAACGCCATCCCCAGGCGGGAACGTGGAGACGTTCAGGCAGAGTTGAGTGGCATCTGGGAACAGGCGACCAAGCAGGAGGCACTCATCCACCTGGCCGCCTTCCAAGCCAAGTATGCTCAGCGCTATCCTGAAGCGGGGCTTCGCCTGCTGGAGGATGAAGAGCATCTCTTGACGTTTTACGATTTTCCTGTGAGTATGCATCGATACCTTCAGACGACCAATGCCATCGAAAGTCTCTTCAGCAATGTGCGGCAGCGCACCGATCAGATGGATGTGTTCACGACGGAAACCAGTTGCCTCACCATCGTCTGGGCAACGATGCAGGATATCCGTTTGCACAAAATCTCGCTGTGATGAACGCATAAACTGAGAAACCGGAGCGTGTCAGCACCCAACCGGCTCTGAATATGGAGGTGGTTCAGGAAGGGATTGTTTGTGTCTTTCATCCTGTTCAGAAACCACTTGGTGATGACCCTTTTTTCCCAGGATCCCGTTTTTGCTCGAGGCAGTGTTGACGAACGTGTGGGGATTTTTCTCTCTTCTCAAATTCTGTGGACAGGCCCGGCATCTCTCCTCTTTTTGCCTGCTTGGTTTCTGGGTACCCTTACACAGAAATCGGGATGGCATCGAGTTTGCGGTGCATGTTTATGGTTGCTCGTGGTTTTTGTTCGGTTTTGTTGTCAGCGTTGGCTCATTTGTGCTTCGTTTGGACTTCAAATGGCAAACCACATTTTTCTATGTCGTCTTTTGAAAATTGTGAGTAGCGCCGATCATCGTGTTTATAATGAATAATTAAAGGTACTTAAAGGCTACAGTTTATGACTAGTTGCACAGATTATGTTAAACTGCTCACTTGATGCTAGCTGTTTAAGGGCAAACCTTGAGAAGCATAGAGACAATCTTGCACAAATCATCGCATCCTTTTCACTTTCGTTGTCACGAAAACCATATTCGCGTATAATAAGCCCTGCAACGAATTGGAAGCAGATTGATAGACCAGATAGGCCAGGTGCGTGCGAATGCCGGTAAAAATGTTCTTCTGTTATGCACATGAAGATGAAGCACTCCTGAAGAAGCTCAAGACCCATTTAAAGTTGTTGCAGCGGCAACATCTTATTGATATCTGGCATGACCGTGATATTAGCGCAGGAACTGAATGGGAACGGGAAATCAGTCACCACCTGAACACAGCACAAGTTATTCTACTGCTGATCAGTCCAGATTTCATGGACTCAGACTATTGTTACGGCGTTGAAATGAAGCGAGCAATAGAGCGACATGAACGTGGAGAAGCGCTTGTTATTCCTATCATTCTGCGTTATGTCTACTGGCAAGGAGAGCCACTTGGTAAACTTCAAGTGTTACCAACCGACGCAAAACCTGTCACAAGTTCTAGGTGGCATGACTTGGATGAAGCATTTTTCAATGTGGTAGAAGGTATTCGTAACGTGATCGAGAGGCTTCTTGTTCAGCAGGCTAAAGCTTTGGGAGATGCTTACGCTTCTACTGAGCACTATAGCGAAGCGTTGGCTTCCTATGAAGACGCCATTCGTTTTAACCCTAACGATGCAGGTGCTTACATTAGCAAAGGTATTGTCCTTGTTGTGCTCCATAAAAATGAGGAAGCATTGGTAGCCTTTGAACAAGCCATTTGCCTTGATCCCAATTCTGCTCGTGGTTACAATAATAAAGGCAGTGCTCTTGGAAATCTCAAGCGGTACAGAGAAGCATTGGCAGTTTTTGAGCAGGCAACTCTTCTTGATCCCAACAATACTCAAATTTATATTAACAAGGGTCGTGTTCTCGATGAACTCAAGCGGTACAGAGAAGCACTAGCAGCTTTTGAACAAGCCGTTCTTCTTGACCCCAACCTCCGTACACCTAAGATACACTATATCAAATGGGCAAAGGAACTGCTCTCTATGCCAAATTTAGCGTTTCTCGAAGTTGAAACAACTGGCCTCCGCGAAGATGACGAGATCATTCGGGTATTGCTTGTAAATCGCAATGGAGATAGCATTTTTGATATCTTTGTTTGTCCAGATAAGTCTATCTCTGATGAAATCAGCCGCATCACTGGTATATTCGATAACGAACTGGAGTTAGAACGAACGATCACGGAGACATGGAAGCAGATCAGCGATGCACTTACAAGGAAATATCTTCTTTCCTTCAATCTTGAGTTCGATCAGAGAATGCTAGAAGCGGTAGCAAAGCGATATGAGCTTGAAATGCCTCTCATAAGTGGTGAATGTCTCATGCAGAAGGCGATGATGTACTCTGGTTCACATTCATATGCTAAACTCTCAAACTTATGTGCTTACATTGGTCATCCTCTACCAGAGTATCCTCATCAAACAGCATTAGATCGTGCACGAGGACAAATAGCCCTCTTAAAGGCTATATCGCAAGGCATTATTATAGAGGAAGAATTGGACTATAGTGACTTTCTACAGTAGTGTAGAATAGCTGTTTTGAAGAGATGGCTGGTAGAACCACATTAAGATATTGTTGGCGAATTCGGTTTTCCTGCTCAGAATACTGCGAACTCTAGCTCAAAACGAGCTTGGTTTTTGAATTCGCCAACAATATCAGTTTTGCTGTCATCGTTTTCCTCTTGGCAGCTCATTTGTGGCCCGTTTGGACTCCTAATGGCAAAGCCATTGTAGATGCCATGCCAATTGTTGTTTTTGATAATGTAATTGTGGATCTCCCTCATATTTGGGGATTGCTGTGCTTATAGTTCCAAGTGGTTCCTTTTTTCATGCTCAAACAAATGTCTCAGTCGCTATTACAGAAGAGCTTTCCCCAAATGTGAGGATGATCCACTTTTCGCTTAACATTGTGAGAGAACACCAGGTGGGGTGGTCTAGTTTTCGGTTAACAACCGGTCACTTTTCGGTTATCGAAAACAATTGTTGTGTAACGGTATGCTGCCTCTATCTGTCGGAGACGATGCTGTTCATCGGTACACAACAATCGCCATAGCATCCACATCCTCCGGTCGGAGCCTGCTTCCCAGACCTGATGAGCATGGCAATGTTTGTAGGAAAAAGGACTCGCTGTGTTGCCATGTGTTAACCTCGTTGTGTTGGGTCCTTGGCCAAGTCCTGGACGAGAGAGAGGATCGAGTCTGTCTGCGCTTGAATCAGTTGCTCCAGCACGAAGATCTTCTCATCCTGTTCGTCGAGGTGCTTCAACACTGTTTCAATGTCTGCGTATGTCTTTATGGTCGTCGCATAGGCCTCATCCGCTTGGAGTTCTGACTTACGGCCCAGAACGTTCTGGCCGACCATGATCACGGGTAAGAGCACCAACTGGAGAAACGTTTGCGAGATCCAGGCTATGAGGAGAGCGACGAGAGGTGACAGCAGTCCCAGGATGGCGAAAAGTCCGATGATTGCCAGCACGGCAAAGGCGTACGCTGTCCACATCGTCCCGACGTGCTCAGTCAGCCACACGGCAAGTTGGGTATTGAACCCAGCTGCGGCTATCTCTGCTGCCTGCACGCGGTTCACATTACGTGGTGTATGTTGTGTCATAGGTGTTTCCTTCTTCATGGTTGTGTTCTCCATTGGAGTGCTACTCTTTAGAGAAGATTCCATGGCGTGTGATCCGGTCCTGATGAAGCCATCTACCGGTTGTAAGCTTGACGCTATTATACCCCTCCTTGGCACTTCTTGTAATGTTTGTAGGAAATGAGGAACCGTTATCCCTACGTGCGAAGCAACAGACAGTGCGGGGAGAAAGTCAACTCTTCAGAGTGCCAAGTGGTAAGGATCTGATGAGCAAAATTACCGTTTCAGTGAAAAATGAGGGGGGTGGACAGTATCAATGTAGCGTTCCCTGGGCAGGGAGTTGATGAACATTTGTAGGTGAGGTAGTCAGGATGTTCATGGCGAAAACAAGCCTCTGGACATAGATGTGTCCTGTCAGATCATGTTGACACATTGCGCATGCCTCGCATCTCTGCCTGTTTGCTTACTGAACATCTTTCCACAACTATCGGGATGGCTTCTCATTGTAGGGCACATTTGTCCTGGGGGCTTCACTTCTATAAGTATAGGAAACAGATAGCTTCATGACTCGATAAATTGGCTTCTCAGGCCATTTCATGCCATGTTCAAGGTACGAAGAGCAAGAAACTTTATTCTGCCTCCTTTATGTCTTGCTGCTGGTATTTTGTCCGTTTGTATCCGTCTTTGTCAATGCTCCTTGGGCTGTAGATGGTAACTAATATAATGTCAACAATAATATATCTCCTTGCTTGCTCCTTCTCGTTGCTCTTCTCAGGCTTGGTTATAAGTTGGCTTGAGGACATTATTGCCTGGTTTTCACGCGCTGTTTTCGGCTCGAAGCGACATTATTTTGAGTTTCCTTAGTTAGGACACACAGAAAGGATACCATCCGATGTCCACAGAAGAAACCAAGGCTCTCATCCGTCGTACGTTCGAGGAGTCCTTTAACAAGAGCATCCCGCCACGACTTGTATCCATCTTTGGGCTGTACCGTTGGCACAGTTTCCTCGCTTATGATAGCTCCTTCACGCAGACATCACCTTTGATTGGAATTTACAGAGAGAGCTTCTTGTCTTTCACGCGAAAAACAGCTATACTGTGTTCGTCTCGTATGATGGTGTGTTCTTTGCATGGTACAGTGGTGGAGTAGTATACCCAATTGGACGAGACCCATATCTGGAATGACCATGTACAAGCACATTTTGGTGGGAGTTGATATGGAGCTGTCTTCTCCCACACAGCAGGCCCTGCGTGTTGTGAGCGAGTTCCTTGAGCCGCCCTCGACGTATCCGCATGTCGTTCTGCTCACCGTCATCCCGACCTTAAACACTCCCTCCACCAGGGGAAGGTATCAAGCACCCTTTAGCTACCTGGGAAGTACCACCGAACAACGTCTTCAGGCCGATCGCACCTTACGGAGAGCCTGTCTGGCGCTCACGCAACGCGGGATGGCAAGAGAGCGGATTGGGCTGCTTCGGCGCGAGGGGGTACCTGCTGACGTAATTGTGAAGATGGCCCAAGAACTGGGTGTTGACTGCATCGTGCTCGGCAGTCACGAGAACTCGCTCACCCAGAACATCCGACGCGTGCTAGCCGGAAGTACGTCGCGCCAGGTTCTGCAGCATGCCCCATGTCCCATCATGATCGTGGTCCTTCCTCGGACGCTGCACCCTCGTGATCTGGTGGCTTGGTACGAAGAGGCCGTTAGGCGCTACCTCCACGAACAAGCAGAGAGGCTGACGATCTTGACATCCAGTGATGTAGCCCAAACGTTTGTGCCTGATCACACAACGGTAGGACACAAAGAGGTGGCGGCCGCCACCCGTGCTCTGGAGCGGTTGGCAAGCCACGGCGTCCTCTGTTGTCAACGGGTCAAAGGCGAGTTGCGCTGCACGAATGATTGATGCGGGAGCCGTGTGTCTCGGGAGAAGACACACTATGCAGGAAAGGGGTGATTGTTGATGCAGACAGGCATGCTTTCCGTGATTAATGCACTTTGCACGCTCCTCGCGCAGAAGCCTATGCCTGCGGCTGTGACTTCGAATCGCTGGGGACAAAGAGGCCAAGACCGAGCCGCTGTAACAGGCTGAAATGCGTTCAGCACCGCTCACGCGGTGGACGCTCCTGTTCGCTCCTCTTTCGTTCCCGCCACCGCTCGACAAA
>WNFX01009252.1_pt1 | contig 11173 bp, 6 predicted proteins | sample 5400111 | NCBI WGS metagenome assembly WNFX01 (sample SAMN13153363, study PRJNA577476) | soil metagenome | isolation source: 40 cm soil or saprolite under grassland replicate 1 | place: USA:California | collected 2016-06-15
GCATATCTGTTCTCAAATAGCCCTTTTAGGCGCAACGAGCAGCACGAACAACACGCCGTATTGTTTCATGCGAGACACCATAATCCTCAGCAACTTTTCGCAGAGGTTCCTTCTTTTCAAGAACACGGTGCAGCACAGTTGGCCATTCTGAAGCGGGTATCCCATCTGCCGGGTTTCTCGGCCCTGGCCTCCGATGTTGTATAACAGAAGCAGTGCTTCTCTGAGCTTGTTCATCTTCAGCGAGAAGTTATTGGAGCTTTTGAGACAGGTTTCCGGAAGGAGCAAGGAAGAGATAGAAAATTGGCGACAGAGGAGCCGAAACCCGTCGGTTCCGATCTGATTATTTATTCATCTTTCTAGTATTATTTGAATTTTTACGCTTTCACCTTGCCGTCTCCTGCCTCCAAACTGAGCACGAATGGGCCTTCCGTTCGTCCTTTTCTCTCATCATCCTCGAACAGAGAGGCCACGGAGCCAGCACAGGCAGTGATCGATCAAGCGCCTGAGAGGGGAAAAGCGCAGCGGTTTCTAACACGAGCAGGTGAGCGTGATACCCTGCGCAAGGCCGGGGCTTGGACTGCCATCTGTCTTCCTCAAGCATGCAGAAGGGGCCTGTCCCAAGAGCCAGGAAAGGAAACCGCCATGATGTTGAACGCCAACGGCTTGAGTCATCTAGGTCTGAGAGTCACCCATCTCGCGCGGGCGAAACACTTCTCTGTTGACCCACTCGGCTGCCAAGTGGTGAGGGAAACAGATGCAGCGGTGTTCATCAACGTGTCTGGAATGCTCTTTGCACTGTATGAGACCGCTTCGTCCTCTTCAAGCGATGATCACTTCGATCCGTTTCGAGTCGGTCTGGATCATCTCGCTCTCGCTGTAGAAAACCCGAGCATCCTAGAAGACCTGAAGCGGGATTGAGACGCGGCAGGGGGTACGAAACTATAGGGTTGAGGAAGACCTGGAGACCCATGCCAAGTACATCAGCTTCTCTGACCCTGATGGCATTGCGTGGGAGCTCTCTTCGGTCTCGACTCGTCCCGACGTATAAACTCTTGCCGATCTGTTGCTGTCAGACCCTCGACTCCCTTGCTACCCACAGCCCTTCAAGCTGCCTCTTTCCAGAACGGATGACCCATGTAGCCCCACAGCTCCATATAGCAAGCACAGCTTCAATGAGACATCCACTATTCCCTCATCGACTATTGACAATAAGGATGTGCTTGAGCTACAATATAGCTGAGTAAATTTAAGCGATATGCAGCATATCAAAAATCCATGTCGGCACAAGTAGCATAAGTGTTCGTGCGCGGAGACTATATGTTTACAGTAGCTCAAAGCCAGAATGCAGGTGTACAGCCATAATATGCCTGTACGATCACTTGTATGTGCGATCAGGAGAGCCTGCTCACTGTCAGACAATTACTCATCAGCAAAAAAGCCCTTTCTCTAGCGTAGAGATCTTAGGGAAAGGGAAACGACCGTTCCTTCCTCTACTTATATTCGCTGTTATCAAAGTTCGGCGACCCCTTATATTCCGAAAGAGAGGGGCAAATCATGAATATTTCCTGGGGCGTTGTCTCTTCACACGCGGCAAACTCGACGGTTCACAATGTCGCAGGAAATCCAACGCTGTTCGACTACATCACGCAGCAAGTTCAAATTCCCCACTTCTGGGGCCGCTATATTGCAGGAAAAACCCCACAAGACCTCTTGACCCCAGATGAAGTAAACTTCATTTCAAGTAGCTCTAGTGGCAGTTGTCGCATCTTGCTCATCTTTTATGGTGCCACTCCCGGAGGGGATCATCAAACAGGCGTGACCGATGCGCTCAATGCCATCGAAGCCGCGCAGGCTCTTGGAGTTCCAACCGGTGTTTCACTCTATGGAGATATCGAGACAAATGTGCCTACCAGTTCAGACTGGCTCTTTGGTTGGTGGGAGACAATGAGCACGTCGATGTTTGCAAATCCAGGAGGATTTTATTGCAATCCGTCGGCAAGGAACGCATCAAACTTCAGCACCCCCTACTGCACAGCGATAACCAGTCTAGCAAACCTGAATCCTGACGGAACACTCCGCTTCAACCCACCCTTGTTTTCTAGTGCACCACAACTGGGATGCACTTTTAACAGGTCATCGTTCAGTCCCTGTGAACCCGCCTGTGTACCAGATTCGGTAGGGATCTGGCAATATGCGGAGGGTTGTTTCAAAGGCAACACCTCCCCACGCGGTCTCTGTGATATGGACCTTGCGAACGATGGTGGCTACACTACGATGTGGAGTTTTCAAGGCTAGGCTTCTCTGAAAGAAACTGCCCCCTAAAAAGGACGTTTCTTGTCGTCATGTATACATGAGATATTGCATAGGTGATAGGGAGCAAATAGCTTCTCTGGTTACCGCGCTCTATTATTTCTTACGACACAATGATGCCGACCCTATTTCTAATAATTGGAAAAGGAAACGCCGATGGCCAATAACGAAAAAAAACAGGGCGTTAATCAGAAAGCCGCTACTGATGTATCGTCGCAGGACTCTGCGAATGCAAGCAGTAGTCCGCTTCCATCTCTCTCTCTCCCAAAAGGTGGGGGCGCCATTCGCGGCATCGGCGAAAAGTTCGCTGCCAACCCGGTCACAGGCACTGGCTCGATGACAGTACCTATCGCTACCAGCCCTGGACGTTCCGGGTTCGGCCCACAACTCTCCCTCTCTTACGACTCCGGCGCCAGCAACGGGCCGTTCGGCTTCGGCTGGTCAATCGCCCTGCCGTCGATTACCCGCAAGACCGACAAGGGCTTACCCCAATACGTAGATGCGGAGGAATCTGACACCTTCATCCTTTCCGGTGCGGAAGACCTCGTTCCGCTCCTGATCGAGAACAATGGCCAGTGGGTGCGTGACGTCTTACCACCGCGCACCGTCTACGGCCAGCAGTACAGCATTCACCGTTATCGCCCGCGAGTCGAGGGCTTGTTCGCCCGCATCGAACGTTGGGTGAATCTGGCGGACCCGCGAGACACCTTCTGGCGCTCAATTACCAAAGACAACATTACTACCTGGTACGGTAAGACCGCGGAGAGCCGGATCGCTGACCCAACTGATCCCGCCCGCGTCTTCACCTGGCTGATCTGCGAGAGTTATGACGACAAGGGCAACGTGATTGTTTATCAATACAAAAAGGAAAATTCCGATGGCGTTGATCTCTCCCAGGCCCACGAGTACAATCGATCTGACACGACCCGTTCCGCCAACCGCTACCTCAAACATGTCTTGTATGGGAGCCGCACACCCTATTTTCCGAATCTGAATGCCGAAACACCGGTTGCATTGCCGAGCGACTGGTGTTTCGAGTTGGTCTTCGATTACGGTGAACACGATGAGCATGCCCCCGTACCGCAGGAGACCGGCACGCCCTGGATCTGCCGCGACGACCCTTTTTCCTCGTACCGCGCGGCCTTCGAGGTTCGCACCTACCGCCTGTGCCGGCGGGCGCTGATGTTTCATCATTTCGCAGGCGAGCCCGGTGTCGGCCTGAACTGTCTGGTGCGTTCCACCGACTTTATCCACGCGCAGTCTGCGCAACCACCACCGGACCCCAGCAGGCCCTTTTATTCCTTCTTGCTGTCGGTTACCCAGACCGGTTACAGGCGCAACACCGACGACATGACGTACCACGCCAAATCTCTCCCGTCGCTTGAATGTACCTATACCGAAGCAGTGATTGATGAGACCGTGCGTGAAATCGATCCGGAGAGCCTGGAGAACCTGCCCTACGGACTCGATGGCACCCATTACCGGTGGGTAGATCTGGATGGCGAAGGGCTGTCCGGCATTCTGACAGAGCAAGGCGGCAGTTGGTTCTATAAACCGAATCTGAGTCCGGTCAACCTGCACAGCGAAAACGGCGTGCAGTCCATGCTCGCGCAGTTCGGGTCAGTGCACCTCGTCACGCGCCGACCATCGCTTGCCGCTCTGGGGAGCGGTCGGCAGCAACTGCTGGATCTCGCAGGGGATGGCCACCTTGACCTGGTTGAGTTCGATGGTCCCACGCCCGGTTTCTTTGAGCGCAACGAAGACGAGGGCTGGGAGCCCTTCACGCCCTTCACGTCGCTGCCCGTGCTCGACTGGCAGAACCCCAACCTCAAATTCATCGACCTGACCGGCGACGGCCATGCGGACCTGCTGATCAGTGAAGATGACGCCTTCTGGTGGCACACCTCGCTCGCTGCGGCAGGCTTCGGCCCCGCGCAACGGACGCAACAGGCCCTGGACGAGGAGCAAGGGCCGAAGCTCATCTTTGCCGATAGTACCGATGCGATTTTTCTCGCCGACGTGTCTGGCGACGGGCTGACCGACCTGGTTCGCATCCGCAACGGCGAAATGTGCTATTGGCCCAATCTTGGCTATGGCAATTTCGGGAGCAAGGTTACGATGGACCAGGCACCCTGGTTCGAGGCGTCCGATGTGTTCGATGGCCGCCGCATCCAGCTCGCCGATATCGACGGCTCTGGCACCACCGACATGATCTATTTCGCCAGCGGCGGCGTTCACCTCTACTTCAATCAGTCCGGCAATGCCTGGGGCGCGGTGCGCGCCCTGAGCCAGTTTCCCTCCGTAGAGAGCGTATCATCGGCCACTGCTCTTGATTTGCTCGGAAACGGTACCGCCTGCCTGGTCTGGTCTTCCCCATTGCCAGGCAACGCGCGCCAACCCATGCGCTACATCGACCTGATGGGTGGTCAGAAGCCTCACCTCTTGACAGGGGTAATCAACAATCTGGGAGCCGAAACGCGCATCCAATACACGCCTTCGACCAGGTTCTATGTCGCCGATAAGCTGGCTGGTACCCCCTGGCTGACACGCATCCCCTTCCCTGTGCATGTCGTCGAGCAGGTGCAGACATATGACTATGTGAGCCGCAATCTCTTTGCCACGCGCTATGCCTATCACCATGGCTTCTACGATGGGGTCGAACGCGAGTTTCGCGGTTTTGGCAGGGTGGATCAATGGGACACGGAAGCGCTCGCAACGCTTACGGATAGCGGCGCGTTTCCGCAGCCTACCAACGTCGACGCGGCCTCTCAGGTACCGCCGGTCTGGACCAGGACCTGGTTTCACACCGGAGCTTCTTTCGGCGAATCCCGCGTCTCAAAGCACTTCGAGCAGGAGTATTACCGCGAGGGTGATCTAAGCGATGCTCTTGCCGGGCTCACTGATCCGCAATTGGAAGCGATGCTGCTTGATGATACGGTTTTGCCCGCGACGATCCTGTTGTCAGACGGCACGCGCCTACTGTACTCTCTGTCAGATGAGGAGGCACGCGAGGCCAGCCGCGCTCTGCGCGGCTCCATTCTGCGCCAGGAAGTCTATGCCCTGGATGACACGGACGAGTCCGATCGTCCGTATAGTGCCTCAGAATGCAACTACACCATCGAGGTGCTCCAGCCCCAGGGTCCGAACCGCTACGCCGCGTTCTTCTCACATTCTCGCGAGACCATCGACTTCCACTATGAACGGAAGCTCTTCCAGGTGGTGGGGAATACATTGGCTGATCCACATACGCCCCCGCTTAACGCCAGGGAGATGGCCGACCCGCGCGTGACCCATGCGCTCACCCTGGCCGTCGACGCCTTTGGCAATGTGCTGCAATCCGTAGCCGTCGGCTATGGGCGTCGATACGTGGACCCCACCCTCACACTAGCTGATCAGACGAAGCAAGGCACCACGCTGAGCACCTGCACGGAGAATAGCTATACCAATGCCATTCTCGAAGCCGACACCTATCGTGCGCCCCTGCCAGCCGAAGCAAGCACCTTCGAGTTGATCCAGATCCAGCCGGATGGCACCCAGTCGGATGTAACCAACCTCTTTCGTTTCTCCGAAATACAACCCAAGGTGCAAGCCGCCAGCGATGGACAGCACGATATTATCTACGAGAACCTGAACCCGACAGGTCTCCAGTCCGGGCAGCACTACCGGCGGTTGATCGAGCGCGTACGCGCCTTCTACCGGCCAGACGATCTGGGCGCAACTGCCGGCGATGCCAAAGCCTTGCTGCCGCTGGGAGTAATGGAATCCCTGGCGCTGTCTGGAAGCAGCTACAAGCTTGCCTTCACGCCGGGACTGTTGTCCCACGTGTATCAGCGCGGTCAGGCTGCCCTGCTCCCTGACCCTGCCAGTGTGCTTGGCAGCGTTGGAGTGGACGCAGGCAGCTATGTCGATCTCGATGGTGACGGCCACTGGTGGATTCCTTCCGAGCGGATATTTTACCTTCCCACAGTCGCCACGCCGCAGCAGGAACAGAACCAGGCCCTCCAGCATTTCTTCCTGCCGCGCCGCTTCGAGGATCCCTTCGGCAACAGTTCCTCCGTAGACTATGATACCCCCCATGATCTCCTTGTTGTGAGAACAGTGGATGCCCTAGCCAATACGGTGGTCGCCGCCAACGATTACCGCGTGTTCCAGCTCTCGCTCATCACCGACCCCAATGGTAACCGCGCGGCAGTCGCCTTCGATGCGCTCGGCATGGTGGCTGGCACCGCTGTCATGGGCAAGACCAGTGAGAACTTGGGCGACTCCCTAGAGGGTTTCGTCGCCGACCTGACTCAGCAGGAGATCGACGACTTCTACGGCGCTGACGATCCTCATACTCTGGCGGATCCACTGCTCGGCACGGCTACCACGCGGATCCTCTACGATGTCGAGCGCTTCCAACGTACCCAGACTGCTATGCCGAATGACCCATCGAAGTGGGAACCGGCGTTCGCTGTTACCGTAGCACGCGAAACGCACGTGAGCGACCTATTGCCCAATCAGCAAAGCAAGCTGCAGATCAGCTTCAGCTACTCCGACGGCTTCGGGCGTGAAATACAGAAGAAGATTCAAGCCGAACCTGGACCGACTAGTGAAGGGGGTCCGTTGGTGAATCCACGCTGGGTCGCCAGTGGCTGGACCATCTTCAACAACAAGGGCAAACCGGTTCGCCAATACGAACCCTTCTTTGACGACACGCATGATTTCAAGTTCGGCAACCAGGTGGGCGTGAGCCCCATCCTGTTCTACGACCCGGTGGAGCGCGTGGTGGCCACGCTGCACCCGAACCACACCTGGGAAAAGGTCGCCTTTGATCCCTGGCGGCAGGAGAGCTGGGATGTCAACGACACCCTGTTGATCGCCGACCCGAAAGCCGACCAGGATTTGGGGGACTTTTTCCGTCGTCTGCCCGCTGACGACTACCTTCCAAGCTGGTACGCGCTACGGACGGATCCGTCGTTCGCGGCGGAGGCAAACCAGCTCTGGCCTGATCCGAAGATACGAGCCGCCGAAACGGATGCTGCGACCAGGGCTGCGGCGCACGCAAATACGCCAACGATCGCGTTCTTCGACACGCTGGGCCGGCCTTTCCTCACCCTCGCACATAACCGATTTGAGCTCAACGGCGCCATCGTCGACGAGCAATACCCCACCCGCGTCGAGCTGGACATCGAGGGCAATCAGCGAGCAGTGCGCGATGCCATCGTTCAGAACGGCGACGCGTCTGGCCGCATCGTCATGCGCTACGACTATGACATGCTTGGCAACCGCATTCACCAGGCCAGCATGGAAGCGGGCGAACGCTGGATGCTGAACGATGTGACAGGCAAGCCGATCCGTGCCTGGGATAGCCGTGGCTTCATGCGGCGCATCGCCTACGACGCTTTGCGCCGCGCGACGGAAACGTTCGTGACGGAGAAGGGCGTCGAACGGCTGGATACACGCACGGTGTATGGCGAAGGCCAGGGCGCGGCCAACAACTACCGGACGCGCGTCTTTCAGGTCTTCGACGGCGCGGGCGTGGTTACCAGCGCAGTCTACGATTTCAAGGGCAATCTGCTGCGCGGTCGGCGCGAACTGCTGCCCAACTATCAGCAGACCGTGGATTGGCAGCAAAACCCCCTTCCGAATGACGGCACATTTACTAGCAGCACGACCTACGACGCGCTCAACCGTCCCACTGCCGTCACCGCGCCGGATAACAGCATCTATCGTCCGACCTACAACGAGGCTAATCTGCTCGATACGGTGGAGGTGAACCTGAGCGGCGCGTCGGCCACAACACCGTTCGTGACCAACATCAACTACGACGCCAAAGGGCAGCGCGAACTGATCGCCTACGGCAACGGCGCGCAGACCCATTACGAATACGACCGGCTCACCTTCCGGCTGACCAGGCTTCAGACGACGCGTCCCGTCGGGCTGAACGGCCTCGCTTCCCAGCTCTTCACCGGTCCAGCAGTTGTGCAAGACCTGCGCTACACCTACGATCCGGTGGGCAACATCACGCGCATCGAAGACGCCGCGCTACCAACCATCTTCCACAACAACGAACAGGTCCACCCGATCAGTGGATACACCTACGACGCTATCTACCGCCTGATCGAAGCCCAGGGGCGCGAGCATATCGGGCAGACGGCGCACGACTTCAATCCGCCGGCTGGCAACCGGCGCGATTTTGACTTCGCCGGGCTTGCCGACTTCATCGCTCACCCGAACGACCTGCAGGCGATGCGCAACTACACCGAAGGGTACGCATACGACGCGGTCGGCAACTTCCAGTTCATGCGCCACAGCGCCAATGGTGGCAGTTGGACGCGCAGCTACGAATACGCCGCTCCCAGCCTGATCGAATCGGCCAGACAGAGCAACCGGCTCACGAAGACGACGGTCGGCAATGGCACCAACTTCATCGAGACCTACACCTACACCGACGCGCAGGGCAACGATGTGCATGGTTGCATGACCGCTATTAACAACATGAAGATGGTGTGGGACTCGAAAGACCAGTTGCAGCAGGTGGACCTGGGCGGCGGTGGCACGGCCTATTACGTCTATGACAGCGGTGGGCAGCGCGTGCGCAAGGTGATCGAGACCCAGAACGGCACGCGCCAGCGGGAGCGCATTTATCTCGGCGGCTTCGAAATCTACCGCGAGTACAACGGCAGCGGCGCTATAGTAACGCTGGAGCGCGAGACGCTGCACATGAGTTTGAAGCGGTATCGGTATACGGGGATGGAGCGGGATGAAGAAAGCGGGCTCAACTATCATTCCGCTAGATTCTACGCCCTATGGATAGGAAGGTGGATTAGCAGTGATTCAATCGGTGCAGACGGTGGAATCAATCTCTATGCATTTGTTGCTGGTGCCCCTATCACTCGTGTAGATCCGAAGGGTACGAACGACGATGAGGCAATCGCTACCGCTGGGCAGTTACAGCAGCACGCGACAGAACTAGATGTGAGAAGACTTCCCGGTGAAACTGACTCAGCCTATGGCACTCGCATGCATAAGGATTTCCAAAATATCACACACTCTTTGGAACCCTTTGGCCCCGACGGCCGAGTCGCCACCGAAATCGTCGTCGATGGCACTGGCAAAATTTACGCCTTTGGCGGAGGCCCCGCCGACGCAACGAATCTGTCCAAGAAACTTGGTATAGAGATGTATACAGCCGACGCCGTACTCCTGAACAAGGGAATGACCGCTAGTGCTAAGAGTCTTATCGGCAAGAAGCTTCAGGACATCACGCTCACCGGCATTGATTACAAGACGGGCGACGCACGTCTGTCTACGAGACAAAAGGATCTGTTCAAGAGGCTTAACACACCGTTAGAGAAACTCAGTATAAAAGGAGACCTAGTCAACAAAGTAGCAGGTATCGTCGCGCGCGGCGCCGGCAGATCGACGAGCGGCGGCGGGGGACCTGCAAAGGGGTCGGTTAGCACAGACGAACGACCGACAGCGGGGTGGGAAACCACAGCAAGCAAACTACTTTCCGGCATAGCTCTCGTGTCTTTTATTTACGACCTGAGTCACACCACCACACCAACGCAGGCGATACGAACTACCACAGGCGCGGCGGGGGGTTACATGGGGATGGGGTTGGGTATGGAAGCAGGAGTTGGGGGGGGGGACCTGCCGGCATGGCAGTCGGTGCGACTCTGGGATCCATTTTCGGACCGAAGATTGTGGAGGATCCAGTTGGTTTTGCAAAGGACGCCTGGCACGCCACCGGCAATGCGGTAGACTACGTAATGGGATATAGGTTAGAGGAGGATCTAGGTGGTTTTGCAAAGGACGCCTGGCACGCCACCGGCAATGCGGTAGACTACGTAATGAGTGGGGATTTGTTAAACGACCTTTTTGCACCCGCACCCCTGAAGTTTTGAAATGAATCCGGGACAATTGCATGCAAAGCGGCAGGAGTTTGGAGGATGTTTGGCGGAATATGCTGCGCTTTTCCGCCCCTCTATGAGCGTCTCGTTGTCAAGTCCCGCGAACTGTTTTTTTCAACCGATATAACCATCTTCTTGCACTAACTGTTCGATGCGGTTGCGGGTGTTAACCCGCGCAGAAGAAAAAGGGTCAGGTCTCAACTTTTGACAGAACGAACTTCTTTGATAGGTTTTGGGAAAGCCCATATCAGAGGAGGAAGCGATGGCAAGGCCGTTACGCATCGAATATCCAGGCGCATTTTACCATGTCACGTCGCGAGGCAACGCACAAAAGGATGTCTTCAAGAGCCAAAGGGACCGGGAGAAGTTTCTCTCATATGAAAGCAACGATAGCCTCGACTGTATTAGGAGGTCGAAATTTGTCAGAGAAGTATCGGAAAGGCGCCTGCCACATTTTCCGTTCGCCTTGCTCGGGAACTATCGCGAGCTGATTGAAGGAGACTAGAAATGATTCTGCAGATTTCATCCACCCAACTCTCGCCCGGCATGCAGAGCGACGATGTCGCCCGCGTTCAGCAGGCGCTTCAGGCGCTCGGGAGAGGTGTCCCGGCTGACGAAACAACAAGCCGAGTTCTGGGCGCTGGCACAGTTGCTGTCCTGAAAAGGCTCTAGACAGAGCTCGGGGGCAGTGCCCAGCATCAACAATGCCAGGATCTTACAAGGCGCTTCATAACAGGCCTGCCAAACACAGGAAATGAGGAGAACATCTGCGATGACACAGCACAACAACAATCTGTCGCTTCACCAGCAGGGCAAAGACGTAGCTCTTTTACAAAGCCGGCTCAGTAACATTGGGTATACGATCGATACGACGGAGGCCCTGGGAGAAATCTTCGGCCAGAGCACCTATCTGGCTGTGCTGCATTTCCAGCAGCGGGAAGGACTTAGCCCCACGGGTGTTGTTG